>ERZ772877.150-NODE-150-length-114558-cov-16.8533_pt1 | contig 114558 bp, 102 predicted proteins | sample MGYA00580583_ERZ772877 | MGnify/ENA primary metagenome ERZ772877 (study PRJEB29015, sample SAMEA2737661) | human gut metagenome | biome: human gut; feature: human-associated habitat; material: faeces | place: China | collected 2012 ... | reverse complement strand
GGGATTTTGGCATATTCATGCCAAAACACCTCGCGGGACAGTGGTGTGTGAACAGTAACGAAAGCGAGCCAGAGAAATATTCACAAAATTTTTGCGCAGCAGTGCCGAAATATCTCTGAATCCCATACATTCGTGCATTGAAATTAGAACAATTATTCAGTATAATTATAGTTAATAACTGCGGCCATACAGCTGCAGTCACTTAAAGGAGGAATATTATTATGGCAACATGGAAAAATCTCGACACTCTTGCTTCCTACAGCAAGCTTGCCGAACTGAAAGGTCATGTAAATATTGCAGATGCCATGGCAGGCGAGAAAGGTGCTGAACGTGTAAAGAAATACAGCACACCGATGGCAGCCGGCTTAACTTACAACTACGCTGCAAAACAGGTTGATGAGACAGTTCTGGATGCACTTGCAAAACTGGCAGATGAGGCTGAGCTTATTGACAAATTCCAGGAATTATACAACGGTGCTGTGATCAACACAGGAGAGAAACGTATGGTTCTTCATCACCTTGCACGTACACAGCTTGGCGAAGACGTAGTAGTTGATGGTGTCAACAAACGTGAATTCTACGTTGCACAGCAGAAGAAAGCCGCAGACTTCGCAAATAAAGTTCACGCAGGTGAGATTACTAACGAAAACGGCGAGAAATTCACAACTGTTGTACAGATCGGTATCGGTGGAAGTGATTTAGGTCCTCGTGCATTATATATTGCTCTTGAGAATTGGGCTAAAGCAAACAACACATCCAAGATGGAAGCTAAATTTATCAGCAACGTAGATCCTGATGACGCAGCTGCTGTTCTTGCTTCCGTAGACCTTGCTCATGCTCTGTTCATCGTTGTGTCCAAATCCGGTACAACTCTTGAAACACTGACAAATGAAGCCTTCGTAAAGAATGCTCTGGTTAAAGCAGGATTAAACCCATCCAAACATATGCTTGCCGTAACAAGCGAGACATCACCTCTGGCAAAGAGCGAAGATTATCTTACAGCAATCTTTATGGATGACTATATCGGCGGACGTTACTCTTCCGTTTCCGGTGTAGGCGGTGCGATCCTTTCTCTTGCTTTCGGTCCTGAAGTATTTGCACAGATCCTCGATGGAGCTGCTGCCGAGGACAAGCTTGCTACAAATAAAAATATCCTTGAGAACCCGGATATGCTGGATGCACTGATCGGTGTTTATGAGAGAAACGTACAGGGATATCCTGCTACAGCAGTTCTCCCATACTCTCAGGCATTAAGCCGTTTCCCTGCACACTTACAGCAGTGTGATATGGAATCCAATGGTAAATCCGTAAACCGTTTCGGTGAACCTGTAGACTATGTAACAGGACCTGTTATCTTCGGTGAACCAGGTACAAACGGACAGCATTCCTTCTATCAGTTATTACATCAGGGAACTGACATCGTTCCGCTTCAGTTCATCGGCTTTAAGAAGAGCCAGCTTGGTGTAGACGTAGATATCGAGAACAGCACAAGCCAGCAGAAACTCTGTGCAAACGTTGCTGCTCAAATCGTAGCATTTGCATGCGGTAAAAAGGATGAGAACCTGAACAAGAACTTCAAGGGCGGACGTCCTTCCAGCATCATCACAGGTGAAGAACTTACACCTGCATCTCTGGGTGCATTACTTGCTCACTTCGAGAACAAGATCATGTTCCAGGGATTTGTATGGAACTTAAACAGCTTCGACCAGGAAGGTGTTCAGCTTGGTAAAGTCCTTGCAAAACGTGTTCTTGCACATGACACTGACGGAGCACTGAAAGTATACAGTGACCTGTTAAACATCTGATTTCATCAGAAAGCAAAAAATACACAAGCCAAGATCCAACCGCAAAAAGCGGTTTCAAACTATAGCACTCCTCTTCAATAATACATTCAGGAGGAGTGCTACAAGAAAGGATCCTGCCCGAAGGGCTTTGTTATGTTATAGGAACATTACGGAGTAATTTCCTATAACATAACAAAATCATCATACAGAACTCCGATAAATATTACCAGGAAGTTCCTTATGATGATTTTTCTGTTTTCTTTTCTAATTCTCTTCTAACTTCTTAACAAACTCTGCTTTCGGCAATGGTCTGGAATAATAGAATCCCTGAATATTGTCACATTCCATTTCTTTCAGAAGTTCAACCTGATCTGCAGTCTCCACACCTTCCGCAACCACCTTCATGCCAAGTCCATGTGCCAGGATGATCACCTGCTGCACGACCCTTCTTCCCTTCTGCTGGTGAATACAGTCAATCAGACTCTTATCAATCTTCAGTGTATTAAACGGTAATTCACTCAATGTGATCAGTGAAGAATATCCTGAACCAAAATCATCCATGTGCAGTGCAAATCCTGCATTTACCAGTTTCTCTGTAAAATCTCTAATCATAACATTATTCAGAGTAGCTGTTTCCGTCAGTTCAACAGGCACACAGGAAAACGGGATCCCATTCTCCTCTACAATCTTCATATAACGTTCAACAATATCGGAATGATGGAGGCTTGTACGCGACAGATTTACAGAAATCGGAATCAGCTCCTGCCCCTTCTCCATCAGTTCACGCTGAAATTCGCAGACATACCGGAATATGTATTCATCCAGCTTTACGATCAGTCCGTCCTTTTCATATAGCGGGATGAAATCTCCGGGCATTACCATGGAACCATCCGGGTTGATCCATCGCACCAGTGATTCCGCTCCTGTGATCCTCTCTGTTTTTACATCATATTTTGGCTGGAAATATGCCACAAATTCTTTATTTTTAATCGCAGATTCAAATCTGTTCTCCAGCAAACGGTCCTGCATCTGCTTCTGTTTCATTTTCTCTGTATAATAGGCAATGTTACACTCATAGTTATCGCGGATACTTCTAATCGCCATAAATCCTCTGTCACAGATTACAGAAACAGGTAAAGATTTATCAATATCCTGATAAACTCCATATTTGACCATAAGATTGGGAACAGGTGCATGCTCTGCGATTTCTTCTTCTATCTTTGTCACTGTTTCCAAAAACAGATCACAGTCATCACACGTCATACATACGAACTGGTCACTCCCATATCTGGATACCAGACCTGTCTTCAGCATCTTTGTATAAGTTCCTGCCAAATAGCAGAGGATTTCATCTCCTACTTTCTCCCCGTAACTGCTGTTAATCAGTTTGAAATCTCTGATATCAGCAATTACAAGATGAAATCTATTCCCCGGTCTGGTTTTCAGAAAAGATTTTGCATGATAGAAAAACGCCTGTCTGGTATAAACTCCGGTGAGCTCATCATGTTCTACTGCAGTCAGTGCCATTACGGACTCCCTCAGCTTGATCACACTGTTGATTCTGCCCATTACAAGCTTAAAGTTATAGGGCTTCGGAATAAAATCAACTGCACCAAGATCCAGGCATTGGAGTTCTGCATCTTTTGAATTACTTCCGGTCATAACGATAACCGGTATGGTTGACAGAAATTTATCTGTGTTTCTGCGTCTGAGGAATTCAAATCCATCACACACAGGCATACAGATATCCAACAGCACTACTGATAATTCTCTGTAATGCTCGGAAAGAAGTTCCAGTCCTTCTTCCCCGTTTTCTGCGAGAAAAACATCAAATTTCTCTTCCAGAAAAGAAGAGAGGATATCTCTGTTTAATTCATTATCTTCTACGACCAGAACTTTTCTTTTGGACGGTAATTCCCCCGGTTCCAACAGTTTTGCATTGTCAGAATCTTTTCTCATACTTTTTTATACCCCTCACACACAATTTCCAAAGCAAAGCATCTCCGGATATCCGCACCGGAGATGCTCAAATTATTATAGTAACCGATCTGTTATCTGCAACCGTCCAGCCATTGTGGGAATATACTATACTTAAACGTTACAGGCATACATAATGTCTACATATCTTAACTCTTTGAGTTTACATTATTTTGCATAATCTTTCAAGCCTTATTCTGCAGTTGACATGATTTTGCCACGACTTTATTATGGAAATTTCATGCTATGATGGGCTGAGGCAAAGATATCTGACACAGGATTTCACACTCTGATGGGCTGGATTAAGATGCATTATTTACGAGGATTGCTCTATACTTTTACAATGTACGGAATTTTTATATGCTGACAGTATAAACAGAGGCAGAAATGTTTCCACAAATAATCCTGCTTCAAACATTTCTGCCTCTGTTATCCTGTCTGTAAATCTTTAAAAATAATATTCTTCTGAATAAATCCTCAGATCCTCTTTTGTCCATTCCCCACCTTCAATATGAAAACTGTTCAATACCGGATAGTCCGCCATCAGTGACAGAATCAGATAACTTGCCTTTGAATCAAAAGCAAGACGGATATCCTCCACTGACGGACGGGATGGAGAAGACGGATGGGAATGCCAGTTTCCCAGCGGTTTCAATCCATTGGCACGCATATCCCTGATCGCATTTATCTGGTCTCTGGGATCCAGGGTGAAGTGATCTTCTGCATGATCTTTATTCTCCAGAAAATATACCTTTCGGATTTCCCTTCCCTCCCCGGTTTCCACTCCGGCCAAAAGCCCGCAGGCTTCCTCCGGAAGATGCTCTTTTGCATAATTAACGATTTCATCATAGAGATGATCTCTCATTCTTATTATAGCCATACTTTTCTCCTGTTTTGCATCAGGTTTTCTTGTATTTACTGCTCATCTCTTGTGGCAAATCGGCCTGCTGTTTCCTCACAGACCTCCTGCTCGTAGTCGATCGGTTCCAGGATTGTCGGATGATCTCCGCATACTGCACAGTCATGAGTATCCTTCGGCAGTTTAACCTTATGGAATTCCATTGTCAGCGCATCAAAAGTCAGAAGATATCCTGTCAGAAGATCACCTACACCGATCAGATACTTGATTGCTTCCATTGCCTGTAGGGAACCGATGACACCTCCCATTGCTCCGATGACACCTGCCTGCTTACAGGTAGGAACTGCATCCTTGGGCGGCGGATTCTTGAATACGCAGCGGTAACATGGACCTTCCCCGGGTACATAGGTCATCAGCTGACCTTTAAAACGAATGATACCTGCATGGGAAAATGGTTTTTTCTCCAGTACACATGCATCATTGATCAGAAATTTTGCCGGGAAATTATCAGTTCCGTCAATAATAAAATCATATTCACGAATCAGTTCGCGGATGTTGGATGCGTCTACGAACATCCGGTAAGTTTTTACTTCCACATCCGGATTCATGGCATTCATGGTTTCCTTTGCTGATTTTACCTTTGCTTTTCCGATATCTGCTGTGCTGTGGATGATCTGTCTCTGCAGATTGGAAAGATCTACCTCGTCCGCATCCACAATACCGATTGTTCCCACACCTGCTGCTGCCAGATACATTGCCGCAGGTGCACCAAGACCGCCTGCACCGATGATCAGTACTTTTCCTTTCAGGAGCTTCTTCTGTCCCTTTGCACCCACTTCTTTTAAGATGATGTGACGGGAATAACGCTCGATCTGTTCATCTGTCATTGCCATTTAGCATCCACCTCCCATGAAATACAGAAATTCTACATTGTCTCCCTCTTTTAATACGGTAGACTCTTTATCCTCTGATGCAACAAATTCTTCATTAATAGAAACGGTTACATATTCCGGCATCTCTACATTTTCCTGTGCGATCAGTTCCGGAAGTGTCAGTCCGTCTTTTACTTCTTTTTTCTCTCCTGCTACTGTGATAAACATATTTTTTCTCCTTTATGCCTGCTCTCTTTTTAGAGTAATCCTTCAATCCAGCTGTTTAACTCTGCCTGTTTCAGTGCTCCTGTTTTCCGGTCTTTCGCCTGTCCGTCTTTAAAAAGGATCAACGTCGGATTTGCCTGCACTTCATACTGCTCTGCCAGCTCCACATCAAAGTTCGTATTTACTTTATATACTTTAATCTTATCCTCATAATCGTCTTCCGCATTTCCGAGAACCGGTGCCAGCTTTTTACACGCCACGCAGGAATCTGAATAAAAATCCACCAGAACCGGAAGTTTTTCCTTCAGGACTTTCTCTTCAAAATCCGTCTTGCTTACCCGTACCGCCATCAGTCTTCCACCTTTCTTACATACATGGTGTAAGTACCATCTTCATTATCGGTTAATTTCAGTACCTTATGCCCTTCTTCTTTCATGCTGCGCGGAACATTCTGCACTGGTTCGCCATCGTTCATGCGGACAGCCAGAATCTCTCCATCCTCCAGTTCTTCGATTGCTACTTTTGCCTTCACGAATGTCAGGGGGCATACTTTATCGGTAATATCAACCTCATCGGTTACTTCAAAATCTAATTCAGCCATTATGTTCTCCTTTCACTGTCCTTCATACGCATCTTTCAGCTGACTGCGGAAATCTTCTTCTCCCACACGCTGCAATGTTTTGCGGAAACGTTCACTTGGATTTGCATTTTTTTCAAAGAAATTAATTGCCGCATCTGTCACACGAAACAGTGTTTCTTTATCCGGGATCAGAGGAAGCAGTTCTTCTCCTTTATAGATATTATTTCCGAAGGTTCCTCCAAAAGATACGATATATCCCGGAGTTCCTTTCCATGCATCCACCGGACAGCTCTTTACACAGCGGCCACAATGATTACATTTCTGCGCATCCAGTTCTATTTTGCCGTCCACCATCTTCAGTGCATCCTGTCTGCAGGCTTTCACACACACACCACAGGAAATACAGTCGTCTTCCTTATATTCGATGTTCATGCCGCCTTTGATTCCAACATCGTTTTCTTCTGCTTTCAGGCAGTTATTCTGGCATCCTGTAACACCAAATTTGAATTTATGCGGGAGTTCCCGTCCGAAATATCTCTCATCAAGCTCTTTTGCCAGTGTGTAGGTGTCGATACATCCGCTTGGACAGACCTCTGAACCCTGACAGGCTGTAACTGTACGTACACGTGGTCCACACACACCGGTTCCCACACCGCCTTTTGCCAGTACTTCTTTTACCTCTGCCAGTTCTTCCACTTTAATAAAGGGAATCTCAATGCCCTGGCGGGAAGTCATATGTACATATCCGCGGCCGTATTTTTCTGCTACTTCTGCTACTGTCTTAATATTCTCTGCAGTCAGGTTTCCACCGACCACTGCCAGTCTCAGGGAGCCGTAACCTTTCTGTTTCTGTCTCATATATCCGCCTTTTTTTAAGGCTGCATAATCTACTTTCTGTGCCATTTTTATCTCTCCTTTGTGTTTTTAGAGCGTTTTTTCAAATATTTTTTCCAGATCTGCGGCTGTCCGGTATCCTTACAGCCGGTTGAATTATCGTAATACTCTCTCAGTTTCTTCTATTTCAGATATTCTGCCACTGCGGTTGCTGCATTGGCACCATCCGAAACCGCAGTTACCACCTGACGCAGTTTCTTTGTTCTTGCATCTCCTGCCACATACAGCCCTTCCAGAGCGGTTTCTCCTGTCTCCCCTGCTCTGACATAACCTGAATCATCCAATACTGCAAATTTTTTCAGAAGATCTGTCTGTGGTACTGCTCCGTAAGCAACAAATACACCGTTCACATCTATCACAGCTGCATCTTCCAGAACTACTCCGGTTACTTTCTGCTCTCCGATGATCTCTTTTACCTGATGCTCCAGTACGAAGATAACGTTTTCCTTCTCTCTCAGTTTCGCCACTGTAACAGCGGCTCCTCGGAATTCCTTTCTCCTGTGGATCACATATACTTTCTCTGCCACATCTGCCAGGTAAACAGCATCATCAAGTGCTGTATCTCCACCACCAAGAACTGCGACTGATTTACCTCTGTAAAATGATCCGTCACAGATTGCACAGTAAGAGACACCCTTTCCTGCATATTCCTGTTCTCCCGGAATATTCGCTCTTCGCGGTGTGGCTCCCGCCGCATAGATTACGGTTTTCGCTTCCACCTGCGAACCATCTGCAAATACAAGTTCAAAATCTGATGAAGCTTCTTTCTTTATCTCTGTTACTTCCTGTTCCATGAAGGATACCCCAAGCTTCACTGCATGTTCCCGGAAGTTCTCACCCAGATCATAACCGCTGATGCCCGGAAATCCCGGATAGTTATCTACCTGTCCGCTTTCTGCGATCTGCCCGGTTCCTTCATATTCTTTTTCTATCACTACGGCTAACAGATTAGCCCTCTTTGCATAGATTGCCGCACTCAAACCCGCCGGACCGCTTCCAATGATACCTACGTCATATTTCATATCGTCAGTTCCTTTACTCCTATTATTCCTATCGAATTAGTATGTTTTATAATAAACATAATAACACCGATAATTTCCTCTGTCAATAAATAAGATTATAAAAATTTTTTAGGATTCGTTATGGACTCAGGTTATAGCAGTTACTTAATATTCGCTGTACTAGATCCAGCTGTAATCTCCGCCGGTCAGAGCAAGGCTCAGAAGTGTGTCCATCTTCTCTACCTCTTCTTCACCCTCAATCTTCTGAATCAGTTCTGCTGTATCCAGCACATCCTCCAGTGACTCGTCCGGACCGATCTCATAGTCGATTTCAGCCTCACAGTCCGGGCATGGAATCCTCTTCATCGTCTGCATAGACAGAAAACGGTTGCCACATTTTTTACATTCATAATATCCGCACTCTTTCGTGCCGTCTGGTACATAATACATCTTTTAATTTTCTCCTTTTTTTGTTTATATGATTAGTTTTTATATGATTGGTCTTCTGATGACAAAGAGCTGCCGGTTTTGATGATTCCCGGACAGCCCTTTATTCAACCTTCTGTACATCTAATTTTCTGCTTTTTCTTTTCTGAGCAATTCTGTATATTCTGCTTCCCTCATAGGTCTGGCATAGAAATATCCCTGAGCCTTGTTACAGCCGAACCCCTGAAGCATTACCTTCTGCTGTTCGGTCTCCACACCTTCAGCAATGATGGAAAGCTTCATATGATTTCCCATAGTAATGATCAAGTGCAGGATTTCTTCTGCTCTTCCATAAGGATCTGCTGCACTTAAGAAACGCATATCCAGTTTGATCTCATCAACAGGAGCTTCTTTCAGCATATTCAGGGAAGAATATCCACTTCCAAAATCATCCATCAGAATACGGAATCCTCCCTGGCGAAGCTTCTCCACAACTGAAAAGATCATTTCCGAGTCAGTGGCATACGCAGTTTCTGTTATCTCCAGTTCCAGATATTTTCTCGGAATCTGATAACGTTCTGATATTTCACAAAGGGTCTGAAACAGGTTCGGATTATAGAACCCAACCCTGGACAGATTTACGGACACAGGATGCAGCGGAATACCCTCATCCATACATTTCTTCAGGAAAATACAGGTCTCTTCATAAATGTAGAGATCCACTTTTGCAATATATCCGTTTTTCTCCAGTACAGGGATGAAGATTCCCGGAGGAAGCAGTCCCTTTTCCGGATGTTCCCAACGAACCAACGCTTCCGCTCCGATGACACGGTCAGTACACATATCATACTTGGGCTGAAAGAATGCCTTAAACTGCTTTTCCTTAAGGGCATCATCCAGCTCATTAATGATCATCTGCTCCTGGATCAGTTTCTTTCTGTGTGTATCATCATATACAGCAACCTGAATCATATGATTCTTCTTAATGCTCTCCGCCGCCAGATGAGCCCGGTCACACATGATTCTCAGACTCTTTGATCTGTCTCGTATCTCATAAATCCCGGCAGAAATCTCTACTGTAGTCTTCAGATAATAATCTCTGATCCGATTACAGAAATGATTTATCTTTGCCTGTATCCTGTCCTCATTATCCAAAGTCAGAATCACAAAATGGTCTGCCTCATATCTGCAACTGACAATATCTATCCTGCCAAAAATTTTCTCCAGCTCCAGACCGATAAACTTCAGGAACCCGTCACCTGCATCCTCTCCAAACAAATCATTGACAAGCTTAAAGTTCTCAATATTGATATAGACAATTCTGGCATCTGCCTCCGAATGCTTCTCCAGAAATTCCCTGCCTCTCCGATAAAATCCTTCTTTATTAAGAAGCCCGGTCAGTTCATCCGTCTCCATCCTGCAACGATATGCTTCCTGCGCCGCAGCTTCCACCTGCATCTGCGTCCTGTGTCTGTTATTAACAATCACAAGTATAGTCAATGCCACCAGAAAAATCAGGATACATATGATCTGATATCTGTATTTCTCCATAAATTCCCATATGGAAAAAGATTTCTGCAGATTTATGGAATACTGCCTGATAATATTTTCCTCATCCTGACTGCTCAGGCTTCCGATGCTCTTATTGATCACAGAAACAAGATCGGGGTCTGTGTTGTCCCCGTATATCATACAGGTCTCTGCTTTGGTAAAAACAATTCCCGACAATGCAAGATCACGATACTTTTCATCCTGCAGATAATAAGATGCCGCATAACTGTCCACAATGGCCATGTCTGCCTTTTTATTTACCACCGCATCCAAAACTGTCCGGGGTGAATCGCCGTAAATCACTTTATATGGGAACTCCCCTTCCGGTCTCAGACTTTTATATTTCTCAAATATACTGTTCATAGAGACGGTCAACGTCTCCAGAGTATTGATATCTTCTCCACGTTCTGCTACTATCTGAAATTCTCTCGTGAAAAATCCACCTGTAAGATGAACTTCAGGTTCATCGATCATTTCCTGACAGGCGGTAATTCCGGCTATAAAATCATACTTTCCACTCTGCGCAGCCTCTATAGGATCGGTATCCGGAGAAAGACTTTCAAACTCAAAAGGTATCCCGCTGATCTCACTGAATTTCTTCAGAAACGCTATATAGATTCCGTCCAGCTTTCCTGTTTCTTTATCTGTATATATCAGTGGCGGCTGATCACCAATGCATCCTATCTTTATGGGTGCACTGACGTTTTTGACATATTCTGTCTCTTCCCGGGTCAGAAGAGGCTTTGAATTTCTGTTTTTGTCCATAACATACTGTTCTGTAAGATTTTCCGTAAGATCCGGCACTTCTGCTTTAAGCTGCTCAAGAGCATTGTTTACCGCACTCATGACCTCTGTATTTCCCTTTGTTGTCATGATATACATAGGTGCAGCCCCGAATTTATCCACAATCTTAAGTGAATCATGTTTGGAGATACTTCCCGTCAAGATCATATCCACTTTCTTCTGCTTAAGAGCCTCTATCTGATCCTGTTCAGATTCATAGTACTTCTCCGGACAGTGAAAATTTTTCTCATCCTGACGCTGCTCAAACTCTTCATTCTGATAGCTGTCTCTCAGCAGACCTACTTTTTTGCCATTCATATGCTCATAATCCTGAAAATAAATATCTTCATTATCCTCAGATGTATACAGCACCGCCTGCTCTGTGCCAACAGGCATACAGGAGAAATCATAATCCTTCTCCCTGGCCTCTGTTTTCTGCGCATTGCAGATCAGGTCTACCTTTCCGGATTTCAGATCTGCCAGCTGATTTTCCCATGATTCATTGATATATTCATATCTCCAGCCGGTATACTGAGATATTTTATTCAGATATTCCACTCCATATCCCTTGTATACTCCACTGCTGCTTTTATTAATAAAGTCTGCGTCCTCACGATACGCCACCCGTATTGTCTTTGTCCCGCCGTACGACTGTGCCTGAACCGGAACGATTACTCCCAGAAGCAAGGTAAACAGCAGAACGAACAACATTATATTTCTCTTCTTACCACTCATCTATCGTACCTCTCTCTTGAGTGATTATAACATAATATTCTCCAAAAAGGTATCTTTATAATGCTCGCTCAAACATTTCCCCTTACAGAATCCAGGTGTTACTTTTTAATCCCATTTCCACCACAGACAATCGCATACAAACTAAAAACAAAATTTCCCTGATTGCTTCCGGCGGTAGCTCATATTTCTCTTTTCGCACCAATCCATCAATCGTTGCTCCGAGTCGAATATTTCTCAATACAAAATCTACGGCTTCTTTGATTTGTGTGTAGATTGGTCCTGTAAATTCTCTCTTATCAAGAAATACTGCACGATCTGTTCCTTTAAAATACAATCTGTCTTTCTGTAAAATAACACAAAAAGGATGTGCTGCGGTAACTTCTCCATTGCCTTGACACATCCTTTCGTATTATTATTTTTTTGCTATTCTTCTTAATGACAGCTATGGCTTCCACATCCATGCTCACCACATGTATGTCCTTCCCCGTGGCTGTGCTCGTGATGAGAACACTTCACATCCAGATTATAATCCAGTGTTTTATTAATAAAACACCAGCAGTTTTTGGATGATTCTTATTTATATATTCCTTTATCCGAAAAGTATCTTCTACAGTGCGAAGTGTAAAAAGTTTATCAATACCTACTCCAGGAAGTCTCGGTTGTGTTGGCTTTGCACCTGGAGAGAGGATAAGTTTATCGTAATTTTCTTCAAATATTTCACCATTCTCCAAATTTTTCACTGAAACAGTTTTACGATCCGGATGTATGGAGATAACTTCATGATGAATTTTCATGTTGATATGGAAACGTTTAAAAAAACTCTCTGGTGTCTGTAATGTAAGTTCTTCCGGATCTGTGATCACATCTCCAATATAATATGGAAGCCCACAATTCGCATAGGATATGTATCCAGATCTTTCAAACACAGTAATTTCTGCATTCACCAATTCTTTCTTGAGTTTCTTTTTCCCAGAAAACATTTTATGTCCTGAATAAATAGCCATAACCATGCAAATCAAAGAACTAACTGTAAAATATTTATGACTTGATTTTGTTTCCTTTGTAGCCTGTGTAAAAAGTTCCTAGCATCGTTATCAATGCTCCGACAGACCAATATTCATGAGCTTTCATTTTACCATCTCCCCTTGTTTATTTAAATATGAAACTTTTGATGAAATATACAAACTTGAATTTGTTAATTAGAATTGCTCTCAAAGCAACAATTATCTTAACATTCCCCAAATACACTCCAGTAATGTTAGTGCAAGGATAATGTTAATAACACGGAAATGCCGCAGATAAAACTTCTGAATCAGTACGCCCAAGCCAATCCAAGTACAGGTTGCGATCGTTCCGATTGTTGCAATAACCAGCTCAAAAAACAGCAAAGCCGGAAAAGAGGACATATATCCTACAACATAACCCGTTAGTGCGGTAACTCCGAACATATAGATTTTCACATTGACAAATTGCAGCATGAAGCCTTTCAGAAACGATGCCGATTGCTCTGCGTTTTCTGTTGACTGCTTGCTGAAAACAATATGAATCGCAAGCCACAGGATATAGGCTGCTCCGATGTACTTCATCACTTCCATTACATTTGGAAGCAAAGAATTAACCCCATATACGAAAATTGCGCATAAGATTTGCACTACATAGTAGCCTGCAAAAATTCCAAAGAACAACGGCTTTCCCTTTTTATATCCATAGTTTGTTACGATATTTAATGCCAGAATATTTCCCGGTCCCGGAGTAAAGGCATTTATAACGCAATAAATCAGAAAATTGCTCAGTACCGCCATAGGCATAATCATCAACCACCTTTCTGCTGATATTATATCAGCAAACAGCGGTACATACATAACACCTATTTTATATGATTATCCATAACCTATGACTATGGATTGGCTGGAGCATATTTCCGTAATTCTTCCAGATAGCTTTTTCCAAGTTCACTTAATTCCTGATTTTCATTCAGCACATATCCAATATGCATTGTTTCATTTTCTGCAAGCGGAACGGAGATGATATTTTCTCCGTTCAAATATTTCGGGAAAATACCACTGGAAATAGTATAGGCATTCAGTCCAAGCATGAAGTTGACAATAGCCCCTCTGTCATTGACCCGGATTTCCTTATCCACCGGGATGGAGCTGAATAGTTCCTCTGAAAAATAGACAGATTCATACTCTCCCTGCACAAAGTTTAACCGTGGATAAGGTGCAAGGTCATGGACGGAAACTACTTTTTTCGATGCTAATGGGTGATCTTTTTGTAAAAAAACATGAGGCTTTGCTGAAAATAGCTCGGTAAACACCAGATGGTTTTCCTCTATCACTTTCCGCATGACGACTTCGTTTTCATGCGATACATAAAGGATGCCTAAATCACAGACACGATTTTTCACATCATCCAATATCTGATGTGTTCCGGTTTCATTATAATAAAAAGCGTATCGTTTCTGTCCAAAACGCTTAACTAACTCCACAAAAGCGTTTTCCGTAAAAGTATAGTGCTGAGAAGATACTCCAAATGTCACTTTTCCCGGAAGATTTGTAACATACCGATCCTCCAGCAGTTCCATCTGCTGTATCACCTGACGAGCATAACCGAGAAATTCAGCACCATCTTTTGTCAGAGTAATTCCGGTTCTGCTGCGAAGAAAAATGGTAATACCAGCCTCTTTTTCCGTTTCTTTGATGGAATTGGACAGACTTGGCTGTGATATAAAAAGCAGTTTTGCCGCTTCGGTAATAGAGCCAACTTCTGCTACCTTCAAAATATATTTTAGTTGTTGAACCCTCATTTCTTTATCCTTTTTATTCCTTACAAATCTCGATTTCACGATATCATTTCTAATACAGATTTTACCGTATTTTTTAGATTCAGTCCATCTTTTAATCCCAACCGATAGAAAAACTCTTCTGTATCTGCTCCACTGCTGAAAATTGCATTACAGTATTCCGTAATCACTTCTTCCTGTTCTGGGGATAACGTTTCCAGTAATTCCTGGTATTTCTTTTCAATCTCACTTACTGGCTCTTTATCCTGATTTAACTTCCATTCCGAATACGCTTTTCCCATATGCTCTGTAATTGTCAGATTCACAAATTCCTGCACTTCCTCTGGTATGGTGCTCGTAGATTCCTGTTTATCTTTCTTTTTATCATTTGATTTTTCAAGTGTCGTATCATCAATATAACGAATGATTTCTCAAATATTTGACTTCATTGACTGCAAATATCCATTGATCAACTCCGCGTTATTCCGTCAAGGGCATCTTTCTCTCCTCCTTACATTTCATATGTTTAACACGAATTGATACAAGTGTCAATCTCGTTTTGTTAATATCACCCATTTCCCTTTTTGGCTACTTCCCTGCCTCTTCAGATAATTCTTTTCCTTCAATTTGGTTATATAATACTTCACACTAGCAAGATTCCAATCTAACGCATAATCGAAGTGGTAGAAAAGTTATCTCTTATATCGGTTGTAACTTTTTTATGAACTCTATTGACAAGAAAACTTGGTATATATATAATCAAAATATGCAAAGAAAACTTGTCATGGAGGTGTTTTTATGAAAAAGGACGAAATCTTAAATGCAAGCAGAAAAGAACATCGCAATAAGGACTTGGCTGAAATGGAAGTGGTATATCAAGCTGGAAGTCACGCAAGCAGAGTTGGTGCTTTAGTGTGTTGTTTGCTTTCGCTGTTATCTTCTGTGCTTGCTCATACTATGATTTACAGTCCGTGGGTTATATACTTCAGCATTATTGCAACACAATGGTTAGTTCGTTTTATCAAAATGAAGCGAAAGAGTGATTTGGTCTTGACCGTTCTGTTTTTTGTGCTTTCCATTTTGGCATTTGTTGGATTTGTTAGCCATCTTTTAGAGGTGAGAATATGAAAGAACAATTACAACTGAAAAATCACTTAAAGGAAGTTCGCACAGAAGCAAATCTTTCTCAAGCTCAGCTTGCAGAAATGGTAGGGGTATCAAGAAATACCATTAGTTCTATTGAAACAGGACAGTTTAATCCAACTGCAAAATTGGCTCTAATTCTTTGTATTGCATTGGACAAAAAATTTGAGGAACTATTCTATTTTTAGGAGGTCATTATGGAAAATATTATAATATTGATTTTGGGAGTGTTCATATCTGTTGTGGGAATTGTAAATATCAAAGGCAATATCAGCACAATTCACTCTTATAACAGGCGAAAAGTAAAGGAAGAAGATATACCAAAGTATGGAAAAACAGTCGGCACAGGAACGCTGATTATAGGAATATCTCTTGTATTAGGTTTTATTGTTTCGTTTTGGAGTGAAATAATTATAGATTATATCATTCTTCCAGCAGTTATTGTCGGATTAGGCTTTATATTGTATGGACAGTTCAAATACAATAAAGGAATTTTTTGAGAATCAGGGAGGTATAAAGATGGAATTGAACACAATATCAGGTCTGGCGATAGCGGGAGTTATCTGCTCCGTTGTCCTCTCGATGGGGGTACCGATTGCTTTGTTCATTGCAGGAAGGGTGAAGCTTAAGGCAAGGATTTCCTCGTTCTTTATCGGAGCAGGAACCTATCTGCTGTTTGCCATGCTGTTGGAGCAGCTGTTTTTGAAGAGACCGGAAGACTGATTGCCATGAAGTTCTGGATGAAGAAATGGCTGGATTTTCCAAATGCACTGATGTATGGAATCGGGCATGGCGGTGTGGAGGCCATTCTGCTCGGAGGACTCTCCGGAATCAGCAATCTTGTGTCCATGCTGATGATCAACAGCGGTTCTTGCATATGGGATTCATTTTATCGTGGACTTCTTTGCCGTGGCAGGTCCGGCGCTTCTTCCCATCTATGTGATTGAAATTGGTGTCTTTGTGATGGCAGCCGGAACTCTTGTTATGGCACTGAAGATGGGAAGGATGGAAGAACTGTGAATTCCAGTTTTCTGCTATCATAAAACAGAATATATCTTACAGAACGCACCGTAGAAATACGGTGTTTTTTGTTACCCCAAACCCACAATTTCATACACAACCACAGGTTAGTACAAATACCTTGCGATTTTTTGAAAGGCTTAGAAAGGAAATTTCCCCTGATTTTCGCCCTGAGAAATGACACAAACAAGGCTTAATGTATCTTTCCTGTGGTTTTTATTTTCGGCAGGAAAGGAGGATTGCTTGCTCTGCCGAGAAAGGAGAACGAAATGGCGAAAAGCAACAAGGCGGATATGAGTTGTGCAAGGGTAAAAAGTACACCGTTTCTGATGTGAGCAAGGCGGAAAGGCACAACGAACGCAAGAATGAAACCTATGAAAATATAAATATGATTGAGGAACACATACCCTATAATGTGCATTTCAAAAAGCCTTTTGCTCCGACCTATATGGAGCAATTAAAGCAGATGGAAGCTGACGGTATGGTGTCGCTTCGTGGGTTGAGAAAAGACGCAACGCTCTTTAACGAGATTGCGATTAAGTGCAAAGATGGATTTGATAATAAGTGGAACAATAAATATGTTGAGGTCACAGAACAAGTAGGGAGATTGGGTTGTTTCGGATTCATGATAATCAATATTCCGGGAACTTGGTTTGGGTGGTGGTCTGACGAAGCATTTGCACTATATCTGATTGTAGATACCATATTGGTAATGCTTTATTGTGCTATTTGAATTATATGTTTTAAGAAAAACAGCGTTTTCAGAGCATTAGCACTTTCTATTATTCCTTCAATGTTGTTCTTATTTAGTGGGATTATGAGTAGGTCAGTGCTATTGATTATTGCATCAGTATTATTTGCACCAAGTCATATTGTGATTTCATATAAAAATGTAAAATGATATTTACAGATTCAAGTATGCAGAACTAATAGAGAAGTAACATATAAAACAATAAATATGGTCAAAAAATCATCGACATCCGACCTACAGCACGTTATAATATAGTTAATCTAATAAGAAAACCAAGTGATCATTGTTACGAAGCTGAATCATAATGGTGGCCAACTGAGTGAACTCGATTGAACGGAATGGTTATATCCTCCGGGTGCTCCGAACACCGAAAGGTGCTTTACAGAGCTGAAAACAGGTTTTCTTATTTTGACAGGGAGTAACAGAATAGTTAGGAAAATCAAGGATTTCCTTGACTTAGGTTGATTAATCATTGTATGTATTTACAGTGGTATCTCGAGCTCCTAAGTGCTAGTTGAGGGTTTGATTCCCGCCGGGAACATTTGATTTTGCAACAGTGAAGATTGAAGCTTCATTGTTGTTTTTTTATTTTATGATGCCTTTAAGTAGAGGAAAAGACTAAGGTGAAAGAGAGCAGGATTTTATGTCTGCAGGAGGAATACAATAATGTCAAAAGATGAATATTTAATCACAGACGCACCGCTTAAAGCGTTGACAGTTTTTGCGATGCCTATGATTCTGGGGAGTTTTTTTCAACAAGTATATAATATGGCTGATTCAATAATAGTCGGTCAGTTTGTTGGTTCTTCCGCACTTGCAGCTGTTGGTGCCTGTGCAGCACTTACTAATGTTTTTATTTGTGTGGCACTCGGTGCCGGCGTAGGTGCCGGTGTGCTTGTGAGCCGCTATTTTGGTGCCAGGGATTATAGTAAAATGAAAACAATTGTGTCAACGTCACTGATTAGTTTTTTAGTTTTAAGCATAATTCTGGGAGTATTTGGGCTTTGTTTTTCTCATTCAATGATGAATTTATTACAAACTCCTGCTGATATACTCGATGAAGCAGTGTTGTATCTGCGTATTTATTTTTTAGGATTTCCGTTTTTATTTATGTATAATATTCTTTCAACTATGTTCACTTCAATCGGTGAATCAAAAATTCCGCTGATTCTTCTGATATTTTCATCTGTTTTGAATATTATTATGGATTTATGGATGGTTGCGTGGCTTGGCCTTGGCGTGTTAGGTGCAGCTATTGCGACACTTATTGCACAAGGTATTTCCGCGGTGTTTTCACTTTTGATTCTTTTTTACAGGATGCGTCGTTATAAAAGTTATTTTAAATGGTTTGACAGGAAAGGATTGTGCTCAATGCTTAAAATTGCGGTTCCATCTGTTCTTCAGCAGTCCACAGTGTCAATTGGCATGATGATAGTACAGGCAGTTGTCAATCCTTTCGGTACACAGGCACTTGCAGGTTATGCTGCGACAATGAGAGTAGAAAATGTTTTTTCGTTGATATTTGTATCAATCGGTAATGCAGTTTCGCCATATGTTTCCCAGAATCTGGGTGCAAAGAAAATTGAACGTATCAAAAAAGGATATCATGCGGCACTTGTGTTAGATATATGTTTTGCAATCCTTGCATTTATAATCATTGAAACACTGCACACTCAGATTTCCTCATTGTTTCTGGGTAAAGATGGAACTGCCCTGGCATATCAGGTATCAGGTGATTACATGAAATGGATTGGATATTTCTTTATTTTTATGGGGATTAAAATGGCAACAGATGGAGTGCTTCGTGGACTTGGAATCATGCGACCATTTCTTGTTGCTAATATGGTAAATCTTGCTATTAGATTGACAGTTGCTTTGATTTTTGCACCGCGTTTTGGTATTGCATTTGTCTGGCTTGCTGTACCAGCCGGCTGGCTTGCAAATTTTTTGATTTCATATGTGGCACTGAAAAAATCGTGGCCGGAATAAAACTTTTGAAGCAGGATTGCATTCAATTAAATTAAAGCCACAATAGCTATATTTTAATCATGTTATGTGCTAATATATTAACATAAAATATTTAAGTTAAATATATCAGGAGAAACAATGAAAATATATATAGATTTTGATGATGTAATATGTGAGACTGCAAAATATTTTACGAAAATTGCTAAAGAACTGTTCGGAATTGATGTGCCTTACAGGCAGGTCCAGTTTTTTAATCTTCAGAAATCATTTGATTTAAGCGATGAGCAGTATGATAAATTAATGGAAGCGGGACATCTTCCTGAAAATCTGCTAAGTTATGAGGAAACGCCGGGAGCATCAGAGACAATTAACAAGTGGGTTGATGGAGGACATGAGGTTTTTGTTATTACAGGAAGACCTTTTAATTCGTATGAGCCATCCAGAAAATGGCTGGACGAACATCATTTGGAGAGAGTTCCTTTGTTTTGTGTTGATAAATATGGTCGTGAAATATTCGAGCATGAATACGAATATAATATGACGTTAGAACAGCTTTACGGCATGACATTTGATTTTGCAATAGAGGATTCGCCATCTGCTTTTGAACATGTTTTGCATTTTCATAATTGTAAGGTTGCTGTATTTGACCGTCCGTGGAACAGGCAGGCAGAATTTCCTAATGACAATTTTGTAAGATGCAAAAACTGGAATCAGATAGATAATGTATTTGAGGAATATGCCGGATAAACAATGATTTATTATTTTGATAAACAGGTATTAAAGATAAGGAGGCAGGTTTTATGAAAATATTTTTTTATGCCTTAAGAGAATATGATGAGCAGAAATATGTAGAAGAGTTTGCAAAAAAGTATCCGTTTGAGTATGGATTTACTTCAGATTATCCATCAATGGAAAATGTTGGACTTGCTAAGGGATATGATGCCATATCAATTATAACCAATCCTATGTATCCGGAAATACTTGATGCATTTCATGATATAGGTGTTAAGTATATATCAACAAGAAGCATAGGTTATGAGCATATTGATGTTGATTATGCTTATTCTCTTGGAATGAAAGTATCTCATGTTGTATATTCGCCAAACAGTGTGGCGAATTATGCGATTATGCTTATTCTTATGGCATGCCGTAATATGCCATGGATAATGAAAAAAGCAGATTGTCAGGATTATTCGTTATGCGGAAAAGTAGGAAAGGAATTATCTACATCGACAGTTGGTGTTATAGGTACAGGTAATATAGGAAAAACAGTTGTTAAGCATTTATCAGGTTTTGGCTGCCGTATATTAGCATACTCATATTATGAGGATGAAGAAGTGAAAAAATATGCAGAATATGTAAGTTTTGAAGAACTTATACAAAAATCAGACATTATAACACTTCATGTTCCAGGAAATGATGAGAATACACATCTTATTGATGAAACAGCGTTTAAGAAAATGAAAGATGGCGTTATAATTGTCAATACAGCAAGAGGATTAATAATTGATACACAGGCTCTTATTGCATCACTTAAAAATGGAAAGGTTGGATTTGCAGCACTCGATACTTTTGAGGGTGAAGTTGGACTTTATTATCTTAACAAGGAAACACAGAGACTTGATAATGATAATATGGCACTCTTGAAGAGTTTTCCTAATGTAATATTGTCACCTCACATGGCATTTTATACTGAGCAGGCTGTGTCTGATATGGTAGAAAATTCGATTAAAGGTATTCTTGGGCTTGAGAGTGGCGAAGATAACAGATTGGCAGTTAAATGATTTGGATGTGTGAACAGGAGAGCAACTTTATATGGAGTGGAAAAATAAGCACGTAAATCGTAATATGATTTACGTGCTTATTAATAGTTAGTTATAACTACCAAATTTTACTTAAAATATTCAAGTGCAGTATTAAGTTCATTTGACTGATTCTGCATTTCCTCAGCCATATTTGTAACATTGTGCATCATGGCATTTAACTCTTCAATATTAGCATTCATTTCTTCTGATGCTGCAGCATTGGTTGAGCTGACATCTGCAAGATTGTTGCTAGTTGTTGTTATTTTATTATTAAGCTCTACCATCTGGTCAACCTGTGCTTTAATTTCGTCTGCCTTATCTGCTGTTAATGTAATCTGTGCGTCAAGTTCATTAAATTCTTTGAGCACTGTATTAATAGATTCTTTCTGTTTCAGATTATGTTCTACAATTTTTTTAGAATCATTTACACATGTATCACATTCATTAACAAGTTCTGAAATGATTTCACGGATATTGTTAAGTTCATTGCCGGTATTATCGGAAAGTGTACGGATTTCTTCTGCAACTACAGCGAATCCTTTTCCGGCCTCGCCTGCACGGGCAGCCTCAATTGAGGCATTTAAAGATAAAAGATTAGTCTGTTCTGATATTTCTTCAATTACGGAAATAATCTGGCCTACTTTGTCAACAATCTCATTTACCTTGCCGATTCGTGCTGATATTTCATTGATGCCGGCATCCATAATTTCGCTGCTTTCCTGCATCTGGTGCATCTTTTCATTCATTGACTGGCTGTTTTCCTGAACGGAAGTTGTCTGTTTTTTGATATCTGTAACAGAGTTGTCTATGTGTTCTGACTCAAGAGACATTGTTTCAAGTGAATTATTAATATCGGCTATTGCATTGGCCATATTTGTTGAGCCTTCTGCAACATCCTGAACTGCACGGGATATTTCATCATTGGCAGAAAGTGTCTGGTTGCTTGTTTCGTTCAAATCAGTGCTGTTTTTTGACATCGTATTTCCGGCAGTTCTGATCTTTTCTACTATTGTACTTAATGAACTGCTCATATACTGCATTTCTTCGGTTATAAGACCAATCTCGTCATTTGACTTTTTGATTTTTGAAAAATCAGCATTCAGATTACCATCAGCAATTTCTTTGATGAGTCTGCTTAATGATGAAAGCGGACGGGCAATTGATCTGCTGAAAAAATATGCAACAATAAGGGCAACGACGATAATACCAATAAGAATATATCCTGAAATGCGGGTAATTCGTGTAATTCCGCTTAATGCATCATTTTCATCGGCACTGACTACAACAATATCATGGTTATCAAGGATAACATAACCGGCGTATTTTACAACACCGTTATAATCATAATCAACTATTGCAGGTTCAGGTTGTTTTCCTGATTTAATCTGTGTTACAAGACTATTGATAAGACTGTTTTCAACCGGCTTGCCAACTTTATCCTTTGTATTATGATATAACATGGTTCCGTCAGAGGATACGACATAGACATAAGAGCTGTCTACACCTGTGAGTTTTGTGTCTTTAAGTATACGTGCATATTCGTCATATGAAAGAGATTTGTTGTTATGGATACGCATTTCATTAGAGACGAGTTCGGCAGATGTTTTGGCAATGCTCATCATATTGTTTTGGATAGAGGAGCGTATAAGTATTCTTGAATTATTTACAACCAGAATTATACTTATAAGATTAGAGAGAATAAGTGCTGCAGTTACAAGTATACAAATCTTGACTGCTATAGTGCCTTTTTTCTTTTGCGTTTGTTTTTTCATGATAAATTAAAAATCTCCTTTCATATGTTTATTGTAATTTAATAAACTTATTATTATTTTTATAATACTACAAACTGTTAAAAATTCAATGATTTTATAGCTGTATTGCTGATATATTACATTTTACTTCGATATTTTTTGGTGCATAGTGATGGGTGTGTAGTAATATAAAAACAAGTTGACAAATATTTATTTGTAATTTAAACTGAATATAAATTAAATACTTTCTCGTGAGGGAGTAGTTCGCGTGTATACGTGATTTGTCAACAGACCCGATTTTTAATCTGGCAAATCTTAATGAATGAGACTCATGTATGTCTGATATGGCATTTTATGTCATCAGATATACATGAGCCTCTTTTTTTATGCGGCAGAATGCGTTCTTCACAGATTATATGACGGCAGGAATAATGTCCTGCATCAGGCATTGTAATCATATTAAAAAAGGAGACAAAAATATGGAAATTTTAAAATCAGCAGCGATTCTTGTAATCGGATTTGTTCTGCTTATTAAAGGAGCAGATTTTTTTGTTGAAGGAAGTTCTTCAGTAGCAAAGAAATTCAATGTTCCTTCACTTATAATTGGTATGACTATTGTGGCAATGGGGACGAGCCTTCCCGAACTAGCAGTCAGTGTTACAGCTTCTATAACAGGAAATAATACGTTGGCTGTAAGTAATGTGTCAGGTTCTAATATTTTTAATCTTATGGTTGTCTGTGGAGCCTGTGCATTGTTTGCACCGCTTACAATAGAAAAAAATACTCTTATGAAAGAGTTCCCATTTTCAATTGTTTGTGCAGGATTGCTTGTAGTTTTTGGATTTATCGGGATGAAACTTGGAAGAGTTGATGGAATTATTTTCCTTGTGATTTTTGTGGCATATCTTCTCTGGATGATTTATTCTGCAAAAAAGGCAAGAAGCGAAGGTGACAAATTTGAAACTGAAGAAGAGGAAATGGCAGAAGAAATAAAGATTCTTCCGATGTGGAAATGCTTGTTATATATAGTTGGTGGAATGATTGCGATTAAGTTTGGCGGAGATTTCGTTGTTAATGGCGCCTCATCTATAGCTGCAGGATTCGGATTGAGCCAGACTCTTATAGGTCTTACGATTGTTGCGTTGGGAACAAGTCTTCCTGAACTTGTAACTTCTATAGTTGCAGCAAGAAAAAATGAAGTTGATATGGCACTCGGAAATGTAATTGGTTCTAACATTTTTAATATTTTATTAATTCTTGGTGTTGCAGCAGCAATTAGCCCTGTTACATTTATTATGGAAAATATTATAGATATAATTATTCTCATTATTATGAGTACGGTTGTATGGATATTTGCATGGACATCAAAGAAGATAAACCGCAAAGAAGGAATAATAATGTTACTTGTATATGTGGTTTATATGGTATATATATGTATCAGGTAAATTAAATGAATAACGTAAGACTTTGATATTTAAAGTTAAAAAGTGTCCCTGAAAGCTGAACTTTCCAGGACACTTTTTTTATTTACGCGTGTAACGAGCCAAAGTCCGTGCTTGCACGAGACCTTGGCGACTGCCGCGATAACTTGAGAAACTCGCGGAGCGTGTTTCTCATAGTTCAGAGCGTGCCAAGTCTTTTGGCACGACGATGTTCTTTTTCACGCTGCTGACGCATCTTGATTTTTTTGCCGCCCTCTTCATCGGTGCATTTTAAAATTCTTATTGCATAATATTGTTTGTCATCAGTGCTTTTAATTCTGAATCGGCCTTTTATTAGACCATGTTCCTGACATGAAAAAAGACCATAATAAGACTTGCTGTTGGTAGAAAACCATTTTATAATCCGTTTCATTGTTTTGTTGCATTTGAAACAGCGGCATGCAGTAACTTCTTTGTCGTTGGCAGCTTCTTCACGATCTGCAAATCCTCTTGAAATATATTTTCCGTAATTACCAAAATCAAGATAAATTTCTTCTTTTATATTCTGTGGAATTCTGTAGGTATCAACACTGTAAAACTTCCGTACCTTTTCAAAATCAAGTTCAGGCATAATCTGTGATGTGTATCTGGCATCGCTGCCGGCACTGTGATAACCTTCAAGTTCCTGCATTCCCAGATGTTCTATTGCATTTTTCAGGGTGGTTCGTTCCTTGCTATCCTGAAAGCATATGCTGTAGAGCTTCTGTACGTCATAGAAAAGAAATGGCATTGGAAAATTGTATTCAATATTATAATAGTCAAAATTACGCTGCAATTCTGTCAGGTCAGTCTGTCCCCATGTGCAGAAGATGTAATCATCACCACACCATCTGATGAAATCATTTGCAACATCTGTGAAATCATGACCTATACAAGTAAGTTCTTCAATTGTTACATTAAGTATTTCTTGAACCTTATCATGCAGTTTTGTATAGACTGCGGGGCGGATATATCTGTCAAATTGTGAGATTTCTGAAAAATTCTCATCAAGTTTGACTGCACCAATCTGTATAATTTCAAATGGAATACGACTGTTCGTATATGCTTTTCCATCTGCACTCTGATTCCATTCCAAATCAAGTACAATATAATTCATGAAGCACCTCTCTTTCTTTGATAAGGCAAATTAAGCTGAAAGCCATATAAGACTTCCAGCTTTTGTGTATTTATTATACAACTGACATGAATGAAAAATCAATATATATTACATTATTGCATATATACATCCGATACAGATGACGAGCTGTATAATTGTGAAACGGAATACAACCTGTGCGTCTGACCATTCCAGTTTCTTTCTCATGTGGTCATGTATTGGTGTGCGGAGATTTTTAAATAAATTGATGTGTAAAAATCTCATAAATGATACTTTGATAAGACCAAGACCACCATCAAGTATAAGCATAATTGCCATTGGAATATAGAGTAACGGATGGTGAAGTTTTAAAAATGTAAATGCTATAAATAAACCGATTGCTCTTGAACCGGCATCGCCCATCAGCAGTTTGCTTGGAGAGGCGTTAAACCAGAGATAACCAAGGATACATACTGTCATTAAAAGGATTGTATGTCTGAAATAAGGTTCAATTTCAAAAACTTTAAATAATACGTAAGCAGATGTAAGAGTTACAGCAGAAAGAGTTCCGCACAGTCCGTCAACTCCGTCTGAACAGTTTGTTACATTGATGCTGACCCATACAAGGATAACAATAAGAAGTCCGTATATAACAGGATTAAGTGTTACTGTTTTTGAAAATAATGCAATATCAAAAGTGTTTGGATTGTAATGAAGGTAAGTAAATGCTGCCATTATTGCAATAGCAAAATCTATAAGTCCTTTTTTCAATCCGCCCCATGGAGTCTGTGAACTGTCATCAAGATAGCCGCTTAACATCGCTGCAAGAACAAGAATAAGATAGATAACAAGTTCGGCGTCCATTGGGATAAAAAGAACGCTTGATAATGTAAATGTAAGTATAAATATAATTCCGGCTCCTCGTGGTTTTCCGACTGATTTGGAACCATTAATTGCATATGCACGACCAGCATCTCTTGGCAGAATATTTTTTCCAAGAACGATTAAGAGGCATGTCAGGGCAAATGCAAAAATTACACTTATAAATGTAATGATTTTGATGTAATCGTACCCGATTAAATAGTAAATCATAAAATGTACTCCTCCACGTTTGTTTTATTTTGTGTTTACAATCTGCATGTGTCAGTATAACACAATGAAATATAAATAGATATAAAAATTTATATAGTAATTTATTTTTGATTATGATATACTATTCTTATTGAAATACGTGTGTAGAAGATGGGGTAAAATAACAAATAAGGCATAGCTTGTATATATGCTGCATATAAATATATATGATGGAAGGGTGGATTTTATGAACAAAGACACTACACAGATTTTTATGACAGAGCTGGATACATACCTTTTCGGACAGGGAACACATTATGAGATTTATAATAAAATGGGAGCACATCTTGCTGTAAAGAACGGCAAGGAGGGGGTATATTTTGTTGTATGGGCACCAAAGGCAAAAGAAGTCTATGTTGTAGGTGATTTTAATGACTGGCGTGCTTATGGATATGATATGAAGCCTGTATCGGACGGCGGTGTATATGAATTGTTTGTTGAGGGAGCAAAAGCCGGACAATGCTATAAGTTTCTTATAATATCACAGGACGGAGAGGCTCTTTATAAAGCTGACCCATATGCTAATGCGGCACAGCTGCGTCCGGAGACAGCTTCTGTTATAACGGATCTTACGGGATTTAAGTGGACAGATGATAAGTGGGTTGAGAATAAGAAAAAAGAAGATCATCTTTCTAGTGCAATGTCGATATATGAATGTCATATTGGTTCATGGAGAAAGCAGAAAGATGGAACAAAAGACGGATATATGAATTACCGTGATATAGCACATGAACTTGCAGAATATGTGTCTGATATGGGATATACTCATGTGGAACTTATGGGAATTGCCGAGTATCCTTTTGATGGTTCATGGGGTTATCAGGTTACAGGATATTACGCACCTACAGCCAGATATGGAACGCCTAAGGATTTTATGTATTTTGTTGATTATATGCATAAGAAAGGAATCGGAGTTATTCTTGACTGGGTGCCGGCACATTTTCCTAAAGATGCACACGGACTTGCTAATTTTGACGGAAGCTGTGTATATGAATATGCAGACCCAAGAAAAGGAGAACATCCTGACTGGGGAACTAAGGTGTTTGATTACAGTAAGAATGAGGTGTCCAATTTCCTTATTGCCAATGGCATGTACTGGGTAGATAAGTTTCATATTGACGGATTGAGAGTTGATGCGGTTGCGTCAATGCTTTATCTTGACTACGGAAGAACAGAAGGCAACTGGGTGCCTAATAAATATGGTGGTAATGGCAACCTTGAAGCCATGAGCTTTTTAAAGCATTTTAACAGCATGATGAAAAAACGTTTTCCACAGGCTGTAACTATTGCTGAGGAGTCAACTGCGTGGCCTAATGTAAGTGGTGATCCGGATAATGGTGACTGTCTTGGATTTACATTTAAGTGGAATATGGGATGGATGCATGATTTTACAGAATACATGAAACTTGACCCATATTTTAGAAAGTTTAATCATGGCAAACTTACATTCAGCCTTATGTATGCATACAGCGAGAATTTTATTCTTGTTCTTTCACATGATGAAGTTGTTCATCTAAAGTGTTCTATGCTTGGCAAGATGCCGGGAGACAAAGATGACAAGTTTTCTAATCTCAAGCTTGCATATGCATATATGTGTGGACATCCCGGCAAGAAACTTCTGTTTATGGGACAGGAATTTGGACAGTGGAATGAATGGAGTGAAGAGAGAGAATTAGACTGGTATCTTTTAGATGATGAAAGCCATAAGCAGATGAAAGATTTTACTAAAAAATGTATGCTGCTTTATAAGAATTACAGATGTCTTTATGAGACTGATTACAGACCTGAAGGCTTCAGATGGATTAATGCTAATGACAAAGATAACAGTGTATATTCATTTATAAGGATAAGTCCTGATAATAATAAGCATTTGCTATTTGTATTAAGCTTTACGCCTGTTGAGAGAAATAAGTTCCGTATAGGGGCACCTTTGAAAGGCAAGTATAAGCTTGTACTTGGAAGTAATGAAGATATTCAGAAGAAGACGCTGACTGCTGTAAAAGGTGATTGCGACGGATATAAGCAGTCTCTTCTTATTGATTTGCCGGCCTATGGCATTGCAGTTTATGAATTTTCCGGTGATTTAGGTATTGATGACTAAAGAAATTGAATAAAAAAGACGATAAAACCTGTACAGAGTATCGAAACCTGTACAGGTTTTTTGTTATGGCAATAATGGAGGTCATATGAGCGTGGATTTAACGATTTATAAAACCGGAAATAATGTAGACACCGCTAACAGAGCGTCTATTAATATAAAAAATAATAATGAGAAAACCCAGAAGACCGGATTTGACGGAGTTATAGTATCCGGCATGGAAGTTGATACAAAAAAGCTTGATAAGAATACATATACTTCACTTATAAAGCAGGCAGATGATGTAAAATCGCAGATAATGCAGAGTGCATCTGACGCAAAAGCAAATCTTAAAGCATTATTTAACAGACTTTCGGGTGCTGATGCAGTAAAGATAGATGAAGACGGATTTAATCTGAATGATGCAACACCGGATGATTGCGTAAATATTATCGAGAGAATTAAAATAGAACTTGCGGCACACTGTGATACTTATACAGGTGACATGTCTGGAATTGATGTGTCAAAGATAGAAAAGGTAGTCGGAAGTGCCGGTATGGCACAACAGGTCGCTGCTAATATGCAGGATACAGGACTTCCGCTTACGGATGACAATATAAGTGATATGGCAGAAAGTCTTTCAGGTATGGAAAATGGCAGTTTGTCAGAAGATACAAAGAATTATCTTGTTAAGAATAATATGCAGCCTACAATAAAAAATATTCAGATTGCACAGGCAGCATCAAAAGGCTTTGGCGATAAAATGCAGACTTTAAGCAGGCAGGAACTTGAGCAGCTTATGCCGCAGATAAAAGAAATTATAGGTAAAGCTAAGCTTGAAGTTAATGATAAGAACATAAATAATGCAATAACATTTATTTCGCAGGATATACCGGTGACTGAACAAAATCTTGTATACAAAAATCAGCTTGATATGATTAATCTTGATTATGATGAGACATCTCTAAAAATTGCACAGGGTATGGCTGATGGCAGCAAGGCAGAAGAAGTAAGCCTTATAAAAGATTATGACAGTGCGGTTGTAATCGCAGATGCAATAGATATCGTAAAAAATGCTGATTATGATGCAGTTGCGAGAGCGACAGACATGTATGGTGATAATGTGTCAATTAAATCTATTGAGGAGGCGATGGCACAGTATAATATAGGAAATAAATCTGTTGCCCAGGAACAGGACGTTGTGCAGAATAAGCCGGAATATGAGGATAATTACAAAAAACTGCTTGAAATTCAGATTCTGCTCACACCACAGGCAGGCATGCATATTTACAATAACGGAATTGATATTTTGTCAGTTTCAATAGATACACTGCATGAAAATCTTCTTGCATATGACCGGGAAAAAGCTATGGAACAGATTGCAATACAGCTTGCTGATGACATAGATAGTCAGGTACCTACGGATACAGGGGCTGCGGCATTATCCAATGTATTGACGGATGTTAATGGAACAGATAATAAAACGGCTGATTTTATCAGCATGTATCAGCTTTCGCTTGCAACAAGACGTGCAATCAGGGATATTTCATATGCACCTGATGAAGTTATTGGAGCTGTCTATAAAGAAAATATGCAGTCGCAGGCAGTTATAAATATTGCCGGATTTTCTGAGATGGGAAGCAGTCTAAAAGAACGTTTCAGACAAGCAGGAAACTCTTATGAAGCAGTTGGTACAAAGGTGAGAAAAGACCTTGGAGATTCGTTAAAAAATGCGGTCGAGGCAAGTTCTGAAAGTATTCTTTCACAGCTTGGCATGGAAAATACCAAAGCAAATTCGGATGCTGTAAGAATTCTTTCATATAACAATATTGATATAACAAAAAATAATATTGAGCAGATTAAGCAGATTAAGGAGTCATTAAATACTCTCATAGAGCAGATGAATCCTGAGACTGTTCTTAATATGATAAAGGATAATATCAATCCGCTTACTTCTGATATTGAAAGTGTAAATGATTACCTTATCAATAAGAACAAAGATTCAGATAATACAGATAAGTTCAGCAGATTTTTATACAAGCTTGACAAAACAGGTGGCATAAGTGAGGAGGAAAGACGTCAGTTTATCGGAATTTATAAAATGATTAATATCTATACAAAAGATGCAGGAAATGCAATTGGTGCACTTGTAAAGCAAGGTGCAGATATTACTATGGAAAATCTGTGCCGGGCATACGACAGCAGAAAACAGTATGGAATGGATAATTCAGTAGGGGATGATACAGATATTGCAATGGCAGGACAGGTAAGATATTATCTTAATCTTTTTGATAATACGGCATCATCTGTCACTCCGCTTACATTAAAAGAGGTTAATTCTGAAAAGTCTATAAATACAAGAACAGTAGAAAATTTCTGCGAAAGTGTGCAGGATGCATATGACGCGGCAGCTGAAGCTGAGTATATGGATGCATATATGGAAGTTGTACGTGCTGTATCGGCGGCAGATGATGAAGTGCTTCATCAGCTTGAACAGGCAGAGCAGCCTGTTACAATAAATAATATAGAGGCTATGCAGGAGCTTGTAAGCGGCAGTGCATATGGCAGGATATTTGGTGCTGACAGAACTAAGGCGGAAAAGATTATAGACAGTATGTCAGACGAAAAATCGCTCAGAGAGGCAATTGAGAGTCTGGATGACGAAAAATCAGAAAGCATACCACAATCAGATGAAGCTGATATAAACAGTTATGATTCTGTACGTCAGGCAGCTTTAAAAAATAATATTATCGACCTTGTAAAAAATCTCAACAGACAAAGAGACTATAGAATTCCGGTTTTATCAGATGACAAAATTGGCGTTATGAAGCTTACAATGATTTCAGACGGAAGTGAAAGTGGAAGAATTTCTATAAGATATGATAATGAAAGCTGTGGAGAAGTAAGCATTGAGCTTAAAGTTACAGATGATACATTCGATGTATTTGGCGTATGCACAGGTGAAAATAATGATTTTGCCGGTTTGTTACAAAATGCAGCTGAAAAGATAAAAGAAGAATTCAATTTTGAAAAGACTAATGTGTATGCTAATTCAAATGATAAGGTTACAGATATTACATATGAAAAATCTGAATCACAGCCATCATCAAAGCTGTACAGAATTGCAAAATCATTTATTTCTGATTTAATGTAAAAAAAAGTGTGAATACGCCGATATTTATTATAGACAATGTATTTACGGAATGGAGAATATATATGAGACTTAATACAAATATTTCTGCGATTATAGCAAATAACGCACTTCAGAAGGCACAGGACCGCCTGTCTAATTCTATACAGAAATTATCGTCAGGTTACAAGATTAACAGCTCAGCTGATGATCCTGCCGGTTGTGCTATTTCTGAAAAGATGAGAGTTCAGCTTCGTGGACTCAGCCAGTCTGACAATAATGTTACAGATGGTATTTCTGTACTTAATACAGCAGAAGGCGGCCTTATTGAAATACAGTCAATGCTTACACGTATGAAGGAGCTTTCTGTACAGGCTGCTAATGATGTCAATTCAGATGATGAAAGAAGTGCCATTCAGGGTGAAATAGATAATATTAATAAGGAAATAGACAGAATATCGTCACAGACAGAATTTAATACACAGTCACTTATTGATGGTAATCTTTCAAGAAGAGTTTATTCTGACTGTCAGGGTGTTAATCAGATTACATGTTCTGAGAATTTTGTAACTGGTGATTATGGAATTACAGTTATAGAAGATGCAAGACAGGCAATTGTTGTGGGTGAGGGAACAATCGCTCTTGGTGCAAATGATAAAATTACAAAGGAACAGGAAGGTGTAATAGAATTAAACGGATATAAAGTTTCTGTCAGTGAGGGTGATGACCTTAATACCATAATGGGAAAACTCGTTGATGCAGCAAGCATAATTGGGGGAAGTGCATTTGCAGTCACAGATACAACTAATGATACAACTGCAAACGGAATGGATTACGCAGGCTATTCTCCAGTGACAACATATCCGGGAAGCCGTCTTGTTATTATGACAAAAGAGTATGGCAGTTCTCAGTCTATTGAAGTAAAATGCAGCAATAAGGAGCTTGCACAGGCATTGGGAATTGACAGTGCGGCAGATGATGACGGATTTATTGTTCAGGGAAGCGATGTTAAAGCAGAGTTTACAACAGATGCCAATGGCAAGAGAGTCGGATTTGATGACAGTGCCGTACTTTCAACAAGTGGTACAAGAATTACAGTAAAGGATGTTAATAACAAGAGCTTTGAGATGGATGTTCCGGGAAATGTTGCGGGAACTAAGTTTGATGATACAGGAAAAATACCGGTATCAACAGGTACATCATCAAAAGATATTGTTCAGGAAGTTACAGATGTTGGTACTATGAGTATTCATGTTGGTGCTAACCAGGATCAGGTTATAAGAATTGATATACCTGAGGTTACAACATATACACTTGGCATAGATACTGTAAATGTTATGACAGGACTTACTGCGTCACAGTCAATAGAAAAGGTTGATAAAGCGATTAATAGGGCAAGTTCGGTACGTTCTAAGATTGGTTCATATCAGAACAGATTTGAACATACACAGAATAATATTGCTGTTTCAAATGAGAATCTTACATCAGCACTCTCTGCAATGACTGATACAGATATGGCAGAAGAGATGACAGAATATACATCCGTAAATGTAATGACTCAGGCGGCAACATCAATTCTTGCACAGGCAAATGAACGTCCGTCAACTGTACTTCAGATTTTACAGTAGTGTGGAGGAATAATCAGCGTTGAAAAAAGATGAGATACAGACATTTTCATATCGCATTTCACAGGCAAATAAGACGCAGCTTATTGTAATTATGTATGATATGGCTATACAGTATGTCAGCGATGCTATCGAAAATAATTATGAAACGCAGTCAGAAAAAGATGAATATGAGTCTGATGTAGTTCAGGTCAAAAGAGTTGTAGACAGCCTTGTGACTTCGCTTGATATGCAGTATGAAGTGTCAGTGCAGCTTTATAACATTTATCTTGTAATGCAAAGGTATCTTGTAAAGGCGGTTGCAAAAAAGGATAAAAATACAATTATGCTGCTTGAATCAGTAAAGAAAATGCTTGAGACAATGAGAAAATCATTCTATGAATTAAGTAAACAGGATGATTCAGAACCACTTATGAAAAATACACAGCAGGTATATGCTGGTTTTACATATTCAAATGATGGTGGTTCAAATGAGTATTCAAAAGGATACGAAAACAGAGGATATAAAGTTTGAGATTATAAAGCTTAAATGCAGGCGTTGATTTGGATTGCCCTGCACATAAAGAAAACAGAGGATGCAAAATTTGTGATGCAGCCTCTGTTTTTTATTTTACGCGAGCAACGAGCCAAAGTCCGTGCTTGCACGAGACCTTGGCGACTGCCGCGATAACTTGAGAAACTCGCGAAGCGTGTTTCTCATAGTTTATGAATTTTACAAATATTTGCGGCCGCTGTAGCGTCTACGCTGTGTTTTTTTGCGTTTTACTTCTGAGTGGATGTAAAGTACAATAAGTATTGCTGCAATTACTGCAACTATGCCCCATATATTTATAACTATACATTTTTTTTGCTTTAAATTAGAATTATTATCATCTTTTGCGAAAGGAAGATTGCTGGCAGCAGCGATATTTTCGTCAGATGAAAGTGTCAGTTTTGCAGTTCCGACAATATTATTTCCATAATTAAAATTAAGATGGGCGGTATATATTCCGTTTTCACTTGTTGTTTTGTAATTGTTATCAATGCCCATTGCAACATTTCCTACAGAAGCGTTGTTAGGAAGTGTAAGTGTTGAGGCTTTCAGATTGAATTTTAAGTTATATTTATTAAATACAGGAGATTGGTAATAACTGTCGCTTGTAAATAATGAACTTATTGTTCCGCCTGAAGCTGTGATTTTCTTAAAGTTGGCAAATCCCCAGTCAAATAATGAACGTGTATCTGTAAAACGTTCTTTGTCTCCTGATTTGAAGCATACGCATATAAGACGCATATCATCTTTTTCCGCAAATGTTACAAGTGTGTAACCGGCCTGGTCTGTAAATCCTGTTTTTCCGCCTTTGCAGTATTCGTAATAATATTGTCTGCCTTTTAACATAAGATGGCGGTGTTTAAAATTACGAGCCGTATCTGTTTTGTTTGTCGGCGGTATAGTGTAAGTGGTTGATGTTGAATCAATATTTACAAAAGTGGAGTTGTTGTAACATCCTTTTGCAATCATTGCCATGTCGTAAGCTGTGGTGTAATGATTGACATCGTGAAGACCACTTGCATTGGCAAAATGAGTGTTAATAGCACCAAGTTCTTTGGCTCGTTTATTCATCAGTTCTGTAAAAGCTGCAAGTGAGCCGCTTACGTGTTCAGCAAGACCATATGCTATTTCGTTGGCTGAATAGAGCAAAAGTCCATATAGAGCCTGTTCAACGCTATATTGTTCACCTGCTTTTGTACCAAGGCTTGCATCCTCATATGTTACAGAATTGGCTGCCGCACTTGAGAATGTAACTGTCTCGTCAAGGCCACAGTTTTCAATAGTGAGAAGTCCGGTAAGAATTTTAGTTGTGCTGGCTGGATATCCTTTGGCATGGGCATCCTTTTCATAAAGAATTGCACCGGTATCCGCATCAATAAGAATTGCACTCTGGGCTACAATATCCGGTGCCTGCGGCCAGTCGTATTCCTGTGTGTTTTTGGTTGTCTGGGTGTTTTGTGAATTCTGCGTTGTCTGTGCAGCCTGCGTGTTTTGTGTTGTGGCAGCTGTTTCGGCAGCATATATGCCTGTTGCAGGCATTAATATAGAAGCCGCAGTTGTGCTGACAGCAAGAAAAACAGCCGTCATTCTTTTAAAAAATTTATTCATATATTATCTCCATCAAATATAAAGCCGGCGTGTAACTGACTTTTACAATAATTCTAATATCATGCTACATTATACACATGATTGAAATGCAAATCAATTAATAACGCTTGTCGAATGGAAATATTTTTATTATACTTTAATAAGTTTTACAGAAATGGAGATTTTAAAAATATATGAGATTGAGAAATGTTCCCGGTGCAAGGGAAATCATGATTGAAAATGAATTTGTGTTTACAGAGCCGGAAAATATGGCAGGAACATGGAAAGAAGTGTTTGGCAATAATAATCCTGTGCGTATCGAGATAGGAATGGGAAAAGGCAGATTTATAACGACACTTGCCCAGATGAATCCTGATATTAACTATATTGGAATTGAAAAGTATTCCAGTGTGCTTTTAAGAGCAGTTGAAAAACAGGATGAACTGCGTCTTTCTAATCTCAGGTTTATAAGAATGGACGCAGAAAATATAGGTGATGTATTCGCAAAGGGTGAAGTTGACAGGATATATCTTAATTTTTCTGACCCATGGCCAAAAGACAGACATGCCAAGAGAAGACTTACTTCAAGACAGTTTCTTGAAAGATATACTGATATTTTAAAAGATGATGGATATGTAGAATTCAAAACGGATAACAGAGGATTATTTGATTTTTCGGTTGAAGAAGTAAAAGAATCTCCTAAGTGGGAGCTTACAACTGTTACATATGACTTGCATAATGATGCAGATTTAGTTGAAGGAAATGTAATGACGGAATATGAAGAAAAATTTTCTTCACAGGGTAATCCAATCTGTAAGCTTATAGCACGTCTGAAATAAATAATAAATACGAACCCGAATGAAAATTGCGGCATATAATGATATAAACACATAAGGAGCATATGTGATATGGGATGCATATCAAAATCACTTCAAAATCTGTCATATTCATTATTCTGCCGCAAAAAAATTAATCGACGTCTTGTAAAAATCAGAAGAAACTGGGATGAAATATCAAAAGCTATATGCGGTCATGGGAATCATAAGGGGTAACTGTAATATTCTTTTTCCCAAGGAAATGTGTAACAACCTGATTGAGTATATATCCGAGTACAGCAACACAAGGAACTCCGAGGAACATTCCAAGAACACCGAAAAGGCTGCCACCAACTGTAATTGAAAATATAACCCATAGCGGCTTGAGCCCCGTTTTATCTCCAAGAATCTTAGGTCCAAGGTAAAGACCATCAAATTGCTGTATTACAAGTATAAGCAGTGCAAAAAGCAATGCTTTGAACGGACTTACAATAAGTATAAAAAGAAATCCGACAGCACCTCCGATATATGGTCCAAAGTATGGAATCATATTAGTAATACCTACAACTACACTGATAAGAACCGCATATGGGAATCGGAATATAACCATTGCAATAAAGCATATAATACCTATGATAAGTGAATCAAGTGCCTTTCCAAATATAAAGCTTGTAAAAATACGTCCACTTTCGCGTAGTACATTTCTTAAAGTGTTGGCAGGTTTGTAAGGCAGAATTGCATATATAAGTCTTTTTCCCTGATAAAAAAGATTCTTGTGGTCAGATATCATATAAACAGATACCATAATTGATATGATAAAACTTATAATGCCTTTAACAATAGCCATACCGGTTGAAAAAATCACAGGAATAAGATTTGACATGATTCCGGTAAGATAATTAAAAATATTAGGGAGTGCGGTTTCTATTCTTTCATTTATCATATTGAAATCAACATATTCACCGAGATTCTGGTGATTGTTTTCAAAATTGCCAACAAATTCAAGTGCAGAATTATACCATACAGGAAGCTGTTCTGTAATTTCAGTTATGCTTTCGTAAATCTGTGGTATAACAAAAACAAGAAGTATTGTAATAGCTCCAATTGCAATTATATATGCAGTTGTTATTGAAAGGTACTTCGCAGCTTTATCGGACTTCATGTTAAGTACACCCTTAAAAAGCTTCCGGAATAAAAGCTTAACAAGAGGGAAGAGTATAAAAGCAATAAATGCACCCGCAATAAAAGGCGAAATAAGATTAAGAATTGAACCTATAAGATGCATGGTCTGGTTAAAGGTTCCTATAAACTTATATATAAGGATAGTACCTACAACAAATAATAGTGCATATATTACAATCGTTGAATATTTACTGTTCGGTATGAAAAAACGATGATTATTATTGTTGTTGTCTGCACTGTCGTTATCATCATTACTTTTATTATAATGTACGGCTTCGTCAACAGCATCATTAGTTAATTTATAATGTTCAGAAGTTTTATCCTGAGACTTTTTATGCAGCATATAATCCTCCAATTCCAATAAATAAATTACACAGTCAGTGTGTCATATAGGTTATATATTAATATTATATATTAATTTTAAAAGTTTAGCAATAGTAAATAATAGAAAAAAGAATTAAGAAAAAGTAAAAAAAAATGAATTGTTCTTAAATAAAAACAAAAAAACGCTTGCATTTATTAAATCATTCATATATAATAACCATTGTGTTCGAGAGAGCAAAACGAAAAACTTCTGGAAGCCAGAAGAAATCTAATATGCGCCGCTAGCTCAGTTGGTAGAGCACCTGACTCTTAATCAGGGTGTCCAGGGTTCGAACCCCTGGCGGCGCACTTACGAAAGTCTTATGATTTGGTCGTTGGAGCCAGGTTGTGGGGCTTTTATTTTTTGCGTTGAGAATATTTGAAAGATAAAAATGTAGAGAGCCGGGAGTTAAATTTGTTCTATATGGACGCAGTTTAATTCCCGGCTCTCTTTGTTAAATCTTTTCAGCTAGTTTTGCTACGGTTTCTTCAGGCAGTTCCGTACAATCAGTAAGAAGTGTACGGAATACATCATCGTATGGTGTACTGGACATTCAGTATTTCCTTTCTTTAATTATACTTGATTATTGGGATTGACGGCAAGTGAATTGATAGATTTTCTGGAGCACATGAGTGCGAATATCCGGTTATAAATTACAAAAAGCCGCTTTTGGCGGATACTTAAACCGGAATAAAGAATATTAAATAGAAAATAAGAAAAATTTACTTTGCCTTGTATTAGAATATATTCTGCACAAAGCATAACATAATATAGTTTTGATTGCAATAGTAAACGCAATATATGAATTATAAAATTTACTCTGGGAACACTAACACTATCTTGATAGTGAAAGGAGGCAGAGATTATGTATCCACGCAGAAATTCGGAGAAAAATGACAGCTATTATGATGATGAGGATTATCTGATTAGCCGTAAAATGCTTGGAAATGACGAGGCTTATGGTGATGACAGTTATTATGACGATGAAGATTATCTTGATATGGCAGATGCAGTGTCTTCAAATGATTGCACAGGGCTTTTGACACATGGAACAGGACTAGAAGAAGAACTTGATTACTACAGTCAGCTTTATAAGTTCGGGACAAGTCCTGATGAGTAATTAATTTAGAATAATTCTATAATTATAAACATTTTATAATAAATTTTTTGCTGTAATTGACTGTAAAAGTAAGTTGTTATATGATAACAGCAAGTCGGATAGCCGGCGGATGAATGTTGTAGTTCATTTACCGAATGTCCGGCTTGTTGTTTGCAGGAGGAAGAGGTCTTTGTACGGATATGTGGTTGTTAATAAGCCTGAGTTGAAGTTTCGTGAATTTGATGTTTACAGGTCGTACTATTGCGGATTATGCAAGGTACTTGGAAAGGAATACGGATTTACCGGTAAAATATCACTCAGTTATGATATGACTTTTTTAATAATGCTGTTAAGTGGTTTATACGAACCAAAGACTGAATATGGAAAGGAAAAGTGTTTGGTCCATCCGGTTGCAAAGCATGAATACCGCATTAATGAAGTTACAGATTATGTTGCGGATATGAATATACTTATGATGTATTATAAATGTATGGATGACTGGAATGATGAACATAAAGTTACGAGAAAGATTCTTGCAGACAGCTATAATTCCAAAATTAATATAATAAGGAAGAAATACGAAAACAAAGCACGTATAATAGAGTCGTCACTAAAGGATTTATCTGAACTTGAAGCACAGAAATGTAATGATATTGACAGAGTTTCATATTGTTTTGGTAAGCAGCTTGCGGCAATAACAGCATGGCGTGACGATGAATGGCATGAGACGCTTTCAAAGCTAGGCTTTTTTCTCGGCAAGTATATTTATATACTTGATGCATATGACGATTTGGAAAAAGATGTTGAAAAAAAGAATTATAATATGCTTATTCCATATATGAAACAGCCGGATTTTGATAATTATGTAGGAAATTTGCTTAATAGTATAATGGAGGAATGTGCAAGATATTTTGAACGTCTTCCTATTATTAATGATGTTGAGATTTTAAGAAACATAATCTATTCTGGTGTCTGGACGCGTTTTGATGCGGCAAAGTTAAGGCATGAGAAGAAAAATAATTAATGTTAATACAGGAGTAAATAAGTGAGTGATCCATATCAGGTATTAGGTGTATCAAGGGATGCATCTGACGAAGAGATAAAAAAAGCATACAGGGCATTAAGCCGTAAATATCATCCGGATGCTAATATTAACAATCCGAATAAGGATAAAGCAGAAGAGATGTTTAAGATAGTCCAGCAGGCTTATAATCAGATAATGAAAGAAAAAGAGATGGGATACAGTTCATCCGGAAGTTCATATTCCGGATATGGAGGTTATTCCGGATACGGTCAGACAGGACGCTCATCAGGTGGCGGTTATGGCTATGACGGAGATAATCAGCAGAATGGCAATCCATATGGAGATTTTGGTGGATTCTGGGGATTTGGACCGTTTGGATTTGGTGGATATTCTTATAGCGGAGGTCAGAACCGCACAGATAATATGGGAGATGATGAGACAGGAATGCATCTCAAAGCGGCTGTAAATTATATTAACAGCGGAGCTTTTCAGGAGGCAATTAATGTCCTTAATGGAATAGATAACCGTGACGGAAGATGGTACTATTACAGTGCACAGGCAAATTCTGGAGCCGGTAACACTGCAACAGCACTTGAGCATGCAAAGCATGCCGTGGAGATAGACCCTGATAATGTAGCATATCAGAATCTTTACAGACAGCTTCAAAGCGGTGGACAATGGTATGCAGGAAGAGGACAGTCATATGGCAGAACTACTATGAATCCGGGTGGATATTGCATGACGCTTTTATGTCTTAATTTATGTTGTGGTCCAACTTGTGGAATAAGATTCTGCTGATTGTGGAAAAGATAACATAATAAATATTTTTATGTGGAAAACCAATCCGCAGATATTTTATTCAGGCAGATTTTCAAACAATATGTCAAATTGTACAGGTCCCATATCGAGGATGTACTGATGAAATTCTTTAAGGTTAAAGCTGTTGCCTTGTTTTTGCATGGCGGCAGCTTTTAATTCCATAAATCCCACATAGCCAAGAACATATTTGCAATAATTTGCAGGTTCGGAGAGCATCTGCGAGTACATCTGTGTGGCAACGGATTTGTCATTAAATCCATATGAACTTATAAAATTGTATACATCATCTTCTGACCAGCCATAGTAGTTGACACCAATATCTACTTTTCCATAGATTAACATAATAGTTGAATAATTAAGCTGCATAAGAGTATTTAACGGAGCATTATCTGTGTCGGCATATTGGTAAGAAAGAGCTTCACAGTAAGTGGCCCAGCCTTCAATATATCCGCCGGGCTGGATAATGTGTCTGATTAAATCAGAATTTTTGTTTGCAAAATATGTAATCTGATACATGTGTCCCGGAAATCCTTCATGTGCAAGTGTTGTATAAATATCTGAAGAGCCGGTGCTTTTTGGGTTGATATATATTGAGTTGACAGCATTGTTGTCAATCTGAGGAGTAAAATACATTGCAGGGCTTGCATAATCCTGTAATGCTTTTGTGATATATTTTACTTCATAATTGACATCGGCTCCATCAGGAAATGATGTTTTTATTTTCTCTTTTAAATCTGAAAGGATTTCCAATGGCTGTGTATATTGAAAATGAAATGTGTTGAACTGGTCGGAAAGTCCAAGATTTTTTCTGTATAACCCCTGTATAGAGGCAATATTTCGGCTTATATACGAATCAAGAAGAGCGTCGTATTCATCAATGGTCTTGGACCAGCCCATCTGGTTATTTACAAGGTATTCGTAGTATTTCTGTCCGTTTGGATAGTTGCAGAGACCGCCGCTGTATTTTCCTGTATTTTTAAGCTGTTCAATGCCGTCTGCAAGAATACGGTAACCTTTAATCACATGTTCATTTACGGCAGCTTTGTTTCTTTCTTGGTAAGAAGATTTCTGCGTTTCATCAAGTTCCGGTAAATTGTTCAGCTTTTCTTCAAATGTTGTTATAAGATAACCATCATCGGCACTGTCTATAAATGTATTGCACTGCTCAATGATTTCTTCTGCGAGGGAGGTTTCCATAAAATAGCCCTTTTCGCTTCGCATTTTTTCATATTCGATAAGATTTTTAAAAAATTCGTCCGTATCTTCGACAGCACAAAGATATTCGTCAATATCTTTTACTTCATTGAATGTATATTCCGCAAATATGATAGGAAGCTGAACCTGTATTCCTATTGTTGTCGATAAGTCTGTATCAAGCAGAAATAAATCGCAGTATTCGAGTTTTGTTTCAAGATATTTTTTTAATAATTCATATGCAATTTGCTGATCTTTTGAAAGACTGTTTTTGTCAAACGAATTAAGCTGTGTCAGACAGTCAGATATATCTGAGCTGTCCGTTGGATTATCGAGATTATATCTGCCGAGTGTTTTTTCATAATTGGTAATACCGTAGTTTTCAGGATGTTGTAATATCGTATGAAGGGAAAGAATATCTCCTGAGACATTATCACGAAAAATTGCATCGGTAAATTCCCTGAAATTTTCATTTTCTGATGAGGCAGAATATACAGTGTTTTGCTGGTTATTACGGACAGTGTCTGCAGAATGACAACCGGCAAGAAGTGAAAATGACAGGATTAATGATGTAAATATTAATAAAAAGCGTTTTTTTGTAATTTTCAAATATAAACCCTCCTGAAATCTGTTGTTGTAAACTTAACTTATTATACTATATTTTATCACTGCACGCAAAATGCGGCTCTTGATATATTAAATCAGTTTTGCTACAATATTTAATTAAATGGCGGATGTTTTAAGTATATGAAGCTTATTTCATCTTTAGATTGAAACAGTAAAGAGTTAGGAGGCTATGACAATGCCACAGAATAAAGGACCATTTTATATGACAACAGCGATTGCCTATACTTCAGGCAAACCGCATATCGGTAATACTTACGAGATAGTTCTCGCGGACAGCATTGCAAGATATAAAAGACAGCAGGGCTATGATGTGTTTTTCCAGACAGGAACTGACGAACATGGACAGAAGATTGAGCTTAAAGCTGAAGAAGCCGGCATTACACCAAAAGAATTTGTTGATAATGTATCAGGTGAGATTAAGAGAATATGGGATTTGATGAATACATCATATGATAAGTTCATTCGTACTACAGATGATTATCATGAAAAACAGGTTCAGAAGATTTTTAAGAAGCTTTATGACCAGGGTGATATTTATAAGGGTTCATATGAAGGAATGTATTGTACACCATGTGAGTCATTCTGGACAGAGTCACAGCTTGTAGATGGTAAATGTCCTGACTGTGGACGTGAAGTTAAGCCGGCTAAGGAGGAGGCATATTTCTTCAGGATGAGCAAGTATGCGGACAGACTTATCGAGCATATTAATACACATCCTGAATTTATTCAGCCTGTTTCAAGAAAGAATGAGATGATGAACAATTTCCTTCTTCCTGGACTTCAGGATTTATGTGTATCAAGAACATCTTTCAAATGGGGTATCCCGGTTGATTTTGATGATAAGCATGTAGTTTATGTGTGGCTTGATGCTCTTACTAACTATATTACAGGTATAGGTTATGATGCAGACGGTAACTCAAGCGAACAGTATAAGAAGTTCTGGCCGGCAGACCTTCATCTTATCGGAAAGGATATTATCAGATTCCATACGATTTACTGGCCGATATTCCTTATGGCACTCGGTGAACCGCTTCCAAAGCAGGTATTTGGACACCCATGGCTTTTGCAGGGCGATGGTAAGATGAGTAAGTCAAAAGGCAATGTTATTTATGCAGATGACCTTGTAGATATGTTTGGCGTTGACGCTGTAAGATATTTTGTCCTTCACGAAATGCCTTTTGAAAATGATGGTGTTATTTCATGGGAGCTTATGGTTGAGCGTATGAATTCAGACCTTGCCAATACGCTTGGTAATCTTGTAAACAGAACAATTGCCATGTCAAATAAGTATTTTGGCGGCAATGTTGCAAAGACAGGTGCCGACACGACAGGTGCGGGTACAGATGAGAATGGTGCAAGCCTTGATTTTGATGCAGAACTTAAAGCTGTTGTGACAGGTACAAAGGCAAGAGTTGAAGATAAGATGAAGACACTTCATGTTGCTGACGCAATTACGGAGATATTTACTCTTTTTAAGAGATGCAATAAATATATTGATGAGACAATGCCTTGGGCACTTGCAAAAGATGAGACAAAGAAAGATCGTCTCAGCGAAGTTTTATATAACCTTGTTGAAAGCATTACAGTTGGAGCAAATCTCCTGACACCTTATATGCCTGAGACTTCTGAGCGTATTCTTGCACAGCTTTATCCTGCAAATCCAAAGGCTGGAGAAAGAGATTTTGATGACCTCGACAAGTTTGGTTTAAGAGAAAATGATATAAAAGTAACTGAAAAACCTGAAATATTATTTGCCCGTCTTGATCTTGGAGAAGTTATGAAAGAAGTTGAAAAGATTCAGGAAGCACAGAAAAAGGCAGCCGGAATTAAGGATTATCCAAAGGTTGAGAAAAAGCCTGAGATTACAATTGATGATTTTGACAAGATTCAGATTCAGGTTGGTGAAGTAATTAAGTGTGAGCCTGTAAAGAAAGCAAAGAAACTTCTTGTTTCACAGATTCGCATCGGCGATGAGGTAAGACAGATTGTTTCTGGAATTGCAGCATATTATAAGCCGGAAGAAATGGTTGGAAAAAAGGTTGCTGTAGTTACGAACTTAAAGCCTTGCAAGCTCTGCGGCGTTGAGTCACAGGGAATGATTCTTGCGGCAGCAGATGATGAGAATAATCTTTCTGTTCTGACTGTTGATAAGGATATTATTGAGGGCAGTGAAATCAGATAAAATGAACAGCAGAGTATGTTGCTGAAGATGAGATTGTCAATACTTTTAAAGCGATGGTAGAAAAGATGTTTAATGGTGCGGCTACCGCAAAAGGTGCTGTTATTATTACGCCGGAAAAGGTGATTGTCACAACTCCGGGTGCTGATAATAAAAAAGAAATATAAGATAAAACATTCCGTCGGAGTTCTTGCTTAAAAACAAAAATTCCGACGGATATTTTTATGCTGCGGATAAATGTGGGAATGATTTCATGCAGCTTTATGACCTGTGGAACAATTTGAGAAGGTGATATAATTATGGCGAAATACAAAAAGAAACTTGATGCTGATATTAGGTGTCCGCTTGAATACGGACTTACGATATTTGGCGGGAAATGGAAATCAAGAATTATATGTGTTCTGTCTACACAAAAGACTTTGAGATACAGTGAAATAAGAACAGAGATGTATAATATAACCGATGCGGTTCTTGCGGCAACATTGAAAGAATTAATTGCTGACGGAATAGTAAACAGACGGTCTTTTGATGAAATACCTCCGAGGGTGGAATATCCGCAAAAACTGTATAAGGCACTTATGAATTCCCAAACTGTGCTCACTGTGTGGGACGATGCGAGACTTGTCGGTCTCATACGCGTCCTTGATGATTCGGAAATGCTCGCACAGATTCATTATGTACTTGTACATCCGGAATATCAAGGACGGGGTATTGCAGGCAGAATGGTGGAATACATTAAAGAAAAATATAAGAATTTTATGTATCTTGAACTTATGCCTGAAGACAAAAATAACGTTCCTTTTTATGAAAAGCATGGATTTCATGTTATGGAAAACGGAGCAGCAATGCAGATATGTAATATTAATTAACTTTCTTTGACAAGTTTGCCGCTGATGTGTTCGGGAATAAGTTCGAGGCAGCATACGCGGTTTCCTGCTTTTTCAAGCTCATCGGCGACATAATTTTCGTCATCGGTGAATTTATAGCAGAGATTTTTACAAATTTCAATTATTTTTTCATTGTCATTTACAATGCTGATTTTTCCGAAAACAATTACACTGTTTATATAGAGAGGCCATTCGCCGTCTTTTCTGTATCCTTTGTCGTATGTGCAAAAAGATACTTTGTTACATTTTTTAATCGCATCAAGTTTATGTCCTTCTTTGGCACCGTGAAAATAAATGCGGTTTTCGATTTCGTCATACCAATAATCAATAGGAAGTCCGTAAGGATAGCCGTCATCGCCGATTACGGAGAGGACTCCGCGGACTTCGTTTTTAAGAATTTTCTTACATTCGGTTTCGTTTAATTCCTGTTTAAATCTTCTCATTTTTCTAAACATATAAGCTTTCTCCGTTCAAAATGTTTTAATAATTACTTATTATATTGAAGTCATGGTTGGAATTCAATTAAAAGAACAAAAAAATAATCGTGAAAATGAATTACGTTTTGACTAACATATCCAATTAATCTATAATATATTAAGGCAGAGAATATTTTGCCGAATTTATGCTTTTGCGGTATTATGATATAAAAAAGTATTTAACGGAGAGTAACAGTGAAAATATTTGAAACACATTCTCATTATGATGACAGTGCGTTTGACGATGACAGGGACGAGCTTATCAGTCAGATGTTGTCGGATAACGGTGAACTGGAGTATTTAATAAATGTTGGTGCGAGTCTGGACGGGTGTAAAAAATCACTTGAACTTGCAGACAAATATGATAAAGTGTATGCGGCGGTAGGAGTTCACCCTGAGGACGTGGGGAATCTTACCATGCACGATATACAATGGTTGAAAAAACAGGCTTTAAACAATGAAAAAGTTGTTGCAATTGGAGAAATCGGACTTGATTATCATTATCTTGATAATCCGAAGGAAATCCAGAAAATGTGGTTTGAGACGCAGATTGAAGCGGCAGTTGATGTTAATAAGCCTATAATTGTCCACTCAAGAGAAGCGTGTGCGGATACGATACAGTGCATGAAGAATAAGAGAGCAGACAAAGCCGGCGGAGTGATACATTGTTATTCTTATACAAAAGAAGCAGCAAAGGAATTTCTTGATATGGGATTTTTTATAGGTGTAGGCGGTGTCGTGACTTTTAAAAATGCACGAAAGCTTGTTGAGACGGTAGAGGAAGTGCCGGTGTCAAGAATTGTTCTTGAAACAGACTGTCCATATATGGCACCTGAGCCACACCGCGGAACGAGAAATGACAGCAGAAATATAAGATATGTTGCCGAAAAGATAGCACAGATTAAAGGAATTACGGCACAGGAAGTTATAGATATAACCAATGAAAATGCGAAAAAGTTATTTTTTTAAAACAGAATGGAGATTGTATGGCATTTGAAAATGTAAAGCATCTTGGAAATCCAACAAACACAATAGAAATACTGGATAAATATGGATTTTCATTTCAAAAAAAATATGGGCAGAATTTTCTTATTGATGAAAATGTAGTGAGAAAGATTGTGCGTGAAGCAGGCGTGACGAAGGACGATTTTGTTCTTGAAATCGGTCCGGGAATCGGAACTATGACACAGATTCTGTGTGAGGAAGCAAGAGAAGTTGTTGCGGTCGAGATTGACAAGAAATTAATTCCGATTCTTGAAAATGATACATTAAGTTATTATAACAATGTTACTGTCATTAATGAAGATGTGTTAAAGCTTGATATTGTTAAGCTTGCGGCAGAGCATAACAACTCAAAACCGATAAAAGTTGTTGCGAATCTCCCATATTATATTACAACTCCTATTGTCATGGGGCTATTTGAGAGTAAAGTTCCGTTAGACAGCATAACTATTATGGTTCAGAAAGAGGTTGCCGACAGAATGCAGGTGGGTCCCGGTACAAAAGATTACGGGGCACTGTCGCTTGCGGTGCAGTATTATGCGAAACCGCAGGTAGTTCTTACAGTTCCGGCAAGTTGTTTTATGCCGCGTCCAAATGTTGATTCTGCAGTGATAAAACTTGAAAGATATAAAGAACCACCGGTAAAAGCTGATAATGAAAAATTAATGTTTGGCATAATAAGAGCTTCTTTTAACCAGAGAAGAAAAACCATGACAAACAGTGTGTGTGGCTGTGCAGAGTTAGGAATAACAAAAGAAAAATTAATTGAGGCATTGGAGGAATGTAATCTTTCGCCGACAGTGAGAGGTGAGGCACTTACACTTGAGCAATTTGCAAAATTATCTAATATATTAAATGCGAGAGGCACAAAATGAACAGTGTAATGACAAAACAATTTTATAAACAAAGAAGTGATTTTGAGAAATCATGTGTCACAAGAGATGAAAAATTAACATTTCCTGACGGAGTTGATTTTACCGAAAATATAGCATATGCAGATGATAATGAAAAAGCACACAGGCTGGATATTTTCCGTCCACAAAATGCTAAAGATACCATGCTTCCAGTTATAATTAACGTACATGGAGGTGGATTGCTTCTTGGCAATAAAGAGTTTAACAGATATTTTTGTGCCTTGCTTTGCAAGAAAGGATTTCTTGTATACAGTATAGAATACAGGCTTGTTCCTGACTGCATGATATTTGATCAGTTAAGGGATGTATTTGCGGCTATGGATTTTATAAAGAAACGTGTGAAGCCAGACGGTGGTGACTTGTCACATGTATACATGGTCGGAGACAGTGGAGGTGCATGCCTTATTACATATGCTAATGCAATTCAGAACAGCTACAAAATTGCTAAGGCAGCAGGGGTAAAACCATCGGATTTGCATGTTAGTGCACTCGGACTTATCAGCGGTATGTTTTACACAACAAAGTTTGATAAGATTGGGCTTTTTCTTCCTAAGTTTTTATATGGCAAAAATTACAAAAAGACACCATTTTCCAAATATGTAAATCCTGAAAATAAAGAACTTGTTAATTCACTTGCACCGGCATGGCTGGTGACAAGCCATAATGATTATCTGCGGAAATATACAATTAATTTTGAAAAAGCACTTGCTGCGGCACAAAAGGAGCATGAACTTATAGATTATCCCAAAAATAAAAATCTTACACATGCATTCAGTGTCTTTGAACCATTTCTTGACGAAAGCAGCGAAGTTATAGATATGATGACAGCATATCTAAGAAAATTTTAATATGTAAAGTGACAGAAAGGAATTGGAATATGATTTTGCATAATCGTTTAATACCGATTTTAGACCCGGTTAATATTGAATTCATAAACAAAATTTATTAATTTAAGGAGATTATGATGAACAATCCAATTAAAGATTTAACAAAAAAAGGAATGGCAGCTGTAGATAAAGTTGATGTAGCGATGTAATGATATAAGCGTGCCGGGAATTAAATTTATCCTATATGGACACAGTTTAATCCCCGGCTTGCTTTGTTAAATCTTTTCAACCAGTTTTGATACGGTTTCTTCAGGCAGTTCCGTAATATCAGCGACTGACTTAATATCATTTCCACAGGTGAGCAGTTTTGTTGCAATCTGAATTTTGGTCTGTTCTTCGCCCTCAATGAAGCCCTCGGCATGTCCACGGTTTAAAATATCCTTGGCTTTGTAATTTAAAACTTTACCACCCATATTAAGATTCACTCCTTTTTCTATTTTTTTATATTTTGCGGCGAGGTGTTTTACAACCTTGCGGGACATCTCAAGAATTGCTGCTTTTGTGTATTCTGACAGAATACCGGCGTGGCTCGCCTCGTTAAGCTGCTTTGTAATGTATGCGTATTCGGCTTTTAATTTCTTTAACTTTTCATCATTTTGTTCAATTTCATTAAAGTCTTTTTCATATACAAAAATATGAAAAGGTATGAGAAAAAACAGATGTTTTTCAAACAGTTCATCGGCGGAATACTGTCTTACTTTTAAAACAGGAACATTATATGACACATTTCCTCCGGGAGTTAAGATATTGATATTCATCTCATCAGGGGTGTGTGATGTATGACGTAGTGATATGATTGCAGAATCGGGGAAACTTACAGTAAGAGTATCGGGCGTAAGTTCCCTGTTTTCAAGTGCAATCTGTGTATCATATTCAAACATACGCACAACCATGCTGCCATCCTCAAAACTTTGACATTCAATGTGGTACCGCTTTTTACATTTTATATTGCATGTGTTGTCACTTATGATTTCAAAGCTGGAATCTGTGATTCGCTCCTGTTTACTGCCGTCGGGCATCTGTATAAAATGCTCGTTCTGGAGCAGACGTATTTTTTCATTTCCGGTATAATCGGTATGGAAAATTTCATTGACAACCGGAATCATAAGTTCCGTGCAATCAGTAAGAAGTGTACGGAATACATCATCGTATGGTGTACTGGACATTCAGTATTTCCTTTCTTTAATTATACTTGATTATTGGGATTGACGGCAAGTGAATTGATAGATTTTCTGGAGCACATGTGTGCGAATATCCGGTTATGAATTACAAGAAGCCGCTTTTGGCGGATACTTAAAAACCGGAATAAAGAATGTTAAATAGAAAATAAGAAAAATTTACTTTGCCTTGTATTAGAATATATTCTACACAAAGTATAACATAATAGATATATATTTGCAATAGAATAAAAATATTTTTATAAATCAAACAGACTCAAATATTACTGATGTTATAAATTAGTAATAATAATCCTGACTTTGACATACCTTTGCAATAGGTATCAGTTTTGTTGAAAGGAAGGATTTTATGATTGAGTATAAAAGATTTATATCATATATTTATGCTTATGCAGGGGGAGTGAGGGATAAAAATACAGGCTTTGCAAAAGCACAGGTACAGGGACAGAAGTTTGAACTTGCAATAAATCTCAGAGGAGTATATACGGATACACCGGAATATATGAATGTCAGTTTTGTAATGCAAAAAGAGGAAAATAAATCAAAATACAGGCTTCTGGTTGTTGGAAGAATTCTTGTCAACAATGGAATCGGCTCGTATATGGGCGTGTTTAATGCCGAGAATATCGAAAATTCGGGATTTGAATTTTCAGATATATGTGGAATTGCAATAACTAAAGAAAATGATACATATTATATGATGTCAAGCATGTGGCAGGATGACGAGATTAATGAGAATAATATCGAGTTTCTGCCAAAAGGATATAATAAAAATTTACAGATGAAACAGGCAGGGGATGAGGCTGCCACACCGCAAACAACAGAGCAGTCACCGCAGGCAGAAATAGAACAGGCCGGTGACTCTGTGATTAACACGGTGGAACAACAAAAAAATACAGATTCACAGCCACAGCAACCTCTTCAGGCAACAGAAACAGAAAATTTTGAGATACAGGAAATTCTTGATGTTGAAGGGGTTGAGAAATTGTTTGAACAGGAAGACAGCGTCAATGTATTTGATGATGATTATTATTATGATTGCATAGAAGTAACGCCGGAGACACTAAGGAAACTCCCGGTTGAAGATGAAGTGATTGTCAACAACAGCTTCCTGATACACGGCTTTTACAATTACAAGCATCTGCTGCTTGGCAGGGTGCGTGAAAATGAAAATCACACGCGGTACTTTATAGGTGTGCCGGGGATGTATTCAAACAGGGACAGATTCATGGCATCAATGTTTGGTTTTGATAATTTCAAAAAGAGTCACAGAAGTGATTTTTCAAATCCATATTTTGGATACTGGTATCAGGAATTTTGATGAGATAATTACGATATATAAGTAAAGCGGAGGTGGTCACGCCATTCTTTGTTGATTTTTGCATATGCGTATGCACTGCCTTCGCTTATAAATCCCATAGTTCTGGCAAGATTTACAGATGCGTCATTACCGGGAAGAATGTATGCTTCAATCCTGTGCATGCCATATTCTGTAACCATAATTTTAAGTGCCATGGTAAGCATACGTCTGCCGTAGCCCATACGACGGTATTTTTCGTCGATTTTATATCCGATTACGCAGCTTTTCATTGAGCTTTTTATGTCAGTAAATGAAACGCTTCCGATAATTTTATCCGAAACACTGTTGTCGTACAGAAAAAAACGGATATGTTTTCCATGTATACATGCATTATATTCAGCCTTTAACAGATTATAGATGAATGTATACGTATAAAAATTAGACGGTTTGTCTGTCTCATATTTTTCAAATGAGTCTTTATTTCTTTTATAAAAATCTAAAACTTCTCCGGTATGACTTGTGTCTAATACCTTTAACACAAGACTGTCCTGTTGATATTCAAATTTCATAAAGTCTCCGTTTCCGCACGTTTTTTTGAATTGCGTAATTCCTTAAAAAAATCAGTTAAAAGTCTGCTGCATTTATTTTCAAGAACACCGCGTGTAACGCTGCACATGTGGTTGAATTGAGGCATTTCAAGGATATTAAGTATTGAGCCTGCACATCCTGCCTTTGGATTCATGGAACCAATGACTACGCGGGGAATTCTTGCCTGTACGATTGCACCGGCACACATCTGGCATGGTTCGAGAGTTACATACATAGTACATTCCTCAAGACGCCAGTCGCCTAAAACTTTGCTGGCACGTCTTATGGCAGTTATTTCAGCATGGCCCAGAGTGGTCTTATCTGTGTTTCTGCGGTTATAGCCACGTGCAATGATTTTGTTGTCATGGACAATCACGCAGCCTATTGGAACTTCTTTTATTTTGTATGCTTTGACGGCCTGTGCAAGAGCTGCACTCATATATTTTTCATCAGCTTTTGATGTATCAGTATTATTTGTAGTAATATTACCTGGTTTCATGTCAGTCCCCTTTGTCTGAGTGAAATAATTGTCAAAATTTAAGATAATGTTACACCAATAATAAAAATATTACAAGCCTCATAAACCTTGACATGAGTTACGTTTACAGATATAATTAAAATTACCGTGCAGCCGGGGTAGTAGCGGCACCTTGTACCTGCAATCCGCTATAGCAGGGGTGATGTTCGGCAGAGGGCAATAGTTTATGGAGCAGCCCGGTATAAGTGGTGATGACATCTGGGTCTTCCGCAACAGAAATTCGTGAACCATGTCAGGTCAGGAATGAAGCAGCATTAAGCGAAAGCTTCTGTGTGCCGGAAGGGTGCCTGGATCGAGCTAACTGTACTGGTAACGTCTGTGGACAATTGTTCGAAGCCGGACGCACGGTTTTAATATGTTTATAAGCAGTGTACTTAAAAGTATTAGTAAGGAGGTTTCCGGTGTCATATCAGGCATTATACAGAAAATGGAGACCAACCGCCTTTTCTGATGTCAAAGGTCAGGACCATATAGTCACGACGTTACGTAATCAGATTAAATCAGACAGGATTGGACATGCTTATCTGTTCTGTGGTACGAGAGGAACAGGTAAGACTACGATAGCTAAGATATTTGCAAAGGCTGTAAATTGTGAGCATCCCATAGACGGAAATCCGTGTGGTGAATGTCCGGCATGTAAGGCGATTGCGGCAGGAACATCAATGAATGTGATTGAGATAGATGCGGCATCTAACAATGGTGTTGACAATATCCGTGAGATTCGTGATGAAGTACAGTATTCACCGACAGAGGGTAAGTATAAAGTATATATAATAGATGAGGTCCATATGCTCTCTATAGGTGCGTTTAATGCACTTTTAAAAACACTTGAAGAGCCTCCGTCATACGTTATATTTATACTTGCAACAACGGAAGCACACAAAATACCGATAACAATCTTATCAAGATGTCAAAGATATGATTTTCACAGGATTTCCATAGAGACTATTTCCGACAGATTATCTGAGCTTATGAAAGCTGAGAATATCAATGTTGAGGAACGTGCAATACGATATATTGCAAAAGCTGCAGATGGTTCAATGCGTGATGCATTAAGCCTTATAGACCAGTGTATAGCATTTTATCTGGGACAGGATTTAAAGTATGAAAATGTGCTTGAAGTTCTGGGAGCAGTTGATACGGCAGTGTTTGAAAATATGCTTGCACTTATAATGTCGTCAGATGCTGCCGGATGCATGCAGCTTATAGAACAGCTTATAATGCAGGGCAGGGAACTTGGTCAGTTTGTAAATGATTTCATATGGTATTTAAGAAATCTTTTACTCGTAAAAACTACGGATGATGAATCGAAACTTGCTGATATAATAGATGTGTCAGAAGACAGCCTTGCACAGTTGAAGGCAGACTCATCAAAAATTGATGAGGGCACGCTTATGCGGTATATAAGAGTGTTGTCTGATTTGTCAAATGAGTTAAAGTTTTCAACGCAGAAGCGTATTAAACTTGAAGTTACAATAATAAAGATGTGCAAGCCTTCAATGGAAAAAAATGACAGCGTGGAAGAACTTGCCGGGCGTGTCACACTTCTTGAAAATAATCTTGAAAAGACATGTAAGGAGCTTGAAAGCGGTGCGTTTGCAGTTAGTTCACCAGTTCCGTCAGCAGGTGCATCAATCAGTGGAACTGATGGCATACAATCACAGAAACCGGTAGAAAAGCGTGTCATAGAGGCTCTTCCGGATGATGTAAGACAGATTGCAGCATCATGGAACGGCATAATCAATACTATTGATGACCCGATGTATGTTGCGTTTTTAAGACAATGCCATGTTACGCTTGCAAAAGATGGCATAAGTCTTGAGATAATGGTAAAATCCACATCGGCATATAATGCAATATCAAGAGAAGAGGAAGTAAATCGTCTAATTGAGGTTATTGAAGAAAGAACCGGCATAAAGGTAAATATAATAATTACAAAGCTGGCAGATGATGAGGATTTTCAAAACAGATTTACAGATATAAGAGAACTTGTTAATATGGATATAGAAGTAGATGATAAGGAGGAATACATCTAATGGCAAAAAGAGGCGGATTCCCAGGCGGTATGCCGGGCAATATGAATAATTTAATGAAGCAGGCACAGAGAATGCAGCGTCAGATGGAGACACAGCAGGCTGAGCTTGAAGCAAAGGAATTCTCTGCGGCAGCAGGCGGCGGAGTTGTAGAAGTTACAGTGAGCGGAAAGCGTGAAGTGACAAAAGTCAAGATTGACCCTGAAGCAGTTGATCCAGATGATGTTGAAATGCTTGAAGACTTAATTATGGCTGCAACAAATGAAGCGTTAAGAAAGTGTGAAGAAGAATCACAGGCACAGATGTCTAAGATTACAGGCGGTCTTTCAGGATTGGGCGGAGGCCTTTTCTAATGGATATTTACAGCGGACACATTAACAAATTAATTGAACAGTTGTCCAGATTACCAGGGGTTGGAGCTAAAAGTGCCCAGCGCCTGGCATTTCACATTATTAACATGCCACAGGAAGAGGTAGATGGACTGACTAATGCCATCACAAGTGCGAAAGCTAATGTGAGATATTGCAAAGAGTGTTTTACACTTACAGATGAAGAAATTTGTCCGATATGTGCCAATAAGGCACGTGACCATTCAACAATTATGGTGGTTGAACATACGCGTGATATGGCAGCATATGAAAAGACAGGCAAATATAATGGCGTATATCATGTGCTTCATGGTGCAATAAGCCCGATGCTTGGAATCGGACCTGCCGATATTAAGATTAAAGAGCTTATAAAAAGGCTTGAGGGTGATGTGAATGAAGTTATTATTGCAACCAATTCAAGTCTTGAGGGCGAGACAACCGCAATGTATCTTTCAAGGCTTATTAAGCCGACCGGAATTACGGTTACAAGAATTGCAAGCGGAGTTCCTGTCGGTGGAGACCTTGAATATATAGATGAAGTTACACTTCTGCGTGCTCTTGAGGGACGTACACAATTGTAAAATGGGAGCAGATTTATGGCTGTAAATATGGTAAACGATATTGTCTCCGGACACAGGGCGAGAATGCTCAATTTAAAAAAATATTATCCATTTTTTAAACTCACAGAGATTTCATTGTCACAGTTTAAAGACGGCAAGTACGAAATACTTGATATGGGATATATCGTTATGGGTATTTTACGCTTTTTTATAGAGGAAAATAACTTTAATGAAAAAGATGTTACATACCCTGAATACCTTGAATTTTTTCATGAACTCATTTCAAGGGATTTCGGACTATTATTAAGTGAAGAAGAAAACAGGGAAATTGGCGGCTACATTTTTGATAAAATTAAAAATGACGGCCGCCCTTTTGATTTTGAATATTTTGACCCGGTTGAAAGAAAAAAGAGAATTTCACGGGTAAGGATGATTGAAAGCACAATAAGGGACAGTATAGTGTGGTATACGATAAGTTCCGATGCTGTGGAATTTTATCTTGATACAAAAGAGATAAAAGATGAGAGCAGGATAAGTGTGCAGCAGCTTCTGCTTGAAAAAATGATACAGGCAAAGAATTTCAAAGGTGGTACGGAAGTTGTTGAAAGAATTAATGAAGAGGTAAGCAGGCTTGCACTTGTGCAGCAGGATGTAATTAATACGCTTGCATCCGATGTTTTTGCCGGAATAGAAGCATACCGTGATTTTGTAGAAACGGGAATGCGTTGGTTTGATGATGAGGAAAAGCTGTTTAAGAAAAACAGTGATTTAATAAAATCGGCACTTGAAAAAATATCGCCGGGAGGGCAGGCGGATGCAGCATATTATAAGACAATCAGTGAGATATATGAGCTTGAAAACCAGCTGAAAGTTGCAATGAACAGACACGCACAGCTTCTTGGGGCATGCACCCATATGCAGAAACTCACAGATGATGCTGTAAGGCATGCAAAGCTTTCTCAGATAAGAAGCCATGTTGATTTCACATCACTTTTAAAAAAGATGACGGAAAATGGTGATGCATCGGTGCTGATTCCTCTTATAAACGGAATTTTAAAACCAAATACGAAGAAAACATTTAATCTTAATTCCATAGATGAAGCACTTACAATGAGACCTGCAAGATATCAGGAGATAGAAAAGGTAAGTGTAAAAAAGCAGAAAGAAATCGTATTTGAAGACGAATTGGAAGAGAAAAGAATTGCGGATAATTATGTATTTATAATGAAAAATCTTATTTCGGCACTGCACAAAAAAGAAGCGTTCACACTGGAAGAATTTAATCTGTCAATGAAAAATATGTATTCCGAAAATGTTCTTAAAAATGCAGATTATTTTTCATTTTTCGTAAATCTGTGCCAGAAGAAAAAGCATATAATCGGTGGTGAAGATATGGATAGTGAAAGTTTTATGGATGATATATTGAAAAAATATTTTGAGAATGAAGCCCCGGTTGGTTTTTCTATATATGAGGGGAATGGCAAAATGCTTGAACTTATGGATGGATGTGAAGTGAGCGACGTTACATTTCATAGAGAAGATCACAGTAATTAACATTTAATATAAATTTATACCGGAAGGGAAAAATTATGGAGAGCAGAAATTTAGACAGAGCATTAGATATCGTGTCAAAACTTATCAATGGTGAAAATGTTGGTGAAAATGGAGATAATGCAGCACTGTATCAGGAGTACAGCACAAATGCACAGGTTTATGACATTGTTATGATGACTCTTAAAAAGATGAATCTTGACATATATGAGTATAAAAACAGCCTGTATGTAAGTGCAGGCCAGAATAATCCGGTGTTTGGATATACTAACGAAGAGTTGAGAAAAGAACTTGGAGTTAAGTTGAACAGAGAATTGTATCTTGCATATTTTGTTATTTACAATACTATCACATCATTTTACAGTGATACGTCAGCAGCAAATTATACAAGTTACGTGCGTATTGAAGATGTAATAGAAAATGTTGATAATTCCATAAACGGTATAATTGATAAGCGAAACGGCATAGTCCTTGATGAGATAGAGGAAAACAGTTTTAAGCAGATTGCGTTAAGCTGGGAGGAACTACCGGCCTCATCTGACAGTGTTCAGGCTGGGATGAGGGCAGCGAGAAATTCAAAAGCAGGATTTGTCAAAATAGTTTTTAATTTTCTTGTAAATCAGGGGCTGCTTGTTGATAATTCGGAAAAGCCGGAAAATTCTGTGGATAATACAAAAGAAGATGAAAATTCTGGTGGAAATCTTTATTATCCTACAAACAGATTCCGGGCACTTATAGAGAATTACTTTGATGAATATAAAGGAAGATTTACGCAGATTTTATCGAAAGGAGAGAAGAACGATGCCACAGATTAACAGAATCAGGGTAAACAATGTAAAGTACAATTTCGGAACACAGATGTATGATGATTTTATGATGCGTCCAAATTGCAGCAGCATGATTTATGACCTTGCGAACGGCGGTGGTAAGAGTCTTCTCATGCTCATGCTTTTGCAGAATGTAATTCCGAATTGTACACTTGATGAGAAGCAGCCGGTTGAAAAGCTTTTCAGGCAGGGGGGAGGAAATACAGTCATACATTCTCTTGTGGAATGGAAACTGGAGCCATGTTACAGAAAAGATAATTATACATATATGACAACAGGATTTTGTGCGAGAAAAGCGGGTGCACAGAGCAATTCGTCGGGTATAGAATATTTTAATTATGCTATTTTCTACAGGGAATTCGGCGACAATGATATAAAAAATCTTCCACTTACAAGTAACGGTGAGAGAATAACATACAACGGATTGAAAGAATATCTTAGAAATCTTGAAAAAGATGATTTTAATGTGTCGGTAAAAATATTTGACAGAAAAGGAGATTATCAGAATTTCCTGTCACATTACGGAATATATGAGAGCCAGTGGGAAATTATACGTGGAATCAATAAAACAGAAGGACATGTAAGAACTTATTTTGAGAGCAATTACAGAACAAGCCGCAAAGTTGTGGAAGATCTGCTTATTGAAGAGATTATAGAAAAATCATTTAATAATAAGTTAGGTGTGACTGATGATGAAGGTCAGATGGCAAGGACACTTCTTGATATTAAAGATAAGCTGCTTGAATTGTCAAAAAAGAATTCACAGATAGGCAATTATAACAGTCAGATTGAAGAAATAGAAAAATTTGCACAGTATGCAGAATCATTCAAAGTGAATTTTATAAAAAAGCAGGAACTTGAGGAAAAGATATACAGGCTTTTGTGTGCCTGCAAAATTATAATTGCTGACAGGGAAGCATTATCAGAGCAGAATAGTTCCGATTTGGAAAAAATACAGGAAAAAATTAATAATGAACAGTATCTGATTCAGTCGGCACAGGTTGCAAGCGAGCAGAAGTCACTTGATGCAATACGTGAGCTTGTTGATGTTTACAGTGCAAAGATTGAAGCGGCAGACAGCCGTTTTGCCGAAAGAAAAGAGCTGCTTAGAAAATCTGAATCAGTCAATGATTATGCAGATTATCTTAAATATGAAAATGATTTTAACAAAATAAAACAGACTATCGATAATAGAATGCGTGAGCATGACGACATTACAGCAGAGCTGCATGATATAGCTGTAAAAATATTTGAATTGTCAAATGATGAGCGGGAAAAATTAAAAGAAAGTCTTAAACAATCGCAAAAAGAGCTGCAGACTGCGGAGGATAATTATAAAGAAGCACAGAAAACGTTTGATTCACGGACAAAAGAAGAGGCAGCTGCACAAAGTCTTGTTTCATTTTTAAAGAGCCGCATTGAAAATGACGAAAAGCAGATGGCGGTTCTCATGGAAAAATGTGGAATAATTATTGCGGAAAATGTTGAGGCAGAGCTTTTAACATCAGAAGAGAATATTAAAGAGGCCAGACAGGAGATACAGCAAAAAGATAAGGCATATAATGATTTGAAACTCCGGCTTGGCGATACTCAGACAGACATTGCAAGAATTGACGTCGGACTTGAATTTATAAAAAAAGAAATCGAAGATGTCAAGAAAATACAGGCAGAGTATGAGCAGACAAAGGACAAACTTGATACGCTCTCAAAAATATATAATGATGAAAATACGGCAGGACTTGATATAAAGATAAAGGAGTATAGTGACAGCCTTGACAGCGAGTATTTTGAAGCGGAAAAAGAGGCACAAAAACTTGCTGCATTTATTGAAAATGCAAAGAAACACCAATATTTATTAGATGCAAAGAACAGAACAAAATTAAAAGAATATCTTTTTACAAGATATAAAGATGATGTCGAAGAAGGTGCTGACTGGCTTGCACAGCTTGATGAGAAACAGCGTAAAGATGTAAAGGGGCGTATTCCGTTTGTAGAATACAGTTTTATTGTAAAAAATAATTTTGATAAAATAAAAAATGATGCGGCACTTGCCAGCTTTAATCTTGATTCGTATATCGTTCCGCTTGTGAGTGAAGATAATGTCCTGAATGCAAAAGTCCAGATTGATAAAGATACAGTTGTATTTGCAATGAAAGATATGGATTTTCTTAAAGATGAGGCAAAAACCGAGTCGGAGATTGCGGCGGCACAGGAAGAGCTTGATAATATTAATCATAAAATAGAAAAAATTGAAGACCGCCGAAAAGTTGTATTTGGTGACTATTGTTATGCTATAAATAATAAGATGCAAAGGTTTGAAAAAGCATCAGATGATTTACGCAGGCTCACAGAGAATATGTCGCAGAGCAGGGAAAATCATGAAAAGCTGAAAGCAGAAGAACAGCTTCTTAAAAAGCAGTGTGATAGTGCGGCCGCACAGGCAGAATCGGCAAAAAAAGCATATACAGAGGAGTGCAGCCGTTATGAGATTTTAAAACTTGCAAAAAAACATAAGGAGCAGCTTGCCGAAGAATATGCAAAGCAGAGACAGGTACTTCTTGATGCAGATAATCTTTCACGAAAGCTTGGTGATTCACAGAGGGATGTTGACAATAAGAAAGAAATTCTTGAGAATGTAAGTAAAACTCTTGCAGTATATGAACAAAAAATTGAGACTGCAAAAAAAGACTGGGAGGAAAATTACAACCATTTTTATGATATGGATATAGATACATCAGACAGACCGGAAAAAGAATTTGCAGGTATGACATACATGCAGCTTGAGTCAAGATTTTTCGGACTGAAAGACATATTGGACAAAGAGATGGTTGACGTTGCAGATAAAGAAGCACTTATGGAACATTACCGTATTTCAATGGAAAAGTGCAAAAAAGCCATTGAATACCGTGGTGATGATTTTGAAACAGTAAAATCAGATTTTGAAACAGGTAAAACGATTGTTTCAGATGCACAGGAACTTCTTCACATAAAACAGCAGATTGCTGATATAGAGAAGGAAACGAGAGCTGACAGAGATGAATTTGATGCACAGAATGCACTTATGAACCGTCTTGAGGGTAGTATTGCACATGCTGTGAGCCAGATAAAAGAAAGATTCGGTGAATATGAACCGCTTTTGTGTGAAAATCCTGAAAGCTACATCAGCCAGCATAAGAATTATATAAAAGAGCTTGATGAGAGAACACAACGCATTAAAGCAGAGATAGCAGGTCAGGCAAAAGCTTTAAAAAAATATTATATATGTGAAAAAGACCTTGAGAGAATTGTGACAGATGCCGGTATGGATATTCCGGATGAGGAAGCAGTTGCCAATGTTTTCAGGCAGAATGAAAATGCATATGATTTAAAGATTCTTGAGACTGAGACAGATTCATATGAGAAAATCTCAAAGGATTATTCACAGCTTGTAAAGCTTATTGAAAAAAGAAGAGAAGATTTTCAGAGCAGGAAAGAACAATTCTGCCGCCGTCTTGTGGAATTTGATGCAGATGAGCTTTCGGCAGAAATGAATGCTTCGATAAATATTCCGTCTGATTGCAAAGATGTTGAGGTGTTATGCAGCGGGCTTCGCAGGACGAATGAATACATAGTATTGGAAAAAGAGCGTGTTTCAAAGGGTATTGAAGATATGGAACAGATAAAAGACAACTTTGAAAACCGTTGTATACAGACGTGCTGCAATATAAAAACAGAACTTGACAGACTTCCTGGTCTTTCAACAATACGTCTTGATGATGAAATCATATCGATGATTGGGCTGTTTATTCCATATGTAAAGGAAGAACTGTATAAGAGCAGGATGTCATTATATATAGATGAGACAATTGCAATGTCTGAAAGCATTTCGTCACAGGAAGAAAGATTGAAATATATAAGAAACAGGCTCACATGGAAACGTCTTTTTTCTGTAATAGTAACTGATATGAATGCAATAAGGGTACAGCTTTATAAACGTGAGCGTATCAAGGACCAGAGCAGGTATCTGCGATATGAGGAGGCGGTTGGCTCTACGGGACAGTCACAGGGAATTTATATACAGTTTCTTATAGCTGTAATAAATTATATTGCAAGCGTTAACGCATCAGTTAGTGAAACGGCAGTTCTTGGAAAAACAATATTTATTGATAATCCGTTCGGTGCCGCAAAAGATATTTATATATGGGAACCGATTTTTAAGCTTTTAAAGACAAACCATGTACAGCTTATCGTTCCGGCAAGAGGTGCAACACCGGCAATTACAGGAAGATTTGACGTTAATTATATACTTGGACAAAAACTTGTTGACGGAAGACAGCAGACTGTTGTCGTTGATTATTACAGCAGGACAAACACGACCCAGCTGGAATATACGAGAATGGATTATGAGCAGACGAGCTTTGAGTTTTTCGTATAAAAAGTTTACAATAATCAATAGCTGTGATAAACTTATGACATATATGTAGTGTAGATATACTGCGTATATGTCATAATTACGATTAGAGAATAACCCGGATTGCAGGGTGTTAATACATAAAAATTGATTAGTAAAGGTGGCGTCTTGTTGTGGATAAATATGAAATGAATCTTAAAATTGAACAGATTAAGCAGCTTGCAGCAAAAAAATCTTATAAAGAAGCAGCTGCAATTGCAAAAGAGATGAGCTGGCACAAGGTAAAAGACTGGAATGCACTTGCAACAGTAATTAACGTGCAGGAAGCAGTCGGAGATTACGAGGAAGCGAGAGATATGGCTATTCTTGCATATAACCGTAATCTTGGAGGCAGAAAGCTTGTATACAAACTTACTGAGATTATGATAAAGCTGAAGCAGTTTGATGATGCTGATGGGTTATATGAAGAATATGAGCGTATGTCACAGCATGATGTCAGCAGATACATTCTTTATTATATTTTAAGAAAAGCAGAAGGTGCGTCAGATAACGAGCTTGTTGAAATTCTTGAAGACTATAAGAATCATGAGATTGATGAAAAATACATGTATGAGCTTGCTTGCCTGTATGCAAAGACAGGAAGAAAAGACGAGTGCATTAAAGCGTGTGATGAACTTGCACTTTTATTTCAGGATGGCATATATGTTGAAAAGTCAATGGAATTAAAGCAGGGACTTGGGGCACCGCTTACAACAATGCAGATTAAGATTCTTGATGATGCAAAACTTAAAAAACATGATGATGAAAAGACAAAAGAAATCATGTTTGAACAGCAGAAAGAACTTGCAAGAATACGTCAGGATGATATTGAAGAGGCATTAAAAGAGGATGATGATAAAGAAGCCGGGAAACCGGAGACTGAAGCAGAATCTTCAGATGATAAAAAAGCAGAACAGGCAAAGCCACAGATGCAAAGCATTGATGCAGGAAGCCTTATGGCTGCAACATTAGAGCCATGGGATGAGCCGGTAAAAGAAGAAGGTGACGAACAGACAGAAGAAATAGAGATAAATATAGAAGAAACTGATGAACCAAAGGGTGAATCAGCAGAAAATAATGATACAGCAGAAAATCTTTCAGGCGAAGATATGAAAGAAGAACATGATGCTGATAACAAAGAACAGCCGGATAATACAGATGTATTTAAAATGGCAAGAAAAGCAGCGGCGGCAGTATCCGATAACAAGCCCGGACAGATGCCGGAATCATTGAAAGAACTCATAGCTAATGCCAAGAAAAAGATTGAAAACAGCTATGACAGAATGAGCCGTGAGGATGAAGAAGAACGTCTTCGTGAAGAAAGAATAGAGGCACAAAGACATATTAAAGAGCGTGAAGATGCTATGGAGATTGAGCCTGTAAGCGTACCGAATGTCAATAATATTTATGACACACAGAACATTCAGGCAGAGCTTGCAAAGAATTTAAGTGAAATTCTTGACGAAGATACACAGGCATTAAGACCGGATCCGGTGACGAATACAGACAATATTACGGATGAGGTGCAGCCGGAAGAAGATGAGCAGATTGAAGGACAGTTAAGCCTGGCAGACTGGATGGAAACAGTACGCGAACAGAAATACGGCAACAGGGATACTAAAGAATATTCTAAAGAAGAACTCGAACGCATGCTTGATGAAAAGGATGAAAAGAGTGCTGCATATGAGCGTCTTATGGAAGAACAGAAAGAAATTGCAAAGGCAAACGGCTCTGAATTTAATGAGGAAGAAGCAAGATTAAAAGCAAGAGAAAAGATGATGCTCCATGCAGCAAAGACAGACCTTGCTATAAGAACCGGTAAAGCTACAGTGAAGCTTGAAGAAGCGGCAGATGCCATGAGAAGTATGGCAGAACAGGCAGGAGATGTGCAGGAAGAAGCTGCCAATGAGCAGACAGCAACTAAAGAAACGGATATAGCAGAACAGATAACTGAAAATATCCAGAAGGATACAGTCGTATCACTTGATACAGCAGAGATTGAAAGAATATCAGATGAAATGTTAAAGAGTGCTGTCAGTGAGGAACTTGATATGGAGCAGACAGACGAAACAGAAGAGATCCCAATCGGCGAGCTTATGCCTGAAGAAAATACACGTAAAATTAAGCCTTCAGCAGTAAAAGAACCGGAACCCCAGGTTGATGATATTGAGCAGGAAATAGATGAAGAAAAGAAACTTAGCGGAGATCTTGCAAAGATATTCAGAAAATACAGAGAAATGCCTGGTCTTGAGAGCCAGCTTGCATCTTATTTTGAGACACTGGATAAGGAAATGCAGACTAATACTTCATCATGCGGAAATATTCTTATTTCAGGCAATTCAAGTTCTGACAAGACAGACCTTGCAAGAACAATTGTAAGAGCAATCAATCATCTTTATCCGGACCGCCAGAAAAAGATAGCAAAGACAACCGGTGACAGTATTAATCACAGAGGAATCAGCAGAGCCATGTCAAAGCTTAAAGGAACTGCTCTTATTGTAGAGGGTGCCGGTTCAATCCAGCCAAAGCGTATTGAAGAGATTACACAGTGCCTTAATCAGGATACAGGCAGAATGATAGTAATATTTGAGGATTCTGATGCTGAGATGAATGTTTTGTTAAACTTCAATCCGGATTTGACAAAGCAGTTTAACCACAGAATTATATTAAAGCAGTATACTGTTAATGAACTTGTAGAAATGGCAAGAAAATTTGCACGTAAACGTCAATATGAAGTTGATGATGATGCACTTCTTGAATTGTACTTAAAGATTGATAAGCTTCACAGTGTGACAGACAATATCCGTCTTGATGATATCAAGGAGATTATCAACAAAGCGATAGCACATTCAGAAAAACGTGCTTCAAGAAAGTTCTTTGGCGGAATTAAGAAAAAACGTGGTGAAAAGGGAGATATTTTCTTCCTTACAGATGCCGATTTTAAAGATTGAAAATAAAAATTATTTAATTTAAGGAGAGAGAATATGAATAATATTGATGAAATGTCAGTAAACGCGATAAGAGTTTTATCTGCGGATGCGATTCAGAAAGCTAAATCAGGTCATCCGGGACTTCCTCTTGGAGCAGCACCTGCTGCATATGAATTATGGAGCAGACACATGAACCACAATCCAGCTAATCCAAAATGGGAAAACAGAGACAGATTTATCCTGTCAGGCGGACACGGTTCAATGCTGTTATATTCACTTTTACATTTATTTGGATATGGTAATCTTTCAATAGATGATATCAAGAATTTCAGACAGCTTGATTCGCTTACGCCAGGACATCCTGAATATGGTCATACTGTAGGAATTGAAGCTACAACAGGTCCTCTTGGACAGGGTATGGCAATGGCAGTAGGTATGGCAATGGCAGAGGCACATCTTTCTGCTGTATTCAATAAAGAGGGATATCCGGTTGTTGACCACTACACATATGTACTAGGTGGTGACGGCTGTATGATGGAAGGTATTTCATCAGAATGTTTCTCTCTTGCAGGAACTCTTGGACTTAACAAGCTTATTGTTTTATATGATTCAAATAATATTTCAATTGAGGGAAGCACAGATATTGCATTTACAGAAGATGTAATGAAGCGTTTTGAAGCTTTTGGTTTCCAGACAATAGAAGTTAAAGATGGCAATGACCTCGCGGCAATCGGAGCAGCTATTGAAGAGGCGAAGGCTGATAAAGAGAGACCTTCACTTATTAAGATTGATACTCTTATCGGATTTGGATGTCCGGCGAAGCAGGGTAAGGCAAGTGCACACGGCGAGCCTCTCGGAGAAGAAAATGTTGCCGCATTAAAGGAAAATATCGGATGGCCATGTAAGGGCGATTTTGAAGTTCCACAGGAAGTTTATGATAACTATAAGAAGATAGCACAGGAGCGTGGTGCGGCAGAAGATAAGTGGAATAAACTTTTTGATGAATATTGTGAGAAGTTCCCTGAAATGAAAGAAAAGTGGGATAAATATTACAACGGATATGATCTTACAGATTTATTCGAATCAGAAGAATACTGGGCTAAGCCTGAAAAAGCAGAAGCTACAAGAAGCACATCAGGAGCACTTCTTAACCTTATTAAGCAGCATATGCCTAACCTCGTAGGCGGTTCTGCTGACCTTGCACCATCTAATAAGACAAACATGAAGGATGCAGGCGATTTTTCTAAGGAAAATTACGCAGGAAGCAATTTCCACTTTGGCGTAAGAGAGCAGGCCATGACAGCTATCACTAACGGTATAGCACTTCACGGAGGATTAAGACCATTTGCAGCAACATTCTTCGTATTCAGTGATTATACAAAACCGATGGCAAGACTTTCATCACTTATGAAACTGCCTGTAACATATATTTTCACGCATGACAGTATCGGTGTTGGCGAAGATGGTCCTACGCATGAACCAATAGAGCAGCTTGCTGCATTCCGTTCACTTCCAAACTTTACCGTTTTCCGTCCATGTGACAGAACAGAGACAGCGGCAGCATGGATGTATGCCATAAAATCAGAGAGCACACCTACAGGACTTGTGCTCACAAGACAGAATCTTCCACAGATTGAAGGATCTTCAAAGGAAGCTTTAAAGGGTGGTTATATCATTGATAACAGCACAAAAGCTGAACCTGATGCAATTATAATAGCAAGCGGTTCAGAAGTTTCACTTGCAATAGAAGCTAAGAAACTTCTTGCCGGTGATGGTATTGATGTAAGAGTTGTCAGCATGCCAAGTATGGAATTATTTGAGGAACAGTCTGACGAATACAAGAATTCAGTTCTTCCATTAAGCTGTCGTAAGAGAGTTGCTGTTGAAGCACTTTCTGATTTTGGCTGGTACAGATATGTAGGCCTTGATGGTAAAGTCGTTTCAATGAAAGGCTTTGGAGCTTCAGGTCCTGCAAACGAACTTTTCAAGAAGTTTGGCTTTACTGCAGAAAATGTTGCAGCAGCAGTAAAAGATGTAATGTAATCTGATTGAATTTGTTAAAAAATGTTAATAAATTATTTACAATTGTTAATAAAATTTAGACAAAAATACCTTGAAATTGAATAAATAGAGATATATAATAAGAGCATAGATTGTCAGAGATTTAACAATCCATGCTCTTATTATAATTTTGGAGGTATTTTATTATGGCTAGATTTACTTTACCAAGAGACATTTATCATGGAAAAGGTTCTTTGGAGGCATTGAAGACACTCCAGGGTAAAAAGGCAATTATCTGTGTCGGCGGCGGCTCAATGAAGCGTAACGGATTTCTTCAGAGAGCAGAAGATTATCTTAAAGAAGCTGGAATGGAAGTAAAGCTTTTTGAAGGCATTGAATCAGACCCATCTGTAGAGACTGTTATGAAAGGTGCTCAGGTTATGACTGAGTTTGAACCTGACTGGATTGTAGCTATCGGTGGTGGTTCTCCTATTGATGCAGCTAAGGCAATGTGGATAAAGTACGAATATCCGGATACAACATTTGAAGATATGTGCAAGGTATTTGGTCTTCCACAGCTCAGAAAAAAAGCTCATTTTTGTGCAGTATCATCTACATCAGGTACAGCAACAGAAGTAACAGCATTCTCAATTATTACAGATTATCATAAGGGTATTAAGTATCCAATTGCAGACTTTGAGATTACTCCTGATGTTGCAATTGTTGACCCTGAACTTGCAGAGACAATGCCTGTCAAACTCGTGGCTCATACAGGTATGGATGCAATGACTCATGGTATTGAGGCATATGTTTCAACAGCTAATTGTGATTTTACAGATCCTCTTGCACTTCATGCAATTATGATGATAAGAGATAATCTTGTAAAATCATATAACGGAGATATGGAAGCAAGAGATGCAATGCATAATGCACAATGTCTTGCAGGTATGGCATTCTCTAATGCACTTCTTGGTATTGTTCATTCAATGGCTCACAAGACAGGTGCAGCATTTGAAGGCGGTCATATAATTCATGGTGCAGCTAATGCTATGTATCTTCCAAAGGTAATCAAGTACAATTCAAAGGATGCAACGGCAGCTGCAAGATATGCATACATAGCTGATTTCCTTGGACTTGGTGGTAATACAACAGAAGAAAAGATTGATAATCTTATTGAAATGTTAAGAAAGATGAATGATGAACTTAATATTCCTCATTGCATCAAACATTATGGTGAGGGTGGTCTTCCGGCAGAAAATGGTATTGTTCCAGAAGACGAATTCCTTGAAAAACTTCACGATATTGCAGCTAATGCTATTCTTGATGCCTGTACAGGTTCTAATCCTCGTCAGCCTAGTCAGGAAGAGATGGAGAAACTTCTCAAGTGCTGCTACTATGATACAGAAGTTGATTTTTAAATTATCCATTAATATAATTAAAACTGCCGGTTGTGTAAAAACAACCGGCAGTTTTTTATATAATCGGAAGAGATGCGGTGCGTATTTCAGCTATGAATATTGCATCATATTTATTTTGACATAATATGAAATATATTTTATAATAATAAAAACATTGCGTGAAAAACAGTAAATTAAAATGAGATGTATCTGATAAAATACAATTTATTTGCGGCGGTTTAAGAGTGTAGTGCGTATAAATATATATAAGGGAGGAGAACTATGGACACCACAGGAGAATTAACGCAGAAAAAGTTTTCTGCCAGACAGCTGGTATCCAAAGTCTTTGAGACAGACCAATATCTTATAAGACAGATTTTGGATGAGGATGATAAAAGGGCGGCAGAAATATTAATTGACAGGTATTATAAGACTGTCTACAGGGAGATTTACATAAAGACATCTGATGAAGAATTGTCACTTGATCTTACACAGGAGACATTTATATCAATACTCAGGGCATTATCACAATTTGATGCATCAAAAGCATCATTTAAAACATGGATAATAAGGATAGCACAAAATAAAGTTATAGATTACCGGCGAAGCAGGTACAATCATGAATCAATTATGACAGAAGTGCTTGAAGATTATGATAAGCCATCATCTGACTGCATTGAAGATAATGCAATTAACAGTATGACAAAGGAAAAGGTAATGCAGATTCTGAAAAAACAAGATGAAGTCTCGGAACGCATATTTATGATGAGGGCGTATGAAGAACATTCATTTACGCAGATTGCCCAGATGATGGGGATGAATCAGGGGGCAGTAAAAGCAAGGTATTACAAGACGGTAAAACTAATCAGAAAGGAGTTGGAAGGTTATGAATAAAGTGAAATATCCTGATAAAAAGGTAATTCAGCAGCAGATATGCACAATTATTGACCGTTCAGGAATGTTTGACGAACAGCAGGACAGTCAGATGTTCACAGAGATAAAGCCTGTAAGCAGGAAACATTCATATACCAGAACAGCTTTCAAAGTAGTAAAAGTTACAGCAGCGGCGGCAGCTGCGGTTATTGTTGTGACAGCAGTACATGGGGCAGCAACAGGAATAGCATCAAAGAAGCAGAGAGCATTAGCACCGGGAGGAACACGGGAAAGTGAATATACGGATAATGCAGCTGCAGATTCCAATGCAGATATGCAGTCAGATAAAAACGAAGGAGCATTAAAAGCAGACCGCCAGTATACAAGCGATGAGATTGCTATAAATAAGCAGGATTACCTGAAGTATCAGAAACAGACAAGCTGTATACTTGGTTCTGATAACAGTACAATAGCTGCACAGCTTTCCGTTGTATATCCTAAGATTTATCATAATAAAGTTTCCCTTAATTCGGCAGACAGTTTATATCAGACGATTGCAGATACATGTCATCTTAAAGCAATGGAAAAATATAGTGATATTGATATGAGCGAAAATCATATTGAGAATCCGGTAAATATAAGTTATACATCGACATATTCGGTTTGTGAAGCAGCTCAGGATACAGTATTATCATTTTCTGATAAGTATGTAGAATCAGCAGAATCATTTATTGCTAAAGACTTTACAAGGAAGAGAATTACACAGGTGTATGGTTATAATTTTGATGTTGAAAATGACAAAATTCTTACATACGAAGATATTTTTGAAAATTATGACGAGGCGATGAATTATATATCAGAGCGTGTAATGAATGCCGGTGCATCTCAGATAGAATATTTAGATGACCAGACTAATACATATACATATTATGATATGAAAAAGATTATAAGTGATAATAACTGGTATATAAAAGATTATGAAATGGTTATAACTGTCAATGGCAGGCAGACACAGAAAGCCGGTGGAAGCTCAGAATATGAAGTAGAATCACCGGTTCAGGTTTCTATTGATCTGGATGAATTTAGAGAAAAAGGTATTAAGTTTAATAATGCATATTTTAATATACATTAACAGGGGAGATATATATGACAGATAATACATATTACTTAAATATGGCAAAAAACGTATTGATGGAGATAAAAAAGAGTGTTGTGGGCAAGGATGAGGTTATCTGTAAGATAATGATGGCAATTCTTGCAAGAGGACATGTTCTCATAGAGGATATTCCGGGAGTTGGAAAAACAACTATGGCACTTGCATTTGCAGAAACACTGGGGCTTAAATGTAACAGGGTACAGTTTACGCCTGATGTAATGCCATCAGATATAGTGGGCTTTAATATGTATAACCGTGCAACTAATAAGTTTGAGTACAAGGCAGGGGCAGCAGACTGTAATATCCTGCTTGCAGATGAGATTAACAGAACATCTCCCAAGACCCAGTCCGCTCTTCTTCAGGTTATGGAAGAAGGAAAGGTAAGTGTTGATGGGGTTACATATGCACTTCCTGAGCCATTTATGGTTATTGCCACACAGAATCCGTTTGGTTCGGTGGGAACACAGAAACTGCCGGAATCGCAGATGGACAGATTTATGATAAGAGTTACCATGGGATATCCGTCAGTTGAAGATGAAGTCAGCATAATGAAGAGTAAAACCGGTGGTTTATCAAACAGGGTTTTATCGAAAAATGTTATAAATGCACAGGATTTTATGGCTATGAGAGATATAGTAGATGAGGTATATGTCGATGACAGCATATATGAATATGTTGCAAAAATTGTAGCTAAAACGCGTGATTCAGAGGATATTTTGCAGGGAATAAGCCCGAGAGGAAGTATTTCAATCATTAATATGGCAAAGGCAGAAGCTTTTTTACGTGGGCATGATTATGTACTTCCATCAGATATACAGTTTGTGCTGAATGATACGATGGCACACAGAATTATTTTAAATAGAAGTCTGAAACGTGGTCATATAACAGAGGAAAGTGTAATAGACAGCATTTGCAGAAGTGTAGATGTTCCTAAGATTGGTACGAGAGGAATATTGTGAAAAAAAGAGTAATATTATATATTCTTAGTGTAATTGGAATAGTAATTCTTAACTGCCTTTATGTTAATTTTGAATTTATGGTTATGTTGGTAATGGTGATTGTCATACCGTTATTTTCATATATAATTTTTAGTATTTCAAAACATGGAATGAAGATATTTGTAAAGATTAATAATAGTGTAGTGTCTGTCGGTGACAATATCGATGTCAGAATTATTGAAGGTGGCAATTCGTTATTTGGACCGCCCGAAGGCGTGCTCAAAGCACAGATAAGATATTCCAATGACGGGGATACAAAGCAGGCAGAAGTTGAAATTGGCAGTGGCAGCATGAGGGAATGCAGTCTTGATTTTAAACCAAAGCATATAGGAATAGTAAACATATATTTTACGGAATTGAAGGTTACTGATTATATCCGTTTTTTTTCAACTACATATGATTATAACTGTATCAGAAAGGCAATTGTTTTTCCGCAGAAAAAGGATGGAAGTTTCCGGGCTGTTGATTATCAGAATGAAGAGGATGAGTTTGTATTATCATTTGAGGAAACAGATAATACAGAAGTGCTTGATTTAAGAGAGTTTGCTGGCGGAGACAGTGTCAACAAAATTCACTGGAAGCTGAGTATGAATTCTGATGATTTTATAGTGCGTCAATATGGTGAAGAGGTAGAAAAGAGAAATACAATTATTGTTGACCTTACGAAAGTAAAGACAGATAAATTCAGGGATAAGCTGGATTTGATTTACGAGGCAGCATATCTGCTCGGACTTGCATATCTTGAGGATGGAATATCGGCACGTTTTGTTGTATGGGATGGATTGGAGTATGATATAACATCATTTGATTTTGATGATGAAGCAGGACTCGAAAAAGCACTGCTTGAAGTTATGTGCATAAAGTGTGAGACGGATTCTTTGATGCATCTTAATTATGTTATTACGCAAAATAGTATTAATCTGGGACAGTATCCGGTTCTTATTACTATGCAGGATTACGAAAGCGATATTTATGATATCATAAATGTGGAAAAGGATAATCTTGACAGGATTTTTAATATTAAAGATGGGGCAGATTAACATGAATGATTTACAGGCAGATACAAGTGACATTATAAAGGAAATATTAATGTGTGTGGTAATTGCCATGACAGGTATGTTCGGAATAACAGGTGCCATGTTTACCGGAAATGCTTTATATGCAGATTCGGCAGGAGTGTATATATATGAGGCAGTTATTACATGTGTTGTCGTTATATGTATAAGTCTGCCCAAAATAAGAAAAAAATTCAGTATCGTGTATGGATTGGCAGTATTGTTGCTTTTTGTGGCTGCACATAGCATGATAATCAGTGGATTTGTTCATATTGCAAACCAGATGGAGACATTTTTCAGAAGTGGGAGGTCATATGCGGATATTCAGGGAGCGGTTTCATCATCTGACAGTAAAGCATATATTGCGGCACAGGGACAGGAATCACTGGCAATATTTCTTTGTGTGCTTATTATGGCATACATTATAAGTTTTACTGTAGTATATGTAAGAAGCATGCTTGTTGCAATTGTAGAAATTCTTCCGGCAATGAGTCTGTTTATAGCATATTCTGTAATTCCGTCTGCGTTTGTATGTGTGATATGTATTACATATGTATTTTGTGTTGCAGCATTAGAGAGAAAGAAACGTGACATAAAAAAGCCGGCAGTGATATTCATGATATGTGCGTTGGTTGGAACAGCTCTTATTGTGACTGATGTTGTGAATAAAGATTATAAAAGACCACAGATTTTCATTGACTGGGGCAAAGATATGGATGAGTCTGTTAATGGGATTTTTGACGGAATTGTGGCTGGAAATGCTGACGGTGGTAAAAATGAAAACAATGATGATAGTGGCGTAAAAGTAACGGGGCTTACAAATGATGGTGTTATAGGTGAGGCGGATTCTGTCCAGATAAAATCAGACACGGTTGCGAGAATAACAACACTTAATACAGGAAAAGATTTATATATTCCAACATATACGAGCTATAATTATTATTATGGCGGAAATAAATGGACACGGGCTTTAAGTGTAATTGAAGGTGCGGATCAGAAAAGATTTGATATGATAGAAGAAGCACTTGCCAGTGATGTTTTAAAAGATTATATAGATGGTGGAACAGGGGATTTTGAGCGAAGCACAAAAATATACCAGATGACAAGAATAAGTGGAGATAAGAATATACCACAAAATTTAACATATATTGATATTGATACATCTTATATATCAAAACTTGTCGATATTATGCAGGAAAAGACAGATTTACCATATGGATTCAGCACACATATTATGACTGATATGGAACTTCTGAATGATACTGCACACAAGAGCGGTGGAGCTTCCAGCATTCAGGGATTTTCATTATCAGATTTAAATACGTTCTATACCTACAAGCCTAAAAATGCAAGCACACAGGAACGGCTGAATTCTATCCAGAAGCTGAAAGATTATTTCAGTAAAAATTACAGATACACACTTTCTCCGGGACGTGTTCCTGATGGAAGAGATGCGGTTGAATATTTTCTTATGGATAGCAGGGAAGGATACTGCACATATTTTGCATCAAGTGCCGTTATATTATTAAGGTCTGTTAATATTCCGGCAAGATATGTAGAGGGTTACAGAATTCCGGCAGACAGGATAGCAGTGGCAGATACAGTTAATACGGTAAATACATTACAGCAAAATAAATCTATTATCACTGAATCGGTTGTAGATGTAAAAAGTTCAGATGCCCATGCGTGGGTCGAAGCGTATCTTGATGGATATGGGTGGATAACGGTTGATGTTACACCATCTTCACAAAATGAAGAAAATGTTTCGCAGGAACAGCCACAGGAGCAGGAAACATCATCTGATGAACAGGAGAACACATCTTTAACTGATGAACAGGATACAGCAGAAAATAATCAGGATACAGCATCCGCAGGAGATATTTCCAAAGAGGAGAGTGGAAATAATACAATAGCAGGTGGAAAAGTCACCGCAGTTTTCGGATTTTTGTGGAAAATAATATTGATTGCAGCAGCCATTTTATTTGTTATAATATTTATAGTACGCTGTGCAAAAAAGAAAAAGCGTGTAGATAACATGCTGGAGTCATCAGACGTAACTGCATTGTTTAATTCATTGGAAAATCTTCTTGCCCGCTGTGGATATAATAGATTTAACATGGATTATGAAGAATATGCGGAAGTCCTTGAGGGAAGTGATGACATATTCAGAATTAATAATATAAAAATGATTATAGATTACGTGCTCATGGTCAATTATAGAAAAAATGATGGCAAAGACAATGATAATAACGAATATGTATGCGGTCAGATAAGAAAGCTTCGTGAAAGTTTGTTTGCAAAGATGAATCCGCTAAGGAGATTCGTTTTAAAATACATAATATGCATGTAAATAAATTGTGCGGCGTTTAAACAGGAAATGAGGCTGATTTTATGTTTAATCTTGAAGAGGAACTTAAAAAACTTCCTGACAAGCCGGGAGTTTATATAATGCATGATAAAATTGGCACGATTATATATGTAGGAAAAGCGGTTAATCTTAAAAACCGCGTAAGGCAGTATTTTCGTGCAAGTACAAAACATACGGCAAAAATAAAAAGAATGGTGTCGAATGTTGATTATTTTGAATATATAATAACAGATTCAGAACTTGAGGCATTGGTGCTGGAGTGCAATCTGATAAAGGAGCACAGCCCAAAGTATAACACTATGTTAAAGGATGATAAGACATATCCTTTTATAAAAGTGTCCGTGCATGAGGCGTATCCCAGAGTTATATTTTCAAGAAAAATGAAACACGGAACAGGAAGATATTTTGGACCATATACGTCCGCCGGAGCAGTAAAAGATACAATAGAGCTGCTTTGTAAGCTTTATAAAATAAGAACATGCAACAGGGTTCTTCCACGCGATATAGGAAAAGAGCGTCCGTGTCTTAATTACCATATAGGGCAGTGTTCGGCACCATGTCAGGGATATATTTCGCAGGAAGATTATAAAAAATCAATAGATGAAGTTATTGATTTTCTTGGTGGCAGTTACAAAAAAATTATAGACGGGCTCACATCGCAGATGATGGAAGCGTCTGAAAAGATGGAATATGAAGAAGCGGCAAAGTACAGGGATTTGATTGCAAGCGTAAAACAGGTTGCCCAGAAACAGAAAATTACAGCTGATGACAGTGCTGACAGGGATGTTATAGCATGTGCTTCAGATGGGACGGATGCAGTTGTACAGGTGTTTTTCATAAGGGAAGGAAAACTGCTTGGCCGCGATCATTTCCATATGTCGGTTGCAGAAGGAGACGGAAAGAGTGAGATAATTTCACAGTTTATGAAGCAGTATTATGGAGGAACGCCTTATATTCCTAATGTTATAATGATACAGGAAGAGATAGACGATTCTGACATAATCGCAGACTGGCTTTCTAAGATTAAAAAGAGAAAAGTTTCTGTTGTGACACCGAAAAAAGGTGACAAAGAAAAACTTGTTGAACTTGCATACAAGAATGCACGCATGGTACTGATTCAGGACGGTGAGAAAATCAAGCGGGAACAGCAAAGAACGACAGGTGCTATGGAAGAAATTGCCGGATGGCTTAATATTCCAAATATCAGGAGAGCCGAGGCATATGATATTTCCAATACAAATGGTATTGAATCAGTAGGTTCAATGGTTGTATTTGAGGATGGAAAGCCAAAGAAAAATGACTATAGAAAATTTAAGATAAAGACTGTAAAAGGACCTGACGATTACAAGAGCATGAGAGAAGTGCTTACAAGGCGGTTTAAACGTGCGATAGAAGGTTCATCCGGATTTGATATATATCCTGACCTTATTATGATGGATGGCGGTCGTGGACAGGTAAATATTGCACTTGAGGTACTTGACCAGCTTGGACTTAAAATTCCTGTATGTGGAATGGTTAAAGACGACCACCACAATACGAGAGGACTTTATTACAATAATGTCGAGATACCGATTGATACGCACAGTGAAGGATTTAAACTTATTACGAGAGTTCAGGATGAAGCACACAGATTTGCGATAGAATATCACAGGAGTCTCAGGAGCAAGGCACAGGTATCATCAGTGCTTGATGCAATAGAGGGTGTCGGACCTGTACGGCGTAAAGCACTCATGAAGCATTTCCAGGATATAGAAAAAATCCGTAATGCCAGTGTTGAAGAACTTTGCAGAGCGGATGGAATAACAGAAACAGTCGCAGTAAATATCTACAAATATTTTCATTAGCATATAAATGTGATATAATTATAAAAGAACTTCGGAAAACAAGGAGGCAAAATCCTCTCCTCATCAAAGGATTCGGATTTTGCTCCGCAAAAACAAGGAGGACAAATCCTCTGCTCCTGCAGGGCAGTCGCATTTTCCTTCGGAAAACATGGAGGATTTTATGAACGGAACAGAAAGAGTTAAGCTTTCAAAAGTTATAGAAAAAATGCAGCTTACAAATCTTACACCGGATGTTGATACATCAGGGATATGGCTTCATATTCCGGAAGTAAACAGACCTGCATTACAGCTTACTGGATTTTATAACCAGTTCGATAATGATAGAATACAGATTATTGGAAATGTAGAATATTCTTATCTTTCAAGCCTTTCAGAGACAGATAGATACGAAAGATATATGCAGCTTCTGTCAAGCAATATTCCATGCCTTGTTTTTTGCAGGGATTTAGAGCCGGAAGCAAAAGTTATCGAACTTGCAACAAAATATAAAATACCGATATTGAAGTCAAAAGCTGCCACATCGGCATTTATGGCAGAAGTTATCAGATGGCTTAATGTACAGCTTGCACCATGCATAGTAATACATGGTGTACTTGTTGACGTTTATGGTACAGGTGTACTTATAACAGGTGAGAGTGGTATCGGTAAAAGCGAGGCAGCACTTGAGCTTATAAAGCGTGGACATCGTCTTGTAACTGATGATGCTGTTGAGATAAGAAAGGTAAGTGATGAGACACTTATAGGAACGGCACCTGGTGTTACTAAGTATTTTATTGAGTTAAGAGGTATCGGAATAATCGACGTCAAGACACTTTTTGGTGTTGAGAGCATCAAAGAGACACAGCAGATAGATATGGTAATGAAGCTTGAGGACTGGAATAAAGACAGGGAATATGACAGGCTTGGTCTTGAAGAGGAATATACAGAATATCTTGGAAATAAGGTAGTCTGCCACTCACTTCCAATCCGTCCGGGACGTAATCTTGCAGTTATTGTTGAAGCAGCCGCCGTAAATCACAGACAGAAGAAGATGGGTTACAATGCAGCTAAGGAATTGTACAGAAGAGTTCAGGAGAATCTCATGAGGGGAGACGACGATGATGAATAAAGTGGTATTTGGCATAGATGTTGGAGGAACAACAATTAAATGTGGTTTTTTTTCAGATGACGGAGAACTTATTGAAAAAGAAGAGCTGCCGACAAGAAAAGAAAATTCCGGTGAAAACATTTTACCGGATATTGCAGAATATATAAAAATGACACTTGCAATGCATAAAAAGAAATTCACGGATATAGCCGGAATAGGGATAGGCGTTCCCGGAGCAGTGAGAGACGACGGAACAGTTAATAAATGTGTCAATCTCGGATGGGATGTAGTAAATGTGCCAAAGAAACTGTCAGAGCTTCTGATATTTCCAAAAGAAAAGATAAAAGCCGGTAATGATGCCAATGTTGCAGCACTTGGAGAATATTGGAAGGGCAGTGGTAAAGAATATTCAAGCATAATGATGGTCACAATAGGAACGGGCGTTGGAGGTGGTCTTATAATAGACGGAAAACCGATTAACGGATTTAATGGTGCTGCGGCAGAAATAGGGCATATGCCATTAGTTGACGGACTTGATTTTGCATGCAACTGCGGAAAGACGGGGTGTCTTGAACAGGTTGCATCAGCAACCGGAATTGCAAGGCTTGCAGGTACAAAAAATGCAAAAGAAGTATTTGACCGTGCAAAAGCCGGTGATAAAGATATGGAAGAAGTAATAGAAAAAGTATGCAGCTACATTGGTAAAGGACTGGCATGTGCTGCGGCAATTGCTGACCCTGAATGTTTTGTAATAGGCGGTGGAGTATCTGCAGCCGGTGATTATTTTATTGATAAAATAAAAAAATATTATAAAAAGCAGGCATTTCATCCGAGCACTGGTACAGCTATAGTAAAAGCAAGTCTTCTTAATGATGCAGGAATATATGGAGCTGCAAAGCTTGCATTGTAATAGTTGGAGAATGGAGTCAAAGTGAATAGTGATAATGACATTTTATATTCAAATTTAATAAAAATTCTCGGGGAGGACAATGTAAAAAAGTCTGAGCCGATGAAAAACCATACAACATTCAGAATTGGCGGAGATGCGGATTTGTTTGCTACGCCTGTAAATGCAGAGCAGATTCATGACACTGTAATATATCTGAAAAAAGCAGAAGTTCCATATTATGTGGTTGGAAATGGAAGTAATCTGCTTGTAAGCGACGCTGGTTATAGGGGCGTTATAATACAGCTTTACAGCAGATTTGCCGGATATGAGATTTTACATGATAATTGTGAAAGTGCAGTTGACAAAGCTGATGTTATATACATCCGTGTCCAGTCAGGAATGAGCATTATAAAGCTTGCATCGATTGTGGCAGGATACAGCCTTTCGGGAATGGAATTTGCAAGCGGAATTCCGGGAAGTATCGGTGGCGGTATAATGATGAATGCCGGTGCATATGGCGGAGAAATGAAAGACATTGTTGTTTGTGCATCAATTATGGATGAAGATGGCAATATAAGAAAGCTTGATAATAAGGAACTTGAATTTGGTTACAGAACAAGTGTCCTGCGTCCGGGAAAGGACATAGTCATAGATGTGGTTATAGCACTCCATCCGGGAAACCAGACAGAAATCCGTGGCCGTATGGCAGAGATTGCCGCAAGCAGAAAAGAAAAACAGCCGCTTGAATATCCAAGTGCCGGAAGCACATTCAAAAGACCGGAAGGATATTTTGCAGGAAAGCTGATATCTGACGCAGGACTTAAAGGATTTACATGCGGCGGAGCATGTGTGTCAGAAAAACATGCCGGTTTTGTTGTAAACAAGGGCAATGCCACAGCTGCAGATGTTATAAAGCTTACAGATGAAGTATCAGAAAAAATATATGAACTCAATGGTGTAAAACTTGAATTAGAAGTGAAAAAGCTTGGCTTTGAGGAATAAGAAATGAAGATAGTAATAGTTACAGGAATGTCTGGTGCAGGTAAATCAACAGCACTTAATGTATTTGAAGACGAAGGATATTATTGCGTGGATAATATGCCTATTGAACTTATACCTAAGTTTATTGAACTTGCAAGAGGACAGAAAAAAGAATATTGCAATGTTGCACTTGGCGTTGATATAAGAAGCGGAGATGCTTTAAACGAGCTTGATGATATGTTAAAGGAGCTTTCGCAGAGACATTACAATTATAAAATATTATATCTTGATTCAAGTGACGAAGTTCTGGTTAAACGATACAAAGAGACAAGACGTACACATCCGTTAGCCAAAGATGACAGGGTTGACCATGCTATTGAAGAAGAAAGAAAACAGATGAGTTTCTTAAAAGAGCATGCAGACTATATTCTAGATACAAGCCATATGCTTACAAGAGAATTAAAACAGGAACTTGAAAAAATATTTGTAGAGAACGGACATTATAATAATCTGTTTGTCACAGTTCTTTCATTTGGATTTAAATATGGAATTCCGGCAGATGCTGACCTTGTATTTGATGTGAGATTTCTGCCAAATCCTTATTATATAGAAGAATTAAAAAAACTTACAGGTAATGATAAACCTATTCAGGATTACGTTATGGGCTTTGATGCAGCACATATTTTTCTTGATAAAATTATGGATTTATTTGATTTTCTTCTGCCGGAATATGTGCAGGAAGGAAAAAACAGCCTTGTTATAGCAATAGGATGCACAGGCGGCAAGCATCGTTCAGTGACACTTGCCAATGCGATAGCGGACAGGCTTAAAAAGACAGAGTACGGCTGTAAAGTTGAACATCGTGATATAGATAAAGACTCAAAGAGAAAATTGTAAGGAGAATTATGTCATTTTCATCAGAAGTAAAAGAAGAATTAAAGACGAAAACAGATACAGCAAAACATTGTCAGATTGCTGAATTTGCAGCCATGATGGCGTTTGGCGGACATATACATACCGACACAAATAAAAAATATACAATAGTTTTTGTAACTGAAAATGAAACGGTTGCTGCAGTATTTACAGAACTAGCCGCAAAGATTTTCGGAATTACGGAAAATGAAATTATAAAAGACGGCTTGCAGCTTATAATAAGAGACGAAAAGTATGTAAAACATATACTTATGACTTTAAAATGGCTGACTGATGATAATCTTAATGACGCAAAGAGAGTATTTGCAGACCCTCTGATTGTTCAGAAAGATTGCTGCAAGAGAGCATTTATAAAGGGGGCATTTCTCACAGCAGGCTCGATAAGCGATCCGAATAAATTTTATCATTTTGAAGTTGTATGTGACAGCAACGACGATGCATTACAGCTTCAGTCAATGATGACATTTTTTAATCTTGATGCAAAAATTACAGCAAGAAAGAAAAATTATATTGTATACATAAAGGAGGGCAGTCATATAACGGATTGTCTTAATGTGTGCGGTGCTTATGTATCGCAGATGAATCTTTATAATGTAATGATACTCAAAGGCATGAGAAATGATGTAAACAGAAAAGTAAACTGTGAGACAGCCAATCTTAATAAAACGATTGAAGCGGCTGTAAAACAGATAAGAGATATAGAATATATAAGAGATACAGTCGGACTTGATTATTTGAAACCGACGCTTCGCGATGTTGCCAGACTGCGTCTTGATAATCCGGATATGAATTTAAAAGATATAGGTGAGCTTTTAGATCCGCCCGTAGGAAAATCAGGTGTAAACCACCGCCTCAGGAAAATAAGCGAAACCGCCCAGAGCCTGAGGGGTGAATAAGTTATTAAAATTATACATATAAGAAATTTACAGTTTTTTACGCTGTTGATGCTTTGTGATTGCAAGAGCGGCTTTCCGTGGTGATAATTTTGCACTAAGGATTGCTGCTTTCATTTTAAATGTCGGAATGATAATAAGAGTTTTCTTAAACATTTTAATTAATGCATAAGCTGCACAATATTCGGCACTGATACCTTTAAGGGCAAAAATAACATTTGCTGTCTCATTAAAATTGGTGTCAACAGGTCCGGGACATAATGCACTTATGTGAACATTACTCTTCATATCTTTCAGTTCTTCATAAATCGCACTTGTAAAACTTGTAACATATGCTTTTGTTGCATAGTAAGTTGCCATATAAGGACCGCCAGGGAGAAGTCCGGCACTTGAGGCAACATTTAAAATATATCCGCAGTCACGTTTTATAAATCCCGGAAGCAGTTCTTTGGTGAGAATGTGAATGGCTTTCACATTGACATCGATCATATCAAGTTCTTTGGAAAGACTTGTCTTGCAGAAAGCACCTACATCTCCGAATCCGGCATTGTTAATAAGAATCCGGATATTATATTTTTTGAGTTTGTCAGCAAGTGTGCGGCATGAATCTTCACTTGCAAGGTCACATGTGATAATCATGCACTTAGTCGGGAGTGAATCGGCAAGCTCCTTTAAAGCCTTGCGGTTTCTGGCTACAAGAATAAGATTGTAACCCATAAAAGAAAGTTGTTTTGCAAATTCCATGCCGATTCCGGAACTTGCACCTGTAATACATGCTATAGCCATAGAAGCCTCCAATCTGTTATAATAATTATAATTTTAATGAAAAGAGTAATAAAATGCAAATAGAAAATAAAACAGAATTTAAAAAGGATATGATAAAAAATATAATGCGTGCAGATGGTTTTGATAATCAGACGTACAAGACAAAAAAGCTGGTTTTAAATATGTCAGGGCTTGTGTGCGGAATGGTGAGCGTCAGCATATTTGCAAGGACAATGTATAGTATTGATGATTCTTATAAAAGCATTGCATTTGTTTTTGCGGCGATATGTGCCGTTCTGCTCTATGCAGGCATGTATGGAATTGATAAAAACAGTTTGAAATTATTTACTGCACAGTATTCAAAGAATGTAGGCATTGTGTATGAGTATGTGATAACATCTGATGAAATCGATGTCAAGGTAAATGATGATAACTATATTATACCATGGGACAGCGTTGAAAAATGGTGTGAGGATACAGAGAGTTTTTATTTGTTTTTAAAGTGTGGCAGCAATGAAAAACAGGCGGTTCCCGTATGTTTTGTAATTGGTAAAAAAGATTTTGAGGGAGCAAAAGATTTTAGAGAGCTGTGTACTGCAGTTATGGCGGTAAGGATAGGTGATAATAATGATTAAAATATTAGGTATAGACGATTTTTCAGAAATTTATAATAAAAGACTTGTCAATGATTTCCCGGAGAGCGAAGTAAAGTCATTAAAGAAGATAATTGATATGTATAAGAAAGATATGTATTTTGTATACGGATATTACAATGAAAATGGTGAGCTTGCAGGATATGCTTTCTTTATTAATGACAGAACAAAAGATACCGTTCTTCTTGATTATTTTGCAATAGTTCCTGAAAAAAGAAGCAGCGGAATCGGTTCTGAATTTCTTGGGAAAATCAAAGAAAAAATTGCAGACAGCGGCAACAGGCTTATTCTTGAGGTTGAAAATCCTGAGTATGCAGAGGATGGACCGGCTAAGGATTATATGATAAAAAGGATAGGATTTTACAAGAAAAATGATATGAATTTAAGCGGAGTAAGCTGTAACTTTTATGATAATGAATATAGAATTCTTTATGCAGGGGAATTTATGGATGATGAAGAAGTTTATAACCGTACACATTCAGTATATCTTGATTTTATGGGAGAAGAGTTAGACAGCCGGTGTGTATTTCACTAAAATAAAACGGATGTTTGACAAAGTCCTGTAAATATAGCATAATAGCGTCAGTTTGTAAGATTTATTACAGGAAATAGCGTTTTGGAGGTAGGAAGAAATGAACAATCAACAGATGATGGAACTGACAACCGTTGAGAAGAGTGCATTTGAGGAGCTTGTAAAGCAGTGTACCCGTTCAGGCTCTATTGACCCGTCACTCTATGTTGACTATGATGTAAAACGTGGTCTTCGTGACAGTAATGGTAATGGTGTACTCACAGGACTTACGGAAATTTCCGATGTTGTTGGTACACGCAGTGATAATGGTCGAAAGGTCCCTGTTGACGGTGAATTATATTTCCAGGGATTCAATGTTGCTGAGATTATTGCCGGATTTGGTGACAGAAAGTATGGTTTTGAGGAGACAACATACCTTTTGTTATTCGGTAAGCTTCCAACAGAGGAGCAGAGAAAGAATTTTATTCATATTCTTACCGACCTTGAAGAGCTTTCAGGAGCATTCCTTCGAGATGTAATTATGAAGGCGACAAGTACAAACCTAATGAATTCTCTTATGAAGAGTATCTTAAGCCTCTATTCGTATGATGAAAATCCTGATGATGTATGCGTTCCTAACGTGTTGAGACAGTCATTGCAGCTCATCGCAAAAATGCCGCTTATCTCTGTATATGCTTATCAGGCATACAGACATTATAAGCTTGATGGAACACTTATGATTAAGAATCCGAGAAAAGATTATTCAATTGCAGAAAATATTCTTTATATGTTACGAGACGACGGACAGTTTACAGAACTTGAAGCTAAAGTTCTTGATATCTGCCTTGTCCTTCATGCAGAGCATGGTGGTGGTAATAACTCAACATTTACAACACATGTAGTAACATCTTCAGGTACTGATACATATTCAGCAATAGCTGCTTCAATTGCGTCACTTAAAGGCCCTAAGCATGGTGGTGCCAACTTAAAGGTACAGCGTATGTTTGCAGATATTATGGAACATTGCAGCGACTGGGAAAATAAAGATGAGATATGTGAATATCTCCTTAAAATACTTGATAAGCAGGCATTTGACCATGCTGGTCTTATATATGGCATGGGACACGCTGTATACACACTTTCTGATCCTAGAGCTGTAATTCTTAAAAAATTTGCAAAAAGCCTTTCGGAAGAAAAAGGCATGCAGAAAGAATTTGCTTTGTATGAACTTGTTGAGAGAGAGGCAGGAAATCTCATCATGCAGAAGCGTCAGATGTTTAAGCCTGTCTGTGCAAATGTGGATTTTTACAGCGGTTTTGTATATTCAATGCTTGGAATACCTGAAGAGCTGTTTACACCTATATTTGCTATTTCAAGAGTTTCAGGATGGTGCTCACATCGTCTTGAGGAACTTGTAAATGCAGGAAAAATCATACGTCCGGCATATAAGTATGTTGGTCATCACAGACCATATTACGATATTAATAACAGAGATTGTGAGCAAAAGTAAGGCGAAAGGCATGGTGCGTTGGTAGAAATGTCACAATATAAAGTAAAAAAACCGGCACATAATATTAATTGTGAAGTTGAAGTACCGGGTTCAAAAAGTATTACAAACAGAGCGTTGCTTATGGCAGCTCTCTCAGACGGAGAATGTTGCCTGAATGGTGTTTTGTTCAGTGATGATTCAAGATATTTTTTGTCAAGTCTCATATCGCTTGGATACATAATCGAAGCGAGTGAGATTGAAAAATATGCAATAATTCACGGTCACGGTGGAGACATTCCGAATAAGTCAGCCACAATTAATGTAGGAAGTGCGGGAACAGCAGCAAGATTTCTCACAGCTATGCTTGCACTTTCGGACGGTAAATATTTTATCGACGCATCGCAGCAGATGAAAAAACGTCCGATGAAGCCTTTATTTGATGCACTTGAATCAATGGGAGCACAGTTTGAATTTACAGAAAAAGAAGGCCATCTTCCTGTAAATGTAACAGGAGCAGCTTTTGGAGGCAGGAAGCCGACAAAAGAGGTTTCTATTGATATAAGTGAGAGCACACAGTTTTTAAGTGCATTGATGATGGTTGCACCAATGCTTGATGATGGTCTTACTATTCATATTACAAGCAAAAAAACAGATGGCTCATATATAAGAATTACTAAAAAAATGATGGCACAGTTTGGATGTGCAGTTTCATTTGACGGTAAAACATATGTTATAGAGGCAGGTTCTAAGTATCAGCCGGAGACATATCAGATTGAGCCGGATGTGTCGGCAGCATGTTATTTTTATGCGGCAGCGGCAATTACCGGTGGAAGTGTTCTTGTAAGAAGTGTACATTCTACATCTATGCAGGGTGACATGAGATTTTTAAATGTACTTGAGAAAATGGGCTGTGATGTTAAAGAGGAACAGCGTGGAATCCGCGTAACAGCACCAGCTGACGGAACTCTTCATGGCATTGAGATTGATATGAATGATTTTTCAGACCAGTCTATGACACTTGCTGCTATAGCACCATTTGCAAAAGAGCCTGTATATATAAAAAATATAGGACATATAAGACTTCAGGAATCAGACAGAATCCATGCGATAGTTACTGAACTGGCAAGGCTGGGTGTAAGAGTGGAAGAAGAACAGGACGCGGTAAAGATTTATCCGTCTGATGTTAAACCGGCGGTTGTGCAGACTTATGATGATCACAGAATGGCTATGTCATTTGCTCTAATAGGATTAAAAGTTGACGGAATAGTTATAGATAATTACGAATGTTGTAAAAAAACATTTGAAAATTATTTCAAAGTTTTGGAAAGCATAGAAGAATAGGCGGACATGCAAAATCAGGTTTGACGTCCGTGTAAATTATATAAAATGCGGGGCGGTACTAAAGTTATGCTGCTCCGCATTTTGAGGTTGACAAGTTTGATATAATAACATCAGAGGCGAAAATTAAAGAATAAATGTCGTTAAAACGGCTTAAATTATTAGAATGGAGGATTGTTTAACATGACAAAAGTAGATATTATATCAGGATTTCTTGGTGCAGGAAAAACAACTCTTATCAGCAAACTCTTAAAAGAGGCATTGCCGGATGAGCAGGTTGTTCTTATTGAGAATGAATTCGGTGAAATAGGTATTGATGGCGGTTTCTTAAAGGATTCAGGCGTTGAAATCAGAGAGATGAACTCAGGCTGTATCTGTTGTTCACTTGTAGGTGATTTTGGAACATCATTAAAGGAAGTTGTAGACAAATATCATCCTGACAGAATCATTATTGAGCCATCAGGTGTCGGTAAGCTTTCAGACGTTATCAAGGCTGTAAAGGACCTTCATATTGAAAATGAAATCAGATTAAACAGTGCATCAACTGTTGCGGATGCATCAAAAGTAAAGATGTATATGAAGAATTTCGGTGAATTTTTCAACAACCAGATTGAACATGCCGGAACAATTATTTTGAGCAGAACACAGAATGTAAGTGAGGACAAGTTAAAGAAAGCTATCGAGATGATTCGTTCACTCAATGCAGATGCCCATATTATTACAACTCCATGGGATTCACTTGATGGAAAGCAGATTCTTGCTGCTATGGAAAATGTTACTAATCTTGAACTTGAAATGCTTGCTGAACAGGCAGAAAAGACACATGAGGAGCATGAACATGAGCATCACCATCATGACGGCGAGTGTTGCTGCGGACATCATCATGATGACGATGAAGAGCATGAGCACCATCATCACGACCATGACGGCGAGTGCTGCCATCATGACCATGACCACGAGCATGAAAATCATCATCACGACCATGACGGCGAGTGCTGCCATCATGACCATGACCATCATCATGAAGGACATCACCATGCAGATGATGTATTTACAAGCTGGGGAGAAGAGACGCCTAACAAATATGATAAAGAAGCACTTGATGCTATTCTTAAAAAACTTGCCAATACAAATGAATATGGCAGTATTTTGAGAGCAAAGGGCATGCTTCCTGCAAATGACGGAACATGGATGTACTTTGACCTTGTACCTGAAGAATATGAAATAAGAGAAGGCAATCCTGATTATACAGGACGAATTTGTGTAATAGGTGCCGAACTCAAAGAAGATGCACTCAAAGAGTTATTTAATTTATGATGAAAGTGGGGTAAATGTACGGAATGGCAGATGAAGAATACCAGATTCCTATATTTTTAATAAACGGACAGCTTGAGAGCGGCAAGACAAGATTCATCACTGAAACAATAGAGATGGGTCAGTTTGATGAAGCAAAGAAAAAGCTTCTCATTGTCTGCGAAGAGGGCGAAGAAGAGTATGACCAGAAAATGCTTGATGAAAACGGCATTGATATGGTAGTGCTTGAAAAAGAGGAGTTTACAACAGAAAAACTTAACGAACTTGATAAAAAGTATGATCCATGGCTTGTTATTGTTGAATATAACGGCATGTGGGAACCTACGATGATTTTCGAGACAGAAAAGCCAAAGGGCTGGCAGATATATCAGTCTATTACGCTTTTTAATGCAGCACAGTTCGGTGTGCAGTGGGCTAACATGAAGATGATTCTTGCAGAGACAGTAAAATATGCTGACATGGTAATATTTAACAGATGCAAGACAAGCATGGAGCTTGGAAGCTACAGAAGAAGCATGAAAGCGTTAAATTCTGCAATACAGATTGTGTTTGAGGATGAAAAAGGCGATATGATGTCAATTGCAGAACAGCTTCCATATGACATTAATGCTGATGTTATCGAGATTGAAGACGATGATTACGGTATCTGGTATATGGATGTTTCCGAGAGACCTGAAGCATACAGGAATAAGACAGTCCGTTTCAAGGGACAGGTTCTTAAAAATAAATATTTCAAGGACAAGAATTTTGTTCCGGGAAGAAAAGTAATGACATGCTGTGAGGCTGATATGCAGTTTATAGGATATATAAGTTTCTATGATAATATCTCTTCGCTTGAAAATAAGCAGTGGGTTACAGTTACTGCAACAGTCAAGTATGAATTCCAGATGGCATACAAGAAAAAAGGTCCTGTTCTTTATGTAAGTAAAGTTGAACCTGCACAGCCGCCGGTAAACGAACTGGTAACATTCTAGTTAATTATTACGGAGAATACACAATGATACAGGATATTGCCCCAAGACATCTGGATAACCAGTATAGAAATATTACACCGGATGCTAAAGATACAATTTTCTTTTTTGAAGGAAATACAGTTTTGGCATCACAAAACGGTGACAGCATAACTTATCCGGAATATGGCGATTTTATTGAAAAAGTTAAAAAAGCATCGGGAACAGATGTTAATGAGACATATGATTTTATATATTTATTCTGCCTGACTGACAAAAAAATAGGTGAAGAACCGTCACAAAACGATAATGAGCAGAAGTTTTTTCTTGCACTTCCAAAAAGAAAAGTGCAGAAGGGTGCTTTTCTTGGAGAAATGGCAGATTCGGGAATACATGCCGAGTATGAAAATATAATTGAAGGTTATGATTTTACAGGTGTAAATGTATTCCGCAATGCGAAGCCAAAAGAACTTGCATTTGCGGCAATTACGGCATACCACCTGTATGGCTGGTATCGTGATAACAGGTATTGCGGAAGATGCGGCAGATTGATGTTTCATGGTGAAAATGAACGTATGATGCATTGCATGGATTGTAAAAATACAGTTTATCCTAAGATATGCCCGGCAGTTATAGTGGCTGTCACAGATGGCGACAGGATACTTCTTACCAAATATGCCGGAAGAACTTACCGCAATTATGCTCTTATAGCCGGATTTACCGAGATTGGAGAGACGGTTGAGGAAACTGTTATGCGTGAAGTATACGAGGAAGTAGGCGTTCATGTAAAAAATCTCCGTTATTATAAGAGTCAGCCGTGGGCGTTGTCGGGCTCACTTCTTTATGGATATTTCTGTGAGCTTGACGGAGATGACAGCATACATCTTCAGGAAGATGAGTTGTCGGTCGGAAAATGGTTTCATGCCGATGAACTTGATATAGAGGAAGACGATGTCAGTCTGACAAGAGAAATGATATGTAAGTTTGTTAATGAACACAAAACAAAATAGTAATATTTTTAAAAAGTTAAGCATAGGTTTATTGTAATGATAATATTACGGTGAGCCTATGCTTAATTATTTATGGGGATTTATGATTATCATCGGGGTCATTTATGGTGCGTTTACCGGAAATGTCCAGGCGGTTGCGGATGGTGCAATTGAATGTGCAAAAGATGCAATAACTTTGTGTATAACAATGCTTGGAGTTATGTCTTTGTGGACGGGACTTATGGAAATAGCCGAAAAATCAGGACTCATAATGACTTGTACGAAAAAAATCAGACCTGTAATGCATTGGATGTTTCCGGATGTCCCATGTGAACATGAGTCAATGAAGCATATGACAACAAATGTAATAGCCAACATTCTCGGGCTTGGCTGGGCGGCTACACCTGCAGGACTTCGTGCAATGGAAAGTCTGGCAGAACTTAATGGTGGTTCAAAAAAAGCATCAGATACAATGTGTGCATTTCTTGTAATAAATGTATCTTCACTTCAGCTTATACCTGTTAATATTATCGCATACAGAAGCATGTATGGGAGCTCTAATCCGACATCAATAGTTGCACCGGCAATTCTTGCAACGACAGTAAGTACGCTTGTGGCAGTTATATTTTGCAGAATAATGTATCTTTCAGGCAGGAAACTTTCTGGCGGAAAAGGAGATTCTGTATGAATGTGGTTGTTACAGTTTCAGGATATATAATTCCTGCGGTTATGCTTTTTATTGTAATTCACGGAATGATAAAGAAAGTAAATGTTTATGATGAATTTGTGACAGGTGCAAAAGATGGCATGAAGACGGTTGTATCAATAGCACCTACACTTGTCGGGCTCATGATGGCGGTTGGCGTACTTCGTGCATCGGGATTTTTAGATATGATATCCGGTTTCATAGGAAAATTCACAGGAAAAATAGGACTTCCATCTCCTGTAATTCCATTGCTTATAGTAAGAATGTTCAGTTCATCAGCAGCGACCGGGCTGACGCTTGACTTGTTTAAGGAATATGGCACCGATTCTCTTATAGGTCTTATCGCGTCAATTGCCTCATCTGCGACAGAAACGATATTTTTTACGATATCCGTTTATTCAGTTGCAGCCAAAATAACAAAAACACGCTGGACACTTTCCGGTGCGTTGATATCAACTTTGGCAGGAATAGTGTCCAGCGTAATACTGGCTATGTTAATGATTTAGTTGTTTAGTTCCATGATTTAAAGCTTATATTTAAATCTACATTGCCTGAGATTCCGTCAACAGAACCTGTGTTAGTATACTGCCACATTGAAAATTCATATGGCATATATGGTACATCTGCATAGAATGCATACCATTTTTCATAATCCTCAAGGCGGGACATATCAAGTTTGCCGGCAAAATATCTTGAATTGGCATATATCATAGGAGTGTATCCGGCTTCTTTTATTCGGTCACAGAAAGCAATAACAGTATCTGTCAATGCTTCATTAGTGAGGGTATTCTGGCGTGAAGAACCGGCATTTACTTCCTCGACATCAATTGCAACCGGACATGTAACATTATAAGGTTTTAACTTTGATATTACATAGTCGGCTTCTTCAACTGCTTCGTCTTTAGTAAGAGCCTGTGAGAAGAAATATGCACCAACTTTTATATCATTTGAGAGTGCATCACGCATATATGTGTCAAATGAAGAGTCGTCATTGATTGTTCCGCCTGAATATCCGCGGTAACCGCAGCGGATTATTGCATATTCTATGCCGCTTTGCTTAACTTTTGAAAAATCAATATTACCCTGATAACGTGAAATATCAATACCTTTATGCGATACAACGGCACCGTTTTCAGAATATGTAATTTCGCCATTGGAATTCTTTGAAAAATTAGCATTGTTAAGCTTGTTCATCTTGAGGTCAAAATTTATAGGTGAAAAATAATATTTGCCATCAACCGTGTAAATGAAATCTTCAGTATAAATTTCGCGTAGAACTGTATTAATGCCGGTTCCGTTTTCAAGGCGGCCTTTCATGTCATCGACAAAATCATTGGCACCTTTATCATATGCATCAGATTTAATATCGCGTATCTGTGCAGGTGAATATAATCTTGAACCTCTGTTTGAGAAAATTGTGTACATACGGAATTTAAAGAAAACCGTAAGTCCGAGCACAAGTCCTAAGACAAGCAGAGCAGACAAAATACATATGGCAATTAAAAGGGGTTTCTTTTGTTTTTTAGTATCCATTAGTACCTCCCATATTAAATTATTGTATAATTACATTGATTATGCTATTCTATCTTGTAATCACGTACATTATATAATATCAGATTTATAAGGAAAGGAAAAGAAAAATGAGAAAATATTTTGCTGAATTTATTGGTACATTTTTATTAACATTTCTTGCATGTGGCGTTGCGTCATTTACTGCAGGTTATCAGGGATTTCTCGGAGTAGTCGGAATTTCTTTGATATTTGGATTTATAGTTGCTGTTTTGTGTTACTCAATTGGTAATATTTCAGGATGCCATATTAATCCTGCGGTTTCGCTTGGCATGCTTATTTCAAAGAGAATGAGCATTGTGGATTTTATGGGATATGTAATAGCACAGCTGCTTGGCGGTGTTGCGGCAGGATTTGCAATGCTTGGAATTTCAAAAACATTTAGTGAGGACATTATTTCACAGTACAGCTCATACGGATACAATCTTTTGAGTTTTGGTACAAACGGATATGGCGATGCATCTGCATTTTTACAGGTAAATGTATGGGGAGCATTGATAATTGAATTCATACTTACATTTGTATTTGTAATTACAGTTATCGGAGTGACTTCAAAACCTGAATATAAGAGTGTTTCTGGTATCGTAATCGGACTTTCGCTTGCAGCGGTACATCTTTTTGGGATTCCTTTTACAGGAACGGGTGTTAATCCGGCAAGAAGTTTCGGACCGGCACTTGCAAGAGCGGTAAATGGAGATATTCAGGCACTTTCACAGGTATGGGTATTTATAGTTGCACCGCTTGCGGGAGCTGTTGTGGCAGCACTTGTATATAAACTTTTATCATATGAAAAACCTGTGGTTACAGTATCAGAAACAGAATCTGAAAATGGTGGACAATCGGTCAGCGGTTCTGTAGAAACAGAAGAATAATAAGCTGCTATAATGATTATGCAGTAGTATTATCTTCGTATTCACGGGCAAGCTGCAAAAGATATTTGTAACGTTTCTGCTCTGAATTTAACTGGTAAATATAGCAGTCAATAAGGTCGGGGTCTGTAGCGTTATCAAAATTGGAATATGCGGCATTGAGAGCATCTCTTGTCATGTCGATTTCGCTTTTGAGATATTTTTCATTATATGTTACAGGTGTGTTTTTCTTTTTAAAAAAGCCCATTAGAGATACCTCCTTTCATAAAATAATACATATGGAAATTAAAGCATGTTTTGTATAAAACTTCCTTTAATTCAAGTATATCCACAGATTAAAAAAATATACAAAAATATTTTACATTTAAAATATATTGGCGTATAATGCGAGTAAGATAAAAGGCATGTATTGAGAGAAAGAAGGAATATATATGTTATTTAGAAAGAAATCACCTGAAGAAAAAATGGAAAAGCTGGTTCACAGAAAAGACTGGAGCCGTCTTGCAGATTATGTTTATGGTGACGAGAACCAGAAAAAGGAACTTGCACAGGCTCTTGCACAGTCAGATGACGAAAGTAGCTTAGACCTTTTGCTCAGACTTGCGGACGTTGCAGTAGCAGCAAATGAGGATGATGTATTGAAAGAAGTATGTGAGACATTAAAGAAAGTTGGTAATGATCACGTTACAGCTGATTTACATGAAGTTCTTATGAAGCTTCCAAAGGAAAAGGAAGATTTAAGAGAAGAATTAAGCTCAACAATACAGCTTTTACATAAGAAATTATAAATGATTATAATATTTCGATATTTTATAATAACGACATAATAATATAAGTAATGCCTTTTTACTCCCTTTTAATGCAGGACATCCTGATAAAGAGGGAGTTATCTTATTTTACAAGAGAAAATTATAAAAAATATATTTATGGTATTGACAATGCAAAAGTAAAGTGATACTATACTTATACGGCAACAGAATATAAGTGCTGCCGGTAATTATACCCCATTTCTATGTATGTTTTTATTGTATATAAGAACATCTATTAAGACACATTCGTGTCATCCTGTTAGTTTAGCAGGAGAATTCCCACAGATATTTATAATTTTTTAAAGGGAGAAGTATGGACTATTTTGAGATTATCAGAATGATTCTGCTTGTTATTATCATGTCTGCGGCGGTTGTGGATGACTGCCGAAGATACAGAATTTCTAACAGAATTATTATATGCGGTTTTATAGCCGCAGCTGGAGTTTTTTTGACAGAACAGATTATGAAAGGAGGTGCAATGCAATATTTGACGGCGTGTATTGCTGGCTTAGGGGTAATGTCAGCAATATATATAGTTAAAGGAGCCGGTGCAGGAGATGTTAAACTTTCAGCAGTATGTGGGATGCTGCTTGGAATAAAAGGGGTATTAATTATGATAATAAGTTCGCTTATATGTGCGGCAGTAGTGGGAACTGCCGGAATAGTAATGGGAAGATGCAGTGCTATTCAGATTGGGAATATGAAGATGCACAGAATTCATTACAGCATATATATGGTGGCAGGGTGTGTAATTGCAGTTTTAACAAATATTTATATTGGAGGATGAAGGGTGAACAGGACGTGTGCAATATATGATAATAATGAAAATTATGCACGACGGCTTATGCATGCTATGAGCATGAAAGCTAACCAGCAGTTTAACATTGAACTGTTTACACAAAAAGATGCATTTGAAAAATATCTAAGAGATGGTTCGCCTACGGTTGCAATGGTGAGCGAGTCCGGATTTTATGATGGAATAAGTGATCTATATGATGGAAGTCTTGTTGTGCTTACGGAAGAACCTGAAAATGAGACAGATGCTAAGCGTTTTGGCAGCAATGCAACAGCGGTTTACAGGTACCAGCCAATGGACAGGATATATCGTGAACTTATGGAGCACAGTGATTTACAGCCAAAGAAGAGACTTGATACATTTGATGTTATCGGAATCTATTCACCGGTTAATGTTATGCCAAAGACTGAGTTTGCTTTAAATATTGCCAAAGTTCTAAGTGAAAAATATAAAGTTTTGTATATTAATTTTGAGGAGTTTTCTGGTCTTGATGAGATACTTGTAAGCACGGATGATATTACACTTTCCGATGCACTTTATTATTACAGGCAGCAAAGGGATAATGCGGCAGAAAAGATAATTGGAACAATACGGAGTGTGGACGGGATTGACTATATAGCACCTGTTATGTGTGCAGAAGATATTTCGTATGTTGAGTCGGAACAGCTGGTGTCATTTGTTGAATGTGTGGGAAAGAATAAGGGGTATGAAGTTATTATTCTTGATTTGTCATCAGCAGTAAAACAGCCGTGGAGACTTATGGAATGTTGCAGCACTATATATATGCCGGTAAGAAATGATTATCTTTCGGAACGTAAGATTCTTGAATTCGAGACATATTTTTACGGAATAGGAATGTCAAAAATGTTAGACAGAATAGAGAAAGTGCGCCTGCCTGAATGTGAAAGTGGTGTGGACAGGGAATTTTGGGAAAAAATCAAATCCGGAGGTATGTACCGGTTTGTAAAAAAAAATACTTGAAAGGAGTGAAAAGATATAGAAAACGGGTGTAATGAGGAGAATTTTGCCAGGAGAATTAAAAAAAGGGTATATGACAGAATAGACATGTCGGGAGATATAACAGATGTTGCATTAAAGCAGATAATAGGCGAATGTGTTCAGGAGGAAAGCGGACTTTATATGATTTCCATAAGGCAGAAGGAAGAACTTGAGGAGTCTGTTTTTAATGCGATAAGAAGACTTGATGTACTTCAGGAACTGTTAGAGGATGATACTATAACAGAGATAATGATTAATGGAAAAGATGATATTTTCCTTGAAAGGAACGGTCATATAACAAAGTGGGATAAGAGTTTTGAGAATGAGGAAAGACTTGAAGACATTGCACAAAAAATAGCATCACTATCTAATAAGATAGTTAATATATCATCACCGATTGCAGATACAAGGCTTGAGGATGGCTCCAGAGTAAGCATTGTTCTGCCTCCGGTTGCATTGAATGGACCGGTAATTACTATAAGAAAGTTCTATAAAGATTCACTTACTATGGAAAAACTTATTGAAACAGGTTCGCTCACGCAGGAGGCGGCAGATTTTTTAAAGATGGCTGTAAAGTCAAAATATAACATTTTTATATCTGGAGGAACGGGAAGCGGTAAAACAACATTTTTGAATGCTCTTTCTGAATTTATTGATAATGATGAGAGAGTGATAACAATTGAAGATGCTGCTGAATTACAGATAAATCATGTGAAAAATCTTGTGAGGCTTGAGGCAAGAGATGCCAATATAGAAGGTAAAAATGAAGTGACAATAAGGAATCTTATAAGAGCAAGTCTGAGAATGAGACCTGACAGAATTATAGTTGGAGAAGTAAGGGGGAAAGAAACTCTTGATATGGTTCAGGCAATGTCTACAGGACATGATGGAAGTCTATCTACAGGACATGGCAACAGCCCCAAAGATATGATGACACGTCTTGAGACGATGATACTTATGGGGATAGATATGCCTGTTGCGGCAATAAGGCAGCAGCTTACATCAGCTATTGATATAATAATTCATCTGGGCAGACTCAGGGATAAGACAAGGAGAGTTTTACAGATTGCGGAAGTTGTGGGAGTTTCTAGAGGAGAAGTTAAATTTAACAAGTTGTTTGAATTCGCTGAAAATGCAGAGAGTAACGGACGGGTTTTGGGAGAACTTAAAGCCACAGGTAATAAACTTGTCAATACGCAGAAAATGTATTTTGCCGGATATGGACAAGAAGATAATACTATGGCTGGCTAAGGGGATATTGATAATAGTTGCTGCATCATGGCTTTTTTACGGAAATATTTATTTTTCAATACTAATGAGTCCGTGGTTGTATCTGTATATAAGAGAAAATTCAAAAAATAACAAACGAAAAGAAAGACAACAGCTTGCATTACAGTTTAAGGATGCAATGACAGCAGTATCATTTGCATTAAATGCAGGTTATTCTGTTGAAAATTCGTTTAAAGAAGCGTTGGAAGAATTAAAAATGTTGTATGGAAGAAATGCAGTGATTGTAAAATCATTTTCAGAAATAGCTACGAGAATACATAACAATGAAAATATTGAAAATGTATTGAAAGATTTTGCGAGGAAGTCAGATGTCGAAGAAATACAATATTTTTCGGAAATTTTTGGATATGCAAAAAGAAGCGGCGGCGACATGATAACAATAATTAAGGATACAACATCGCTTATCAGGGAAAAAATTGAGCTTGACAGTGAAATAAAAACAATAATAAGCGGGAAAAAACAGGAGCAGGGGATTATGAGTATCATGCCATTTGCAATGGTCGGATATTTAAGATTTACATCTTACGATTTTATTGCAATGTTATATGGAAATATTGCCGGTCGTATTTTTATGAGTGTATGTCTTATTGTTGTTATTGTTGCAGATTATATTGCTAAGAGGATAGTAAATATTGAAATTTGATAAAAAAATAATAATTATAATTCTGGTTTCAATTGTTGCGGCATTATTTCTGGAGATATCAGATGGAGAGCGTGATATAGAAAAGTCGGACCTTAAAAAACCCGGGTACAGTGGGGCTGAAAAAAATCTGGATGTAAGCATATATGCAGGAAAAAACAGAATAGATACAACTATTACAATTGAGCCGGAAAAATACACAGCACAGGAGACAGAAGAACTTTTTTTTAATGTTTATGAGCATTTAAAAAAAGAGATATTAAATGACAATGCTTCGTTGGATGAAATAAAAACGGATTTGAATCTTATAGGAAAATTAGAAGATAATCCGGTAAGTATTGAGTGGTTTTCAAGTAATTATAATCTAATCGGTTATGACGGGAAAGTTTATAATGATGATTTGAAAAAGGACCAGAAGGAAGAAGTTACTCTTACAGCTAATCTTCAATACATGGAGTATTCTTCATCATATGAAATAAAAGTGATTGTTTGTGGCAGGGAACTGACACATGAGGAACAATTGAAAAAAGATATATTTTATGAAATTAAATGTGCACAGTCAGATTACAATAGCGATTATGTAGAACTTCCAAAAGAAGTTGATGGAGAGGAGGTTATATATAAAAAAAGAGAGTCTGGTAATTATACAGCGGCAGTCCTTTTTTGTGGAATATCGCTGGCAATATTTGCCCATTACCATGATAAAGAAAAGAAAAACAGTTATGAAAAAGAAAAAATAAAACAGATGAAATGTGATTATCCGGAGATAGTAGCAAAACTTTCATTACTTGTCGGGGCGGGAATGACAGTCAGAATGGCATGGGAAAAAATAGTTGTTGATTATAGGGTGAGGCAAAAGTCAGGTTCAAAAAAACGTTATGCATATGAGTTTATGTCAGAAGGACTTAATATGCTTAAATCAGGCAAACCGCAGATTTATGTTTATGAAGAATTTGGTATGAAGTGTGGAATAAAAGAATATATGAAGTTTAGTTCGCTTATAGTTCAAAATATAAAAAAGGGAACGAAAGAACTTGCTCTGCTGCTTACATTAGAAGCAAAGGATGCATTTGAAGAACGCAAAAACATGGCTAAAAAATATGGTGAAGAGGCAGGTACAAAACTACTTTTACCAATGATTATTATGCTCATTGTTGTAATGGCAATTATTATGGTTCCGGCACTTATGTCTTTTTCAGGATATTAAAAAAAATTGTCGAGATAGGAGAATGGTATTATGAAGATATTAAAAAAGATAAAAAATTTCTGGGATGATGAGAGTGGAATGGGGGTAGTAGAGGTGGTGCTTATAATTATAGTCCTTGTGGGTCTTGTTATGTTGTTTAAGAAGCAGATAACCAGCCTCGTTAATATGCTGCTGTCTAAAATGAGCAGTCAGGCTAAGCAGATATGATAAAAGCTCAGATAACAGTATATGCATCGTTGACATTTGCAATTGTAATTTCATTTATCTGCACTATGATTAATTCGGTAAGAATGTCAGTTATATATTATGAGACAGATATGGCATCAAGAATGTCAGCAGAATCAGTATTTGGGGGTTATCACAATGAATGTCTGTCAGAATTTAATATATTTGTTATAAGCAACGAGCAATGTAATGATAATAAATTAGAATATTATGCGAGAAAGAATATTGAAAACATGTGTCAGAAAAACAGCGTAGTTTTTAATAAAGCATGCATAACTGATTTAAAGTATATGACAGACAATAATGGCAATGCAGTAAAAGAACAGATTTTAAATTATATGAAGTATGCATCTGCAGGTGAAATCATTAGTGTATTTTCTTCTGATGGTGAAACAGAAACAGAGCGTGGAGAGTGTATAAAAGATATTAATAAAAGCATACAGGAGTGCGATATAGATAATTCATTTATAGGAAAACAAAATATCATATTTGCATATATTTCTGAGATTAATTACAAGTACCAAAATATTTCAGTATGTATAACCGATTTAAAAGAAGATTTATTGCTGCTTGAGGAATATAAGGACGAAAAGTATCTTGAGGTATATAAATATAATTATGCAATTTTACGTAAAGAAACAGATGATGTACAGCAGATATCGGATAAGATAATTGAGCAGATTGATTCATATAATGATGAAAATCAGGATTTTCAGAAAAAAATAAATGCATGTCTGGAAAAGATAAAAAGTAAAAAAGATATTCTCGGAGAAGAAGTAAGTACAGTGATGGAGGAAGATTTAAAAAAATCCACATCAGATGAAGATACAGCAAACAGATTAAATACTGTAAGACAGGATTTGTTAACAAATTTAAGAGACATTAATTTAATAAATGAGCTGGTTTTAAAACCTGAGGAAATAGATTTATATTCAAATACGTGGGAATATAAAGAAAAATTTGAACAGGTTTCGGAATATGCAGAGAATATAAAAATAATAAATTTTACTGCTGTTGAATCAGAAAATAGTCAGCAAAATAAACAACGGCTAAATGAAATAAAAAGCCTCGGAAAGAAATTTTCAAATGGAATATCCGGACTTGTACTTGATGGAATTACAGTTTCAGATGCTTCATTTAATTATGAAGGTCTGGCACAGGAATATATAAGCGGGAATGGAAGTAGAAAAATTAACACACAGACATTAATGTATGATTTATATATTATGGACACATTTGATACATTTCCGGGGAAAAACAGATATGGTGGATTAAAATATCCTGTTGAATATATTATTTGTGGACAAAACTCTGACAGAGATAATATTAACAGTATTATATTGAAACTTTCAGCTGTAAGAGAAGCGGTCAACATGGCATATCTTGTAACTAATGGTGAAAAGAGAAGTGAAGCTTTTGCACTTGCATCATCAATTGCCGGATTTACGGGAAATCTTTTAGTGGTAAAGGCTGTGCAATATATAATTATGGGAATATGGTCTTATGCGGAAAGTATTGTAGATGTCAGAAGACTTTTTGAAGGAGATGAGATAGCCGTTATTAAAAATGATAATGACTGGAAATTGTCGCTTAAAAACATGCTTGCCGGAAATTTAAAATATGACAAAGCTGATAGTGAAAAAAACAGCAGGGCAGAGCGTATTTTAAAAGGCCGGGCAGATTATAATGATTATCTCGAATTATTATTACATAGTGTAAGTGAAAATATTAAAAATTACAGAACAATGACAGCCATGGAACTTAGAATAATAGATATGGGCAAAACCGGTTTCAGAATGAAAGATTATATTTATGAAGCCCGGATACAGGTAAATGTATTACCGAAAGCGGACAGGAGAATAAATGCAAAAGAATATATACGTCAGGTAAAATACAGTTATATAAGCTGAATCTGTATGTAGAATATGCCCCCGTTTTTTATTATATAAGCCATTACATTTTTTAATTTTAAGGACAGGCGGATGCAAATGAAAGGCAGAAAATATGAGTAATAACGCCAATAATTTCAATATTATTATTACTAATCTGAAAAACGGGGTGTATATAAAAGCATCAGCAACAGTAGAGGCAGCACTTGTAATGCCGTTGTATATATACGCAGTTATGGCAGTAACCTATATGATGCAGATTTATCAAATAAGGTTGGAAGTAGATGCAGCTTTATATAATGCTTTACGTGAACAGAATAAATATAATTATCTTAACTATGTACAAAAAGAAAAACAAAATGATGAAATTATAAATGAGAAAGATATAAACATAAACGATACAATTGTTGGAAGTTTGTCATTACATTCGGTTTTAATAAAAAATCTGGGAAGTGAATATGCAAAAGAACATAATATAAAGGGCGGAAATTCCGGAATAAAAATTATTTGCTATAGTTATGACAGCAGTACAATTCAGGCGGCAGCAGAATATTCGGTTAAAAATCCATTTGATATATTTGGAATAGGATATATCAAAGTTGTGCAGGAATTTACTTATGAAGTATGGCTTGGAGAAAAATATGCCGGTGATTATGGCAAGGATAAAGATAATACAGATAGTGTTTTTATAACTAGAACCGGAACAGTTTATCACAAGACAAGAAATTGCCCGGCATTAAATATTGATGTAAAAATGGTGGATTTTTCGCAGATAAATAATTATAGAAATAAAAATGGTTCAATTTATTATCCGTGTAGTAAATGTAAAAAATATAATAATAAAAATGAATCAAGTTATGAATATGTATATGTAACTGATTATGGGGTCAGATATCACTGGGATGAAAACTGCAGTGAGATAAACAGGACAATAATTGAAATTTCGCGTAATAAAGTGACAGGTATGAGAGCGTGCAGGCTATGTGCAGCAGGTGATAATTAAGGAGAAGAAAAAATTGATGGAAAATATATTGCTATATATAAATATGATGGTTTTGTCGGTTCAGGATATAATGTACAAATCATTAAATGTAATAATTCTTGTAATATTAACAATTACAGCTGTTATATATACAGCATTTAATTTTAATTTTTCATTGCCGGAAATAATTGCCGGAATATGTTTTGTCGGAGCGTTGTTTGGCGTAAGTATTACGTTTAAGTGTATTGGTATAGGTGATGTTATTGTTACGTTTATAGTAATTCTTATTAAAGGAACAGTTTTTGCAGTATTTTCTTTTACGATGGCAACACTGCTATTGGGCATTGTTAATTTTATAAGATTAGTTAAAAAGAAAATCTCAGTAAAAAGCGAAATTCCATTTGTGCCGTATCTTGGAATTTGTGCAATGGTGACTGCGTTATGTATGTGAGAGCTTCATTTGTAATTGAAAATTCTGTTTTAATTCCGTTGTTTACAGGAATTATTGTTACGTTAATTTTGTTTGGGATGAGATGGCATGATGAACTTGTTGTGGATTCAATAAAGTTACAGGTGGCATTAAAATTAGAACAGGAAAATATTTCTGATAAAAACGAAAAATATAATGAAATAATAAAAAATGCGGCGGATAACGCCAGAAGCAGATTATTAATAAAAGAAACAGACATGAATGAGATAACATCAGGTATTAATGATTATATAAAGCCGAATTCGCAAAGTGATTTTATAAGAAAAACCAATGCTTTGTTAAAACTAAAGGAGTAATGTATGAAATATGAACAGGAGAATAACAGAACATATGCAGTGATTGAAAATGAATATGAAACACAGGACTGTGAATATGAGCAAAAAATGCTGCAAAAAAATACAATAGCAGGATTGCTTAAAATGCAGACAAGAAGAATTAATAATAAAATTATGTTTTTCTATGATGTTACTTCAAGACAGACACTTGATAAAATATTTTCATATAAAAATCTGGGATGGCAGGATTTTGTGAATGTGATTAATGGAATAGAAAATATGGCAAGGTCGGTAGACGATTATATGCTTGGTATAGATTCTGTTATTATAAGTCCGGAAACTATTTTTTATGATGCGGCCGGAACAAATATTGAATTTATATATTTTCCGGGAACAAATAAAGAGTTTATTGGCGGAAAGGCAGAAAAACAGATTAAGAATCTTTTTGATTATATGCTTGAAAAGTTCGACCATAATGATAAAGACCATTTGATGGATGTCTACGAGATTTATCAGAAGATTGTGCAGAATAATTACAAAATATGTGAAATGACAGCACTTATAGATTCTTTATCCGCATCAGAAAATTTTAAAAATACTGGGACAATTATGGATTTTGAAGAATACGGAGACACAGATGTCAGTGGTAGTGAACCCCAAAGAGTAGTTATTGATGATGTGGTTCCTGAGGTTATTGAGGAAGAGGAAGAGGTGAAAAATACCAATATCATAAAAATGATTAAGGTAATAAAGCTGATATGTGTAGTTCTTGTTGGGTATTTTATAGTAAGGGTTATGTTTCCGTCACTTATGCCGTTAAAAATAAATACTAATATTGCATTTGTGGCAGCAGTTGCCGGAATCGTTGTGTATATATTCTCTGATAAAGTTCCGGATAAGTTATTGACGCATTTTGTAAAAAAAGAATATATACAAAAATATGAGACACAAATAAATTATCAGCCGGAAAATGATAGTAATATTAATAATGACGTTATCGAAAAAGAAAACAGTCATACACAGGAATATGAGCATACAATGCTGTTATCGGATTATATGGAAAGTATAAAGAAAAAAGAACCGGAGATAAATCTTATTTATACAGGTGATGAGGATATGGAAAATATATCGGTTGAAAAGCTGCCGTGTGTGGTTGGAAGTATGGAGGGCAGGTGTAATAAAGTAATACATAACAGGCTTGTGAGCCATATACATATGTGTATTGTAAAAATAAATGACGATTTTTATATAGAGGATATGAATTCTACTAATGGTACGAGTGTAAATGGTAGAAGAATCGCAACTAATCAGCGGTGTGTTATAAAGAACGGAGATGATATTTATATTGCCGCATTGCCATATAAGGTTGAAATAACATAGGTTTTGTGCTATATTCACACTATCGTAAAAGTGAAAGGAATATTGTATATGAAGGTTAATATATACTATGGCGGAAGAGGGGTTGTTGACGACCCTACAATATTTGTGGTTAATAAGATACAGGAAGTTTTAGATGAACTTAATGTTAATGTGGAAAGATATAATCTCTATGAGATGAAGAACCAGATTACAACTTTATCTCAGACAGTAACAGAAGCAGATGCAGTTGTGTTAGCAACTACTGTTGAATGGATTGGAATGGGTGGATATATGCAGACTCTTCTTGATGCCTGCTGGCTTTATGCAGATAAAGGAAGAATCGGAGACGTATATATGTTCCCTGTTGTAATGTCTAAGACATATGGAGAAAGAGAGGTATGTCTTTCACTGGTCAATTCGTGGGAGATGATTGGTGGACGTACAGGAAATGGTATTACAGGCTATGTTGATGATACAACTGAGTTTGAGTTTAACAGTAAGTGCGTGGAGTATATAGAGAAACAGACTGAGAATATATATCGTACTATTTCACAGAAAAGAATTTCACTGCCATCAAGCAGTCAGACAATAAAAAACAATGTTATGAAAGATGTTGTAAGATTCACACCGCAGGAGAGCGAACAGCTTTCAAAATATGTTTCAGATGATACATTTGTAAAAACACAGAAAAAAGATATTGAATCACTTGCCTCTATATATAAAGAACTTCTTAGTGATGAAGAACACGGCGGCGATGATTATTATATTAATGTTTTTAAGAATAATTTCAGACCGGGAACCGCATTTTCATGCACTTATATGATTATCGTCAGTGACAAGAATAAAACAATACTTATCAATGTAAATAATGATATTCTTGATGTTGAGTTTGGCGAAAATAATAATGCGGATGTTATTGCGAAACTTAATAAGGCAGTGTTTGATGATATAGTTGCTGGTAAAATTACCTTCCACAGAGCATTTATGACAGGTGATATGACTGCAAAAGGTAATTTCAGAAGCCTTAGAATGTTAGATTCATTATTTGAATTCGCTGAATAAATATAAAGTATAATTTATATTAGCTGCTATATTAATTTGAGGATGACAACTGTATTATTTATATTCAGATTGCAAATGACAGGTGGAAACTTGTATGTGTGTCATCATGCGTTACATCCAGACAGCCATCGTGATTTAAGCAGACTGTATTGGCAATAAAAAGACCTAAGCCAAAGTGGCCGGGTTTTGTTGTATAGAATGCCATTGACAGGATATTTATATCATCCGGGTAATAGAAATCTTTAGTACATATCTGCCGGAATTCTTTTGGGATTTTTATATCAGGCAGAGTGCCTGTGTTTGTAAATGTAATGGTACAGTGTGTTTTATCATCGGATAAAGAGGCACATATGTCAATGATATCATTATCATTGCTTGCCTCATAACAATTTGAGACAATTTCATTAAATGCAATTAGTAATTGTTCTTTATCTGCGTTAATATTGATTTTTTCAGTGGGTATATCAAATCTGAATCTGCGTTCAGAGTCTGGATATGCATTATCTGCTTCGTCAGGAAGCTGATAGATTAAATCGTTAAGCGTTACATTTTCTTTGTTGGGAAAAGTGCAATACCGGCAGAGATTTAAGCGTTTCATCATGTTTGTGATTTCATATATTGATGTACCCATACTATTCCAGAAACGCATATTTTTTGTTTCAGGATATGTTTTGGAAATTAAATCATAAGATGAATTGAGGAATGAAATATGGTTTAATAATTCGTGGCTGGCAATGCTTAATGTTTTATAGTGTTCTTTTTTGCATTTCTCAAAAGTATCCCCGAATTCAGGTATAGTATTTTTAGCATTATTTATTATTGTATAATCTTTTTTATCCATAGTTGTGTCCTTTAATAAATATGATAGTACTTGTGAAAATTTATGCTTTTAAAATGTATAAAGTTATGAAAATTTATTGATATAAAAGCATTTTTAAGTTATTATATTGAAAGTATATACTTGTTGGTTTTCTGTGTAAATAAAAGAATTTCGACAAAATATTACAAAAATGTTAGTAGGGTGGTGCTTATTATGAAAAAAGACGATTGTATTTTTTGTAAGCTTGCGAATGGTATAATTCCAACTAATTCGCTTTATGAAGATGATATTGTCAATGTTATTTTCGATGCAAATCCGGCATCGGAAGGGCATGTTCTTATATTGCCAAAAGAACATTTTGATAATATTTATTCTTTGGATGATAAGACAGCGGCACATGTATTTCAGGTTGCTGTTAAGGTAGCCAATGCTATTAATGATTCATTACATCCTGTTGGACTGAATGTTGTGCAGAACAACGGTGAGGCAGCTGGCCAGACAGTATTCCATTTTCATATGCATATTATTCCAAGATATGAAAATGATACGGTCAATATTGGCTGGAAGCCGGGCAGTATAACGGATGAGAGAATAAAAGAAATAAAAAATAAAATTAATGGAGGCATGTAATGATTGAATTAAGTAAAGGCGGAGCATATCTTGTAGATGGCGTTGATGTCATAGAAGAGTCTGCAGCACAACAGGGAGCTTTGGCAGCAAGATTAGGCACAGATGCTCCTTCTAAGGAAGAAGCAGCAAAAAACACTATTGCTTATAGTATTCTTGAAAGTCATAATACCTCGGGCAATATGGACAAGTTAAAAGTCAAGTTTGATAAGATGACATCACATGATATTACTTTTGTAGGAATCATACAGACTGCAAGAGCTTCAGGACTTGAGAAGTTTCCAATTCCTTATGTACTTACAAATTGTCATAACAGTTTGTGTGCGGTTGGCGGAACAATTAATGAAGATGATCATATGTTTGGTCTTACATGTGCCAAGAAATATGGTGGAATATATGTACCACCTCATCAGGCTGTAATCCATCAGTTTGCAAGAGAAATGCTGGCTGAGAGTGGTAAGATGATTCTTGGTTCAGACAGTCATACAAGATATGGTGCACTTGGTACAATGGCAGTTGGTGAAGGTGGACCGGAGCTTGTTAAGCAGCTTCTTGGAAAGACATATGATATAAATATGCCGGGCGTGGTTGCCGTATACATGACAGGTGAGCCGGCAAAGGGCGTAGGACCTCAGGATGTGGCACTTGCAATTATTGGAGAAGTATTTGGTAACGGATATGTAAAGAACAAAGTCATGGAGTTTGTAGGACCTGGCGTAAAGAATCTCAGTGCTGATTTCAGAATTGGTGTTGATGTTATGACAACAGAGACTACATGTCTTTCCTCAATCTGGCAGACAGATGAGAAAGTTAAAGAGTTTTATGATATTCATGGCAGAAGCGAAAGCTATAAAGAACTTAAACCTGGCAAAGTTGCATATTATGATGGTGTTGTATATGTTGATCTTAGTACAATCAAGCCAATGATAGCAATGCCGTTCCACCCAAGTAATACATATACAATTGAAGAACTTAATGCAAATCTTGAAGACATCCTTCACGATTGTGAGAAGAAAGCACTTGTCAGCCTTGACGGACAGGTTGATTTCAAGCTTACAAATAAGATTAAGAATGGCAAGCTTTATGTTGATCAGGGAATTATTGCCGGATGTGCAGGCGGCGGATTTGAAAATATTTGTGCGGCAGCAGATATTTTAAAAGGTCATTCAATAGGTGCAGACGAGTTTACATTAAGTGTATATCCTGCAAGTACGCCAATTTATATGGAACTTGCAAGAAATGGAAGACTTGCTGATCTTATGGAGACAGGTGCTATAGTTAAGACTGCATTCTGTGGTCCTTGTTTTGGTGCCGGAGATACACCTGCTAATAATGCATTTTCAATCAGACATTCAACAAGAAACTTCCCTAACAGAGAAGGTTCAAAGCTTCAGAAAGGTCAGATTGCATCTGTTGCACTTATGGATGCTCGTTCTATTGCAGCAACAGCGGCAAATAAAGGATATCTTACAGCGGCTACAGATGTTGATGTTGAATTTACAGGTCCTACATATCATTTTGACCAGAATATTTATGCAAACAGAGTATTTGACAGCAAGGGTGTAGCAGATCCTGCTCAGGAAATCCAGTTTGGTCCTAATATTAAGGACTGGCCGGAGATGGTGGCCCTTCCAGAAAATCTTATTATTAAGGTTGTATCAGAGATACATGATCCTGTAACAACAACTGATGAACTTATTCCTTCAGGTGAAACATCATCATTCAGATCAAATCCTCTTGGACTTGCAGAATTTGCACTTTCAAGAAAAGATCCTGCATATGTTGGAAGAGCTAAGGAAGTACAGAAAGCAGAGAAAGCAAGAGAAGCTGGTCAGTGCATGGGAGAAGCACTTCCGGAACTTAGGGATATTATGCATAAGATTAAAGAAACTTATGATGTGCATAAGGAAAATGTAGGTGTCGGAAGTACAATATTTGCAGTTAAGCCGGGTGATGGTTCAGCTCGTGAACAGGCTGCATCATGTCAGAAAGTTCTCGGTGGATGGGCTAATATTGCCAATGAATATGCTACAAAGAGATATCGTTCAAACCTTATCAACTGGGGTATGCTTCCATTTATAGTAGATAAGGGAGAACTTCCATTTGCCAATGGTGATTACATATTTATTCCTGAAATTACAAAGGCTGTAAAAGAAAAAGCTTCAACAATTCAGGCATTTGTTGTAAATAAAGATATGAAACCATTTGAACTTAAAATGGATGAACTTACAGATGACGAAAGACAGATTATTCTTGACGGATGTCTTATTAATTTCTACAGAAACAGCAGATAATATGCTGTGAGGGAGGCTTGATATGGCAGAACAGAATATATTAACCGGCGATCTTGCTGTGCTTGATCAGATTATAGGCGATTTGAAAGAACACAGAAAAAATAAAGAACAGCTGGAAAAATTGAATGAAATAGCCAAAGACCTCACTAAAAATATAGAAAATGATGAGCGGGAGCTAAAAGAAGAAATTGATGGAAGAATCAAAGAAAGCACCGCATCCATATGTGAGGGATATGATAAAGCTATTGACAGCGAAAAGTCTAAACTGAAAGATATCCAGTCTCAGCGTGATAAAGCAAAGATGGCTGGAGTAAAAGAGAGAATAGCCAACGAAACAAAGGAACTTAGAAATCAGAATGAAGAATTCGAGAAGCAGATAAAAGATGCTTTTAAGATGGAAAAAGTTCCAATGTATTGCAGCAGACGGTTTTACAGAATAATGATTCAGACAAGAGGATTTGCTGACAGTGCAGTTTACACATTGATTTTGCTGGTATTATTTCTTGGGATTCCGGCATTAATAAGTTTTGTACCTAGTATTCAGATGTGGATGCTTATAGTTTATTACTTTGTAGTTTCAATGATAATTATTTTACCAACGAAAATTGTGACAGATAAGACTGTAGGTAGGCACGGAGCTACTATTAATGCGGCACGCGAAACAAAAGACAAAATTATTGCAAACAGAAAAAAGATTAAGAAAATTGAAAAAAGAATACATTCTGACAAGAATGAAGAAATGTATGGTCTTGAGGATTATGATTTTAAGATCAATGAAATACATGATAGCATGGAAAAGATTGAAGGTGAGAAAGCCTGTGCTTTGCAGGAGTTTGAAAACACTGCAAAGCCGGACATAATTGCTGAAATTGAAAGCAGAAGCAAAGGCCATATAGATGAGATGAAAGCGGAATTGCTTACAAAACAGGACGAATGCAGCAAACTTGAAGCACTTGTCAAAGAGCAGAGGATTTATATTTCATCTAACTACGAAACTTATCTTGGCAAAGAATTTATGAACACAGAAAAACTTGAAGAACTCAGAGCCATTATGAAGTCGCAAGCTGCTGATACAATTGGGCGTGCGATGGCTGTGAGTAAGGATAAACGTTAAGTTTATTGTCACGGAAGGTTTCAACAAATCCGGCGGTTATAACATCCGCCAGTGTCATAACAGTTGAAAGACGAGTTGTCTGAAGAAGAAGATTCTCTTTTGAACCGGCAGCATTTACAATGCCGGTGATATGGAGACTTCCTACTTTGGGCAGCTCTTTTTTTACACCAAGACCGGGACGCAGCGGACCTTCAGCAAGCGTGATACATCCAACATGGTCATTGCGTCCAAGAGATGCATCGATGGCAATAATATATGGATTGCTGTGAAAATTTTTGATGAACGTAATAGCAAACTCAAGATTAACAGCATTTATTGGATTATTTAAAGAACCATAGATAAATACGTTATTAAAAGCAAATTTTGAAAGTTTATAACCAATTAGTGGTCCAAGACTATCGCCTGTTGAGCGGTCACTGCCAATACACATAACAGCGATTGGATGTGAAAATGCATCTGCTGAATTGAGAAAAGAAGAAAGTTTTTTGCTGAAATCTATGTGAGCATCATGTTTTTCTGAACTAAAATAATAAACCATGAAAATCCCTCCCCGCATATAAAATGGCACTATAATATTTTATGCAGAAATCTGTAAAATATGAGAGGTATTTTAGAAGAATTAACATAATAAAATAAAAGAGTAACTTTTTTATTTATCTGACAAAATGTGATAAGTTTTTTATTTAAAAAGTGCTAAGCTGATAAAAACAGAAATTCCATAAGAAAATGGAATAAAATATTGCAATTATTTGTTGTGAAAAGAGGGATAGCCATGATAGAAATTATTTGTAACGGCGAAGATGACAGCAATAAGGGGAACATAAGAGGAAATGCGGATATAAGAAGACCAAAGAATATCAAACAGATAGGCGATGTTAGTTCAAACAGAAAAATATATATAGAAGATTACGCTTTTACATATATTAATTCTGTTGCATATCAGACACCGGAGGACGAGCAGGCAGGAGTGCTGCTGGGTGAGGTACAGAAGTCGGATGAAGAAAAATGTCTGTTTATCAAGGGCGTTATAAGAGCAAAGACTCCGGAAAACGAAACAAAACAGGGAATCGTATTTAATGAAAAGATATGGGAAAAAATATATGCAGAGATAGAAAAGTTCTTCCCGGATCTTGAGGTGGTTGGCTGGTTTGCCGCAATGCCCGGCATTACGCAGGAGCGTTTTCTTTATTTGAAAAAGCTGCACATGGATAATTTTTCCGGTGGCATGAAAACAATGTATCTTGTAAACACATGTGATAAAGAAGAAAATTTTTATTTGTATGAAAATGGAGAATTAAAAAAACAAAAAGGATATGTCTGCTTTTATGAAAGAAATTATGAAATGCAGGAGTACATGCTTGAAAAAAGGGAACGAAAGCCGATTGAGAGTCCTGAAAAAGATAAGGTGATGAAATCAATAAGAAGTATAATACAGGAAAAAGAAGAAATGAGACAACGTAGAAAAAATTCAGTTTTTCTGTATGGAATAAGCAGTTTTATGGCAGTGGTCGTTCTTGTGATTGGAATAAATCTTTTAAACAGTTATGAAAAAATGAAAAAATTTGACACATCGCTTAGTAATATAGCACTCGAAATATCAAATATAAGTGAAAAAGAAAAAAGTATTCAGACATCTGATAATTCGGTTTCGGTAAATAAAATTTCGGGAGACGTATATCCGACAGAGGCGGAGACAGAAAGCACTGAAAGCCGGACAACACAGTCACAGACAGAGCAGTCACAGATAGAAAAGCAGGCGGAATCAGCCGAGATGGTTAAAGAAGCAGATGCTGCACAGACAACTTATATAGTAAAAAAGGGCGATACAATAATGAGCATATGCAAAAAATATTATGGAAACACTGAAAAATTAAATGAAATAATTGCGGTTAATAATATAGAAGATGCAGACAAGCTCTATATAGGTCAGGAAATAAAACTGCCTTGAATATTTTGAGGGATAATGTATAATGATGTCAGTACGTTTAAAAATTATAAAAGAGGTAAAACGAATGGCTGATATCATATCAGGTAATTCCAGATTTGGAGATGGAAATAATTCAAAAAATAAAAAAGTGATTCATCTTGTTCCGGAAGAACAAAAGCAGGAAGAAAATCTGGATGAGAATGAAATAAAACACAAAGTTATAAACCGCAGAAAACGTATAATTATTATATCGGTAATCATTGTTGCAGCCATAATTGCGACCGTTTTTGCGATAAGTGCATTTATCGATGGAATTACATATAAAGATTATTCAGTTATGAAGTCCGTAAACAGGGATGATACAGATACAACAATGTATATGGGATATGCAGATGGATATGTAAGATATAGTAATGATGGTATTGCATATTATAACAAAAAAGGTACAGCAATATGGAATCAGACATATACAATGCAGAAACCTCAGGTGAAGATATGTGGCAGCATAATTGCAGTTGGCGATATTAATGGAAGTAAAATTTACATATTTGATAAGAACGGGAATATCGGAATTGTAGATACATCACTAGCAATATCGCAGATAGAGGTGGCAAAACAGGGTGTGGTTGCAGCTGTTCTTGAGGATAATGATGCAAATTATATCAATCTCTATAAAACTGACGGCACAAAAATTTATACAGTAAAAACATCCCTGGCAGGAGATGGATATCCTCTTGATATAAGCATTTCGCCTGATGCTGCAAAACTTGTCGCATCGTATCTTTATGTGAGCGGAGAAACGATGAAAACCAATGTTGTATTTTATAATTTTTCAGAAGTTGGACAAAATGAGACAGAGCGTGTGGTTGGTGGATTTAATCATTATGACAGTACAATAGTTGCAGATGTTAATTTTATTGATGAAAATACAGTTGCTGCAGTAGGAGAAGACGTAGTCAGCATATATTCAATAAAAGAATATCCGAAGCTTGTAAAAGAAATCAATATAGATAATGAAATTGACAGAGTTTTATTTGGTGATAAATATATAGGTCTTGTTTTAAAAAATTCTGAGTCGGGCGATATTTATAAGCTTTGTGTATACAATAGCGATTTGAATAGAGTGTGTGAATATCCATTCAGTACACAGTATGACAAAATGTCTTTTGATGGAAATAGTGTTGTTATGAGCAACTCATCAGTTATTTCACTGATAAATTTAAAAGGCAAAAAGCTTGCTGATATAACAATGACACTTCCAATACAGAATGTGATAGTGCTTGGACACCGTGGGAATTATATTTGCGTCAATTCTAAATATGTCCAGAATATAAGATTAAAATAAAAAACAGGAGAAAATTATGAGCTGGGTAACAATAGCTGTATTTGCCATACTTATTTTGTTTGGTGTATCAGGATGGAGAAAAGGAATAATAAGAACAGCCGTATCTCTTGCGGCAATGGTAGTTACATTTATAGTCTGTGTGTGGGTGACACCATCATTGTGTAAAAATGTAAAAGAAAATACACAGGTATATGATAACCTTCAGAAGTCTATTTATAATTTTATAATAGAAGATGAAAATTTTAATAAAGCTGCAGGGGAAAGTCTTTCTGATGAAGAGGCAGTTATCATAAGTATTTCGCAGCTTGAAGAGTATGCTGGTCAGATACAAAAAAATGTAAATGATATAATGAAGAAACTTAATCTGCCTGAAAGTGTTATTGGCAGTGGTGACGGAAATGGCAGCTATATGCAGGATGTATTTCATGTTACAGGAAATGCACAAGTGACAATGAAAAATATAATGGCTGCGGTGATTGCTGCAAAATTGGCTGGACTTGCATTGAATGCAATAATTTATATAGCTGTGTATCTGGTTGTGTTTGCAATATTGAAGATTGTATTTGCTGTTACGGGGGTGGTTGGAAGACTGCCGTTAATATATCAGGCAAACAAAATTCTTGGTCTTGCATTTGGAATTTTGGAAGGGCTTGTTATAGTATGGCTTCTTTTTGCTGTTATTACAGCGTGCAGTAATATGCAATGGGCAGCTAAAGCTCTTATTGAAATTGGCAAAAATGATTTGCTTTCGATTATTTATAATCATAATTTTATAATAAAAACGATTACGAAGACAGTTTAATATTGAGAAAGTATAAAAATATCTAGTGTTTTTGCAGCCGCAAAAACACTAGATATTGTATTTCAACCAATTAATTTCAAAAAAATCAAAAAAAGTTAAAAAAAATCAAAAAAAGGTGTTGACATATATAACCTCAGGTGATATTATAATCAAGTCGCCGCGAGCGACACACAAAACAAATGACTTACAGGCCAGCAGACATGCGGCTTTAAGCATAATGAACACTGATAACTGAACAGTAAAACAACCCTGAAAATTCTTTAAGAATTATTCAACGAACAGCATCTTAAACAGATGCATCCTTTAAAACAGTACATCATGCAGATGATGAACGGATTGTATTTTAGCTAGTTAGTTTAACTGGCTGGAATCAGACACTTTTTATGAGAGTTTGATCCTGGCTCAGGATGAACGCTGGCGGCGTGCTTAACACATGCAAGTCGAACGAAGCATTTAAGACAGATTTCTTCGGGATGAAGTTTTTTATGACTGAGTGGCGGACGGGTGAGTAACGCGTGGGTAACCTGCCTCACACAGGGGGATAGCAGTTGGAAACGACTGGTAATACCGCATAAGCGCACAGCTTCGCATGAAGCGGTGTGAAAAACTCCGGTGGTGTGAGATGGACCCGCGTCTGATTAGGTAGTTGGTGAGGTAACGGC
>ERZ772877.117-NODE-117-length-131923-cov-12.4858_pt1 | contig 131923 bp, 124 predicted proteins | sample MGYA00580583_ERZ772877 | MGnify/ENA primary metagenome ERZ772877 (study PRJEB29015, sample SAMEA2737661) | human gut metagenome | biome: human gut; feature: human-associated habitat; material: faeces | place: China | collected 2012 ... | reverse complement strand
GTCCGCCGTCCTCCGCGTTGAGTTGCATCACGGCGTGGGCGGTAGTGGCTGAACCGCTAAAGAAATCCAAAACAATATCGTCATCCGCTGTTGTTAGTTTTGCAAATAAGCGAATCAACTCAATTGTTTTAGGATACGAGAATATATCTTGACTTCCAAACAGGGTTTCCATTTCTTTACGTGCGATCTGAGTATCTGGAATATCTTTCAGAATTGACTTAATGGTTTCTGTACTCAATACTTTCTTTGAGTATAATTTACCGTTTTCTTTGAAGAAAAACTCCTCAATTACTTGGCCTTTTAAATCAGTAACTGTTTTGCCAGAAAGCCAATCAAGAATCATGTTTTTCATCGTCCAGCCCGCAGATAGTTTCACAGGTTCTGCAAGCTTCCCATTCCGGAAAATCATCTTTCCAATAATTGTAATCCGTTCAGAACCTTTGATAACACCTTCCAAGACCTGATCTTTACCTTCATATCTAATTCCAGCAGGAAATTCAATTATAGATTCCGGATGGCGACCATCTATTTTCTTGTTACATCGTTCAATAGAATAATTTTGTTCATCACTAGTCCGATTAAAGGTCTTAGTAATAAGGCTATTCTTGGTATACACCAAAATATATTCGTGTGAACGTGCCACCACCCCTGCATTTATCCCTCTGGGAAGTTGCCAAATAAATGGAAAGGCAGCGTTTATATCTCCGAAGACCTCGTTACATATTTTTTTTAAATTCTCGATTTCATTATCGTCAATACTTAAGAAAATGACGCCATCCTCACTTAACAAATCCTTCGCGATTTTCAACCGAGGATAAATCATGTTGAGCCAATCCGTATGGAAACGACCATTGCTCTCAGTATTGGTCACCATACGATTGCCCACTTCATCATACTGGCCGCTGTTTTCCATGTACTCGTCCGTGCTCTGGGCAAAATCATCCTCATAGACAAAATCATTGCCCGTATTGTAAGGCGGGTCGATATAGATCATCTTCACCTTGCCAAGGTACGTCTCCTGCAGGAGCTTCAGCACTTCCAGATTATCACCTTCGATGTATAAGTTCTCACTGTCGAATCCGCCGGGTGTGCCGTCCCTGCCGACGCTGTCTGCCACCACGGGCCGCAGCGTGGCCGAGATGGGCGCATTGGCCGCCAGCATAGCCTTTTTCTTATCCGGCCAGGTAAACTGATAGCGTTCCTCCCGACCTTCCACAATTTCATCGGACAGCTCCTGCCGCAGCACATTAAAATCAATGGCACGTTCCACCCTGCCGCCCCGCATCACCTCCGTAATGGCATTGGGGAACAGCTTTCCGATCCTCTCTATATTTCGCTTCACGCCGTCAAGACTGTGCATTTTCAGTTTGTCCATTTTCGGTTTCCTCCCATTTGTCATGATCATATGTTTTAAATTCTCTCCTGATATATTCTTACGATTTCATCAATCGCATTAGTCGCATATAATGTCACCTTAGGTGATTTTTCATTGTTCGGATACAATCTCCGTACGAAAGCATATCGGGAATTACATTTGATTCTTTTTATTATGTCATTAAATTTTCCATTTCGTTTAAATCCCTGTATCTTTTTTCCGCACATTTCGCATATGTCTCCATACCGAAGTGGGTATTGTTTGATAATCTCCTCATCGGATATGGATACCTTCTGCGCATTAGGTGCATCTGTTATTTGGACTTTGTTTACCTTTGCAAATTTAGCATCCGCATCTTCCGCAGAGGTAATTGCAACCAGCAAATCACTATTTTTCAAGCGTTTCACATTTTCAAGATAAACATCAAATCCTACGACAATCGTATCTTCAACACCTTGTGTATTAAGATCTTTAATTACATGAACCATAGATTTAATAAATTCACAAGATTCTGGCGAAGATACATATTGCGCAGCTTTTTTGGTTAAAAAAACCTCCGGTCTGAATGGAAGTTTGAAACCCAATGGCAGGATAAACAAGCCATCTTTCGCCAAAATATCCTTTGAAAAGTACTTCTTTAGGAAATCTACGTAATTCAAAGCAGCCTTGGCTGTCAGCATGAAAATATATGGTTCAAGTTGCTCATTGTAATAATGCACGATGTTATTTCTGTATTTTTCTAGGAGCAAAAGATTCTGCTTCACAGCACTAAACGCGTTAGATTCACTGGCATTTATGTGTTCTTCAACATAATCCATTGCCTTATCAATCGAGATTGTACGCCGATCCCTTGTATATATGGATTTCTTTTTAATATGTTTTCTGACATACGCTTTAAGGATCAATTCCCATGCGTTTATCAATAACAAAGTTGTTGTTTCATATCGATACGAAATATTGGGTTTGTTATGAATCTCAACTGCTCCAAAATAGGCCGCTGTCGAATTCTTTATGAGATTAACCTGCACCATTTTTCTTTTTTTCATGAAACCTCCTATCAGTATCCGTTAATAGGCCCTTCATGTATCTCATCACATCTCATTCTGCAATCTTTTCAATTCACTTACCAGTTCAAACTTTTTCTTGGGCTGTTTTTCCTTCCTGATTCTGGCCTCCAGCGTGGCAACCTGTTGCTCCAGCTGTTCGCGCTTTTTCTGCTGCCCGACACTCTCTTTCAGCGCCATATTTTCTGTGCTGCCAAGGCTGTTTCCTGCCATCTGGCGGATGAAATTCTCATACACCGCATCCAGTGTCAGTCCTTCCAGATGCAGCGGCAATTCTTTTTCGCCCATCCAGTCCGTGCGGTAGTAGCGTTCAACCTTGAACGCCGCCTTACCGGAAACTGCGGCTTCTTTATATCCCATGACAGCCTGATATTTTCCTTCATGTTCCAGCAGGAACAGGATATGATAGGGAATCTCTCTGTCAATCAGGCGCAGGACATTCTCATCAAGACCGGGTACGTTAAGCCTCACCTCAAATACTTCAATCTCCGTGACCTGCTCTCCGGCGGCAATGTTTAGCGTAGACGCAGCCAGCTTATTGCGCCAGTAAATCATCTTGATCTGTTCAGTAAATATCTTCTTCATAGCGGGCGTGACCGTCAGATTTTCATAAAATTTCTGTTTCGGGATCCGTCTGTTAAACTCTGTTGATTTCGGCAAATCCAGCACAGTATCACTCCCCTCGGAAACCCTATTTGACCACTAAGAAACAAATCAATTCAAAATCATCCAGCCCGGAGACTCTGCTCATCAGCGCCGATGTACCGCCGGCGGAGAATAAACTGTCGATATCACTTTCTTCTTTGACGTCAATAATGGAATTGATGGCTTTGCTCAGCAGTGCCGATAGGTTTGCCATATCGCGTCCGTCATCCGTTTCCCGATTGAACGGCCCATATACTTCCGGCATCGGCTGTGATTTCCCCCGGCACAACAGACGTACGGTATCCAACAGCTTCTTCGGATTCAGGTAGTCGCAGATGATCTCTCCGTCCATGCTGATATAAACCATGTAAAACGGATGGATCCGGTTGCGGTTATCCGTGTTGACACTGTTATTGACATTCCTAAGGACGAAAATTACGCCTTGCGGCAGGTCGTCCATGGCAGGCACAACGGCATGAAGTCCGCGGGGTTTCTTATCCATATCGCCATTACGCTTCATATAGTCCAGCAGGTCAAGGCGGAACTCGTTAAGTCCCAAATCCATGATGGAAATGCCGTCGGACATATCCTCGATATCCACGACTTCCTCCTGCAAACGTTTCAATTGCGCCTTGCGGTATTCGAGATCGCCCTGTTCTTCCGCATTGATCAGATCATCATCACCGGTGGATGTCATGACGGTAATCTTCATGCGGGTCTCCACACGGGACTTGAGATTGATATAATCATCCAGTGTCAGGTCAGGCCAGAAGTTTACAAGCTGTATCGCCTTGTTCCTGCTGCCAATGCGGTCGATACGTCCAAAACGCTGAATAATGCGCACCGGATTCCAGTGGATATCGTAATTGACTAGATAGTCGCAGTCCTGAAGGTTCTGGCCTTCCGAGATACAGTCGGTAGCAATCAGAATATCGATTTCTGTCTTACTGTCCGGCATCAGTATATCGCGGTCTTTGGAAACAGGCGAAAAGCAGGTCAGCACATTGTTCAGTGTCGCCTGAAAGTCTTTAATTGTCGTGCGGCCGTCTATGGAGCCGGTAATGACTGCCGTATCCAGTCCGTACTTGTCTTTTATATACCTGCTCACATGGTCATACAAATATTCTGCCGTGTCCGAGAACGCGGAAAATATGAGCACTTTCTTGTTCCCCGGGTTGACGGGGTGTGTGATTTTTTCATCCAGCAGATGGAACAGCTCCTGCAACTTACTGTCATGCTCAGGTGTAACATCTGCTATCATCAGCATCAGCCGCTTTAATACATCGGCATCCTCCCGCAATCCTTTGCGCCAGCTCTTCCAGTCCATGTCGGCAAGGTCGATTTTGACCTTTTTACCTACGGTGAAAAGCTCTGTATTTTCATCATCCATATCCCAGTCATCGCCGCTGCCCTCATACACGGAAATATCTGCCGTGCCGCACATCTCAAACCGGTTGACAGCGTCAATCGTGCCGTCAATCAGCTCCATGATGCGCGTAAGAGTCAGCTGAAAGGAATTGACTGAGCTTTCCAGCCGTTTGAGCAAATTGATGCTCATAAGGCGCTGGATACCACGCTCACGACCGCTCTGGGTCAGGTTCTCACCCTTATTATGGATGAGGTCTTTGTACTTTTGCCGCCTGCTTGGGAAGATGTAATCCGACGGTGTATAGATACATAGAGAAAGTTCCATCAACCGGCTGTAAATCCGGTTATAGTTAATATCGTTTAAATCTGTAAGGCGCGGGCGTAAGGAAAGGGGCTTCAATCTTTCCGGGAACTTGCCAATCTCATTCGTGTCGTAGTATTTCTCTATATGCTTACGCGACCGGGCAATGGTCACACTGTCCAGCAGCTCAAAGAAATCGAAATCCAGATTGCGGAGCAGGGCGTCCGTTGAGCGCTGCTCCTGATTCAGCTTACTCCACACATTAAAGGCTTTCTGCGCCTGTCTGAAGATATCTTCAAGACCTTTCGTGGTATCAAGCTGTTCATCCAGATATTCGGAATTTCCCTCATAGGCAAGAGCAAGCTGGTTCTTCAAATCCACAAAACGGTTATTAACCGGTGTGGCGGAAAGCATCAGGACTTTTGTTTTGACTCCGGCACGGATCACCTTTTCCATCAGCTTCTGATAGCGGTTCTCCTTCGTGTTGCTGTGGGTGCCGATACCGTTACGGAAATTGTGGGATTCATCGATGACGATCAAATCATAATTACCCCAATTCAGCCGGCTTAAATCCAGACCGTTGGACAGTCCGCCGCTGCGGGAAAGGTCTGTATGAAACAGCACATCGTAATTCAGCCGGTCGGCGGCAACGGGATTATTGACATAATTGTCCTTATAGGTGTTCCAATTCTCCGCCAGTTTTTTGGGGCAGAGCACCAGAACGGACTTGTTTCGGTTTTCATAGTATTTCATAACAGCCAACGCGGTAAAAGTCTTCCCTAAACCTACGCTGTCCGCAAGGATACAGCCATTGTATTTTTCCAATTTGTTGATAATCGCCAGCACGGCGTCCCGCTGAAAATCATAGAGCATACTCCAGATTTTGCTCTGCTTGAACCCAGTGGCCTCATTGGGAAGCACGTCTTCGGATATATCATCCAAAAATTCACTGAACACATGGTACAGCGTCATGAAGTAGATAAACTCCGGAGAATTTTCAGCGTAGGCTGTGCTGATATTTTCAACAACCACATCCGTCACATCCTGCATTTTCTCGCGGTCGCTCCAAAGTTGGTCGAACAACTGCATATACTGATGCGAAAAAGGCGCCTCCATGCAGTTGACCATGTTGTATGTATTGTTGCCGCGCTCACAGCCGATATCCACTGTGGTGAATCCGGCGAGGGGCATATAGGCAGTCTGCGCACTTCCAGCATCGAGGGTCATAAAGCCCGTCATATTCTCGCCGGTAGTATTGGATTTGAATTTTGCTTTCCTGCGGATCCAGTCGGCACATTCCTTGGCAATGGCTCGCTGGGTCATCTCGTTGCGGAGTTTGATTTCAAATTCCGTGCCGCACAGGCTGGTTTCTCGCGACAGGCGGGGGATATAAAACTCGCGTTTTTGCTTTTCCGCTTTTTCTTTAACAAATGTCGGAGATGTAAAAATAAACCGGAACGCCTCTACGGAATCCAGCTGTTTTTTTAATTCCTGGTACGCATACATGGAAAAACAGGCCGCCGCAACGGACACCCTGCTCCCGCGCTTTATTTCTGCCCGCAGATCATCACGGACAGTATTGCTGATATTATCAAGTATTTTCACGTCGTACACCTGCCTGATCGTTTTCTTCCGGCCTTACTGCGCCTTTGTGCCGTCCCAGTTTGGATCATAATGCACCAGAACCGCTTGAATGATTAATGAAGAAAATGCATATCATGCAAAACCGCAAAAAGATATCTACTTCACTGATGCCGCTGCGATACGGTCAGCCGCTTTTTTTACCATTTCATTGGCGGAGTCCGTTGTCAGAACGGAAAAAAGACGGTACTTATCGCCGTACTTCATCACATAGCCTTTTCCGTAAACGGGAACGGCAAATCCGTCAATGAAGAAAACGGCACGCACGCCGCTTGTATAAATACGGGGTCTGTCCTGTGCGCGGTGGATCTGCTCCACATTCAGGAAACTGACACCAAGCATGTTGAACGGAATCTTGGGATCCGTCTCAGGCTTTTCATTGATCCGCTTCGCCATTTCCAGAAACATACCATTCAATACGCTTTCCATGCCCAAAAGAGCCACGTTGCAGCCATACAGTTCGGAAACCGATTTCCCCGACAGACGGGGTGCGTCAAAAGCATCTTTCATGGCTTCTTTACCGACCACAGGAGCAAATTCGCAGTTCATGACGAAAGCGGGCACGCTGTTTCCTTCTTCCGTCACAGTAAGCAGTCCGAATTTTCCATCCTTTCCAAGAGGAGTAAAATCGGTATTCTTTGGAAACTTCACTTTTTGAAAGAAAGATTTCGTGTCTTCCTGCACAATGCCGTTCCATACAGCGGAAACGATATTATCATCTTTGGGAATATTTATGCTTGAAATCGACGGAAAGCCTGCCATGTTTTCAATATTGTCTGTCATATCGGCAGCTCCCGCACACGTTGTCGTCATGGCACAAAGAATCGAAGCCGCCAGCATTATTTTCATCTTCATCATTTCATCTCCCGTGCCGCTTTTTCCACATAAGGCACAAAGTATGCCCCTGATTTCTGATCGCCTGCAAAGAGTGTGTATGTCGTACTGTCACCGTCTTCCAAAATGAGCCCTTCCGCAAAAAAGGGGATCAGGCAGCCGCCAGCGTATAATCCGGCTTTCACCTTTGCCAGTCGGTACGCTTTCCCTCCGCGGGATTTCTTTTCTTTCCAGCGAGGCTCACCGCTCACATACAGACGGATTCCCCTTTTTCCCAGAAATTGTTTATATGACTCTCCGATTTCAGCTTCTTTCCACATTTTGCCTGCAAGCGGTATGACAGCGTTCTTTTTGTCAGCTGCTTCCTGTTTCGCTGCAGTACTGCCCGCCGTGTCTGTCATTTCTTTCCCCATCAATTTCACAAAAGGCAGTAAACCATTCTTCTCTTTCCCAGGATTCTTATGATCCACGGAAAAAGAAAGCACGAGGGATTCGTAAAAAGCTTCCGGCGTGTTTGCACGAAGCTGGTATATTCGCAGTTCTTTCCATGCTTCCGCCGCCAGACGGGATACATCCGGTGCCAGTTTGGACGTCAGATAAACAGATGTCGGGCCGTCAGCACCGCCGATAATGCCGATAGCAGCTGCCTGCGGTTTCGAGTCCTTTTCAACTGCTTCGTGTTCCGCCCAGTCTTTCATCTGTTTTCCAAAGTACGTCTGTCTCCCGTCAAGAATATCGACAGTATCTCCAAAATCCAGCACGTGTCCTTTCGGAAGAGTGAGTGTATCTGCTGAAGCAGAAAAAGTGAGTAAAGCGGCCATGCCGAGCGCTGCGCATATTGTTTTCATAGTGACCTCGTTCCTTTTATATTTCTTTAATTATAGCAGAAACGGGCGTCTGTTATTCTATTATTTTACTTTTCTTTATTGTGTCTCCTGCAATGAAATGTCTGGATGGGCGAAGCAAAAGATCTTGTATAGAATCCCTATCACCGGAGGTCTGCAGATAATCCCTGACTGACAGGCTTTTTAAATTCATTTTTGATGCGGCTTTCGGCATATGCTATTGTGTCGGATTTTTTGTATCCGCAATCAATTCCCTTATGATTCTACGCTTGTCTTTCGCAGCGCAAACATAGCATAAGAAGAAATACTTTACAATTTCCTTCCAGACCGCTTTTTCTCAATTATTTCACCGATTTGTAGCATACAAAAAGATCAGAACACATCCAAGAATGAACACGTCTGACCTTTTACTATTGCATATTTTATGATCCTATGGCCTATGAATGAACAGATTCCCTATCCCACAAGCCAGGTTCTCTCCGTCCTAAAATTACAACCCCTGCTTGAAGAATTTCCTGAAAGCGGATACCTCCGCATGGGACTGCGTGACAGATACAGCATACTTGCTACCGCGTTTGATTCCCGGTTCATAGGTAATCGGTTCAAACTGGAACGTAACATCCGGCTTGGAAGCGGTGCAGTACCCCACCAGGGTGGACTTAATCTGTCCGCCATTCTCTTTATTGAACACAACCGGCTCCTCATGCCCTTTCAGCTCTGCGTCCACAGGCACTACGACCACTTCTCCCGGTTTATATCCTACGATGAAATTACTGTGCGTCGTGACTTTAACGACCACTGCATCCGTAAAATCCTCCATATGGCAGTATATCAGCGTATACTGATCCCCTTCCGGCACACACTCGTTGAAAAGCTCTCTCATCCTCGCCTTATTTCTTGCATTTTCCTCATCTGTCGCACCGGTCAGAAGCTTCTTAACGATATCCATCAATCCCATAATAATCTCCTCGTCTAAAACAATATAAATTTAATTACACTTCACAACTGCCATTTTACCATATATGACAATACCGGAAGAACAGTATGTAAATTTACTGACCTTGTAGCCAAAAATAACGCGAGATTATTAATACGAATCTTTGCGATAATTTTTATCCAAATTCACTTGGTTTTGTACAGAAGTCATTTGCTGTCAGAGTACATCATGGTGTAGCAGAGCGCATACTCCAATAAAAATCTTTTCCTCAAAATACCTTTTGTTTGATGCTATGTTTTTTCCCCGTCTTATGATATCCATTCGTCCATCATAATTTTTTTCATCCAATTAAAATTGATTTTGGACGAAGCATCAAATAGCCGGATGAAAACCGCTGTCCTCATGAGTTAATGAGTAAATGCTTGAAACTTTTCTATTTCCGACATGTTTTCATGTTTCAGTCATTCCCCGGTATCATCAACGCCACTGTCTCCACCCGTTCATCATTATTTAAACCTAAATGAATTACTTTTGATACATTTTTCTTATAGCAAGTATCCTCTAACGATGTGGTTACATGTCCTTATAATTTGTTTTCCATTTTTACGTCTGTAATTTCCTGCATATATTTCAAAGATCACTATTTTACAGTTGCCTTGAATTGGACTTCCCCGGAAACCACCTGCATTTGTTTCTGAGCTACCATTTCTCTAATTCTGTCAGTGCTTGTTTTACTTGAGGCAGAGAGCAGCTCATTCAATATATTTTTGTCAGTGATTTCAAACACTGGGTCATTTACAAGCTGAGTATCGCCTAAATCATCAAAATAATAATATTTCTCATCTTTAATCCAAATGGAACCGGCTGTACCCAAACCGACATCCTTTATTTTTTCCCATCCGTATTTCTTATCAAAATAAACTACTTACGTATTCCTTGCATACAATATCTTTGAATGATTTTTAGCGTACCTAAACTCTTAAGATGTTTCCGATTCTTTCCCCCTTTGATTTGATATCTGTAGAATCGTCGTCAATATGAATCACGCCGGAGTGAAGCATGAAAAACACTGATAGGGAAAAAATAACAATATGCTAATGATTAACACTAATGACCAGTTTCTTGTTTTTTCATGTTCAATCAAATTAAAATGACCCCTGCATCGTTAAATCTTTCGCATACATCTTCCCATATCCTTCACTTCTGATAGATTTTTCGTCTGATAAAACAGCTTAAACTTCAAATAAAACCCTTGCATATTCTCTCTCAATTCTATTTCTCCTCGCCCCGTGTCATTAATGCCACTGTCTCAAAATATCAGAAAAAAAGAATACCCTAATGCAAGAGTATTCTTCCTCAAAATCTACTATGGGCGAGCTTTACAAGATACGCAAAAACTATGGAATTTATATGGGTAAGGAGATGGAGAGATAGCCATCTCCTCTATTCAATCGAAGAAATATCCACAACATTTTCTTCTCCAAAAAAATCTTTTGCTTTTCCCAATATGTCAGAATCATTAGTAGGCATATATATTATTAAATTCTTTTTTGCTCTCGTTATACATACATAAAATAATTTTTTCGTTCTTAGTTGAACATTAGAATTTGAAGACCCCTTTCCAAATAATGTATTAAAATCGTATTTATTCCAATCAGACTCTAATACAAGAAGTACATTATCATATTCACTACCCTTAACACTATGTTGAGTGCAAATTGGCGAAAATTCTTTTAAATATAAGACACTTTTTCTGTATTGATTAAATGTTATCTTTTTTATTCGCTCCCATAAATAAAACCCTTTATTTAAAATATAATCATTGAATAATTCATCTTCTTTGAGTAACCCTTTTACTTCTGCAAATTTTAAAACATCTTCTATCGTTTGATCATCTTCACTTACAAGATAATCAATTGCTTGTTTAAGGCAAATCTTATCATTCCTATTATGAATAGAAAATTTTGTTATTCGTAGAAATTCATTAAATTTATTGGCCTCATATAATTCAATAATTTCCTCTAATATATCTAATCTGCGTAAAATCCTATCTCTATAAGAATTAGCTTCATATCTACCACTCATCCCATTTAATTTATATGACATAAGTGATTCCTTAGTAACTCTACATTTTTCGCAAGCTTCTTCCCATGACATACCTTCTAAAACACTGTATATTGACTGATAAATTTCGTTTCCGTTAATTTGATCCAGCAACTTTACTTTCTTATATGTCGGTTTTACCTCTAACGCCAATTCTCCCAAAGTCTTATCACTGTCTAAATTTCCCTTATCAATCTTTTCCTTTACCTTGCTTATAAGCGTAATTATCAAATCAGCATTATATAGATCATATAAGCCTTTAAATCCAGCCATTTCAGCATTATATTTATGTGTCAACCTTAACTCTTTTGTTTGTTTTCCATCCGAGAAATTCCAAGATTCAAAAATACTCTTTTCCTTTATGCTTATAAAATCATCTGCTTCATTTCCATATAAAAATTTAATACTACCTTCTCTAATAGTACCATTCTCCATATTAGGTGCATTTGTATCTTCTGAAGGTCTTTGCTCAATATCATCATTTCTAAACTTATTGGCTACTTCAATTACAACTCTTGGATTTCTTCGGTTTTGCGTCTTTACTATTTTAGTTAAATTATATTGATTTAAATTACCAACTCCGTCGTCATATATAGACTGCATTGAATCTCCAAAAAACCCAATTACATTTTTCTTATCGCTTTGCTCAAGATGCTTTAGTAAAATATCAGCAACTAAAGGACTTGTATCCTGATATTCATCAACAAAAATACAATCTGCAATATCCTTTAAAATGTCCGCTATTTTTTTATATTTCTCAAACATTTTCTCTGCAACAATCAAAATGTGATCATGGCTGATTTTCACTCTATTTTCATCATTTGGCGTTACAGAATAATACTCGTCATAATCCACATAAAGATTTTCGAAATATTCTTTAGCAATTAAATCCTCAGAAAAATCTTTTGGCTTTTTAAAGTTCTTTTCATTATCATCGTTAATAAGCTCAACTAAAATATTTTTTATTTCATTCTGATATTTTCTGATAAGAGCCCATATAAACTCATGTATTGTTGAAACCCAAAGGTTCTCATTTTCTATTCTTGATAAAATTTCTGCAACTGCATTATTTGTATATGTAATACATACTATCTTAATATCTGGTAATTCCTCTGTGAGTGCATTTATTAAGGAAATTAAGGAGTATGTTTTTCCACTTCCTGCTCCACCTTCTAAAATAAAATTTTCACCATTTTTTATACATTGAAGAGCTTCTAATACTTCTTTTTCCAATGTTAGCGTATCCATAATAAGCCCTCCTCAATATAATGTGGAACTGCCCATTTTTCATCTTCTTCGCCATTCTCATCATCAAAATACAATAAGCTTGACGCAAATGAAGATTTCTTTTTCACATTATTCAAAGCAAAATTATAATAATCACCATTTTCTATTTCATCATTCGAAAAATCTTTTAAAGCTCCATATTCACAAAGCCCTTCTTTATTCTTTAATATAAAGTCTTTATTTAATGCTATAAATGCATCTTCAAAACTACTTGCTTGATACTCACCATCAGTTTCCGGTATTTGATATGCTATTCGAATATTATTTTTAATTTTATCCTCGGGTCTTTTTTCTACAAGTTCTCCAAATTGATCATTTAATTCATCAAGACCAGTATCTTTGAAAAAATCTTTTATGGAAGCATTGCTTGTATACTTTGCTTCCTTAGGGTGTGATTTTATATATCTCCCATTGTCATTTTTATTAGCGGCATCTATATCTGTTAATATTAAAACCTTAATACCTAAAAACTCAAATAATGGAATAAAGATATGTGAATGTGCCCCAACTTCTATTACAGAAATATTTTGTGATAATAGTGGGATAATATCTCCTTCTGGATTTTCTTTATTATCAATCTTATGCATCATCATTGGCATTAAGATTCGTTCGGTATCTCCTTCTATACAAATAGCTTTGTCAGCAAAGAAAAGTTCACTTCTATTTATTGTCAGATATTGTTTTACAAACTTAAATCCTTTCTGTTTATCTCCACCATACTCTTCTTTTAAAGAATTAAAATTCTTAGCTATAACTGTATTCCCGTTTTTCTTTAAATATATAATGTCATCAAAGTTACATTCAGAAACTATATGTGATGAATGCGAAGTGATTAAAATCTGCAACTGTTTATTCTTGTCTTCCAACAACTTTTTTCTATGTGCTTTGATATGAGATTTAATATTCCTTATAAATATATACTGTAACTGAGGGTGTGTATGTGCTTCAGGCTCTTCAATATATAAGAGATTTATATCTGCTGGTTGTTCAAATAATTCCTGTATCTTGGTTTCAATCTCAAATAAAATACCAATTAAATTCAAATACCCCAACCCATTATATGTTTCTGGAAGTGAACAATCTCCCCCTTGTCTATAACTTAAGTTTGTATTATCTGACAATAAATTTTTCTCTGAAATAGATGACTCTATTGCTATATCAATTCCGTTTTCTGCACCACCATAAGTTTTTATAACATCTATAACATCACTAAAAATGCCATCAATATCTTCTCCACTTTCACTTTTTTCTCCATTATAAATCTTATATAATTCTTTATCGGCTTGCTCTAATTTTTCTTCAAGTCTTGTAAATACCGACTCACTTTCATCTTTGGCAGCTTTATAAGAACTGAAATATTTACCAGTTAAACCTGATAAAACATGATTACGATCATCATTAGAAACCGCTCGATCAGCTCTTATTCCTGCCACTTTAATGACTTTTTGAATATCCTTATTATCAATTTCTTCTGATCTGTCTTGCGTTATTTGGTTTGATTCAATATCAAACCCTCTTGAATATTTTTTCGTTTCAACGAAGTTTGCAAAATTCTTACTCATAAATTTGGAAAATGATTTAAAATCTTCAATATTTTTTTCACTAATAATGTTTTTTAATTCGATAATTTTTTTAAAAGATATCAACGAAATAAATTCTAACACTATAATGTTATTTTCTGGGTTTAAATCCATCATAAATTTTTGAATATTTGCATATGAATCATTATCATCATACTCAATAAATAATTGCAGATTAACAGTTTCTAATGATGCAACTTTCTCTTGCTCAGATATATCAAAATCAATTATTTTTTTATAAAATTCTTTCTGACATTCCAAATTTATATCTTCCCACATCACTTTAGATGAATTTAACATCTTATCTAAAATAATAAGGGCTGATGTTTTTCCACAATTATTTTTACCTATAACTAACGACAATTCATCTTTAAAATCTAATTCAAAATTTTTTAATAATCTAAAATTTTTAACTTTCATCTTTTTTAAAATCATTTTCTATCCTCCTTTTTTATTATTGCTTTATACACTCAACTATTTCCTCAATATCACAATCCAAAGCATTGCAAATCTTAAGTAAAACATCGGTAGTCACATTCTGCCCATTCTTCATTTTGTAAAATGTGCTTTTACTTATTTTTGCCTTTTCCATCAATTCATTATTTGTCATATCTAAATCAATGAGTTTTTTGAACAATCTTTTATAACTAAAAACTCTCATCCTTATACCTCCATTCAAGAAAACTTTATTCATTATATTGTACCATAAAATGTCCTTTTTAGACAAAGATATTCTCTTTTATCGAACCCTCACAGATAGAGGGAATTCCGGAAGACTATCCATAAGCATGGCCTCTACGGGAATTCCTTTATCTTAATTCATTTGCGGCGCTTTTATTCTTTTCCTTTTGACAGCAGACAGACTGTCTCTACATGCATGGTCTGGGGGAACATGTCCACCGGCTGGACTTCTTTGATTTCGTAGCCTTCCAATTTTAAAATCTTCGCATCTCTGGCAAAGGTGGCGGGGTTGCAGGAAACGTAGACGATGCGTTTGGGATTCATCCCTGCCGCTGCCTTCAATACTTCTTCGCTGCAGCCTGCTCTGACGGGATCCATGACGATCACATCAGGAACCAGTCCTTTCCGGTAAAGCTGCGGCATAAATTTTCCTGCGTCGGCCGCATAAAATTCCGTATTTTCCATGTGATTCTTTTTCGCATTCTTTTTGGCGTCTTTTATGGCGGGCTTTACAATTTCTATACCGATGACCTGCTTTGCCTTTTTTGCCAGGCAAAGGGAAATGGTCCCTGTACCGCAGTAAGCGTCTATGACGGTTTCTCCGCCTTTGAGATCAGCGTATGCCAATGCTTTCTCATAGAGAATTTCCGCCTGCTCTTTATGCACCTGAAAGAAGGAGTACGGGGATACTTCAAATCGCAGTCCGCAAAGAGAGGCAGTGAGCGTTTCTCTGCCCCAGAGGTGTCGGATTTTCGTGCCCAGTATTGTGTTTCCCGGCTTGGGCTGGATATTGTGCCAGAGGGAAACTGTTTCGGGCAGTTCCTTTTGTATTTCTTCTATCCACCGCTTTTCTTCCGGAAGGGTTTTGGAAGCGGTCACAAGGACAACCATCACTTTTCCGTCATCGCCCACGCGTCCCATCACATGGCGCAGGCTTCCTTTCCGTGTCTTTTCATCATAGACGGAAATCCCGTACTTCTCTATAAACCGCCGGGCAAATTGAAGCAAGCGGTTATTTTCTTCTTTCTGGATAGCACAGGAGGAAACCGGTATGATGTCATGGCTTCCTTGCCGGTAGCAGCCGAGCGCCGCTTTTCCCTTTACAAGGCCTGCCGGCACGGCCATTTTATTTCTGTACGCGAAAGGATGCGCCGCCGGAAGCACAGGCTTCACCAAATCCCCCGATTCGCCGGCGATACGCTCTATCACATCTTTTACACGGCGGTATTTCATATCGAGCTGCCCCTCATAGGTGAGATGGGAAAGCTGGCAGCCGCCGCAGTTTTCATAAACGGGACATTCCGGTACCGTGCGGAAAGGGGATTCCTGCTCTATGGAAAGCAGTTTTCCCAGAGCATAAGATTTTTTCAGCAGAGTGATTTCCGCGGTGACCGTTTCCCCGGGAAGCGCCCTGGGAACAAATACGGTGAATCCGTCCACACTCCCAATCCCTTCCCCATGGACACCCAGATCCCTGATTGCCACCGTGTATGCTTCATGGATTCTAACCTGCGCCGGATCGTATTTGATACCGGCGTCTCCTGATTTCCTGTTTTTCATAATGCCAGATCCGCCACTTCCCTATACCTGTATCCAATCCGATGTACGGCGTCTTCCGCCTTGTCCCTGTCCGCTGTCCGATGGACGAATATGACATATTCATCACATTCCACATCTATAAAGCCCAGCTGAAATCCTTTCCTGCGCAGGGCATTGTCATAGTCGGCAAAAACAGAAGGGGCGGAAATTGACTTGTTTCCATATGTTCTGAAATCCGGCAGGTCGGCAGACACACCGAAATTTTTTGTAAGCGCGCTTTCGATCCGCCATTCCAGCGTTTCCACCTCCTGCTTCCAGTCAAGTCCCATCAGAAAAAAAATATGGGCTTCCTCATCCATGTACTCCATCACATAGAACAGCGTGCTGCCATACTCCCCATCTTCTCCCGCACCTGAATAGTCTTTCAATGTCTCAAAAAAAGATGCCAGCGTCTTCTGCGTTTCTTCCGCCAGACAAAGTTCTGCCAGCGTCGTATACCCTTTTCTTTCCGTTTCCGAAATAAGAGGATAGTCTTCCTCTGTCCCAATTTCTTCCTGCGCTTCAATCCGCACGGGATCCGGTTTGACCAGCCGCCTCGACCAGGGAAGTCCGGTGAAGGTGCTTTTCAAGTACAGGTATATCAGCGTCCCTCCGCCGATCAGCACCCACTTCGCTTTGGGAAATCCGATGGTGAACCAGACCGCAAAAGCAAAACACCACGCGATAATAAGGACGGCATAAAATATTTTTTCTCTTCGTGCGATCCGATGGTACTCTTCTTCTGTCATGATTCCCTCCATGCTCTGTCTATAATCGGCCTTATCCGCTGCGGCTGCTTTCCTGATCCTGACTTTTACTCTATTTCATTATACATGAGGAATGAAATATAAAAAACGCGTACCGATGCACCAGTAAAACCGTTCTCCCGGCAATCTTCCCCGGATCCATAAAGCGAAAAAGAATGGCCGCATCTTTTCAGGCACGGCATATCAAGTCAAAAAACTTCTCACCGTTCTTTACAAAAAGAGTTTCTTTCTTCTATTTCCGACAAAAATGTTCAGCGTCATATTCCCAGCTCCTATCCGAAAACATATCTTACTTGCAAAATCCGCCGCTTACTGCCTGCCGTTATTTACACTGAGAATATTCAATACTTCCAATAATAATACAGAATGAACATATGCTGAATAATAAAAAGTAAAGTGCCTCTTCCAAAATACACTTTACTTTTTTATTTTATATTCGATTCATCTCGTCTAAGGTAAGGGCAAAACTGCCGGCAAAGTGTTCCAGGAACCAGTCCACTTCTTTCAGGTGCAGATTTTTCAATTTATTTTCCGTTGTGCGGAACGCTTCTTCAAATTCGCTGTTCCCCGCCTGTATTTCTTCGGCGCATTTCAGGTATGCCGACAACGTGTCCGCCGCTTTTGCAAGCGGCCATAAAGGATCGTTTTCCATGTCCAGAATATAGGGGCGGTAGGTGTCTTTCAATTCATCGGGAAGCGTTTCCAAAAGGCGTCTTCTTGCTTTATCTTCTATCTCTTTATATTTGTCATGCAGATCCTCTGTGAAATATTTCACGGGAGTGGGCATGTCGCCTGTAAAGACTTCTCCCGCATCATGATAAACGGCCAACATGGCGCAATGCTCCGCATCGCAGGGTTCATGAAAAATTTTTTCACGGATCACTGCAAGTCCGTGGGCAATCATGACGGTCTGCAAGGTATGCTCCGCGTCATTTTCCGGAAAGGAATTCCGCATAAGTCCCCAGCGCTGTATATATTTCATTCTTGCGAGGTACGCAAAAAAAGTGTGCATTATTATCCTCCATGTGTCTTACAGAACCAGAAATGACGAACCGGGCCGCTCCCCTGTCCGATGGTTTCGTCTTTTGCCGCTTCGATAGCGCCGGTGAGGTATGCTTTTGCTTCCGCAGTAGCCACCGGCAGTGTTTTTCCTTCCGCCAGTTTGACGGCGAGCGCTGCGGAAAGCGTGCAGCCCGTACCGTGGGTGTTTTTCGTTTTAATCCGCTTTCCTTCATAACGATAAAATTGTTTCCCGTCAAAAAGGATATCTACCGCATCATAAACCAGGTGCCCGCCTTTCACAAGAACCGCGCGGCAGCCGTATTCCATTATTCTTTCCGCCGCGTTTTCCATATCCTTTTCCGTTTTTATTTCCAGTCCTGACAATACTTTCGCTTCGGGAATGTTTGGCGTGATAAGATCCGCTTCGGGAATCAAAATATCTTTATACGTTTCAATGGCTTCTTTTTCCAAAAGAACAGCTCCCGTGGTGGCAACCATGACAGGATCAACGACAATTGCCGGTCCTTTGTGTCCGCGGAGAAATTCCGCCACTGCCGAAACGATGGCAGGGGTGCTGAGCATGCCCGTTTTGACTCCGTCCGGAGGAATATCGCTGTATACCGCTTCCAGCTGAGCGGTCACCATCTCCACAGGAGTATTCACCACCATGGAAACACCAGTCGTATTTTGCGCGGTGAGTGTGCAGATGCAGCTCATTCCATAGGCGCCAAGAGCAGCAAAGGTTTTTAAATCCGCCTGTATCCCTGCACCGCCGGAGGAATCTGAACCGGCAACAGTAAGTAGTTTCTTCATCAGTCTTCCTTTTTCAATTTTTTCAAAGCCGGAGTGAAATAGGCAATGAGTTTTCCCTGTTTCCACGCCATATCATAGTCAACAACGGAGATAGATGCCAAATCGGGCTGAATGCCCGCCCCTGCCGCTTCAAGAAGGTAGGACTGGAGGAAAGGATGGTGTCCCACTAAGGCCAGCGGTCCTCCGTCCGTTATGAGATGATTCTCAATCCGCCTGAAATTCCCCTGTAAAAGTTCTTCCGTCAGGTGGAGCCCTTCGGCAAAACATTCTTCCGATAAAATCCTCGCCGTCTGGCGGGTACGCATAAAAGGGCTTGCGAAAATGCGGAGCGGCCGGTCTTTCAAAAATCGGGCAAGCATGCGCGATGTGGTCCGCACCTGTTTCTTTCCTTCTTTTGTCAGCCGTCTTTCTCTGTTCGGCACATCTTCTGTCTGGGGAACAGCTTCCCCATGCCGCATAAGAATTAAGTACATCGCTGCCTCCTTATTCCGATTGATTATCTGATTCTTTACCGTTCTTATCCATATCAGCAGCGGTAAAGAATCTTTTTTCATTATACTGGTCTTTTTCGTCTTTGCTGGTCGCGTATTTCACAGATAAATTTTTCCCGACGGTTGTAAATATCTGTTCCACAGGCCCGCCATTGGCAAGGACTCTGGAAATAGCAGCACGTCCGTCCTTCACCCTAACAAGTGCCGTAATTTCATTCTTCATGGCTGTTTTTGTTTTTCCATTGTCTTCAGGCACCTGTACCCGTTCGGAAAGTTCCACGACGGACAGTTTCTTCAGCTGCTCCGGCGCCATGTACATGCGGTCTGCCGGAAAATTGAAATATACGGTGCCATCCATGATGCGGAGTGCCCGCGTTTTGATATAACTTCCGCTGGGCTGGGCAGGCTGGGCATGATCAAGGATAAGCGCTCCCTTCTGCCCCTTACGGATCACCAGGTAAATCGTTTCTCCTGTTTCCGGTTCCCGTTCTCCTTCCCACTTCGTTTCTGTTATGGGTACGTTCACCGCTATGTAATTCCTGTCATAAAAGTTCCCATGGAATTCGATCGCCGCCGGCACCTCATATTCCTCTCCGTCAAGAAGGGTGGAACGGTAATCCGCCCTTGTCCATACCAAAAAGGCAAGTTCAAAAACGGCAGTGATCAGGACGAGAAGCAAACTGTACTTTCTATTCACGGCGTTCCCCTCCTTCCTCCGTTTTCCTTTCCGGCCCCGTTTCCGTCAGATCGGACAATAACGCCGATTGATCCGCAGGTGCTGCCGGCTGCCGATCCCGTCGTACAGTCTTCCTTCCCGGTTTCCGCCTTATCTTCTTCACGGCATGGGGAAGGAAAGTCAGGCAGCACACAATGATAGAAGCCGCGCCGATGACGAGGAAAAATATTCCTCTTTGTCCGAAGGAAAGCGCCGCATCAAGGACACGCACAGCACCTGCCGCAGCCAGAAGACATCCGCCGACCCATTTCAGCAGGTTGGAATCGCTCCGGTACCCCCTCCCGATAACTGCCACGGCAAGAAACGCGGTAAAAATGGATACAAAGATGGCAGAAGACACACCGGTTGTTTCAAAAACGGCAAGAGATGCCGCCACAAGCATGACAAAAGGCGTAAAACCTCCGAGAGCAGCCAGCCGGTTCCGTTTGATACCCATCCGGGTAAGCAGGACAGCGTCAATAGCAAGAATGACAAAAAACAAAACCCATAAGATCCAATTTCCTGAAACGCCTTTCCACACGGAACTCCAGGAGCCCTCCAGCAGAACACCGAACACAGCCGCGCCGCCAAAGAAACGAAGCGCCTCCGCCGCTGCGCCCCAGGAAGAAAGCATACTGCCCGCCATCCAGGTAAGCGCCGCCGCAAGAGCAAAAAACATCGTCTGCCATAAAAGGTTGGACGCCGTCCAGTAAATAAGGAGAAGTACGCAGACTGCCCAAAACCATGAGTAACAGACGACCGCTTTATGACGCCGTTCTCCCAGAAGCCGCACCAGGAGGGGAAGCGCCAAAACAAGAAACACCCATGCCGCCGCTTCCGGCCATCCCCGGTACGGTGATAAACGGTACACAAGAACAGACGACGCCATATAGACCATACCGAGTCCTGCTGTAGGAAACGCCCAGCTCATCAGAAGAAGGAATACGCAGGACACCGCTGCAAGAACAAACCAATCCCCCGACAGCTTGAAAGACTCATTTACCATCCATACGGCGCACAAGACCGCCACGCCATGAAAAACACCGGCCGCCTCCCGAATAACATCAGGCACGCGGTGGCGGTAAGAAACGGAAGGAAGAAGAGAAGACAGATCTTTTCCCTTATTTCCCGCCGCGGTATTTTCTTCGATTCCGCTTCCGGCAGAAACCGTTCCCCCTGTTTCCCCGGAAAGCAGCTCTGCTGTGTTTTCAGCTTCTTCTAAGCGGACGCTTTCTGCCGGAATTCGATCCATCACAGGACGATCCTGCCACAAAATCGCCGCAATAATAAGAATGGACAGCACCAAAGGCACAAGAGCCATCATAAACTGCTCATCCTGAGAAAGACCGTTCCATACGCCGGCGCAGATGAAAATCAGACCAGTGAGGAAACATACGGCAGCCAGCACGAAAAGCCCTTCGCCATGAGAATGGCGTTCTTCATTCCTGTATAAAGAAATAAGAGAATCTCCCGCTTCACGGGTAATAATTTCTTCCTTCACCCAACGGGGTATTTCTTTTTTCAGCCATTTAAAGTGAGTCATAACTTAACTCCCGCCTGTCAATAAAAAAGCAGTGATGAAAAGAATTTCGTTTCCACCACCGCCGAGTCTTAAATTATTTTACGATAAGCACGGGATACTTGCCCCGGCTTACGATATAGCTGGAAACCGATCCCATGAAAATGCCCTTCAGCGGACCGAGTCCCCTGCTTCCCATGACGATGAGGTCGCACCCTTTATCTTCAGCAATACTGAGAATGACCGGTCCGGGCGAACCGATTTCAAAAACCGTTTCATGCGCCACACCTTCAGGAACCATAGCGGCAGCTTCTTTCAAATCGCGGCGGCACTGCGCTTCCAGATCCTCTGAAAGCTTGGAAGTAAGGCAGCCTTCCGCAATGGATACCTGGTCAAAATTGCTCATGGCGGAAACCATATTGCACACGGACACGATGTAAAGCTTCGTACCCTCGCCGGCAGCCGCCAGATCCGCAGCTTGCGCCATCGCCTTTTTCGCGTGGGCAGAACCATCATAAGGAACAAGAATATTCTTATACTTCAACATAGAAATCCCGCCTCTCTTTTCTTTTGAAGGATTTTATTTTTTTCATTATACCATGAATATTCCTGACTGCGTATTTCTTTTTATTCATTTCTCTTATAAAGAAAATACATCAGACTCCGGTTTCCGGTCTGTGCTGTGATAAGGAATAATTTTTCTGAAATGATTTTTCCCGGCAAGCTCCCACATTTCCCTTTCCGTCATATGGTTCGGCCAGAGAACAAGTTCCGCCCTGCCGCTTTCATAATAATCTTTCGCTTTGCCGTAGCCATGGATGCTGCCTGTCATGAGCAGCGAAAGTTCAGGGTGCCGCTCAATGAGTTTCCTGTTCTCTGACCGCGACAACTGGGCATCGGTAAGGAAATAAACCCCATTGTCATGAATCGTTTTTCCGTCCCATAAGGAAAACGTTTCATTGGGAAGGGCAAGCACTTCCTGGCGGGCGAAGTATTTTCTCCGTCCCAGACGCAGCCATTCGTCATAAAGTCCGGAAGCCATATGCACGGGAATCTCCATACTTCCTTTATTACGGAAATATGCCGCGATGGAAAGCCCTCTGCCAAAATGCGGCACAGGAAGAAGAAGCGGTTTCCCCCGCCACACCAATTCCAATATTTTATCAAGAACCGACCGGCGCATATCTGCCCCCGTACGATCACCCGGATATGCTGCATCAAGGACGGCCACATCCACCGTTTTCCCTTCCGCATCATCACAGACATAAAAAGGGTCATCGCTTCGGTAATCCCCCGAAAAGAACAATTTTTTCCCTTCACAGGAAATATCGTACCACACGGAACCGGCACAATGGCCGCTCCGCCCCCAGCGGAAACTGAAATCCCGTTCCAATTCCAGTTCGGGCGCTGTCGAATCAAGAATCATCGTATTCCCCGGCTTCTCTTTCATCTGCCGGTATGTCTGGTTCGTCAGAAGCACGGATCCCGCAAAGCCGAGAGACTCGAAATATCCGATCGCCCCCGTATGGTCCCGGTGCGAATGGGTGATGAAAAGGTATTCTGCTCTTGCAACCTGCTCCGCTGTGAGATCAGGTACCCGGTCCAGTCCGTCCGTCGAAGTTCCCGCATCCACGATAAAAGCGTGGCGCCCTCCTTCAACAAAAAAGCAGCTGCGTCCGAAATCACCGCAGCCGCCTGCAATTGTTATCTGCATATCCATCTCCATTGACGTTATTCTTCAGTTAAGCGCCACGCATGGCTGCACCCAATATACCATATTTCAAAAAAAGCCGCAAAACTATCTTGAGCCTGCCGCGATAAGGGCGCAGATCACACCGGCAATGGCAAAAATGATGTATGCCGCGCGTTCATAATTAAAACCGCCTCTTTCTTCATCAGCATCACTGCGCGTTTCTTCTTCCATCATGGACGCTTTTATTCTTTCGTGAATTGCCGGCGGAATCAGGCCGCTGTAAAAACGGTTCAGGTACCTGATGTACCCGTTCATTTCTCTGGTAAAAAACCAAAAGGAGGGCGCCGATAAAGATATTTCATTCCGTATGGCGATCGTGGAAAGGCATTCGTCAACAATACATTTCATAACCCGTTCCGGCGTGTCTTCCCTTTCTTCATACCTCCGTGAGATACTGTCAAAAAGTTCGATAGTCTTCCGCATGCCGCGCTCATCATAACGTCTCTGCAGATCAGGCGGCAGAAACTTTCGTTCCGCGCCATGGCCGGGCGCTGTTTCCCGTTCCATAAACAGGGAGAATTCCTTTTCCACTTTTTCAAACCCGCGGAATACATCCAAGAGCGGCGCATAGGTTTCTGCATATCCGGCAAGGACATACTTCGCCACATAGATACGGAGCAGGATATAATCCGTAAGGAAAGCGGCCGCCTTCGGTTTCTCCGCCTGGCCCATATCCATACGGTTTACTTCGAGGAATCGGATAAATACGCGGTGGATGCTGTAGCTTCCCTCCGGCTCGGTCGTATAGGAAAAGAAAGCGCGCCGGGCCGCTCGGACACCCATGCTTTCAAGATATTCTTTTCTTTCCACGATCCGCCTCCTCTTTTACCGCGTGCCATCAACAGCGGATTACCGCCGGTTTTCAATTTTTCCGCCGCCGGACCGCCGATTCCTTTCCCCGGTAACCACGCAGGAGAAATTCTTCCGTACAGCGCTTCCCGCTTCAATTCACAAGGGGAGAATGGGGAGACCTCTCTTCTTTTCTGTATTCATCAGCAAGCGCTTCCAAAAAGGACGCCACATCCCCCTCATGGAAATCAGAAATGCCATAAACGGCACATACCGCGCCGGCAAGCATTTCCTTTGTTTCTTCGTGGGGCAGCGTCGTATTGATTTCCAATTCTACCGTGCTTCCATTGTCTACAGCAGTAATTAAAACAGTCTCTTCTTTATTTTTCATCACACACCTCGCTAACTTCATCGTACAAAAAAAGAGAGTTCCCCGCAAGAAAAATATTTTTCTGCGCCTCTCTTATAAATTCTTTCTTGCCGTATGGTTCCATCCCTTATTTGTGAGTATCTCCGCGTCTTTTCCAAGAAACGCTTTCCCCGCGTACCGATCCCCTGCCAGCTGCCAGCGGAACCATGCCGTCACATAAGCGTCCGCTTCGGCCTGCACATGGCTGTGGTCCGCATGGGAACGCCGTCCCATGACCATCGCTGTCTTTGCCTTTTGAAATATCTTCTCCATATCCGGAAGCGGTGTAATGAGACGATCATCCAGCCTGTCGCCGCTCACCATGAACCACGGCACATTGACCGCAGAAGCGTCATACTTCCAGCTGTTCATTTTTAATTTGTCCGCAAATGATTCCGTCACCGCCGAAACAGTGACGACTGTTTTAAAACGTCCGCCGCCTTTTCGGAATAAAATCGTTTTCACCGCGCCGACGCCGCCTTGAGAATGGCCGCCGATTCCCAGATTGTCTTCATCAATTTTTTGAAAAAACACACTCTTTTGATCCGCCGCCAGCTTGTCCATAAGTTCCAGACCCCATTCCGCCGAGTACCCGATACCCGTATTCCTGTCCGTATTGCCCACGACAATAAAGCCCCAGCTGGCAAGATGTTCAAAAATCGGCTCATCAAGATCACAGGTCGAGGTCGTCCCGTTTAAAAGAAATACCATGGGCCATTTCCGGTTTTCCGTTTCCAGCCGTTTCGGATACCACACACGGTAAGTATAATTTCCGTACTGTTCTTCTTTTCTTGAAACGGTCTTCTTTGCCACTTCGTATATACCGAGGCTGCGGTATCGCTGTTCAATCTTCCCCCGATCCGCCGTCGTTATCCAGTATTCATCAGTAATGGCCTCCGCCGCGTCCGCCATGGAAAAAGAAAGGAGCCATACCCATACATATAAAATTATCTGCAGTTGTTTTTTTATCTTTTCCATATCCGCATTATACCAAAAATGAATAAACAATTAAATTTTATTCTTTGAAACGAACCACGAACAGGAACCGGCATCCATTACTTCGCCAGGGAAAGAAATTCTTTGCGCAAATCTCCGTCTGTTCTGAACCGTCCGGATGCGGAAATCGTCCTTGTAAGTGTTCCCGGTTTTCTGATCCCCCGTGCCGTCATACAGGAATGCTCCCCTTCCAAAAGAACGATCACATCCCCGGCACCGGTAATCCGTTCCATGATATCCCGTATATCCGCTCCTATCCGTTCCTGGATTTGGAGACGCTTAGAGACGGCATCGGCGATGCGGGCAATTTTTGACAGTCCGATGACGCGCCCTCTGGGAATATATCCCACAGCCGCCTTCATATTGTACATGAGGGCGATATGGTGCTCGCAATGGGAAAAGAGGGAAATATCTTTCACCACTACCATGTCACTTTCAGGAGAAGAGAACGTCTTCTCGAAAGCGCGGGCGATTTCTTCATTGGGCACCGCCGCATAGGCCAGCTGCTCGGCCACCATTTCCGCAAAGCGGCGGGGCGTTTCCACAAGCCCTTCTCTTTCGGGATCTTCCCCGACTGCTTCTATAATCAGGCGCGCTGCCTGTTCCAATTTTTTCTGATCCATTTCAGACCCCTCTCCTGTCCGGCTCCCAGATAATTTTATGGAGCTGTACCTGCACGCAGACTTCTGCCAGTTTTTCTTTTCTCACATATTCGACCAATTCACGCGGCTCTATTTTCCCCCACACGGGACTCACATAAAACTTCGGACCGCCCCGGGGAAAATACTTTATAATAATTTCCTTCATATCCTCCAAATCCGTTTTCGAGGAAACGACGAATTTCAGAACATCCTCCTCCGTCAATTCCTTTAAGTTCGGCAGCCGCATGAAAGACTTCATTCCGCTGTCTGTGCATTTGTAATCCATCGTATAAAAAAGATTTTGGGAACGGCGCGCCAAAAGGGGAACTGCGCCGTTCGTTTCTATATTAATTTCATACCCCTCTTCCCCGAGGATGTCGCAGATTTCCTGCAGCGGATGAAGCAGCGGTTCTCCTCCCGTAAAAGTAATCCGCTTCCAGGGATAGGAACGGATACGGCCTAAGAGTTCCTCTTTCGTAAGGAATTCTTCCGCGTCGGACTCTTTTAAAGCATACGCCGTATCGCAGTATGTACAGCGGATATTGCAGCCGGCAAACCGGACAAATACCGCCATATACCCTGTCCGTTTTCCTTCGCCCTCAATGCTGTCAAATATTTCCGCTACGGGAAACTTATTTTTCATATACTGCTGTATTTCCTTCCGTTTCCTGCACCGCCACGCGGATACAGTGGGGAATGCGGTCGCAAAGCCATTTCGCCATATTTTCTGCCGTGGGATTTAATCCTTCCATGATATCGTTAGCGCATCGGTGATCAAAAAGGTTGACGACATCCTTAATCTTCGTGAAATCCACCACCATGCCGTTTTCATCAAGCTTATCATTCTGCACGGTGACAGTCACGATCCAGTTGTGCCCGTGCATTGAAGTGCACTTGCTTTCATAGTTCAGACGCAGGAAGTGCGCTCCGCTGATTTCCATTCTTTTCGTTACTGTAAACATATTATCCTTTCCCTCCGTTCCATGGATCTTCCACCCCGTTTTCAGCAAATGCTTTCGCCCTGTCTATGCAGGTCCCGCATTCGCCGCAAGGCGTGTCACCCCCCTCATAACAGCTCCATGTCAATTCATAAGGCGTCCCCAGCTTCAACCCTTCCGCCACGACGCCGGTTTTATTTTTATCGGCAAAAGGAAAAACCAGATGCACCTTGCCGTATGTGCCGACAGCAACCGCTTCCCCCATGGCTTTCAGAAACCGGGGCGAGCAGTCGGCATACGCTTCTCCCGCCGCATCATCTCCATGGGCGCCGACATAAATATCCGTCTCTTCCTCTTCATAAATGCCGGCTGCCAGACTTGCCACCACAGAAATCATGAGGCCGTTCCGAAAAGGAACATACGTAGATACCTTTCCTGCCCCCTTTTCCGCAATCTGCTCACCGTAACTTTTGTGTACAATACTCTCCGTCGAATGGGACAGAAGAGAACAATTGGAATATTGCAGAATCTGCGCCAGATCAAATTCATAATGGGGCACATGATAATATGCCGCCACCGCTCTTGCGGCATCCAATTCCCTTTTATGCTTCTGCCCATAAAAAATAGAAGCAGTGCTGACATTCTCTGCTCCCAGTGCATTTACAGCCACGGAGAGACAGGTCGTCGAGTCCACACCGCCGCTGGATAATATAATTGCTTTTTTCATATTTCCTCCCGTTTTTTATAGTTGGTGCTCAGAATGGACAACTGTCGAAACAAATTCCCGTTTCGTTTATTAATAGATCAACTCATTATAGCACAGGACAGGAATAAGACAAACAAATATAGTATAATAAAGCTGTATTATTAAAAGGAGGCATTATGAAGGGCGGAGACGCGGACGAATTTATCGATTATCTCATGGACGGCGGCGCCAGTGTACGCCACAAAGGATATGTCTACCATTTTTCAGGATTTGTGTACCATCCCGGCCAGCAGAGGTGGCGGGTGAGCATAGAGAAATACCGCTGGACAAAAGAACCGTTTGAAGATTTCATGGAGCTCGTCTATCATTACACATCCGATGAGGAAGAAGACTGTATCAACCATCTCACCGAAGACATCCTTTGGGACGGGAAATCTTTCTACCAGCTGGAAAAAGCTCTCACCTGGATCGACTGGTAAGAACCTCCTCCGCTATCATCCGGCAGCCCCATCAGCGCCGCTGCAGCCATGCAGTAAAAGAACCGCCGAGGTACGCACGGCAATGCCGGTGCTACATCAACAGTATAAATCATACGGGACTGCCCAAAAATTGAATCATGTGCTATAATTGATTTGTCCTTTTCAGGGACTGATTTTCATGGGGACGTAGCTCAGCTGGGAGAGCGTACGGTTCGCATCCGTAAGGTCGAGAGTTCAATCCTCTTCGTCTCCACCATGCCCTTTGGGGCCAGGCAAAACATAAGCAGGCTTGCCGCAGCAGGTCTGCTTTTTTATTAATGTATTTCAACTGCACCCGTACGCTGCCTCGGAAACCGCCCCGCAGGAAATACCGCAGCGCAAAATATATTTCGCAGATTATTTTTCCCGCTTGACATCTGCCGAAAGAAAATGCTATAGTAGGCACAACTTAATCACAGGCAATGAGAAGAAGAGTAAGCAAAACGAATGTCAAAGAGAGCTTCCGCAAGGTGAAAGGAAGTACAGGAAGTTTGCCGAACATGGTCTTTGAGCCGGATATGCCGAATCATTAAGCAGTCCGGGCGCTCCCGTTACAGAGCTGCGGTATCAGGATTTCCCTCGTACCTACAGAGGTTTGCACGGTGACGCGCAAATGAACTTGGGTGGTAACACGATCTTTCGTCCCTTATTGGACGGAAGATTTTTTATTACAATTTTTTAAGCAAGAATATCAAAGGAGGAATTTTTATGAAATTCAAAAAGACAATCATCGCATCCGTTGCTGCATTGGCACTCACAGGTTTTATCACAGGCTGCGGCGACGAGAAAAAATCAGCGGCTCCTGCTCCGAAAGACAGCAAAGCGGTCACACTCAAAGTAGGCGTATCCCCTGTCCCCCACGCTGAAATTCTTGGCGCCGTGAAAGATAAGCTTGCCAAAGAAGGGGTCAATGTGGAAATCATCGAATTCACCGATTATGTACAGCCGAACCTGGCACTGAACGACAAAAACCTTGACGCGAACTACTTCCAGCACAAACCGTACCTGGATGAATTCGCCCGGTCAAGAAATTTGAAACTCGTTTCCGCAGGAGCGATCCATCTGGAACCGATGTCCGTCTTCTCCAAAAAGATTAAAGACTTGAAAGATCTTCCTGACGGCGCCCGTGTAGCTATCCCGAATGATCCCACAAACGGCGGCCGCGCGCTCCTCGTGCTCCAGTCTGCAGGCCTCATCAAGCTCCGTGACGGCGCACCTATCACAGCTACACCGCAGGATATTACAGAAAACAAAAAGAATCTTCAGTTCTCTGAATTGGAAGCGCCCCAGCTCCCCCGTTCGTTGGAAGACGCCGATATTTCCGTCATCAATATTAACTTTGCCCTGGAAGCGAAACTGAATCCGAAAGATGCTGTCTTCACTGAAAGCAGCGACTCCCCGTATGCAAACATCGTCGCTGTCCGTGAAGGAGATGAAAACCGTCCTGAAATCAAAAAACTGATTGAAGCCCTTACCAGCCAGGAATCCAAAGATTTCATCGAGAAGAAATACAACGGTGCCATCAAAGCCGCCTTCTGATTAAACAAAAGAAGATTTCAAGATAAAGGACCTCTTCTGCCGGACAAACCAAATACCCGGTAAAAGAGGTTCTTTTCATACCAGAAGAAAGTCCGCATCATACATCGGTCTCCTAATGTCTGCCTTTCTGTTATCTTTCATCCCGCATTTTACTTCTGTCATCTGCTGCACGATTCGTAGTTTCCCAGAATTTTAAAATAACTGCACATGGAAGACAGTCCCTCCAGTGTCCGCGTATTTGATGGATCTTTCAGCGAACCCATGACATCGATGTGGAAGAAATACTCAAAAGGTTTCCCTTCGAGCGGACGGGATTCCAGATGGGTCATATTCATACCGCCGTAGAAAAAGTATCCCAGCACATGGTAGAGTGCGCCCGGTTCATGCCTGACGGAAATGGCAAGAGTGATCTTATCTGCTTTATCGGATATTTCCATTTTCAGTGCGATGATGAAGAAACGGGTGTAATTGTTTTCATTAAAAAAGATATTTTCTTTCAGTACGGAAAGCCCATACAGCTTCGCCGCCGTCCGGCTTGCTACGGCCGCCTGATTTTTCTTTCCATCCTTTGAAACACGTTCCGCGCTTTGGGATGTGGAAAAATAAGGTTTCAATTTCCAATCCCGATGTTCATTGAAAAAAGGACGGCACTGGGCAAATCCCTGGGGATGGGAGTAGACCGTATCGATATCTTCCATTTCCGCTCCCGGCAGTCCCAGCAGGTGGTGCTCGATTTTTACCAGTTCTTCACCGACGACGGCGCAGCCGCAGCCCCTGATAAGGTCATAGACTTCTGTAATCCCCCCGGTGGAGGAGTTTTCAATGGGGACAACGCCGTAATCAATCATTCCTCCCGCAACGGCTTTCGTCACATCTTCAAAGAGGGAGAAATATATTTCTTCCCGCTCCCACTTACCGAAGTGCCGTTCCATGGCCTCATAGGTATAGGAGCCTTTCGCGCCGTAACAGCCGACGCGGATCCGTTTTTCCATAGTTTCTCCTATATCCATTTTCTCAATTTCACAAGCAGACCTTTTTCCTTTTTCTCCTCCGGCGTTGGACGCTCTACAGTGCGGACCACCCGTTTTTCCATCTCTTCCCGCCGCTTCCGCGCTTCTGTCGATTCAAAAGGGACGGGCCGCGTAAAAGCGGGCGGCATACGCAGGCTGGGCGGCGCCATGATTTTCGGCACAGTAAATTTCGGCACCTCTTTCAAGCTGCCGGCTTCCTCACGTCCCCAAGGGACATAATGGTATGCGCCGGCAGAAGGGTCGGGCACGTTCCGTTCCGCGATATACTTCGCCCCATTAAAGGGAACGCCGCGGAGACGTTCCAGCAATTGCGCCGCCATGACCTGCGGGGAGAAATAAGAGAACGGCAGTCTCGGCGCCATGCGCGCAACAGAAGAAAGAAATGCCGCCTTCACTTCCTCCGCCGTCATGTTCTCCCTGTGGCGCACTTCATCTAAAAGAAGGATCATTCCCTTTTGGGTAGGAAATAAGTTTTCATAAGGAATAACGGTATTTCTATTCCCCATCCCCGACATATCCAGGAAGAAGACAAGGAACAGGCAGGAGAGCGCCTTATCCCCCGCTTCCGCACGAAGATGGAAGTTTGCCATGACATAGTACAGGTTACGCAGCTTCGACCATTCTCCCGCCATGGTATAGATGGAGACCTTCTGCTGAAAAGCGCGCTCCAGTATATCCCTGGCGGAACAGGGATTCCCTTTCAGAGCCAGAGCAGAACGGGACTCGCCGATTTCTCCTTCCGTAAGCCCGTAGTTTTCACGAACATTCAGGACATACGCCATATGGCGTCCCACCTCGGTACGCCCCTTAGGTTCCAGCACGTATACTTTCGGTACGGCGTGGTTATAATTTTTTTCAGGAACTTCATGGATTACACGCCGGACAAGTTCTGTATGCGTTCCTTCACCGGAGAGGCCGTATCGTTTAAGGAAATCGGAAAGCGCCTTATCGGGAAGCATATTCACCGTTTCCCGGGGAGTGCTTTCGCGGATCCAGCCGTCAGCATAGAGGCGGTCCAGACAGAGATCGGCGTCGCTGCCGTAAGTAGCATACAGATAAGACGGCATCTTTGCATGCACCGGTTTGCCGTCAAAATAATCCAGTATGAGTATCTCACGTACAGAAAGACCCACTCGTCCCGCCTCCTTCTCATCATACTTTATTTTTTAGTATAGCAAAACAAAAGTATGATTAAAAGTCATAAACACAAACCACAGGAAAATTTTTGTCCCTGCACCTAAATTCCGAAAAGCGCTTTTTATCTTATCCCATATCCGGCATCCGGAATTTAATTTCCGCCCTTCGATACTAAACGCCCACGTGCGTCCCCACGGCACTGAAAACGGGAAGCAGGACGGAAAATATGATTGCCGCTGTTACAAGACCTACAAAAAGCAAAAGAGAAGGTTCCAGAATCTTTCTGAATCCTGTCAGTTTCCTTTTCGTTTCCTCTGTCATAAGGCGGGCGCTCCGCTCCAGAAAGAGAGGAAGCCGCCCGCTTTCCATTCCTACATGGATCATGCGGGCAAGGGCGGTATCGCCAAAGGATCTTTCCATGCTCTGGGCAAAATCGCCGCCCCTCTCTATATCCTTTTTTATTTTCAGCAATTCTTCTTTTACGGCGCCGTTATCCGTTATGTCCGCTATATCAGCAAGGGCGTCGGACAAGGTTTTCCCGCTTTTCAAAAGTGCCGACAGGGCAAGCGTCACACGGATGAGGTACAGCCTCCGGATAAAAGGGAAGCGGAAAAGAAACGCATCTGTACTTCTTTTTCCCCGTTCACTTCGTAACCAGACGACACCGCCGACTGCACCCAAGAGAAGTTCAACAAGAAAATAAAACCCTTTTTCCTGTAAGAACAGGCCCAAAGCAAGCGCCGCCCTCGTCACCGCCGGAAGCGGTATGTCGAGGGCGTCAAAAAGCGCGGCAAAGGACGGCAGTATGACAGTAAGGATCAATGCAAATACAAGAAAGGAAAAGAAGAGAACAAAAACAGGATAGGAAAGAGCCGACTTCATCCCGGCAATAAATTCTTCTTCCTTGCGATAGCACGCGGCGGCCAGGCGGAGCTGTTCCGGAATCGTTCCCGACAGCTCGCCTACCTGCAGAAGGGCCGTAAAAAAAGGCGGAAACGCACGGGATCCCGCAAAACTTTCCGCAATGGAGTGCCCTGCTTCGATGGTCGCCTTGATCTCGCCCAGAAGAATCTTTTCTTTCCCGCTCCGGCCGCCGCCAAGGATGTCCAAAGTTTCGGTTACGGGAATCCCCGCGGAAAGAAGTGATTCCCATTCTTCAGCCAAATCGGCGAGACGGCGTCTTTTGAAAAGGGACACTTTTTTCTTTTCTCCCGTTTTTCTGATGGTCATCGGGTGCAGCCCGCGGCTTTTGAGTTCATCCGCTGCTTCTCTTTTGCCGGCAGCCGCCACTCTTCCTTCTTCTACTTCTCCGCTGTCAGCGTACGCTTTATAAAGGAACTCCATTTTACTCTCCCGCCAAATATAAAAGTTCTTTTCGTTCTTTTTCTGTCACGCCCTTTACCTTGTATGCCGCCTGGCGCAGAGTGCGCATGTCATTCACACCCGTTTCCATATAGGACAGGACCTGTGCTTCTTTTCCTTCGCGGATGAGGTTCGCCACGGCAGGGGTATTTGTCAGAATTTCACGGAGCAGTACGGTCTTCGTTCCCATCCGCCAAAGTCTTTGTGCCGACACGCAACGAAGGACGGAAGAAATAATCAGGCGCACTTCGTTTTGTTCTTCCGCCGGAAATACATGCACCATGCGGCCGACGGCTTCCAGAGCGCGCCCGTTGTGGAGCGTCCCCAAAACGAGATGCCCTGTTTCTGCCGCGGTAAGCGCCGCCGCTATGGTTTCCCTGTCCCTCATTTCCCCTACGGCAATGACATCGGGATCCTCACGAAGAGATTCGCGGACGCCCTCGGCAAAACTTACCGCGTCACGACCGATTTCCCGCTGGCGGACAAGGGATTTCCCCGCAGAAAGGACATACTCCACAGGATCTTCCAAGGTCACGATGTGACGCGCTTTTTCCTTTCCGATTCCTTCCAGTACTCTTGCCATGGTAGTACTTTTCCCGCTTCCTGTGGGGCCTGAAAAAAGGACAAGGCCGGAGGATAATTTTGCAATCTTCTCAAACCATTTTTCATCAGGATCTTTTTCCACACGGTCAAGCACGGGCAGCACACGGAGCGCCGCGCAGTCTTTTCCGCCCGCCCGGTACAGATGGAGGCGGAACCGATTTTCTCCTATGGAAAAAGAAGTATCGCATGCACCTTTTTCTTCATACACTTTTCGTTTATCCGGTGAAAGGCAGGAATGGAAAAGCATATCAAAAAAACTTTTCTCCGCTCTTTCTTCCAATTCTTTAAGTCCGCCATGTTCACGGACAATGACATTCCCGTCTTCCGTAAGATGGATATCTGTAGCCTCCGGGTAAAGGGCCAGCCACTGTTCAATATGTTTCATAGTCACTCCCATAAGAGCGCCGCTTCCTCAGGCGGGACGGCGCCGCTTTCCATTAACCGCAAAAGGGATTCCTTCAGGGAATACTGTCCCTGTTTTCTCATACATTCTGAAAACTCTTCGGCTGCCGCGTTTTCATGAAGCAACCGTCGTTCTTCTTTTCCTATTTCCAGCATTTCAAAAACACCGGTCCGCCCGTCTGCGCCTTTCCCCCTGCAATGATCACAGCCCTTTGCCATGTATGCCCGTCTCCCGATAAACGCTTCAGGAAACAACTTTTCTTCCGCCATTTCTCTTGTAATGACCATTTCCTTCCGGCAGGCGGGACAGAGTTTTTTCACAAGCCTTTGAGAAATGATGAGGGACAGCGACGCGGAAAGCAGGTACGGCGGAATGCCCATATCTGTCAGGCGGGCAGGCGCCGATACGGCATCGTTCGTATGAAGCGTAGACAGGACAAGATGTCCCGTAAGAGCAGCATGTACGGCAATTTCCGCCGTTTCCCGGTCGCGTATTTCCCCGATCATCACCACATCGGGATCCTGCCGCACAAGAGAGCGGAGGCCTTTTTCAAAGGTAAGGCCCGCTTTTTCATTCACTTCCACCTGAGTGATTCCCGGTATGCGGTACTCCACGGGATCTTCCACGGAAATCACGCTGATTTCAGGACGGCACACCAGTTTCAGCGCCGCGTAGAGCGTCGATGTTTTCCCGCTTCCCGTAGGACCGGTAGTAAGAATCATGCCGCTTTTCTTCCCGATTTTTGTGCGGAATATTTTCTTCTGCAAGGGAAGCATACCGAGTTCATTCTTTTCAATGAAATCCACCTGTCCCGATAAAATCCGTATGACGATCGTTTCCCCGTAAACCGAGGGCATCACGGAAAGACGGAAATCTGTATTTCTTTCATCCCTGATTTCCGAAAAACTTCCGTCCTGGGGAATGCGGTTTTCCCCCACGTCCATACCGCCCAGGACTTTGGCCCGCACCGACAGCCCCGCCGCCATATCCGGGGGCAGCCGGTACCTTTCTGTAAGAGTTCCGTCAATGCGGAACCGGACAAGGACAAATTCACGGCACGGTTCCAGATGGACATCGCTCGCCTTTTCCGAAACGGCGGCCTGCAGAATTCTCCGTATGGCAATTTCCGCATTGGCCGCCCGCAGTATTTCCATAATTTCTCCCTTCCGCAGGAAAAGCCCGCGGCCTGTTTCCCGCCGCAAGCCTTTCTTTTTACACCTGCATAATGCGCATGATATTCGTGGCAGAAGATTTCCGCCGGTTTATTTCCCCCTGCCTGACCCCTGCCGCGATGACACAAAGGCTGTCCTCACGGAGAACGTTTTTATTTTTCAAAACGGCAGCGGACTGATGGAAAATGTCATCAGCAGATACCAGCTGCTCCGCATAAACAGGGTAAACACCCCAGAAAAGCATCATCTGCCGTACTGTCGTTTGATCGGAGGAAAGAGCATACACTTCGCAATCGGGGCGGTACTTGGACAGAAGGAGCGCGGTATTTCCCGTCATCGTCGGTGTGACAATCGCCTCCGCCTTCAATTCATGAGCTGCCGTCACCGCCGCGCGGCAGGTGGTATTTGATATGCTGTCATAAAGGTCCCTGTCCATGTCACGGTAGCGGAAAAGATGATGTTCCTGGAACTGCTCGGTATATTCCGCAATGGATGCCATCATGGACAGTGCTTCCACAGGATACTTGCCGCTTGCCGTTTCACCGGAGAGCATAATGGCGTCCGTACCGTCGTCGATGGCATTGGCCACATCCGTCACTTCCGCGCGGGTGGGACGGGGATTACGGATCATGGAGTCCAGCATCTGCGTCGCCGTGATGACAGGCTTCCCCTCATAACTGCTCTTCCTGATCATTTCCTTCTGGAGCCGGGGCAGTGTTTTCGGATCCACCTCTACGCCCAGATCTCCGCGGGCAATCATGATTCCATCGGCAGCTTCCACAATCTCTTCAAAATTGTCCACACCTTCCCGCGATTCAATCTTTGCAATGATCTTCATGGGCGAATGCAGGCTGTCAATAATTTCACGGATTTCCCGTATCCCCTTCGCGTCGCGGATGAAAGACGCCGCCACGAAATCAAAACCGTTTTCAATGCCGAAGAGGATATCTTCTTTATCTTTTTCCGTAATGCCGGGCAGCTTTAAAGAAATATCGGGAATGTTCACGCCTTTCCTTTCACCCAGTATACCGCCGTTTTTCACACGGCAGAACACACGGTTCTCTTCCACGTTTTCCACGATCAGTTCGATGAGCCCGTCATCAATAAGAATACAGTGCCCTGCTTTGATATCTTCCGTCAGTTCCCTGTAATTGATGAATCCTTCTTCCCCGTTTCCAAGACGCTCTTCTGTCGTCAATATGAAAATACTGTCTTTCACCAGCTCCACGGGCTGATGGTTTTCCAGAAGCCCCGTACGTATTTCCGGCCCTTTCGTATCCAGCATGGCGGCAATAGGCCGCCCGGTCTCTTCTGCCGCTTTCCGCATGTCTTTCAGACGTGCCAGATGGCCTGCATGGTCACCGTGAGAGAAGTTGAACCGCGCTACGTCCATTTCCTTTGCCAGCGACAGCAAAATAGCGTAGTCATCTTCCCGCGGACCGATGGTGCAGATAATCTTCGTCCTCCGCATAGTTCCTCCTCCAGACAGCGGAAACTTTCCTCTTTCTATTGCCTAATCGGAATAAAAAATATACACTCTATGTAAAGTAAAATATAAAAAGTATTTCCCGCTTTTCTTTATAGTGTACAAAAAGAGCGGGTATAAATAAAGCCTTTTCATTCCTTTGGAGGTTTTTTCATGAACTTTCACGATAAACGCGTCCGCATCGCCCTTCTTATCCTTGCTGCCCTCCTTGTCATTATCGGTTTCCGTATCGTTTCAAATATGATGGCACGAAACGCCGAAGCGGAACGAAGCGGGCAGGAACGGGTAGCTGTGGTGACCACATCCCATGCACAAAGGAAAACCATCGTGCCGAAATTTAAATTCGCAGGCACCCTTGATCCCGTATGGCAGGCAGATGTCGCCGCCAAAGTGGACGGACGCATTGAACGCATCCTCGTCAATGAAGGTGATGCTGTTTCCGCAGGCGATGCACTCCTCCTTCTGGAACAGACCGATACAGGCGCAGGACTCCTTACAGCAAAGGGTGCTTACATTGACGCAGAAACAAACCTGCAGAAAGCGCAGGCCGATCTGGCCCGTTATGAAATCCTTTATAAAGAAGGGGCTGTCTCCAAAGAATCGCTGGACAATATGCGTTTTGCCCTCACGAATGCCCGGGGAAAACTGGATGCGGCAAAAGGCGGTCTTGACGCCGCCCTCTCCAAACAGAGCGGCACCACCGTCACCACGCCGCGGGCAGGCATTGTCCGGAAAAGATACTATCAGGAAGGATATTATGCAAAAACAGGAACCGCCCTTTTCAACATTGCAGATATCTCCACGCTCCTTGCCAAAATAGATATCCCTGAAGGATATGTGCAGAGTATTTCCGTCGGAGGCACAGTGGATTTCACAATTCCCTCCATGAGCGGAAATGACAAACATGTCACAGGCACGATTACACGCATCAGCCCTGTCGCTACCCTGCCGTCACGAACCTTTGAAGCAGAAGTTTCCATATCAAACGACAGCGGCCGTCTCCGCGGCGGCGTATATGCCGATGCCGTCATCACCGCTTCACCGAAAGAAAATGTTCTCACCGTCCCCCTGAGCGCTATCGTCATGCGCGATGACCAGCGGACCGTATATGTCGTTGAAAACGGGATCGCCGTCCGCAAAGTCCTTTCCGTGGGCTATATAGGCGAGGAAACCGTTGAAATTTTAGGCGGAATTACGGAAAGCGATACCATCATCGTCGGCGGCCAGAACAAAGTCCGTGAAGGCGGACAAGTCAAAATCAGCGAATAAATCCATTCCCAAACATACAGAGGACAATTATGATCGAGACATTTATCAAGAGGCCCGTCTTCACCACCATGCTTGTTTTCGTGCTGGTGGTATTCGGCCTCTGGTCCTACCCCGACCTGGGCGTAGATCTCTATCCCGATGTGGAACATCCCATGGTTGCCGTCACCGTCACTTATGAAGGCACGGCACCGGAAGAGATGGAAACCCTCATCACTAAGCCGATTGAGAACCGCATCAGCCAGGTATCGGGAATAAAAACCATCACCTCCAATATCCGCGAAGGCTTCTCCCAGACCATGCTGGAATTTGAGATAGGGACAGATCCCCGGCAGATGGCAGCGGAAGTCCGCGAAAAAGTGGCAGGTGTCCGCAGTCATCTCCCCGACGGCATCACTGAGCCGGTCGTACAGCGTTTCGATATCGCCTCGCAGGCTGTCATGAATATAACTTTTTCCTCCAATAAACGGAGCACCGGAGAAATACGGCGTATCCTGAATGATGTCGTTGTCAATGACCTGCAAATGATTGAAGGCGTCGCCGATGTCAGCCTTTTCGGCGCCGGCGATCGGGCCGTCAAAATCCACGCGGACTCGGAAAAGCTGTCTCAGTACGGTATTTCTTTCCAAACAGTCCTTGAAAAAATAAACAATGCAAATATCAATACACCCGGCGGGAAAATCCGCGCTAACAGCACGACCATCACCGTGCGCACCATGGGGAAATTCAACAGCATCGACGACTTCAAAAACATCATCGTTGCCAGCCACCAGGGCAGCCCTGTCTTCCTCACCGACATAGCTACGGTGGAAGACGCCTGGGAAGAAGAAGAAACCTTCTCCCGCACCAACGGCGTCCCTTCTGTCATGATGTCTGTCCGCAAACAGTCCCGTACGAATACGGTGGATATCATAGATAAAGTTCACGCCCGTCTTGATCAAATCGTGAAAAACGACCTGCCTCCGGATCTCCATATGGACATCATCAACGACCAATCCCTTTTCATCCGTGAAAATGTGCGGGACGTGTGGTTCACCATCTGCTTCGGCGGATTCCTGGCGCTCCTCATCACCTACCTCTTCCTCCGTGATATCCGTGCCACCATCATCGGCGGCCTTTCCATACCGACCTCCATCATTGCCACCTTCTTCCTTATGAAAGTCATGGGGTTCACACTGAATAACATGTCCCTCATGGGACTTTCACTGGCAGTAGGCTTTCTCATCGACGACGCCATTGTCCTTGTGGAAAACGTTTTCCGCCATATGGAAATGGGGAAGAATTCCTTTTCCGCAGCCAAAGACGCCACCAAAGAACTCATGCTTGCCATTCTGGCGACTTCCATGTCGCTTCTGGCCGTCTTTGTACCGATAGGAAATATGGGGGAAATCGTAGGACAGTATTTCCGGCAATTCGGTCTGACTGTCGCTTTCGCTCTCATGTTCTCCACCGCTGCCGCCTACTCGCTGACCCCCATGATGTCTGCCCACTGGCTCAAAAATCTTTCAAAAAAGAAACGGGAAGACGGACCAGGTCGGCCGGAATGGATTACGAAGATCCTGGACGCATTTAACAGCGGCTTTGAGGCGGTCCGTGCCTTTTACGAAGAAATCATGGCTATTGCTTTGCACCATCCCGTGAAAATTATCATCGCCGCCTTTGCCACACTTATATTCAATATTTTCCTCATGCCCTTCCTCGGCACGGAATTCCAGCCGACTTACGATTCCGGTGAATTCCGTATTTCCATAAAAGCGCCGCCCGGTGTTGGTCTCCTTCAGATGGAACGCTGGGCAAAACCCTTAGAAGACATTATCCGGGATATTCCCGACGTCCGCGTAGAAGCCATGTTCCTCGGCGGAAGGCGGATCCCCGTCAATGAAGGCGGCATCCATGTCAGACTGAAGCCTCTGGAAGACCGCAGCCGCAGCATGCTCCCCATCATGGCAGAACTCCGTAAACGGTTCTCCCAGGTCGGCAACATGCAGGTCAGTGTCATGACCAACCAGGGCGGACGCGGCGACTCCCGCCCTGTACAGATCGGGCTCCGCGGAAATGATATGTCCAAACTTACAGCCTACGCCAATGATCTGGCGGAAAAACTCCGCGAAGTACCAGGGGCGGTTGATGTGGAAGTCATCGGCATCGAACCGGAACCGGAAATATCCATACACCTGAACCAGATTAAAGCCGGCAGTCTCGGGCTGGATAACGCCACGGTAGGGAAAGTCGTGCAGTATGCCTTCCAGGGAAAAAGCACGCGCCACTCCTACACCATCGGCAACAATGATTTCGATATCATCCTCCAGCTCGACAAAGAAAACCGCCGCACCATACAGGACGTAGCTGACCTGCGCGTCTCCACGGCGAACGGCACCTTCGTCAGACTGGGAGATATAGCGGACGTAACTCTTTCCTCCGGCCCCACCCGCATCGACAGGGAAGGACGCCAGCGGCAAATTGCCGTTTACGCAAATACATCGGGTATTTCCACAGGCGACCTCCTCTCGAAAATTGAAAACGAACTTATTCCCGACCTGAACATGGACATCGGCTACCGTTACAAACTCATCGGCAGTTCCGATATAATGAGCCGCGTCTTCCATGAAGTGCGGAACGCCATTATCTTAGCCGTCATTTTGATCTACATGGTGCTTGCCGCGGAGTTTGAAAGCTTCACACAGCCCTTCGTTATCATGATGAGCCTTCCTTTTGCCGTCATCGGCGCCGTTCTCGGCCTTCTCGCGGCGAACCAGACAGCCAACATGATGTCCCTCATCGGTTTTACTATGCTCTTGGGACTTGTCACAAAAAATGCCATTCTCCTCATCGACTACGCCAACCGGGCAAGAGCACGGGGCATGCCGCTGGAAGATGCCATACTGGAAGCCTGCTCCCTCCGGCTGCGGCCCATCTTCATGACCACACTTTCCACACTTCTGGGCATGCTCCCCATCGCTCTCGGCATAGGCGCAGGCGCGGAACTCCGCCAGTCCATGGGCGTCGTCCTTATCGGCGGCCTCACCACGTCCACTCTCCTTACCCTCATCGTCGTCCCCCTGATCTACCTTCTCACGGAACGCCATAAAATGCACAAACGTCCTGTGTCAGTTAAGAAGTAAAATACAGCGCTCATCTCCGGTTCCACCACTTATATGAAAAGTATTTTCTACCGTTATCCATACTTCCTTTCCGGTCAAGATGGGGGATAAGAGAAATCCGTTACATGAAAAAACAGAAGGAGAATCTCCATGATAAAAATACTGTTTGTTTGCCACGGCAATATCTGCCGCTCCCCGATGGCGGAATTTGTTATGAAAGACCTCGTGGCAAAAGCCGGATTGGAACATTTGATTTCTATTTCATCCTGCGCGGCGACTTATGAAGAAATCGGAAACGACACCTATCCCCCTGTACGCCGGCTTCTCAAAGACAAGGGGATCCCTTTCACTAAACGGGAAGCACGGATCTTCACGCCTGCCGATTACGAAGAAAGCACTTATATCATCGGCATGGATGATGAGAACCGCCGCGATCTTTACCATCTTACCAAAGGCGATCCGCAGAAAAAGATCTCTCTCCTTCTCGAATGGGCAGGGGAAAAGCGGAGTGTCGCCGATCCGTGGTACACTGATGATTATGAAACAACCTACCGTGATGTACGGGAAGGCTGCGCCGCGATTCTCAAAAGGGTCATGCCATGATTTCCGTTTACCCGGCTTTTTACAAAGACTTCCGCTGCAAGGCAGACAGGTGCATCCACTCGTGCTGTATGCAGAACTGGGAAATCGACATCGACGAAGCCACGGCAATGAAATATCTCGTCATGACGGGAGAACCGGGAGAAACCATCCGCGCGTCCATGACAGGCACAAAAGGAAACCGCCGTTTCATCATGAAAGACGGCCGCTGCCCTCTTTTGCAGGAAAACGGACTCTGCCGCATCATTGCGGAAACGGGAGAAGAAAATCTTTGCGATATCTGTGCCATGCATCCCCGTTTCTTTGTGGAAAACGGAAATTTTGAACTGGCCGGTGTGGGACTTGCCTGTGAAGAAAGCGTGGAGCTTCTCCTGTCCAATTCCAAGCCTCTGCTTTTCATGGAAGACAGAGGCTTTCCTCTATTCGACTTTCCCACACTGCTTTCCGCTATGGGCTACAGTCTTCCCGAAGAAGCGCTCTCCTATACGCCGACCATCAATGAAACTTACTGCCGGACCATTTTACACGCTCTTTCTCAAACGGAGCCTGTCGATGAAGCATGGACGAAGAGGCTCGCCGCTCTTTCCGGAACTTTCACTTCCACACTGAAAAAGGCAGCCTCATATCTTTCCGAAGCACCTCTCCCGGAATTAACGGCGGTGTATCAATACATTTTCTACCGCGCCCTGGAAAAAGAACCTCTCTACGGCATAGACGCCGTCATGACATACGCCCGGCAAAGCACGGAATTCATCTTCATGGAAACTGCCGTATTCGGAGATCTCCCTGAAAACATACGGCGCTGGTCGGAGCAGATCGAATACGACACGGACAATACGGATATCCTTCTGTCACTCATCACAAAATAATATTTCAGCAAAAAAGCAGATCCCGCTAAAGGACCTGCTTTCGTTTTCCCTTAAAACACCTTTTCTTTTAAGATTAAGAGAAAAATTTCATAAAGTTTTTTTACTGCATGCTTCTATACAAAAAGAGAGAATCCACTCCGCTTTTCATGGAGATATCTCAGTATTTCATACTTGTTTTTGCCAATTCTTCCAGAGATGGTTTCAGATAATTTCTTTCCGCGTCACTGGTCACTGCCAGGATTGCTCTGTACTGATTCTCTTTTTTCATGAAGTATCCCCGGATGTAAAGGGGCACGATGAAACCATCGGCATCGCTTATGACCCGCGCACCCGCCGTGTACGTATAGTCATTTAAACGGGTAATCGGTTCTATGTCCTGCAGCCGCACACGGGCAAAGTCTTCAGGGAGTTTCACAGGAGCCGTTTTATTATGCTCACGTATGGCGTCCATGATGAGTTCGTTAATCGCAGGTTCAGCACCCATCAGGTAAAGGTTCGCCATCATAAGCGCCCCTGCAGACACCATATTTTGATCCTTCGCAAAGAAAGGATCCATTCCCTTTTTATTTTCTTCCGTTTCAGGAAAAGAGAAATTCACGACAAAGGCGTCAAAGCTTCCCTCATCAGAAGCGACGAGAAGCTGTCCCGCAGGAAATACTCCTCCTTTTTCCATGCTGAACGGAATCTCTTTCTCCGTCATTTTTTTCACAGACGGCGTCATGGCGAAAGGCGTATAGACAGCATGATTTCTTAAAATGATTTCCTTTGTAAGAAAAGGAGCTGCCTGCCTGTAAAGATCTTTTACGGCATCTCCCGGACTTCTGCGGAAATCGGCAGTCAATTGCCTATCGGCTGCCATGCCTGTACCCGTCTCTTTATGGGCAGGTTCTGCAAAAACAGCGGTCATGGAGGAAACAATAATCCCTGCCGCCAAAAATGCTGTCATGAGTCTTTTCATCGAAGTCCCTCCGCGCCTTTTACTAAAACAGGCTCCATGATCCGGCCTGTGGCCTGATTGGTATAAATGGCAGTGGCTCCAAGTTGTCCTTTATCTGCTGACGCAATGAAAAAGACATAAAAAGGCGCTTCCACCCCGTACTGTTCCACAAAAAGAAACATGCTTCCATAAACAAACTCGGTCTGTCCGTCTTTTTTATAGACGAAACGATTGTTGCTGTCTTCTTTTTTCATGCTTTCCCGGATAGTTTCAAGATTAAAAGTCCGGTTCTCTCCAAGGATATCAATTTTACCCGGATGGGCTTTTTCCATGGCCCTGATGATTTCATTCCAGCCGGCTATATCCTTTTCTTCCAATTTTACAGATACAACAGCCGCCTGATGAAAGGCATCCTTCGTCTCCATTTGCAGCTGGGAAAATCTGGTGGCTGCAAAAAGTTTTCCGAGCTGCTCGGCCATCATTTTTTCATGAACTGTATCGCCTTTTCCAAATAGTCCCATCCGCTTGACAGCAGGAAGGATTTCTTTCTCTGCTTTTTCCTGGTTCCACTCTTTCTGCAGTTCTTTTCCCACATATGATTTATCTGCTTCCCGGAGGGTCATCTCATTTACCAGCGGAAGAATATGTCCGTCCGCCATTTTTAAATCAGATGCCAGAGACAGTCCGCCTGCTGCCAAAGCAAGCGTGAGCGCCATGGCACATATACGTTTTTTCATAATGCTCCTTTCATGAGCTGTCTTTAATTATTTTCTTTCATTATATCAGACTCCGAAAGCATTCCCCAAAAGTGCTGCACGACAGAAACAGTAAGCGTCATCCGGAGTAATAGATTCTTCACTCTGTGTCACTATCCCGTTTCCCGTCTTTCTCACAAAGTATTCTTACCCCTGTTCAGAATGACGATTGGAGGAAAAGGCGTCATAGTGAGGGAAACGTTAATCGTCATCCGAAGCGGATGTGAAGGATCTGTTACCATAGTGAGGAAGACGGTAAGATGTCATTCAGAGTCTAACTATAAAAAGTCAAGTGCTACAAAACAATTATCTTTGGATGACGTGTAACAAGTTCATACTGTTTTTGGGGCAGGACAAAAAGACATCTGTAAAGATGCCTCAAAAAATTAAAATACTCAAGAATGCTGATCAGGCCATTTGGTACCGATTGCCGGATATCTCCATGGCATATAGCACCCGCACAAGCCGCTTTACTGCATGGGAGATGGCAACGTAATAATGTTTTCCTTCCTTCCGTTTCTTTGACAGGTAGGCAGTGAAGCCGGGATCATAGTGACAAACGTACCTTGTGACATTGAACAGTGCATAACGAAGATAGCGGGATCCTCTTTTCTCCATACGGGAATAGCTGCCTGTCAGTTTACCGGACTGATACATTGAAGGTGACATGCCCGCATAGGCCAGAATCTTATCAGGAGAGTCAAATCTGCGGAAACTACCGATTTCCGCGAGAATAACCGCCCCCATTTGCATACCGATGCCCGGCACGGAAGTGATTGGAGAATTTACATCATCCATGATCTTTTCAATCTCAGATTCAACTTCACCAATCTCCTGATCATAAACCCGTAAATGTGCTATGGTATGCTGTAATTCCATCGATTTGGCAGGACTGACGGCCCCGATAGATTGCCTTGCTGTATCCCTGATCCTGATGGCCGTTTCTCTACCGAAGCGTCCTCGTGAAGCCTTAAGAAGCAGGGCGGTTAACCGGGTAAGATGGGTAGCTGCGATATATGCAGAACCCGGAAACTTTTCCAGCATAGCGTAAATAGAATGTATGTGGATACTGGAGACCAGCTGCTCAAGTTCAGGAAACAATATGGTAACCAGCCTGGCTATAGAAGTCTTAAGCTTTGTCCGTTCTCTGACCTTAGTACCCCTATATCTTGTAAGAGACTTTAGTTCCTCCATGTGGTAGGATGATAAGGAGTAGGGCTTTAAGCTTGAATCGGCCATAAGCAGATGCGCAATATTTCTTGAATCAATCTTGTCAGTCTTTGTTCTCCTTAGGCTCTGTCCTTTACGGAAAAGATTAACGCGCAAAGGATTGATTACATAAGCGGTGAGATGCTTGTCCAGCAGAAAGGCAAGAAGGTTGCTGCTGTAATGGCCGGTTGATTCTAGCCCTACTTTTACTTTTGTGAAATCTACAGCCAATGAGCAAATCCGCTTATAAAGAGTCTCATAGCCCTCACGGTTATTTAGGATAGAGAATACCTCCTCAGGAAATTTTCCGTCAGAGTTTATGATGCAGCAGTCATGCTTGTCTTTGGCCACATCAATGCCAACTAAAATCATATTATAACCTCCTGTATGATTTTTGATACTGCATGGATCCACAGGGCTCTTTGCGCTTATATACTCGTTCTACATAAACCGTCAAGCGGTATCTAACTGATCAACAAAGTTGCAAAGAGACTGTGGTTGGAGACTCTGAAAAACCATCTGTGTGGTAGCGCAGCATGTGACCAATCCACAGTATCTCAAAACAGTATACCGTATACTCCCTCCGGAGCATATGATCAAGCACTTTGCTTGACTTACTTAATAATACGAGCGACAGCGAAGAATCTGCTGCCGTGGTGAGGAAAGCCGGTAAGAAGATAAAAGCTATCAGCTGTGAGCTGTCAGCTGCAAGCTAACTATTCTTTTACGATTTAAATCATTACAACAAGCGAGTATCCTCAATCGCACTATGTGCGCCAACAGCTTCTTCTGGCGGCGGGTTCCATGATCCTTGTGTAAAAAGCGGTATTGACGGTGGGACTTCATTCAGAGTAACAGATTCTTCACTCTGTGTCACTATCCCGTTTCCCGTCTTTCTCACAAAGTATTCTTACCCCTGTTCAGAATGACGATGGGAGGAAAAGGCGTCATAATGAGGAAAACAGTAAGCGTCATCCGAAGCGAATGTAAAGGATCTATACACGTGATGAGGGGAGCCGCAGGCACAGCTTGAAAAGCCTGTATCTGAAAACCGCCTTTTTATTCTCCCAACTCGCGGCGGATAAGTTCACTCTTCAATGTCTGCAGCTTGTCAGACAAGTTGATTTCCATCAAATCAGGATTAAGGAGACGTGTGTATTCCGGCCAGAGTGTGTCCATCTGCTTATCTGCATAGCGGATGATTTCAGGAAGTACGGGCAGCGGAAGGTTCCTTCCGTTTTCTATGACAGGCCTCAGCAGTTCCTCCACCGTATAAGTGCCTGCTTTCAGCTCTTTCCTGCGCCATTTCGCCGATTCCGTGACGAGAGTGAAGTCGCCGCCGTCCGCCGCTTTTTCATCACGGAGGCAGACAAGGTCGGTAATCATTTTTCCCGTATCTTTTTTATAGAAACGATAGACCGTCTTGATACCGGGGTTCGTCATTTTTTCCACGTCGTTGGAAAATTTCATAACGGGAACCTCTTTCCCATCCGCTTCTTTCACCGCCATTTTAAAGACGCCCCCCAGAGCGGAAGTACCGTCGGCCGTGATGATTTTCGTACCCACGCCCCACGAGGTGACGGTACATCCCTGCGCTTTGAGGGACTGGATGGTATATTCGTCAAGATCGTTGGAACCGGAAATAATGGCATCAGGGAAGCCGGCTTCGGTAAACATACGGGTCGCTTCCTGAGAGAGATAGGCGATATCTCCGCTGTCGATGCGGATCCCGTATTTCCCGGGGAGCCGCCCCTCTTCTTTCAGTTCTTTAAACACCTGAATTGCATGGGGCACGCCCATTTCAAGAACATTGTAGGTGTCGGCCAGGAGGATGAGGTTGTCATGATACTGGCGAACGTATTCGCGGAAAGCATCTATCTCTTCGTCAAAGCTCATGACCCAGCTGTGGGCCATCGTACCGAGAACGGGGATGCCGAACCGTTTTCCCGCTTCCACATTGGATGTGCCGTTGAACCCTCCGATCATGGCGGCCCGTGCGCCCCAGAGCCCGGCAGAATGCCCCTGCGCGCGGCGGAGACCGAACTCCATCAGGGCGTCTTTCGGCGCCACAGTGCGCACACGCCGTGCTTTCGTGGCGATGAGGCTTTCATGATTCATAATCATGGATAAACCTGTTTCGAGAAGCATGGCTTCTGTCGTAGTACCGTGGAAACGAAGAAGAGGTTCGCCGGGAAAGACTACAGTGCCTTCCGGTACAGCATAAATATTTCCTTTAAAGCGGAAGTCTTTCAGGTAATCAAGAAAGGCGGGATAAAAAATATGCAGACTTTCCAAGTAATTGATATCTTCTTCATCAAAACGGAAATTTTCTACAAACTGCTGGAGATGCTCAAGCCCCGCCACGATGGTGTAGCCGCCGCCGTTAAAAGGATTCTTTCTGTAAAAACGGTCAAATACGACTTTCCGTTCATGGCGTCCTTTGTTGAAAAGGGCATTTGCCATTGTCAATTGGTATAAATCGGTAATCAAGCCATTCATTTTTATTCCGCCTTTCTTTATATACGTATTCTCAAGACTTATTGTTTTTCATTTCCCTCACTACGACAGTAGATCCTTCACATTCGTTCAGGATGACGATTATCGTTTCCCTCACTACGACAGCAGATCCTTCACATTCGCTTAGGATGACGATTAACGTTTCTCTTATTATGATGCCCTTTCCTCCAATCGTCATTCTGAACAGGGGTAAGAATGCTGTATGGGAAAGACGGGAAACGGGATAGTGACACAGAGTGAAGAATCTGTTACTCCGAATGAAGTCCCACCATCAATACCGCTTTTTGACAAGGATCATGGAACCCGCCGCCAGAAGAAGCTGCTGGTGCACGTAGTGCGATTGAGGATACTCGCTTGTCGTAATGATTTAAATCGTAAAAGAATAGTTAGCTTGCAGCTGACAGCTTTTATCTTCTTACCGCTTTCCTCATCACAGGTATAGATCCTTCACCTCCGTTCAGGATGACGATTATCGTTTCCCTCACTACAACAGCAAATCCTTTGCTAATGTTTCGTATGACACCTAATGGAAATCATATGCTTCGGCTTTTAACTCACAGCTAATAGCTAACAGCTAATGGCTGACAGCTGACAGCTCACAGCTGATAGCTTTTATCTTCTTACGGCTCCCCTCATCACGGCAACAGATCCTTCGCTCCCGTTCGTATTTAGACTCCATTATAGCACTTCCCCGCCGGCCTTTCAGAAAATGAAAAACGCGCCCGTCACAAGCGCGCTTTCTTTTACAATTCAATTTCCTCCGTCTTTCCGGTAAACTCTGTGATGACCGCGTTTCCCGATGCCAGCCTGAACACGGTATACCTGCCGTCTTTACGAATACCGTCCAGAGATTCCTCACAGCTCCTCAGCATGGCGCGCCGCGGTTCCTCCCCTTTATCCTCCCGCAGTTTACAGGATATGCAGATATTCGACTGATCCGGATGGGTGGCGCAGATTTCCGCGCGGTCGTTCAGAAGAAGCTGTCCGTAAATCTCATCGTCTTTATTGAAAAGGAAATGGATTACACCGCCGCATACACAGACATTGCTCATCGGCCGGAGGCGCGGCCAGATGCCGTCCAAAGTGGCCAGATAAAACACACCGCATTGTTTCAGATATTCAGCAATTCTTTCCGCCGCTGCCATACAGATTCCTCCCGTCCTTTATCTCTACATTTATTTTATCATATTCCAAAAGAAATATTTACCTCAATCCCGCTTCCGCTTCTTCTCTGCCCGCTAGGATTTTCACTTCCGTATCCAGATGGGTAAGAATCTCGATGACCTCTTTTCGCGTGTCCGCCGTAGCGTTGATACGGCAGGTCGCCCGCCGTGGATCGATAGTGGTCAGAATGCCGATGTATTCGTATCCTTCCATGATACGGTTGACGTAGTTTACATCGCACGGCGCGATTTCGATATAGACGCTGTTATCCACGGGCGCGCCTCCGGAGAATGGTATACGGCGGCAGATCCTGCCCTGTGATCATCGTCAGCTCTTCCAACGGATGAGGCGCTGCTGCCGCCTCTTCACCGTCTTTATTCGTCAGCCGTCCGATCGTAACGGAAAATACATCACCTGCCGGGGTAAGACATTCAACGACCTCTCCCGCCTTGAAATAGTTGCGCTGCTGCACTTTCACCGTACCGTTTCCTTTATCCTGCTCCAGAACAAGACCGATAAAATCATAAGGCTGCTCCGGCTGGGACTTCATATATTCCTGGGCGGAATGGTCGGGGTTCTGGAACGCGAAAGCCGTCGTGTAAGGACGATGGGATACCTTTTCCAGTTCTTCCCGCCATTCCGGACGAACGGAAAATGCCGCTCCCAATTCGTAGTACGAGTCAATCGCTTTCCGGTACGCTGCCACAACCGCCGCCACATAGTAGACGCTCTTCATGCGGCCTTCAATTTTCAGAGAAGAAACGCCCGCTTCGATAAGTTCGGGAATATGGTCGATCATACAGAGATCTTTGCTGTTGAAAATATATGTGCCGTGCTCATCTTCTTCCACGGGGAAATACTGGCCCGGCCGGGACTCTTCCATCACGGAATACTTAAACCGGCAGGCCTGGATGCATTCACCCCGGTTGGACTGGCGTTTCCCGTTTGTAAAATAATTGGATAAAAGACAGCGGCCGCTCCAGGAAATACAGAGCGCCCCATGGCCGAATACTTCCAGTTCGATATCCACCCGTCTTCTGATGTCCGCCATTTCCGAAAGGGATACTTCTCTGGCAAGAACGACACGGGACGCGCCCATATCTTTCCATCTCCTGACAGTGCGCCAGTTTGCCGCGCTCGCCTGCGTGCTCACATGGACCGGCAAATCAGGCGCTGCTTCACGGGCGATATCAAATACGCCGAGATCGGAAATCAGGACGGCATCCGCATGAATATCCTGTAAATATTTCAGGTATGTGTCAAGTCCTTCCAGATCTTCATTCCGGGGAATGATATTGACCGTGATATACACTTTCTTTCCCATGGAATGGGCATACTCCACAGCCTCTTTCATTTCTTCCCGGGTAAAATTGCCGCCGTACGCACGGAGACCGAAAGCTTTCCCCGCCATGTATACCGCGTCCGCCCCGTAAAGGAGCGCCATTTTCATTTTTTCCATATTTCCCGCCGGCGCGAGAAGTTCCATTCTTTCCACTTGTGTTCCTTTCTTCCCTTATTTCTTTATCTTCCTTGACACCGCAAGACCGTCTCCCTCTTCATGGATAACCGTATCATAATGAGCCTCTACATATTCGAGGTATTCCCGAAGGCGTGTGACAAGCGTCCTGTACTGATGGGCCACGGGTTCCCCGCTTCGCACCAATCCTCGGAAAAGAACATTATCCGCCGCAATAACCGCATTTTCCGATAATTTCGGCTCAATAAGTTTCAAATGGCGGAGGTATTGCCCCTTCGGACCGTCAAGGTAAATAAAATCATACAGCCCTGTGAGCGCGGGAAGCACTTCTCCCGCATCCCCCAAATGGCACCGGACACGCTGCTCAAATCCTGCCGCCTGCATGACGGATACAGCCCGTTCATTCCGCAGGGCATCTATTTCTATGGTATCAATTTCCGCCAGAGGAAACCGTTCCGCCAGAAGCAAAGCGGAATAGCCGATGGCCGTCCCCACTTCCAGTATTTTCTTTGGATCGGCTGCCGCCGCGGCTTCCAGCAGCAGCTTCCTCTCCGCCCTGCGCAGAATGGGAATATTCTCTTCTTCCGCTTCCCGCTCCAGTTCCTTTCTCAGATCCGCAATCATAGCCATATCAGTCGTCTGTCCCATAGATCCGGTCGATTTCCGCCTGATGTTCTTCAAGCGTCTTCGTGAAGACATGGCGGCCGTCTTTTTCCGCCACATAGTAAAGATACTCTCCGGGCGCCGCGTCAAGCACCGCACGAACGGCATCCATGCCGGGACTGCTTATGGGGCCGGGCGGAAGCCCCTGCCGTTCATATGTATTATAAGGCGAATCAATTTTCGTATCCGCTATGGTCAGTTCCTCTTTCTGCCTGCCCAATGCATACTGGACAGTAGCGTCAATCTGAAGAGGCATCTGCTTTTCCAGACGCGTCAGGATAACAGAAGCGATCGGCACCTGATCTTCTTTTAACCGCGCTTCCCGCTCCACCATGGACGCGATGGTCATGAGGGCATGAATAGAAAGATGCTTCTCCTCCGCCCGCCTGCGCAATGCGGGTGTAAGCATTTCATCCGTGCGCCGATACATCATGTCAGCAATCTGCCGGGCGGAGCAAGACTTCGGAATTTCATACGTATCGGCGAAAAGAAATCCTTCTCCCTTCACCTTTGCCTCCTCAGGACCGTACATGTATGGAAAAGGCGCGTAAGTTTCCGCTTCATGAAGAAAATCTCCATAGCATTCCAGCCCCGCCTTCTGAAGAACATCTGCAATCTGCACTGCGGTAAAGCCTTCCGGCACGGTGATCTTCACCACTTCTTCTTTTCCGTTTTTCAGAACCGAAATTGTCTCCGCCACCGTCGAACCACGCCGGAATGTATAGTACCCGCTTTTAAGCGCCTTCCCGTTTCCTGTGGCCAAAAGCATGGCGCGGAAAACGGCGGCACTTCTGATAACGCCTTTCTCCTCAAGCATTTCTCCGATTTCCCGCCCCGTGACATTCTTCGGTATTTCCACCATCACCGTTCCATCCGCCGGTCCGTGATAGAAGAAATAAAAATAGAGGAACAGGCCCGCCGCCAGCGCCGCAAAAGCAAGCACCACCCCATGCAGGTATTTCCTTTTATCTTTTATAAAAGATATTTCCTTCATAAAACCTCTCTTGCTTCAATCGCGGAAGAACAGAAACCATCGCGGCCTTCCGCTGTTTTCATGACTGGTTTATTATACCACAACTCTGAAAATAGCCGCTTTTTCTCCGCCGTGCTACAATAGGTCCATCAGTAAAGGAGGAACTCCTATGGAAATCAAAATCGGAACTGCCGGTACCGCCAGCCAGACCGTCACGGAAAAAGACACTGCCCTTGCCGTCAAAAGCGGCTCTCTGCAAGTCCTTGCCACTCCTGTTTTATCCGCCCTTATGGAAGAGGCTGCCGTTGCCGCCCTTGCGCCCTGCCTGCCGCCGAAACAGACTACGGTGGGCGGTTTCATCGCCGTCCGCCACAACGCGCCCACCCCCGTGGGACAAACGATCAAAGCGACTGCCACCGTGACGGCGGTCAGAGGAAAGAAAATATCTTTCACCATCACCGCCTCTGATGAAAACGGCGCCATCGGTGAGGCGGAGCACACCCGTTTCCTTGTGGATGAAGAAGCATTCATGAGGAAATTACACAAGTAAAAAGCGTTTCAAATCAAAAGGCATGTCAAAAGACGCCCGCGGTATTTTGCGGACGTTTTTCATTGATGCTTTATTTTTTTGTATTGCTTTCCGCAGCGCGTTCCACCCCTGTCCCGTCAAAAACGGGGATAAAACTTTGATCGGAAGATTCTTTCTGCTGGACATAGCCGTCTTCAATGCCGAGCGCTTCCATGTACGCTTCCGCCCCTTCGTATTCTTCATCGGTAATCCGGCGGTTGATTTCAGGAAACTCTTCCGCTCTTCCGTGAGGCGTGTACTGCCGCATAAGACTGAAAAGGACATCCCCTTTACGAAACGTTTCCGCCACATATTCCAAAACGCCTTTCGTGTTTTTCATCTGCCCCGGCAAAATAAGATGGCGGATAAGAACACCTTTTTTTAATATACCGTCGGCACCGATTTCATAGGGACCTGTCTGCCGGAACATCTGCTCAATGGCAGACACCGCCTTTTCAAAGTAGTCCGACGCACTGCTGTACCTTTCCGCCGCCGCAGCGTCGCTGTACTTCAAATCAGGAAGCCAGCACTGTATTTTCTTCCGTAGGAACGCCACGGTATGAACGCTTTCATAGCCGCCGCAGTTATACACCACCGGTACGGGAAGCGGTTCTCTCAGACTTTGAAAAACGGCATGGGTAAAATGGGTCGGCGTCACAAGGTCGATATTGTGCGCGCCCCGGGCGATGAGTTCACGGTAAATCTCCGCCAGCCGCTCCACGGATATTTCTATCCCCCGGTGCAGTTCGGATATTTCATAATTCTGGCAATACACGCAGGATAAATTGCACCCCGCAAAAAAAACCGTTCCCGCGCCTCTTGTCCCGCTGATACACGGTTCTTCCCAATGATGGAGCGCCGCCCGTGATACGATGGGAAGCATGCCTGTCCGGCAGTAACCGACGGCGCCCTGTCCGTGAATGGACTCCCGCCGCGGCACACGGCACCCCCGCGGGCAGATATTACAGATACTCATTATATGTCCTTTATATAAAGCGGGCTTTCCCGCAGAATTTCCACTACCTGATTATACACCGAAAGAAGAAAATCCATTGCCCCCGCCTTGTAAAAATCTTATAATGATACATATTGTGGGTAAAGCTGAAAGGAGAAATTTTATGGAACAGCAATCCGGTTTTTTGGACAGAATTTTTCACCTGAAAGAAAATCACACATCCGTCAGGACAGAAATCATGGCGGGCATCACGACTTTCATGACGATGGCGTATATCCTCGCGGTCAATCCCGGCATCATGAGCGCTGCCGGCATGGATAAAGGCGCGCTTCTTACGGCGACCGCCCTTGCCGCATTCATCGGCACCATTCTCATGGCACTCTTTGCCAATTACCCCTTCGCCCTCGCTCCCGGCATGGGGCTGAATGCGTTTTTCGCTTTCACCGTCGTCGGACAGATGGGCTATTCCTGGCAGACCGCCCTTGCCGCTGTTTGTCTGGAAGGCGTGATTTTCATTATCCTGTCTCTCACCAATGTACGCGAAGCGATTTTCAACGCGATCCCCATCAACCTGAAACGGGCAGTGTCGGCAGGCATCGGTCTGTTCATTGCCTTCATCGGACTGGTTTCCGCCAATATCATCGTCGCCAATCCCGCTACGAAAGTTTCTCTTTTCTCCTTTAAAGGCGCAATTGCCGCAGGAACATTCCACACCGTGGGAGTTCCGGTTCTCCTCGCCATCCTGGGTGTGCTTTTCACAGGCATCCTCATGGTGAAAAAAGTGAGAGGAAATATTCTCTGGGGCATCCTCTTCACATGGGGTCTCGGCATCCTCTGCGAACTCACGGGGCTCTACATTCCCGATCCCGCAAAAGGAGCGTTCAGTACTCTGCCGGATCTTTCCGCAGGCATTGCTTCTTTTACCCCTGTAAGCCTGTCCCCCATTTTCATGCAGCTTGATTTCTCAAAGGTGATGAGCCCTGATTTCTTCGTCGTCCTCTTCGCGTTCCTTTTCGTGGATATTTTTGATACCCTCGGCACCCTGGTCGGCGTTTCTTCCAAAGCAAACATGCTTGATGAGGAAGGGAAGCTGCCCCGCATCAAAGGCGCTCTCATGGCTGACGCTGTCGCCACCACCATCGGCGCGGGCCTCGGCGTTTCCACCACGACCACCTTCGTAGAAAGCGCGGCAGGCGTTTCTGAAGGCGGACGGACCGGTCTTACCGCCGTCACCGTAGCCGTTCTCTTTGCCCTCTCCCTGTTCCTTTCCCCCTTCTTCCTGGCAATTCCCGCCTTTGCCACCGCGCCCGCCCTCATCATCGTGGGCTTCCTCATGTTCACCGCCGTCACGGGCATCAACTTCAGCGACCCAACCGAAGCCATTCCCGCATATATCGCCATCCTTGCCATGCCCTTCACATACAGCATCGCCGAAGGCATCTCGTTTGGCATCATCACTTACACTGTCATAAACGCCCTCACAGGAAACGGGAAAAAGATCAGTGCCCTGATGTATATTCTGACCATCCTCTTCATCGGGAAATATATCTTCCTCTGATCGAAGTATTTCCTACAAATGAAACGATAAATTTTTGAAGCACCACGGACCCTTCTTATCAGATAACGGTAAGGAGGGTATTTTACATGTTATGCTCCTTGCAGGCAAATTCGTCCGCCTCGATTTTATACACCGCCACATGCGCTGCCATTCGATCAGTAAACTCGAAATGCTTTTTATCCTGGCATTCCATGAAAATCGTAAGGATCTTTTTCTTCTCTTCCCTGTCTTTTACCACCGACACCGGCCCGCTCCCGATGATGCTGTGGTAGTACTCCGTGTAATCGCAGGCTTTCTCCGCCCGTCCCATGGCACCGCCGTTGTCGATTTCAAAACCGATGACAGGATTTGATTCCGCCAGTTCCCGCTTCAGCCCCGCATCAGCCCCGTGGAAATACACTGTAAGCTTTCCCTCTTCATAAGAGTATCCATAGTTGACCGGCACCACAAAAACACGGCCGCCGTCCTGAAAACCCAAATGGACGATTTTGCACTCGTCCAGAACTTTTCTGATTTCCGTTTCTTCCGTAACTTCTCTGTCGTTTCTTCTCATCATAACCTCCTCGATGACTATTGCCTGCTTAAATTATACCGCTCCATATAAATTCCATCCCTTCTTGTGCTATGATGGAAGAAACATCTGCAGAAAACATATTTTCTTACAAAGGAGTTTGTTATGTTTGAAAATGACAGCCGTTCTTCTTTGCGGAAATGGATTTTTGCCGCTCTCCTCACTGCGGCAGGCGTCCTTCTTTCACCGGTCTTTTCTTTTCCTTTGGGAGTGACCCGTGCTTTCCCGCTCCAGCACATGATCAATATCTTTCTTGCGGTTCTCTGCGGCACGCGGTATGGTGTTTCCGCCGCCTTTACCACATCGGTGATCAGGAATATCATCGGCTCCGGTTCACTCCTCGCCTTCCCCGGCTCGATGATCGGCGCCTTCCTGTCGGGATACCTGTACAGCCGCACGAAAAAACTGTGGGCAGCCGTCCTTGGAGAATTCGCGGGCACATCGCTCATCGGCGGCCTTGTCTCTTATCCGTTGGCCGCTCTCTTTATGGGGTCGTCAAAAGGAGCTTTTTTCTATATTTCCCTCTTTTCCGTTTCCTGCGGCGCCGGGTGCCTCATTGCTTTCATTGTCCTCAAAGGGATCCATATCTTTCAAACAAATACGATAAAAGAAAAATAATATTTCTTTCAAAATTGACTTTCCGAGGCCTTCAGGCCTCTTTCTTTTTGCACGAAAATGACGGCTGCACGCTTATCATATACGATTTGTATGTACAATTAACATCAGGCGTTAAAACCATTGACAGTTTTTATTTCCATCAGATATAATAAGTCTGTTTTGAGACATATTTCATTCATTTTTTATATTTCGTTTAAGTCTTGCTATCTAAATGAGAACCAAGGACAACAAGGGGATTTATTCAATGAGACATACCATACTGAGAGCCGCCGTCTGCGCATTTTTTGCCGGCGCAGCGATGACCGCCTCCGCGGCCAACCCATTTTCTGATGTAGAAAGCGATTCCTGGGCATACGAAGCCGTCGCTTCCCTGTCAGACCAGAACATTGTCGAAGGCTATCCTGACGGCACATTCAAAGGCGACAAGCACATCACCCGCTACGAGCTGGCACAGATCACCGCCCGCCTCCTGGCAAAGAAGGACTCTCTTACCGCCGAGCAGCAGTCCATCGTAGATAAGCTTTCAAGAGAGTATGCCAATGATCTTTCCAACCTCGGCGTCCGTATTTCCGAACTGGAAAAGAAAACAGGAAAAACATTCCTTATTACTGAACTCCGCGTACAGGGCATTGACCGCTACGACAACATTTTCACGGAAAAAAAAGAGAAACACTATGAATTGGGCGCCCGTGTCCGTTTGAATACGATTACCAGAGTAAATGACCGTTCCACCTTGTACGGCCAGCTGGAAACTTTCATCAGCATGAACGGCAGGGAAATGTTTGACCCCAATAAGTACACTTACCACAAAGACGGCTCCATGCACGTTGCCGGCGGTCACAATGACGGCGATGTCCACCTGAATCGCCTTTTGGCTACCTACCAGTTCGGACCGAAGCAGGATACCTCCAACCTTCCCTTCGGCCCCTCCAAAAACCTCATCGGTATCGGCCAGTTCCCCGTAAAAATGGGGGTCACCGGCTACACCTATGACGGCGAATTCAAAGGTGCTTTCCTGAAACTCGGCGACTACCTGAAGGGCCACCAGTTTACTTTCGCTTTTGGCCGCGCTACAAATATCAGTGTCAACTATACCGCGCCCATGATGCACGGAGTCAAGGTAACGCCGATTGCCAAGAGCAAGCTGATTGGCGAGCTTTCCACCAACAAAGTAGTGGCCGCTGCCGTTGCCGCCGATCCGTCTCTCAAAGCCATCCTCGGACAGGCAAAAAATCTCATCAACAGCAGCAATAACCTTCCTGAACTGAAAACCAATCTGAACACTATCGTAGGTGCCATCGGTTCCAAAAACCCGGCACTCGCCTCAGCCGTAGCTGCCAAGCTGGGAGCGCTGAATCTTGACGCACTGGCAGGCGGCTCCATGGTCTACAATCCCGCCACCGATACCCTCTACCCCATGGGTAAAGACGTCATGATGGACTGGGGCGAAGACGAAGACGTGCCGGTCACTTACGCTTCCTATATTTACAAAATACCGGATAAATGGGAAGTCCATGCGTATGCCATGAAAGCAAACGGTCCTGTCGGACACATCTGCGAGGCCTACGGCTTTGCCGGTTCCTACTACGTCACACCGAAATGGAATATCCACGGCGAATTCGTCAAGAATCTCCGTGTCCTTCCTTTGAATAACGAGAAGCCTCACAGCTTCAATTACGGTTTTTCCTATGGAACGGCAGACGTGCTTAAGCCGAAATCTTTCTCCATCGGCATCGATTATATTTACAGCCAGGCCGGCACATACTTTGGCGGCTCCGGCAATGATATCGCCGACCAGTACATGGGACATGTGTATAAAAACTGGCATGGCATGAAAAATGTTCCGGCGTACTTTGCTGATAAGATGGATGCCCTGACCGACGGCAACCCTGCCAACGACCACAACAATTTCGGCGGCGCCAAATTCTTCCTGGCAAAAGCAGCTTATGTTCCCATGAAAGGACTCATCGTAGAAGCTGATTACGGATTTAAGGCCAAAGACATGGGTGGCAAAAAAATGGACAATATGCTCATGCTGAAAGCGACCGCTTACATTAAATAACGAAATAAAAGAAATACTTAACCCGTGATAGTCACCTGTCACGGGTTTTTACCTGCCGTAAGAAAATGGTGGCGGCTATATTTCTCTTTCTTCTCTGATAGAAATCGTACATCTGCCTTTATTTCTTCAAAAAAAAGCACAAAGAAATTTACTCTTTATGCTCTCCTATTTTAATGAAATTGTAAATCAGATTCGAAAAGCCTATCATAGTTCTCCGTTTTGATTTGCCAGCGAAAGCAACACTGATGGCAAGGCCCCATCCGGAACGCAAGCGAAGAATCTGTACCCGTAATGAGGGAGCCGGTAAAGCGTCATCCTGAAGCGATAGCGAAGGATCTACTGCCACAGTGAGGAAAGCTGTAAAATGTTATCAGAGTCATAGATTCTTCACTCTGTGTCACCGTTCCGCTTTCCCGTTTTTCCCACAAAACATTCTTATCCCCGTTCAGAATGACGCTTTAGGGAAAGACGTCTGACATCATTCTCACAGCTTTCTGTTTCGACTTATTCATACTCTCGCTCACAAAATCGTTTCCGCCGTGCCCACATACCACTGCGGCCGTTCCTCTTTTATTTTGGCCGCCAGCTTTCTTTGCTGTACTTCATTTTCCACCATCAGGAAAAAAGCGGATCCTGACCCTGTCATCATCGCTTTTTTGCAAAGAGAGGACAGATAGGAAAACGTTTCCCCAAGAACGGGCTCCGCCTTAAACAGGACGTCTTCAAAATCATTGGAAAGAGATGCCAGCAGCACAGCGCGGTCTTTATTTTTCAAAGCCTCTATACAGCTTTCTGCCGTACCTGCCCTGCGACGGGGGCAGACGTCCAGCAGTCCATAAGCTTTCCCTGTGGAAATAGAAACACCGGGCCGGACGATAACTACGGGCAGTCCCGCCCAACCGGCAAGAGGAGTAAGTTTTTCACCGATCCCTTCACAACGCCGGCACCCGCCTGCCACGCAGAAGGGAACATCAGCCCCCAGCTTCGCCCCCATATCCGCCAATGCCATAAGAGAAAGCTGCTGCCCTGTCATTCTGTTTAATCCACGGAGGACAGCCGCCGCGTCAGAGGAACCGCCGCCCATGCCCGCTTCCGACGGAATCTGCTTCACCAGTTCCATGTGGACACTGCCGGAAAATCCTGTTTCTCTGAAAAATAATTCCGCCGCTTCCCACATAAGATTTGCTTTTCCCCCCGGCGCAAGCCCTTCTTTAATGGAAAGAGAAATCCCTCCCGCTTCCGTAAGTGTCACTTCATCGCAAAGAGATATACTGTGCATCACGCTGTCAATCTCATGATACCCGTCTTCTCTCTTTTCCCCCACCGATAAAGTCAGGTTGATTTTCGCATAAGCCTTTTCTGCAATCATTATGATCCCCATTCGTTATTGATGGCTCTATTATATCATTCCGCCAGCGGCATAATAGATATGAAATACTTCTATATCGAAATGATTTGTTGTCATTTGACTTCCTTTCCCGTATAATTCGATATATAGAACATTATGAATATATTGAATTGTAAACAAAATCTTTTGTGAAGAACCCGAAATTGAAAGGATGAATTTTATGTACGGCATGTTTTTTGATACATATGATACCCCTGTGTACCGCCCGCCAAGTGAAGCGGCCAGCTTTATTCTCCGCGTGACCCGCGGCTGTGCGCATAACAACTGTACCTACTGCAATATGTACCGCGGTGTCAGATTTGAAAAACTTTCTGATGAGCAGATCATGCGCCAGATTGAGCTTGCCCGTGCCACTGACGCGGAAGGTGTGCGCCGCGTATTTCTTGCTGACGGCGACGCCCTTGTACTGCCCACCGGCCGCTTGCTGAAAATCCTGGCAGTATTGAAAGAATATTTCCCCAACTTAGAAAGAGTAGCGTCTTACGCCGCGCCGGGAGATATCCTCCGTAAATCCGTGGAAGAACTCACATCCCTCAGAAAAGCGGGACTCACCCTGCTCTACTACGGTATGGAAAGCGGCGATTCCCAGACGCTGAAAGAGATCCGCAAAGGAGTAAACGGTGATCAGTCCATTGAAGTAGGCAAACGCGCCATCGCCGCAGGAATGCAGCTCTCCATCATGGTCATCCTCGGCATCGCAGGCGCAGAAGGATCGGAGCGCCACGCTCTTGCCACCGCCCATGCCATCAATGAAATCAAGCCGACCATGCTTTCTGCGCTGTCCCTCATGCTCTATCGCGGCAGCGAACTGAAAGACCAGTTTGAACGGGGCGAATTCCATCCCCTGCCGCCGGCGGGACTGATGAAAGAACTCAAACTGATCATGGAGAACGTGCATCTTCCTGACAGCGAACGTATGATTTTCAGAAGCAATCACGTGTCCAACTATATCCGTCTGGCGGCGACACTCCCCGCCCAGAAAGATCAGCTGATGGAGGACATAGAGGAAAGCATCGACTACCTGTCCCAAATGAAAGACTGGGATATTTACAATCACGACTGGACAAAATAGTTATGACAGTAAAGGAGACTATCATGAAAAAATTACTGACTTCCGCAGCACTCGCCCTAACTCTCTCCGCCGCAGGCATGACTTCCTACGCCGTAAACTGGGTCTACCTCGGACAGGACGGAAACGACCGAATCTATTATGATACCTCTTCCGTTTCCCGCCAGGGCAACCTGGTTGCCGTCACCATGCAGGAACGAGAAATGGACGACGAGGTAGAGGAGTACAATTATCTTTTTGATACCCACCGGAAGAAATACACCCTTGCTTCCAAAATTGAATATGATCGAAACGGGAACGTCAAAAAAATTGAAACTTTCCATGAATCGGATTTCGGATGGAAAAAAGTGAAAGAAAATTCGGAAGAAGAGCTGCTCTATAAACAGATCGTGAATAAGCCGGCCACTGCCTCACTGTAGCCGTCCATAAGCGGGAAATCGGCAGTGAGGTGGGAATATATCCATATCTTCAATACGGAAAGAAAAACATACGCTGTCAATTTCAGACCGCTGCTCTCGGGCATCGGACTTCCTCTCCCCATTTAAAAATCCCGCCCCAATTAACGGGCGGAATTTTTAAATGGGTTTTATTTTCTTATTCCGGTTCAATAATGAAAGAGAGAGAAGAGAAATACTTCGGCGTGGTATGTTCATCCTCTTTCTCCCCTGCCACTTCCACACCTACTACGTTCAGACCGTTTGCGCTGACAGTAACTGTAGCGTAACCGTCCGCGTCGGCTGTGGACTCATTAGTCAGGTCATTGATGACGTCCTTGATGAGAGGCGCGTTCGCATAGGGCTTGCCATCTTTGTACACACGGATTCTATACGTATCGCCCTTGCGGAGCGTCAGCGGATTCACCTGGGGAACGATCTGGATTGGCACGTTATAAATGCCGCCCGGCTTTACATCAGGACTCCAATAGTTAATGTTCCATTTGATCGCGTGGGTCGTCTTCACCGCATCCGCCACTTCCGCAAACGGAGCCTGGTGCATTTTGCCGGAGCTGTCTTTCGTGAAGAAACCATAATCAAAGAACGTCACCGTTACTCCCAATTCATCTGTAGGAATGATGGAAATATGATCTTTATAACTTACAGTTTCCACATCCATAGAGCTGAAATTCTTATCATAAGCTTCCACCGCCTTTACACAAGACGGATTGTACGCGTTGTCTGTCGGTCCTTCCCCAAGGACAAGGGCTTTCTGGTCAAAACGGTTTGCGATAAACACGCCGTGGGCAGACACGGAAGAGCAAGCCGCGCCAATAGACAGAGCAGCCGCGCAAAGTAACAGTACGTATCTTTTTTTCATGAAAAACCTCCCTTAAATAATAACCAATTTAATCATAATTATATGTATAATTATATCACACCTTATATTTAATTTTAATCCTATATTTTTGTAATAAACATTTCCCTTAGGTTACACCGTATGGCTTAAACATTGCCGGCGATCTACGAGTTATCGCTTAGATAGGAAGAGTTCAGTAAGTTCGGTAGTGTCAATCATTTTTCACAAATTCAGAACTACCGTCAGCAATGAATAAATTAACAGGTAATTCCTGTTCGAAAATCTGGTTCTTCTCCAGCGCAAACAGATACTGCGTGTTGAGGTAATGTTATGTCTCCGGTCTGATCTGACGACATAACAAAGTCTGGTACAAACGAGTGTTAAGGCACTTTGACCATCCGGGAAGACACCGATCGAGTTCTCCCCTTGGCGATACTCTCCACTGCCATCCATTTGACCTTTTCTTTCTCCATCTGCATAAGACCGGTTTGAATACTAATATATCTCTGCTTTTCTGGTTCAAATGAATATATTCCAATGAGGCATTTTCGAATCCATCCCGCTAATTTCATTCCTATACCAAATATATCACTATTTCAGCAGACTCTTATAGTCATAATTGTTATAAAAATTCCTTTCTCTTTCTAAATACGCTTTATAATTATTTTTTGAAATAAGACCTTTGCCTGCCTTCATTTGCTCTAATATATAAGAATTGATCCATTCTCCATAATGTGATAAATCCTTATAATTATCTAAATCTGTAACTATCCGAAAATCATCATTATAAGAATATAATTTAATATTTTGACAGGACAATATATTTTCAATAAATATCCGTTCCGCTTCTATACGATAATCAATTTTTCCCCGTTCATATTCAATTCCCCAATAGACAATGCTTGGCGGCGCTATAAAATAATAAAACTCTGTTTCAGGATGTGCTCTGGCTATATCCACAATATTTTGCTGCACATTTTCTATTATAGTTTGTTTCTCTTCATTACTTAATCGTACCAATTTTCGTGGCTTATTAAAATGTTTTCTTCCATGTAGCACAAAATCTTTTCCCCATTTTTTTTCATAACGCTTCATCCAATTAGAGTATTGATCAAAAGACGTAACCCCCCCCTTTCTCCCTCGAAAATAATTATGAAGTATAACTCCGCACCTGTTCAATAAGACATCTTTATTAAGAAGGTATTTCACATCATTATAAAAATTATCATCATAAAGATATGTCGGATACTCTCCCAAATCCTCTCTCATTAAATCCTTATCTTCCATGATTTTCCCATAATGTATGTCCCTAATCACCAATTTAATGTCATCCTTATAACGAAATGCCCGGACTAAGGAATCATTTAATTCCTTAAAAGTACTGCCAGAAAATGTAACTTTTACACAATTCACATGAAATAATCGATTCACATCAGATATCTTAAAATTTTGGCTTAAGGATGTTCCTGTAAGTATTGCATCATATTCAAAATTCCTAAAAATTCCATCATTTTGAGACCGTTCATTATTTAACAAGTAAAAGAATGCTTTATGCGGTCTATGATAATGAAAATACGGATCTATACAATAAATAATTCCACCAATAGTCAGCAGAAAAAACAAAAATAAACTGACCAAAAGAAAAGTATATTTCTTAACATCCATAAATAACTCCTAAAACCCAAAATACACAAAAGTTGATTCCGCATTTAATGATATGACTGTCCAACCAAAAAGAAGCGCCATACCTATTCCATGCATAATCGTATTCTTATACTCCCGCCGAAAGCCTTTCTCAAAATAAAGACAAATAAAACATATTAAAAATAAAAATACTATCATCCAACATTCTCTAATCATGATATTTCCATAAGGTATCCGGAAACATTTAAGCAAAAAGGTATACTCCGGTATTTCAAAAGCACGAATAAGTCCTGTACTGAATCCTGCTTTATCAAAATAAATAATTGATAATAATATCTGTATCCATTGTCGCACATCTTTAGCCCAAAAAAGTGCAAACAATATATTTATACTTAAAAAGGTAATTCCCCATTTAACTAAAATCGGTAATTTTTCATATCCTTTTTTTATTAACCGATGAATAACACAACCACACCCATGCAAGACTCCCCAAATAATAAATGTAAAATTGGCTCCATGCCAAATCCCACTAATCAAAAAAACAATCATGATATTTATATAAGTGCGCCAATATCCTTTTTTGCTTCCGCCAAGAGGAAAATATACATATTCACGCAAAAAATCTGTTAATGTAATATGCCACCGCTTCCAAAAATCAGGAATAGATAGTGCTCTATACGGGGCATTGAAATTATCGGGAATCTTAATATTTAACATAGATGATACACCTATCGCCATATCAGTATATCCGCTAAAATCAAAATATATCCGGAAAGTATATGATAATACGATAATAATCCAATCAGCAGAGGTTGCCTTATCAGAATTTATCATCCCCCAGGTCGTTACTTTTGCCAAAACATCTGCAACCAAAACTTTTTTAGCCAATCCAATTATAAATAAATTTAAACCATTAGATATATTCGAAAAGTTCAATATGCTTCTGTTTTGATTCTTAAGTTGCGATATGAATGTATTTGAAAGTACTATAGGTCCTGACGATAATTTGGGAAAATAAAAAATATATAATAAATACTCTATAAAAGTATAGTCTTCTGTCTTCCTTTTATAGGTATCCACAAGATATGCAATTTGCTGAAAAACAATAAAACTTATCCCTATGGGCAGTAAAATATCTCTCAATAAGAAGTCCTGATAAAAAAAATTATTTAAATTTTTTACAAAAAAATTAAAATATTTAAACCAGAATAAAATCACTATATTAAAAATTATTCCGATTGCTAAAACCCATTTTTTTATTTTTACACTCTTTATATAGTGCAATACTCTTATTTCACCCCAATTAACAATCGTACAGGCTAAAAGCGTTAGAAACCCTTCTATATTTAAGAATGCACAAAAAAACATAGAACTGCATAATAAAAAAATATCTCCCCTCCTTTTTGAAAAATATGCTATCGAAAAATATCCGCCTATACAAATCGGTAAAAATAATAAAATAAAAACATATGAATTAAACTGCATCTTTCCCCCTACATCAATAAAAAGCAATCGCTTATTATTCTTTCATTATACTTTACTATTATATCAATAATTTAATAATGAATCCAAATTCCTAATTAACAGTGAAGTACATGCTTAAAGACATACGATTTTTGTCCGGAGGTGAACAGCAACGGGTCCTTATCGCCCATGCCCCGGCAGGAACTCCGGATCTGATACTGATGGATGAACCGACAAGCAGCCTTGATATTAAATATCAGATAGAAATACTCCATCTAATACGAAAACTCGTCCGCAAAACAGACCTTTCCGTTCTGATGACCATCCATGATCTTAATCTGGCTGCCATGTTTTGTGACAAGCTTCTGATCCTCAAAGACGGACATATCTGGAAAGATGGTGCTCCCCCTGCCATTCTGACAGAAGAAAATATAAAAACTATTTATGGCATTGATACCTGCATCATAGAAAAAAACGGACAGCATTTTATCCAGCTTGTAGATTCAGAATACACCAATCCTATGGTCTCTATTAAGAAAAAGACATTTCTTCCGGATAAAACTCCCATATCCAGATAAAAATGTCTTTTATCTTATTGTTTATTTACCGCTGCCCTTAGCTTCTCACAAGCAACATGGTTTATTTTGTAGTAATCACCACGAGATAATACATTTTGGAAATATATATCATAGCAGGCGTCTATATTGCAAAAGAGAGGGCGCTCATTATAAATACTACATAATTTGGTACTAATATCATAGTATCGGCATATTCCATCTCCGCGATCCAATTCCTTGTATAAAGGATTCGTACCTACAGCACAGCAGCAACATCCACATTTATCACACTGAAACATGACTCTCCAAAGCCAAACAAGACCGAGAGCTTTCATTCAACGTACCGTCCTCATGCAAAAGGGGAGTATCCATGATAGCCTTGAGTGTTTTTGCTACCATGGCTGCTTCTCCTATGCATTTTTTCTGTTCCACAGAATATACATTCCAATCCGTTCCGTTTTCTTCAATGACGTTTTTCATCTTTTCTATTTTGGTACTGAATCTACAATCCAATCGTAGCAATACATCTGTAATCTGTCCCGCACGGGTTTGAATCGCCGAAAGCAGACTGCATATGTTATCACATTTAGCTTCAAAAGTTCTTGCTTCTTCCCAATATGTCATTGCCTTGCTTAACTCTTCATCCGCCTTATTGGAAAGGATAAATGCGCCAATCAGTAATGCAGGACCGGCAACCAGACCGCCAAGAATAGCCGCTCCGCCTGCCATACCAAGTCCACCGGCCGCCAGACTTCCACCGCCAAACCATGCTAATGTCGCATTTGTCGCCGCAGCACCAGATAAAGTACCAATCGCTGTGCCGGTCGATGCGGTTCCCAAAAGCCCGACAGCACCATACGCGCCTAAAGCAGCAATACCTCCGCCGACTACACCACTTGCCAATCCACCTCCTAAATCGACAGCATTCACGGATGCTATCTTCAACGTGCCGATGCTCTCACTCTGCGGTGTAAAATCCTGTAATTCTTCCATACCGATGCTGTCTTTAAAATTCACATTCTTTATCTTAGAGAAATCAGCCACAAAGGCACTCATATTGTCTGATAATATTTCCAGCTTTGTCTTTCCTAACGTTTCCACCGTCTGATTTGTACTATTCTTTTTCCTTTCACATCTTGCCTTGGCATTCTTTACGATTTCTTCTCCTTCTTCGCCTACTTCTTTGGCTTCATCCATCTTTTCTTTCGCATCTAATGCGCCCGCAACGCCTAAGCCTCCTGCCACAACAGCTAAACCTGCAATTATAAACGGAATTGGCATAACATAATTCCTCCTCTTCACAAATTAAAGGGAATCTTCCCATCTTTCATATCTCGATCAAACTCATCAAACGTACATACTCCGATGGTCTTTCCAAAAGCTTCCGTGATCCGCTCCAAGCCACGTCCCATCTTATCAAAATCACTTTCCGAAGATGCTACATAGAAAATATTAAACCCTTCATTAATAGCTATCGCTCTTTCTGCAAATAATTTTCCTGTTGCTTCTTCAAAAATTTTCTTTTCGTACCGCATCTGTGCTATAAGCCGGTCACATTCCACCTTGACCCGTTCATATTCTTCCTTCGCCAGCTTTGCATTTTCAGCCGATTGCTTCAAACTGTTCCACATACCGCCCGATACGGCGGTACCTACCATAGCCCCTACGGCAGCTCCCACAAAAGGAATAGGAATCAGAGCCTGCCCCAATGCCGCAGAATAACCGGACGCCAGCATACCGGTTCCCCGTTCCCCTAACCCGAGAATACAGTCCGCCGTAGAAATTTCACCCTTGGCATATCGATAAAGCAAATCTCCGGTAGCCATAACGGCTGACACAACTTTCCCCGGCACATTTGATTTAGCCAAAGCCTTTACAAATTCTGAAGAACTGCTCGATAAGGTATGAGAAACAGTCGTCAGCGCACCGCTTACGGCATACGCTACAGCACCGGATTGCCCTGTTTCTACAGCAATATCTTTCAGAGCATCTTCTGCCTTTTTCTCTCCTTTAAGAACGGCTATCATGTTTTGCATCGTGGATACGGTGGCGGTCATTGTTCCAGCACTACAAGCCGCGTTTACACCTGATTGGTGGAACGCTGTCGCAGCATTCTTCACTTGTTTGACAGCAGCCTCTCTGCGGATATGTTCTCTTGCCGCACGGCTGTCTTCCATCATCTGCGCTTCTGCTTTTGCGCTCAGCTTAATTCCCTTTTTCTTAAGATATTCCTTATCCTCTATCAGCTCTTCATTCGTCCGGCTCCGTTTCACATTATTCAGCTTACGGTTAATTACTTTAAGATTTTCCTTACTATTGGCCACTTCTTTGATATCTTCATTTGTCATCCATGAATCTTTTCTATATTCACCATGAACTTTTTTTAAAGAAACAGTATGATCGGATTCCGCCAAATGACTTTGCCAATCTTTTCCATACTTTAATTTCGCATCCTGTTTCCTCAACTCAAGCCTTTTATTCGTATACGGATCCTTAGGATTCCCTTTTAAAAACGCCTCTTTTTTTGCGTTTATCTTTGCGGATGGACTGTCATAAAGTTTTCGGTCATACTTCTCCGGCTTGGCAAATACCTGTCCAAGACGCGCTGCTGAAGCGTTGGCCGAGTTTCCCGCTGCCAGACCAGCTGCGTTTTCAGCGGCGCCAAAGACCTTCTTTGAGAACTTCTCTTTCTCCTTTTTTACCAACTCACCCATGAATGAACCCGCTCCACACAATCACTGAAAAACAAGCTGATTCATTTCCGCTTGTATGTGTAAATATTGCTTTATTACTCCCTCACATTTTTGGATATAAGAATCCTCTATATTGAATATTTTCGTCAATTTGGAAATCAGTTCTCTCTCCTGCGATGAAAACATTTTATCCGCATAAGCTAACCCGACCAATTCGAAAACAATCATCCGACTTTCCTTTTCATCACTCAAAGCTGCCAAATCCTTCATTATTTCTTCCACCGATTTGGAGACAGATTCCTTCTTGTCTTCTATCTGCATTTCATGACAATACGCCTGAACCATCAATTTTTCCGCATCGCCATAACTTCCGTCTGCTTCACAGACCGCTTTTGCCAATTGTAAAAATAATACTTTCTCTGCCTCGCTAATCCTGTCCAGATACATAAAATCCTCCTTCAACCAAAAATCATAATATAATCTTCAATTAATGTATCACCCCCCGATTTTTATCAAGATATAATTAAATGTTATAAAAGTAAGTTTTATTCATTCATTTACTTCATATACGCACAGACAATTTCTGCACAAAAAACACTTCTCCATCAAAAAACGCCCCGTAAGGAGCGTTTTCCTTTTTACATATTTTATTTTTCACCGCTTTGTTTCACGGCTGCTTCCATAAAACCGTTGAAAAGGGGATGGGGCCGGTTCGGGCGGCTCTTGAATTCCGGATGGGCCTGGGTGGCTGCAAAGTAGGGATGGTCTTTTAATTCGATGATTTCCACGAGACGGTCATCGGGGCTGGTGCCGGAAATGACAAGACCCGCCGCTTCCATCTGCGGACGGAATTCGTTGGACACTTCGTATCTGTGGCGGTGGCGTTCGTAGACAATTTCCTGATTTTCATACAAAGTTCTCGCCCTTGTTCCTTCTTTCAGCTTGCACGGATAGATGCCGAGGCGCATGGTACCGCCTTTTTCCGTGACGTCTTCCTGATCGGGCATGAGGTCGATGACGGGATATTTCCCGTCGGGAATGAATTCAGAAGAGTTGGCTTGTTCCATGTGACACACGTTTCTGGCAAATTCGATAACGGCGCACTGCATGCCGAGGCAGAGCCCAAGGAAGGGAATTTTATTTTCACGAGCATAACGAATGGCGTCGATTTTCCCCTCCACACCGCGGTAGCCGAAGCCGCCGGGGACGACGATACCGTCAACACCGGCAAATACTTCATCCAGATCCGGCTTTTCTTCTTCAAGGATTTCGGAATTGATCCAGCGGATGTTCACCTTGGCCCCCATGGCGTATCCCGCATGGGACAGCGCTTCCGCTACGGAAAGGTAAGCGTCATGGAGCCGGACATATTTACCGACAAGGGCGATCTGCACTTCCTTTTTTGCCGTGGTCATGCGTTCTACCATGGCTTTCCAGTCTTCCATATCCACCGGACGGTCTTCAAGTCCCAATTTTTTCAGGGCGATATGGTCGAGACCTTCCTGTTCCATAAGAAGAGGCACTTCATAAATGCTGTCCGCCGTCAGGTTATTGATGACGGCTTCCGGTTCCACATCGCAGAACATGCCGATTTTCTTTTTCATTTCATCTGACAGTTTTTCCACGGTGCGGCACACGATGATATCCGGCTGGATACCGATGGATCGCAGTTCCTTGACACTGTGCTGGGTTGGTTTCGTTTTCAGTTCGCCCGCCGCCGCGATGTAAGGCACAAGGGTGACATGGACATAGATGACATCATTTCTGTTGGGCACGTCTTTCTTGACCTGGCGGATTGCTTCCAGGAAAGGCAGGGATTCGATATCTCCTACGGTACCGCCGATTTCGGTAATAACAATATCCGCATTGTCATTTTTGCCGACACGGAGAACACGGTCTTTAATTTCATTGGTGATATGGGGGATAACCTGTATAGTGGACCCCAAATACTCACCTTTTCTTTCTTTATTGATCACCGACTGGTAGATTTTGCCTGTTGTCACGTTGGAGGCTTTGGACAAATTTTCATCAATGAAACGTTCGTAGTGTCCCAGATCAAGATCCGTTTCCGCGCCGTCATCAGTGACAAAGACCTCGCCGTGCTGGTAAGGACTCATGGTACCGGGATCGATATTGATATAAGGGTCAAATTTCTGAATGGTAACTTTGTACCCTCTGTTTTTCAGAAGACGGCCTAGGGAAGCGGCGGTGATGCCTTTCCCCAAAGATGAAACGACGCCGCCGGTCACGAAAATATACTTTGTCATGGTTCCTCCTTTACATGCGCTCCGGTGCGGAAACACCGAGAATAGAAAGCGCGTGGACAAGCACGTGCTGTACGGCGGTGATGAGGCCGAGCCTTGCCTGTGTCACGCCTTCTTCAACACCCAGAATGCGGCATTCACGGTAAAAATGATGGAAAAGCCCTGCCAGCTCATAGGCATATTTCGCTACCCGCTGGGGCGCTCTTTCCGTTGCTGCGCCGTCAATGAGCATATGGTAGTTTTCCATTTTCTTGACAAGGTCCAGTTCACATTCTTCCGTCAGTTTCGTAAAGTCTGTCTTTTCCCAGTCGCCCCACTTTACGCCCGCTTCTTTTGCCTGGGCAAAAAGGCTGTGGATACGGGCATTGGCATACTGGATATAGTAAACGGGGTTGTCGCTGGACTGCTTTTTCGCCAGGTCAATATCGAAGTCCATCTGGCTGTCCAGTGTGCGGCTGCAGAAGAAATACCGCGCCGCATCGCTTCCCACTTCGTCCATCAGCTCACGGAGCGTGACCGCCTGTCCTGTGCGCTTGGACATTTTCACCGGCTGTCCGTCACGAAGAAGTGTCACCATCTGGAGAAGCATGATTTCAAAATCTTCCGGATTGTAGCCGAGGAACTTCATGGCGGAATGGATACGGATGATGTATCCGTGGTGATCCGCGCCCCATATGTCAATCAGTTTATTATAGCCTCGTTTTTCCTTATTCGGCACATAGGCGATGTCGGAACAGAAATAGGTCGGTTCACCGTTCGCGCGGATAACGACCCTGTCCTTGTCATCACCGTTCTTCGTCGTGGCAAGCCACCAGGCGCCGTCTTTCTCGTAAAGATATCCGTCTTTTTTCAGTATGTCCAGAGCGTCATCCACCTGCTTGGGGTAAAGCGATTTTTCAGAGAACCAGTTGTCAAAAGTGACATGGAAATCAGCCAGATCCTTTTTCAGGATAGACAACTTTTCACTAAGCGCTACCGTTTTGAATACCTTCAGGCGCACCTCTTCATCCATGGACAGATACGCATCGCCTTCACGGTCAATGAGGGACTTGGCGGTTTCCACGATGTCATACCCATGGTAGCCGTCGTCCGGCACATCTGCGTCTTTCCCGAGAAGCTGGAGGTAACGGGCATTGACCGATTCCGCCAGGTGGGCAATCTGGCTGCCCGCGTCATTCACATAATACTCGGCATACACATCATACCCCGCCGCGCGGAGCAGGTTCACCAGAGCAGAACCATAAGCCGCGCCGCGGGCGTGCCCGATATGGAGCGGTCCTGTAGGATTGGCAGACACATATTCCACAAGGATCTTGTCCTTTTTATCTTTCGGAAGATCTCCGTAAGAAGCGCCGGCGGAAAGGATATTTCTTAACTCGGCATACACCGTGTCTGCCGCCAGAAAGAAATTGATGAATCCCGCTCCTGCGATTTCCATTTTAGAAACGAGAGGCGCGTCAATATATTTCACGATACTTTCCGCAATGGCGCGGGGCGCCTTATGCGCCGTCCTTGCCCACTGCATGGCCGCATTGGTGGAATAATCGCCGAACTCCTTCGCTTTCGGTATTTCCAGGCGCTGCACAGGCGCATATTCTCCGGGGGGAAGTTCTCCCGCCGCCTCTGCCGCCGCCCTTGCCCTTTCAATAATTTCCTTCAGTTCTTCTCTGACTTCCATGAACTTTCCGATTCCTCCCGCACATCAATAATAATTTCGTTCAAATGGCTGAAAAGCCCTTTCATTTCAATGTCATAAACCAGACGGAGCTGCCCCTTTCCCCCGCTCACCGTGTCAGTGATTTCTTTCGAAGAAACAGTGATCTCCACAGGTCCTGCCGGTGTTATATACTCCGACTTTGCCACAATGCCCGGACGGTATTCCGTTTCCTGTAGGAAACTCCCCTGCCGTGAAAGCGTGACATGGTCTTCATACATGCGGATCGTCGTCGTCGTTCCCTCCATACCGGAAAGAGACGTTTCTTCGTAGGTCAGGTACCGGCAGTCCTCATCTTCGCCGTACACGCCCGGCGTTTCCAGTACCACTTCCTCCGCCTTGCCCCGTTCGTCCCGCTGGATCGACTTGCAGCGGATCATGACCTGCTTCTCCACAGTACCCCGTCTTTCTTCAAACAAAAGAAATGCCGAAAAACAAAAACGCGTTTCGGTATTTTTCTAAAAATATTTACAATTAATTATATCACATTCAAAAGCGGAAAATTCGCCATGAAAAAAGAAAATAAGATTACCCCAGCGCCACGTCGAGAGCCATCATGACCATGAAACCGATAGCAAAGGAAACCACGCCTATATCAGAATGCTCCCCCGCCGACATTTCAGGAATGAGCTCTTCCACGACGACATAAATCATGGCCCCTGCGGCAAAGCTGAGAAATCCGGGAAGAAGCGGAACGACAAGGCTTGTAAGCAAAATCGTCACAATCGCGCCGACCGGTTCCACAACGCCCGAAAGAAATCCTCCGAAAAAGGATTTCCAGCTCCCCATACCTGACGCTTTGAGCGGCATGGAAATAATAGCCCCCTCCGGGAAGTTCTGAATAGCGATTCCCGCTGAAAGAGCCATCGCCCCTGCCGCGGTCAGACCGTCGCTGCCGGCAAGAACCCCTGCATATACCACGCCTACTGCCATTCCCTCAGGAATATTATGGAGCGTCACCGCCAAAATAAGCATCGTCGTCTTCTTCAGATGACTCCTCGGTCCTTCCGCCGTTTCCGCGTTCATGTGCAGGTGTGGAATGATGTGATCCAAAAGCAGGAGAAATGCCACACCCACACCGAAACCGATCACCGCAGGAAGAAATGCCCACCGCCCCATAGGCGCCGACTGCTCCAGCGCCGGAATGAGCAGACTGAAAAATGAAGCCGCCACCATAACGCCTGCGGCAAACCCCGTGAGACCGCGCTGAACCGATCGATTCAGCCGCCCCTGCATAAAAAAGACACACGCCGCCCCCAGCGTCGTACCAAGAAGGGGAATCATAAGCCCCCAGAAAACATCTTCCATGTATATCCCCTATATTTTATACTCTGATTTATATTATTTTACCGCTTTTCTGCCAACAAAAGTATCTTTTCTTTCCCTGTATAGAAATATTTTTTCGGATAATGACAGCAATCAGCTTCCCCCTGCGCCGAAAGGATTTTTTCCGCCCCGTTCATCTGCGTCTTTCCGCCATGATAAAACCGCTCCTCCAAAGAAGAGCAGTTTCCTTACTGCAGCCGGATCTGCATATTATCCGTGATATATTCCAGCGCGCCGGGATACTCTGCGGCATACGCCCGGTAAAGGTACTCCAGCGCCTTGTCCCGATTGATTTCCGTACCGAGACCCTCGGCATAGCAGATTCCCAAATGGTACCAGCTGGCCGCCTCTTCCATTTCAGCCCCTTTTTCATACCAGCGGAACGCTTCCGCCACATTCGGAAGGATTTCATTTCCCACAAGGTACATCGTTCCGATTTCATCCGCCGCAAGACCCTGGCCCAGGGCAAATGCCTGCTTGTACATCTCCACAGCGGCCGCTTTATCTTCAGTAACGCCCGCACCGTAGCGGTAGCACTGGGCAAGAGCGGAATACGCCGCCGCCAGATTCATGCCTGCCGCCTTCTGATAGAGGGCGACCGCCTTTTTTTCGTCCCGTTCCACACCAATACCGTGAAGGTAACTTTGTCCCAGCGCCCACATGCCCATGGGATAGCCGCGGTCAGCCGTTTCCTTAAAGCAGTCTGCCGCTTTCCGATCATCCTTCTCTACTGCGCTGCCTTCCAGGTAGCAGCGGCCCATCATGAAGAGAGCGTCCAGATCTCCCTCTCCTGCCGCTTTTTGGAAATAAGAAAATGCCTTTCCTTCATCAAAATCCACACCCTGCCCTGCATAATACATAAAGCCGATCGATGTGAGCGCCTCCCTGGAATGCATTTCTTCCGCCTTCCTGTACAGAGAAAGCGCTTTTTTCCCATCTTCTTCCACTTCTTCCCCCAGGCGGTACATGTCGCCAAGAGCATTGAGAGAACGCCAATATCCTTTTTCTACGCCTTTCTCCAGCCAGAAGACAGCCTGCTTCCCGCTCTTTTCCACACCGAACCCGTACAGATACATATCGCCCAGCTCATCAGCAGCCACGATATCCCCCGCTTCCGCCGCCTTCACGACAGACGGAAAATACCCGCGGCAAAGCACCGCCCTCTCCTCAGAGCGGGGATCCTCCATGTACGCCAGATTCAATTGGGACAGCAGTTCGCCGATCGCCGCGCCTTTCCCGTGCCAGTAGCGGGCTTCCGTTTCATTCCTGTCTTTAATCGAGCCGAGACCGTGATTGTAATACTCACCGAGGAAGTACATCGCCCGGCCGCAGCCTGCCCCGGCAAGCTCCATAAATAAAGGAAACGCTTCATCAAGCCGGCACCGGATGTAGAGCGCTTCCGCCTTATTCAATAACTTTTCGTCAAACATACGAACCTCTCTCATTACCTGTGTACCTATTGTAACACAGTCGGCCTGTGTAAAAAACATCCAACGACGCATATAGGAATATATTGTATAAGAAAAGATGATATATGCCGTATTGGAATATTTTTAATATGTTTGGCATCAGATATCAGCTTCTATTCTTTCTGCCGTTACAGAATCACACGTTTCGTTTTCCTCATCACGGCAGCAGATCCTTTGCTGTTGTTTCGTATGACACCTAACGGAAATCATATGCTTCGGCTTTTAACTCACAGCTAACAGCTTATAGCTGACAGCTCACAGCTGATAGCCTTTATCTTCTTACCGCTTTCCCCACCACGGTAACAGATTCTTCGCTGTCGCTCAGAATGACGCCTTACCATGGGTGCTACTTTATCGGCAGGCCTGAAAGTGGTTAGAATCCCAGCTGTGCCGTCTGTTTAACGTCATTCTGAATGGAGGCAAGAACACCTTGTGGGAAGGACGGGAAACGGAACGGTGAAACGGAGTGAAGAATCTATTACTCTGATAACTCCTTACCGCTTTCCCCACCACGAGTACAGATTTTTCGCACGGTTCTGGCAGACACACTGCCATGAGTTCCACTTTTACCGGAAAACGAAAAAAGAGCAGGCACCATCAGCAGTGCCTGCTCCTTTCTTACTAAAAGTTGCTTACTTCTTGGCAGCGAGAGCTGCTACCTGGGCCTTCAATTCATCCAGCTCCGATCTCATCTCTTTATTTTCCGCCTGCATCTTGTCATTTTTCTCTTTCAAGTCCTTAATCTGGTTCGCCATTTCCACTTTGGAATAACGGGTGTAAACATCGCCGCGTCCCAGCTTTACGGAAACGCCCGCATTAATCATGTTCCTGTCATCACCCATGGTCCAGCCGAGACTCATCATGGTTCTTTCGTTCGGCCGATAGAAGAGGCCTACCGCCGCAGCGCTGGCGTTGCGGTAATTGCCGAAACCTGCCGCAATGTCCCACTTGTCATGGGGATCGAAATCCAACGGATGGAGGGCTGCCAGTGCGGCGGCTCCCGCTCCCACTTTACTGATACGGTTGTCCAGATTTCCCAGTTTCCCGTTCAGATTGTTGATGGTATTTCCCAGATTGGTAATGTTGGTTGTGTTCTTGCCCACCTGTTTGTCCAGTATGGTCAGGTTGTCTCCGGCGCTGTTTTCTTTCTTCACATAGTTGCCGTCATTCTTCACGCGGGTTTCATGGTACACTGTATTTCCACTGACAATCTTTGTGCTTCCGTTTTCCACTTTTCCGTCGGCTTTCACGTTGACCGTGTATTCCGTTCCGCCAAACGTGTTGGCAATTGTGTCAAGTGTCACATTTTCACCGGCTTTCACGGTGTTTCTTGTGTCTTTCGTGGCCACGGTGACTTTGTTTTCTTTTCCGTCGCTCCCTTTCAGGGTAATAGTGGTGGTATTGTCCGCGTTTTGTGTGCCGCTCATGGTATAGGTGGTATTGGTATCAATCTGCCCCGCGATGGCGGACAAGTCTACACTGCCTTTTACTTCGTTTCCGGCCGTGTCTTTTACGCTCATGGACAGGGTTTTACCGCTAAGGGACAGCGCATTGCTGTCCCTTACCAGGGTGTCATTGCCATCTGCCGCTCCGGCTACCGCTTTCTTCAGCTGTGCCACGTTCACCGCATCGGTGTCCTGTGTACCGGCCGCCACACCGGTGATCTGGCGGGTGATATCTTTGGACGCATCGCCTACGGAAACGGCGTTTGCCGTAGATTTCCATACGCCCGTGGTGTCATTGGAATGATCATCACCGGAAATATCATAACCGATTTTGCCTTTTTCCGTGGACGCCACAGAACCGCTTCCCAGCGCTACCGCATCGGATACTGTTGCTTTTGAACCCTCACCCATAGCTATAGAATTTTTCGCGGCGTCTTCTACAATACCGCCGGAAACAGCGAAACTGTTCCGTGCATTTGCCTTACTGTTATATCCCATGGCGGTAGAATAGTCACCCTTCGCCTCTGACAATCCGCCGCTAGCCAAAGACCAGTTGCCTGCCGCTGTTGTATTGCTACCCATAGCTGTAGAAGCAATTCCGGAAGCGGTGGTATCTGTCCCCAGGGCGGTAGACGACTGTCCTTCCGCTTTCGTATCACTTCCCAATGCTACCGACCAAGTCCCTGATGCTTTCGTATCATTTCCTAATGCCACGGAGTCCTGCCCGGTCGCCTTTGCTTTATTGCCGCCTGCGATGGCATGTGCACCGCTGGCTACGGATTCAAAACCGAATGCGGTAGCAGCTCCGCCGGTAGCAATCGTACCGCTGCCCATGGCGGTCTGCGCATGGTTCCCTGCCCCCGGCTGTCCGGAGGGAGCGCCTGCCTGTGTATTGTAGCCTAATGCGACAGATTCAAGACTATAGGCCTTCGCACCGTGACCAATCGCCACAGTCCCTTGTTTCTCGGCCAAAGTACCCGCACCGATAGCAACAGACCCCCATCCCTTCGCCTGCGCATTATTGCCTACGGCGAAAGAGAAGTCGCCTGATGCATTTCCGCCGGTCAGTGCCGTTGCTTTCAGACCGCCTGCCTTGGCAGCCACACCGACTGCCAGTGCACGATCGCCGGTAGCGCCGTCATTATTATAGTTTTCATCACTGCTGTTACCCTTCACGGAGAAGAAATGAACTTTCGAGGCATCGGCGGCTGTCTGTACCGCTTTCAGCTGTGCCACGTTCACCGCATCAGTATCTGCCGCACCGGCCGCTACGCCGGTAATTTGGCGAGTGACTGCCGCACTGGTCGGAGTCGCCTCTTTACCTACGGAAACAGCGGCAGCCGTCGATTTCCATACGCCTGTTGTATCGTTGGAATGATCGGTACCGGAAGCGTCATACCCTATAACTCCTTTGTCCACAGAAGCCACGGAACTGCTTCCGAGGGCCACGCCGCCCGCTGCAGTCACGTTGGCATTGTGTCCGATGGAAACAACATCCGACATGTTTGTCGTGATTGGGTTATCTCCGGAACCAAGAATGATACTGCCGCCTGCACCGGAAAGTTTGCGCTTATTGCCCAGCACAAGGGCATCATCCGTATCTTCCACCGTATTTTCAGAACCGATAACGGATACATGATTAATATTTTTGCCGATATTCAGATACCCGTCAATCATATTGTACTTACTTTCATGCCCGTCCGTACCGGTGAGCTTATTGCCCACACCGACTAGTTTGGAAAGCTGGGCATAATCGGCGATATTTGCTCCGCCTATGGCAAGGACAGAACCGCCGCTGTCTTTCACCAGATCACCCAGGGCATTAATCATATCATCCGTATCGCCTGTGCTTATCGCTTTCTGCAGCGCATTAGACAACGGTCCGGCAGCAAACCCGTTCACCGGACGGTAGGAATTGGTGACTTTATTTCCTGCGCCAAAGATCAGAGACGCATTGGCATTTTCCGTCTTATTCGCTACACCGATAATGCTGTTCGCCACACCGTCGAAGTCCACACCGCTCTTCGCACCGACAACATTGAATGTGCCGTAAACGGAAGAGGTCGCTCCCTGGAAGCCGGAATTAAAGCCGTTGATTCCGTTTCCGTCTACACGGGAGAAAGCGCCTGTCACAGCAGAAGCCGTACCGTTGGCTGCTGCGCCCGCGCCGGCTGCCAGCGCCATGCCGCCTTTCGCGCCGTCGTTGTTATAGTTGCCTGCACTGTGATATCCTGCATCGTTCACGCTGTAATAATGCGTTTTAGCCGTTTTCAGCTGCGCCACGTTGACCGCATCGGTGTCCTGCGTACCGGCTGCTACACCTGTAATCTGGCGGGTAATTCCTCTTGAAACATCGCCTACGGAAACAGCAGCGGCCGTCGCTTTCCAAGTACCTATAATCAGATTTCTCTCGCCAAGAGCGGAATTATACTTCGTTTCCGCATCCGTATAATCGGTCTTTGCAGCATTCATAGCCGTCTGCGCCGTATCCATAACTATTTTGGCATCGTCCATTTTCTTTTTGCGCGCCAAATCGTATTGATCGCCGGAATGCTCATAGCTGTGATAGGTCTGGTAGGCTTGTGTATATTCAGCGCTCTTCGCCAGGAAATCATTGACTTTTCCTTCATAGTCCGCTTTTTTCGCCGTGTAAGCAGAGGAGAGGCCGGGCAAATCTCCGTTCAGTTCTGCCAGTCTTGCCGTTTTTCCGGTTAAATTTGCTATTTCCGTATCGTTTTGGATATTTTGATTTGTGTCAGGGCTATAACCGTATACCCCGGCATCCACAGAAGAAACAGATTCGCTGCCGAGAGCCACGCCGCCATTTTTCTGCACGTCCGTATTGTAGCCCAGCATGACAGCATTGCTGATATTGGCAGTATGCGTTTTAGTTGGAACGGTGGCTCTCACATTGTATGGAATCGGTCTCCCTGTATACCCTCCCGGCGTACCGGAAGAGCTCCCCAAACTGGGCGTATAAGTCTTGCTTACGACGTCTTCCTTTGTTGCCATGGCACCAAGAATGACATTATTTGTTCCGCCGGACATTTCATGATAATCGCCAATCACAACATCTGACGTTCCATCGGATATCTTATTTCCGGTCCCCACTACAGCCACACGGTTCACGTTGGTTCCTGTATTTTGGAATCCCGCCATCGTATTGTTGGCGCTGGTACCGTTTGCCGTGCCATTCAGAACATTCCCCGTTCCGATGATCTGGGAACGCCGGGCGTAATCAGAACGGTTTCCATTCCCTGCGATAAGAACAGATCCGCTGGTATTCGCAAAATCCCCCATTACTTTTGCCGCCTGATCCGAATACCCTTCCTGATAACCGCTGCGGAAAAGCAATTCTGTCATAGCCCCTTGCCCGAATGTTCCTTCCAGTCCGCTTGACATATCTACTGTAGCATGGGAAAGGATATTCCCTGAACCGAATATCATCGAGTTATCTGCATTATCCAGCTTATTCCATGCACCGATGATGCTGCCCGCTACGCCATTTGAGGTGTTACCATTCGAGGTAATCTTGTTATTCACCCCATAAATAGAAGACCAGATATTCGGGAAAGAGCCTTGATTGGCTTCAATGACAGAATTGTGCCCTGTCACAGTTCCTTCATGGCCCAGAGCCAGCGCGCTGTGTCCCACTGCCACATTCAATCCGCGGCCGCTTTGCGCATTATACCCTACGACGACACTTCCGCCGCCCTGCTCTCTTTTGCCGGAAGCCTTTTCTTCCGGTGTCATGGAACCGATAATAACAGATTCCTTAATCGTTCCAAAGGTTTGGTTATCCCCGATCACAATACCCGAGGTGGGATTGACCGTTTCGTTATTATTCCCGATGACAGTCAGGCTCTCATGCCCTGTCATGTAGGTGTCGTTGCCTTCAATTTTGTTCCCCATGCCGATGACCAAGTCCGAAGTGCCGTTACGTGTTATGCCATGATATCCGGAAACAGTACCGGCATCCCGATTGGTAATACTGTTATTATCACCAAATACATTTTGCCGGTCACTGTTTGTCACCGTGTTTCCTTTGCCGACAACCCGAACGTCTTCGCTGTCTTTAATGGTGTTTTTCTTGCCGACAATCACGTCATCCTTTTCCTTGCTGACTTCATTGTCTATTCCGACAACTGTAGAGTCAGTCGTATCAGTTACCGCATTGGGCGCTTCCGTATTCCCTACTATTACATTATCAACAGCCCCCGCGACGGAAGAGGTCAGCAGAAAAGCTGTCAATGCCGCTGCCAGCGCGTTTTTAGAGACTCTCACCCCCCCCACTTTTTTTCGCTGTCCCCGCGATTTCCGAAACCACCACATAGCTGTTCTTCACTCGACTCCAAATGACTTTGTAAATGCGATTCATTTTTTCCTCCCATAAAAAACAATATAATTAAAAGCGCAATAAAAAGAAGCAACATCCCCATGCTGCCGATACTGCCTTCATACCACCTCTCCCCATAACACTTCATTTGCCTGAAAAGCAGGATATAGAATCCGTAAATAGGAAAATTCCTGCCGGTTTCTCCCGCTTTCCTTTCAACACTTATTTTATTAAACAACCTCTGTCTCATTATAACAAAAGATTTATCTTATTTCTATATAATATGTACTGTTTTACAAATGCCTCTATTCACACCGCTTCCTCATCACGGCAGCAGATCCTTTGCTGATATTTCGTATGACACCTAATGGAAATCATATGCTTCGGCTTTTAACTCACAGCTCACAGCTTATAGTTGACAGCTCACAGCTGATAACTTTTATCTTCTTACCGCTTTCCCTCATTACGGTAATAGATCCTTCGCTGCCGCTCAGGATGACATCTTACCGCATTCCTCACCACAGTAACAGATTCTTCGCTGGCGCTCAGAATGACGTTTAATGTTCTCTGTCATTATGATGCTTAGCGTCCCTCCGTCATTATGATGCCTTACCGTATCCCGTCATTCTGAACGGTGGCAAGAATGCCTTGTGGGAAAGATGGAAAGCAGAACGATGACACGGAGTGAAGAATCTATTACCCCAATGACGTCTTACCGCTTTCCTCCCCATGGATACAGATCCTTTACATTCGTTCAGGATGACGCCTTACCGCCTTATACAGGGATCATGGAATCGGCCGTCAGAAGGATCTGCTGGCACACGTAGTACGATTGAGGATACTCGCTTGTCGTAATGATTTAAATCATAAAAGAATAGTTAGCTTGCAGCTGACAGCTCACAGCTGATAGCTTTTATCTTCTTACCGTCTTCCTCACCACGGCAGTAAATCCTTTGCTGATGTTTCGTATGACACCTAATGGAAATCATATGCTTCGGCTTTTAAATCACAGCTAACGGCTAACAGCTAACAGCTATTACCCTTTTTGCCGGCCGCTCCTGTCATCTGATGTCTGATATCTGATTTGTTTATAGGTGGCGATGGCTTTTTCAAATTCCGCTTTTACAGTGGCAGGCAAATTGTTAGACACGGTTTCGCTTTTCACCATCTTTTCCAAATCCCTGTCGGCACAGATGCTTTCCGCCGGCAGATCCGCTTCTTTGGCAAGCCGCGCTCTTACTTTTTTCAGATAGAGGAAAAACGCTCTTGTTTCTATGTCTATGGACGCCGTCTGTCCGGCCTGAATCGTTTCCTTTCGTACCGCTGTGATTTTCCCTTTCCGTCCGCGGACGGGTTTTGCCGTTTTGGGAATGATATGTTTTCTTTTTTCCGGCATTTTACTTTCTGTTTTTGGGGAAATACGGCTCCGTTCCGGATGGAGGGCCTGTAAAAAGACTTCCGCGTATTTGTCCGCTTTTTTCGGGCCGATGCCTTTCACACCGCGGAATTCTTCTTCGGTTGCAGGGCGGGTTTCTGCGATCCTCCGGAGGACTGTATCGGAAAGAATTTGTGATGTCGACAGATTTTCTTTTTTTGCCAAAGAGCGGCGGAGCCGTTCGAGTCTCTCATATATATTTTTTTCTTCTTTTTTGTCTTTTCCCCTTATTTCTTCCGCTCCGCTGAATTCTCCAAGCGCCGCAAGGAAACGTTCTCCATACTTCTTTAATTTGAAAGCGCCGATGCCGTGGACTTCCGCCATTTCTTCTTCTGTCCGCGGGAGGCGGGACACCATATCTTCCAGGGTGGCATCGGAGAATACGACAAAAGGCGGGACGTGTTCTTCCCGGGCAATGGCAAGGCGGAGTCCGCGAAGTTTTTCAAAGATACCGCTTTTTGTTTCTGAAAGGATGGCTTTCTTTTCTACCGCCACAGACGCCATGACGTCTTCCGCACCGAAAGCAAAACCCAGTACCGGCGCTTTTCTTTCGAGAACAATTTCCGCTTTTTCCGTAAGATGCAGCAGGGGAGATTCGCCGCCGTCACGTTTGAGGTAACCGTCAGCGATGAGGAAATGGATGGCGGTTCTCAAATGTTTGATTTTCGCGAAGGACAGTCTGCCGTAGGTAGGAAGGCTGTCCAGGTTCCGTTCCCTGATCATTTTTGTGCGGCTTCCTTTAAGGATATCCGCCACCACGCCGGCGCCGTATCGTTCCTTGAGAGATCTGACGGTTCGAAAAATGAGAAGCGCCTCGTCGGTGATGTCCACCTTTCCTTTTCCGCCTTCGCAGTTTCCGCAGCGGCCGCAGGTCTCATCAGCAGTCTCGCCGAAGTAATTTAAGATGTAATTCCGCAGGCAGCCTGTGGTGCTGCAATAGCCGTCCATGGCATAAAGGCGGTCATAGTCCATCCGTTTCTGGCCGTCCGTCTGGTTTCCCGATTCGATGAGGTAGCGCTGTATGCCCGCGTCCTGCCCGCTGTAAAGGAGGATGCATTCCGCTTTCGCGCCGTCACGTCCTGCCCGTCCCGCTTCCTGATAGTAGGCTTCCATGCTTTTGGGCATCTGGTAGTGGAGGACGTAGCGCACGTTGCTCTTGTCGATACCCATGCCGAAAGCGTTTGTCGCCACCATGACATGGATGCGGTCGAAGGAAAAATCTTCCTGCCCTTTCTTCCGCGCGCCATCTTCCATGCCTGCATGGTACCGCCCCGCTTTTATTTTCCGGCTTGCGAGCATTTCATAAATTTCGTCCACTGCTTTTCTGGTGGCGCAGTAAATGATGCCGCTTTCTTTCTCGTGGTTCTGCACATAGCGGAGAATGAAATCCCTGCGGTCCGCGCCGTGGATGACACGGAAAGACAGGTTCGGCCGGTCCAGTCCCGTACGGAAAACGGCTGCTTTCCCCAGGCCGAGGCTCCGTTTCATATCTTCTTCCACCAAGGAGGTCGCCGTGGCGGTGAAAGCGGTGACTACGGGTTTTGCGGGAAGCGTATCGATAAAGGTTTTTATTTTTTGGTAACTTGGACGGAAATCATGGCCCCACTGGGAAACGCAGTGTGCTTCGTCAATGACGACCATGGACAGGGGCACTTTGGACAGGCAGTCGGTGAAATAGGTGGGTTCCAGTTTTTCCGGCGCCATGTAAAGCAGCTTCAGACGCCCCCGGAACAAATCGCGGAGCCGCTCGATAGATTCGTCAAAAGGCACGGTGGAGTTTACATAGGACGCGGAAATCCCCTGCTCTGCAAGCGCTTCCACCTGGTCTTTCATGAGAGAAATCAAAGGAGAAATAATGATCGTACCGTGGGGAAAGAGGAGGGCGGGAATCTGGAAGCAGACCGACTTTCCCGCGCCGGTGGGCATGACAGCCAGCACATCCCTGCCCGACAGAATGGTTTTGATGACATCTTCCTGCATAGGCCGGAATGTATCATAACCGAAATATTTTTTTAAAAGTTCCGCCGGTTCCATCGTTTCCTCCTTTCTTCAAATACTTTTCTATTATACCAGTTATTTCCCCCAAAGCGGCAAAATAAAAAGGACCGCAGCGGTCCCTTTGTTTCTTTATTTCAAAGCATATCTTTCTTCCACAGCACCAGCGCCGATACGAGGGTCAGCACGAGACCGAGAAGGGTGACCGCGGCAAATCCGATCTCGCTTGATTCCCACGGCACGGGCACATTAATACCCCAAAGGCTGAATATCAAAGTGGGCACGGCAAGAAGGATCGTCACCGAGGTGAGGAATTTCATAATCTGCGACAGACGGTTGGAAATAATCGAGGAGAAAGAGTCCATCATGGACATCAGGATGTTCGTGTAAATTTCCACCATTTCCAAAGCCTGCTTATTTTCAATGATGACGTCTTCCAGAAGATCCTCATCTTCTTCATACATTTTCAGGAGTGTATGGATGGGACTGTTGCGAAGACGCATGAGGCGCTCCATGACGTTTTCATTCGCATGAAGGGCGAAGTTGAAGTAGGTCAGAGATTTCTGCAGTTCCAGCATGCGGAAGAGTTCTTTGTTCTGCAAAGATTTCCGCACCTGCGTTTCGATGCCGTCCGTCTTTTTATAAATCTGCTGCAGGAAGTACAGGAAGGACGACGATGCGGTAGATAGTATCTGGAAAAGGAATCTTGTCTTTTTATAGGTTTGGAAAGAGGCGTAATTATTATTTATAAACTTCTGGATCACCGTATTATTCTCAAGACACACAGTAACGAATACCTTATCCGTGATAAAAATCCCCAGCGGCAGCGCATCGTAAGCATCTGTCTCCAGGACGACAGGCGTATTTACGACAACGAAAATAAAATCGTCTTCCAGTTCCACGTGGGAACGTTCTTCACGGTCAAGAGCGGTCTGGAGGGAATCGACGGGGATGCCGGTAAGGGCATTCAGCTTTTCCAGCTCCGCCGCATCGGGAGCCGCGCAATTGATCCACGACCCTTTTTCCATCTCCTCAAAAGCGACGGGACAAAGTCTGTGGTTTTCATCATGTTTATAAGCGGTAAGCATCGGGCTCCCTCCTTTCCATATAAAAGGAAATACCGTCTTCCCCTGTATTTCCATAATAATCCTACCCTCTAATATAGTGATAAAGGGGAAATATGTCAATCAGAAAGTAAGGAACTCTTTTCATCCATCATAAAAGCGCGCAGGTTCCGCCCGCACGCTTTTACCTTTTCTTTCAAATTTCTTTTAGGCCTGTTCTTTCTTTCCGGTCACCAGCATCTGGACGATACCGACAGCAAATCCCACCGCAAAGAAACAGATCCAGCCCATGCTGTATTCCGCCAGCGGAAGAGCCGCGAGCATCGGTTCCATGGCACCCAGCTTCAGACCGAACCCGTGAAGCCCGTCACAAAGAGCGGGCACAGCGGTAAAAAGCGTCGTCCATACATATACGCAGCGGCGGCCGTTAAAAAAGTTATGCAGGAACGCCAGCGCAATGAGGGAAATGGACATGGGATACAGGAAAAGCAGTACGGGAACAGCATTCTTGATGATCGTCGTCAGGCCGAAGAGCGCCACGAAGAAGCAGACAACGACCATGACGGTAACAAAGGTTTTTGAAGAGATTTTCGGCAGGAGCAGGTTAAAATAGGCTGCGCAGGAAGCCGCCAGACCAACACTGGTGGTCAGGCAGGCAAAGATAACGATCACTCCCAGAATGCCTCCGCCGGCAGCACCAAAGTAGTGGAGCGCCGTTTTTACGAGGACGGGAGCGCCGTTTTCCTGCACACCGATGAGGGATACGGAACTGGCACCGATATAGCAGAGCGCCGCATAAATAACCGCCATGAAAAATGTGGAAATCAGACCGGACCGGAGTGTATCTTTCGTAATCTGCGCTTCGGAAACCGCGCCGTACATCTTGACCGATTCCACCACGATAATGCCGAAAACAAGAGCGGCAAGGCCGTCCATCGTATTATATCCGTCAACGATCCCCTGCCCGAGAGCTTTCACACCGGTGTCATAAGCAGCTGCCGGTGCCTGCCAGCTTCCCATGGGCGAGGCAATGGCGCTGATAATCAAAAGGAAAAGGAATACCAGAAGGACGGGAGTCATGAACTTGCCGACCCGGGCCACCAGTTTGGACGGTGAAATCGCAAGCCACCAGGTAATGATAAAAAACACCGCGGCAAAAACATAAAGCCCCATGCTCCGCATTTCAGGAGGCAGGTACTGCGCCACAGCAATCTCATATGCCACCGTCGCCGTACGGGGAGCCGCAAAAAACGGTCCGATGGTCAGGTACAGCGCCGTGCAGAAGAAAATGCTGTACGCCGGATGAATACGCCCTGCCAGTTCACGGAGATTCACACCGGAATAGCAAATGGCAAGAACACCCAAAAGCGGAAGACCTACGCCCGTGATCAAAAAGCCGATTGTCGCGGGAATCGTATTTACCCCCGCGTTCTGCCCCATGAAGACCGGAAATATCAAATTTCCCGCCCCAAAAAATAATGCGAACAGCATGAGCCCGATCGCGATAAATGCGTTGTTCGTCTTTTCCCCCATAAAAATCTTCCTTTCTGCTATACTCCAAAACACCCGGGAATTGCAACCGCTCCCTCAAGTAGATACACACTTTGTGTGCTATGTACGCAACATTATATCACACTTTCTGCTAATTATTAACCACTTTTTCAATATTTCCCCGTCTGCCTTTCGGCGGCCGCTCTTCCGTAAGAGACATGCTTTTCCTTGACCGTCCTGTTTTTCAAGATTATGATAAACATATAATATATAAGGAATAATAAAGGAGAATCCCTATGAACATAAAAGAAGAAGCGGCAAAAATGAAACTGGCATCGCCCCTGATGGCCTCCGTATCCGCGGAAAAAAGAAATTCCGCACTCCTTCACATGATTGAAAATCTGGAAGCAGGAAAAGAAAAAATATTTGCCGCCAACGGGATCGATCTTGCCGCGGCAAAAGCATCCGGACTCGCTCCTGCCGTCATGAAACGGCTGGCATTCGATGAAGGGAAACTGGCGGACAGCATCAGCGGCATCCGGCAGCTCATTTCCCTTCCCGATCCCGTGGGAAAGGTTACCCTTGCCCGCCAGCTTGATGAAGGGCTCCGCCTTTACCGCGTCACCTGTCCCATCGGCGTCATCGCCATGATCTTTGAAGCGCGCCCCGACGCCATGATCCAGATTTCCTCCCTTGCGGTGAAAAGCGGAAACTGCGCCATCCTGAAGGGTGGAAAAGAGACGAAAGAAACGAACCGCGTTCTTTTTTCCATCCTCCATGAAGCCTCCACCTCCGCGAATCTTCCATCTGAAGCTTTGTTCCAAGCAGAACAGCACAGCGAAATAGATGAGCTTCTCACCTGCCGCGAATCGGTAGACCTCATCATTCCGCGGGGCTCGAATGCTTTTGTCCAGCACATCATGAGCCGCACGAAGATCCCCGTCATGGGACATGCCGACGGTATCTGCCACGTCTATGTGGACAAAGATTATGACATGGCAAAAGCCATCCCCATCGTCATTGACGCGAAGACCCAGTACACCGCTGCGTGCAATGCCGCAGAAACGCTTCTCGTCCACCGGGATATCGCCAAAGACTTTCTGCCCGTATTGGAAAAAGCCGCCGGAGAAAAACACATCCGTCTCCGCGGCACAAAAGAAGCAGGGGAAATTATCCCCCTAGATATCATCGAAGACGATGACTTCCGCCACGAACACCTCGATCTCGTCCTTGCCGTGAAAATCGTCTCCGGCGTGGAGGAAGCCGTCAATCACATCAACAGGTACGGCTCCCATCATACCGATGCCATCATCACGGAAAATATCAATACCGCCGCACGGTTCATGCAGCTTGTCGACTCGGCTGGTGTTTACCAGAACGCGTCCACCCGCTTTGCCGACGGGTTCCGGTACGGCTTCGGCGCGGAAGTGGGCATTTCTACAGGCAAGCTCCATGCCAGGGGTCCCGTTGGATTGGAAGGGCTCCTGTCATACAAGTACAAGCTTTTCGGCAAAGGCCATATCGTTGAAGACTATGCCTGCCATAAAAAAGATTTCCATTTCAAAGAATTGTAACTTTGGGTGAGGTCTTCATGATCGACTTTTTCCACCGGCACCAATCCGCTTTACGGCGGCTTTCCTTCCTGCTGCTTGCCGCCGTCCTGGGTCTTCTCCTCATCGCCCAGATCGCCGCTTTTGCGGCCGCCCGCATTTTCAGCTATGCCATGAACAGGCAGCACATGCTCCGGGGACATATTTCCGTTGAAAAAATCTCCGCCGACATCGCAGGCTACGTTTCCTTTGAAAACCTGCTCTGGACGGATGACCACGGCATCCCCATCCTCTTTGTCCCCGACGGGAAAATAAAAGTGCGCCCGGAAGATATCCTCCGAGGCAAACTGCGGGCCACCGCCATTTCCGAGATAAGGCTCCACAATGCTTCCGCAGCGCTCCAGTTTGACAAGAATATGGATGTCGACCTCATCAATAAAACGGCCGCTGAATCCGAACCGGCAGAGGAACGTGCGGAAACTCTCCACGAGAAAATCGCCAACTTCAAGCGGAACGGACAGAAAATGAAAATGAATATCCACCTGGAAAACTGCCAGCTGGAAGCTTTCTATGAAAACAGGCACTTCCTTCTTTCCCATGTGGACATGCACCTGAATATCGACACCGACGATTCTCTTTTTGTCGACCTGTCCTCCGGTAAATTCGGCGGTACCGCTATCGGCGACAGCGTGAAGCTTTATGGCGACATCGATATGAAAAGCGATGAACACACCATTGCCATGAATGTATCTTTTTACGGTGTCGATCCGGCATCTCTGGGACTGGGAAACAATATCCACGACAAGCTTACCCTCATTGCCGAAGCAGGCGGCCCCGTCGCTTCCCCGAAAGCGGAAGGGAAAATCACCATGGAGCAGCTCCATATCCCTGCCCTTTCTTTCTCCCATCTGGACGGCCATGTTTTCTACCACCATGGGAAAATGAAATTCACCGATGTCACGGGACGTGTCTACGGCGGCACAGTCAAAGCATCGGGAAACTATGACATAGACACAAGGGCCTACAACATCCACCTGGCAGGCAAAAAACTGGATTCCCGCTATCCCGCGAAAGACGCTGCCATTTTCTGCTACGTCGATTTAGAAGGCGATATCCGCTGTGACGGAAATCCGAAAGAGATCATCTCCGAAGGCACCTTTACCTCAGGCAGCGGTCATTACAAACTGATCCCTTTCAAAAAGATACAGGGTGCTTTCCACAACAGGGGAAAAGAGCTGGACTTCTATGACGTATCTATAGAGACCGCCCTCGGCACCTTTTCCACCGACGCTTTCCACATCAGGAACGGCAAACTCCAGCTGGGCGACATCACCCTCACCAATGACAGGGGGGAGGAAACCGATGTAAAAGGCGCCATGGAGCATGCGGAAAACACTTTCCGGCAAATAGGACAGGATATAAAGGAAATAAAAGAACAGATCGGCGGATTGAAACCGTAAGAGCGGTTTCCTCTTTCCCGCTCTTTTCCGTTTTACGCGCCTAGGCAAAGCGGGCCGCTTATTTTCACGGCAAAACGCAGAAAGAATTCTTTGCCACTCAATACCGTACCTGCGTAACCGCCATAAAAATTCACCCATAATAAAAACTCCTGCAAGAAAGATTTTCCTTCTTACAGGAGTTTTTATTCTTTTACGCTTCGCCTATGATCGGTTTCTTTTCCGCCACGCCCACTTTCCTCGGATAGGTTTTAGGCGACGGCGCGGTTTTCCTGAAGTAGAGAATCGTCCTTCTCTCTCCCGTAGGGAGCTCCAACTCTTTTCGCTCCATGAGCTCCGCTTTCAATTCTTTCAGGATCTTTCCCGACTGTCTGAGTTCCTCGTCGGCACCAGGTCCTTTCATCGCTGCGAAAATACCGCCTTCCTTCACAAAGGGGATACCCCATTCGGCAATGACGGGAAGCATCTTTACCGCTCTTGCCGTCACCATATCAAAGGTTTCCCTTGTCTTCCTCCGCCGTCCGCCTTCTTCGGCGCGAATATGGAGAATCTTTATATTTTTAATCCCCAGCTTTGCCGCGGCATTCTCTATAAATACAAGTTTCTTTAAGACAGAATCCACCAGCACGACCTGCATATCCGGCCGCAGGATGGCCAGCGGAATTCCCGGAAACCCGGCACCTGTCCCCAAATCCAGCATACGCCCGTTCTTCGGAAAATATTTCTCCTCATACACGGTCAGCGAATCATAAATATTTTTGACCAGGCTTTCTTCTGCATCTTTGATTCCCGTTAAATTCATTTTCCTGCTCATGGCAATCACCATGGCATTGTACTCTGCCATTTTTCTTACAGCGTCCTCATCCGCTGCCAGGCCGAGCGTTTCCACTATTTCCCTGACGGTCATCATGTCTCCCTTGTGCGGCATACATCTCAAAAATAATTATTTTTTATCAGTATAACAGATTTCACGAAAAGAAAGCCATCCGCTGCTTTCCCATGCACAAAAAAAGAGACATGGGGAAAGCGGATGCTCCCTGTCTCTTCTTTCAGACAATTACTGTTTCTTCCTTTTCAGGAAAAAACCGCCTGCCGTCAGCGCGATGCCGATCCCTGCAAGAAAATTCCCTGCCATATGGATCATAAGCTCCCTTTGGTTATTGCCTGAAATAGCGGCGGCAGCTTCCTGCGCATTTTTTGCATTTCTGGCAATTTCCAGATTGGCAGCGCTTTGATCCGGATTAAACAGCAGGATACAAACCCCTACCACCAGTAGTACAATCCCTACAATCAGCATGTTTTTTGGATTACGCATAATACCCTCCTTTTAATTTTTTATCATTATACCACACTCACGCTTCATGTCATAAAGTTTTTTAAGAACCTGATAAGAAAACTAATAAATTTTAAAATAGCTTTCTTCTGCCCTTTAATGATATAATAAAACCGTTTGTGGGAGATCATACTATAGAAACGATTTTATTTACAATAGGAGGCGATTTTAGTGGATTACACCCCCCATCTGACAAAACGAATCGGTTTATTTTTATTGGTATTGGCAGCGGCGATCATGATGCTGACAGGCTGCGGCGGAGGCGGCTCCTCTTCCGGCGGCGGAAAAGAGACATCTGCAAAGCCGACAAGCCAGCTGGAAAAAATCAGCAGCTATGTAAAAGCCACCAACGGTTTCAACGGCCATAATGTAAGATTTGCCTTTGCCATCGACAAAGTCCTGGCGAAGATGAAAGCCGGTGAGGATCTGGACTTTGCCAGCTTCCCCGCTTATGACAGCCTGAAAGAAAACTTGACGGAAGCCAAAGCGGAAAGCAGCGGTTTCTCCGATATTGATGAAAGTACGACAGCCGTACTTAAGGTATTGGATGAAATGGTTCCCCTGACCAGCAAAATGGAATCTTACTATAAATCCAAGGAATATACCACAGACGGGCATCAGAAAGGCCGTGAAATGGTCGCCTCTTATCTGAAACTCTATGACCAGTTCAACACGGAATACAGCAAACTTGATAGTGCCATCAGCCAGCACAATTCCGAACTCCGCGACCTTTTGATAGAAGAAATGAAAAAGGACAACAAAGTCATGGCAGCCACTTATATGGAAATCGGCCGCGACATGAGACGGGCTCTGGAAGCTATCGATCCGGAAGATCCTGCCAAGACAGATAAGGCGCAGATAGAAAAACTGCTGGGACAGGTAAAGGAAAATATGGAAAAACTCAAACCGGCAGAAGATGTCTCCGGTGTAAAATCTTTCAAAAGCTCTGCTGAACGCGCCATCGGAAGGATCCGTACCTATCTGGCAGGGGGCGGCGGCAATGACGCCTTCAATGACATGGTAGAAGCCTACAACGATTTCATCCGTGACAGTAACAGAATAGACGCAAGCGAACTGGATAATAAAAAGAAATAAGAAAAAAATTCTCCCAGCAAAAAATCCCCTTTTCTCAAAGAAGGGGATTTTTTGCTTCCTTATTTACATGCTCATCAGCCGGTCAAAAATAGGAATACCGGATCAAAGCCCCGACAGTCCCCAGCCATAAAACAGCGATAATAACCTTAGCCCACAGATGTATATACAAAGGGCCGTCATACCGGCGGAAATAAAGCAAATGGATGATCCAATAGATAAACAAAAAACAAAAGAAAGCACTGCTGAATCTAAACATATAAACGGCTCTGCCGGTGCCGCTCATCATCAATGTAACAGATGCAAAAATAATAAAGACGGAAAATGCGGTCATCAAACTCCCGATCCCATATAGCTGCCACTTTTCTCCTCTTTTCCAGGGTCTTTCTTTGAAAGGCATGTACCGCATATTCCCTCTGAGAAGATATTTATACTTTCGGTTTTTCTTATCCCACGTGCCCAGCCCTATAAGCAGGGAAGGAAGAACACAAAGCCCAAAGCCGAGCCCGAAAAAAGTGACAGCTTCTTCCGCCAGCTGATCCATCCGCACCGTAGACCATATATCCGGATTGATTGCCGTCAGCATCAGGGGAATAACGATAATCCCAAAAAGGAACCAGTAGGCGAGATACCGCAGGCAGCCGGCCGCGCCCCTGTATTTCTCCCAATTTTTTATAAATTCTTTCTCCGTTTCCATAAATCCTAACATGATCATCCCGTATCCTTTCATATTTTCACAATCAACTTTCCATGAAGCAGTACGCGGCTTTCCCCGTCGGAAAGGTTCCTATTCACCTGAAAGCTGACTTTCCTTTTCCCGCATCCGGTTTCCGCCTGCCGTTTTTATTTCCGCCGCCTGTCATAATGTTTGAAATGATCGCGTTTTATTATGTAAAATACAAAATACATCAGCGCAATGGAAAGCAGTCCGGATTCCCAGCCTATGGAGGCAAAACTCTCTTCAAAAACAATCCGGCATTCCTCCATGCTGTGCCCGTCCAGCATATAATTGAAGCACAGCAGCCCTAAAAGAGCCATAACTGTATTTATGGATACAGACCCCATCATTTGTACTTTTTCTTTCCAAGCCGCATTTTTCCCACCTTTTTCAAAAGAGCGGAGAAGAAAGATGGAATACACGGCAGGCACAATGACCAGAAGAAACCCGGCACCCTGATAAGTATAGGTGCGGCCGCTCCATAGCGCTTCCTGTAAAACAGTCTTGACAACCATGCTTTCCCGGCTTGCCAGAAAAACACCCGCCAGGATTCCATAGGCCAGCACCAGTCCCAACATGTACGACAAGACTCTGCTTTCCAATGTATCCAGGTACAGTCTTTTAAAAGCAAACAGCACCAGACCATATATCAGAAGCCCGCTGTAAAATATCCATGAAGCCGTTTCTCCATCCATGCCCTTTCCTCTTTCTAATAAAATAAATTTCCGCCGCAGGACGAGACCTTTTACCCATTTACAGCACTTCCCCGCTACCGTTTTACGGCTGACCTTCAGTTTCTCATCCCGACCCTAAAATTTTTTCCGCCGCTTCCTGCAAATTATTATACACTTCTATCTGCCGCCTGTGTTCTTCCCAGGGCGGGAGCAGGTCGGGAATCATGACGGCTTTCATTCCCGCGCGCAATGCGCCTTCGATGCCGTGGGGGCTGTCTTCAAAAATGGTACATTCTCCCGGAGGAACGCCGATCCGCTTTGCCGCCAGAAGAAATATATCAGGCGCCGGTTTCCCCTTTTCCACCTCATCACCGCTCACAATAGCATCGAAACAGTTCTCCATTCCCGCGTTTTCCAGATTATTTTCTATCTGCCGGAGCGGACTGCTGCTGGCTACCGCGGTTTTGATACCAAGCAGGCGGCAGCGTCCGAGTATTTCCACCGCTCCCGTTTTGACAGGTACATTCTTTGCCAGATGGCGCAGAACCCTTTCTTTGCAGTCTTTTTGAATTTTCCCGCCGTCCTCCGTGTGGTAGTATTTTTTCAAAATGCGGTTCATCATTTCCCCGCTCGTCCCCGTGATTTCCGTGATGAAACTGTCCGCAAGGACAATACCCCGCTCTGCCGCGATGGCTCTCCAGTAATTTTGAAAAATCCGTTCCGTGTCAAACAGAAGCCCGTCCATGTCGAAAATGCAGCCGCTTACCATAATTTCCACCCTCTTCCGCTTGTCTCCAGCATACCACATTCCGTGCTTTTCACCATAAAAACCGTGACAGTCACCCGCCACGGTTCTTATGAATGTTGGAGATCATTTTATGACGGTCACGCGTCCCTGTTCTTTTTCATACTTTGCAGGAACTGTTCCTTTCAATTCCTCTTTAAGATAGTTTTCCACCGCTTCCGTATCCACATAGCCGATGGCCTGGATATCCACAGCCCCCGGTTCCGTCAGTTTCCCGTAAGCGTCTCCGCCGCGGCAGATGAATTCTGTCGTAACAAGAGTGTAAACTTTATCCGCATCGAACGATTTCCCGCCGACTTCATGGATAGTGACACGGCTTCCCGGCTTGGCAGGCGCAAAGTAAGTGGAATTTTCATACTGCTTCCCGTTTTCATAAGGCACTTTCGTATTCACAGTGTAGCGGATTCCCGACACCTGGGGGAAAGCACCGATCTGGGACGGAAGGGAACAGGTCGCGGCCTCTATGATTTCCAGGAGCGTTTCGCCCTTAATTTTCATCACATAAAGCTGGTTATTGTAAGGGAGCACACCGGAAATATTTCCTACAGTAATGTTTCCTTTTTCAATAGACTGGCGCAGACTGCCGCCGTTAAACAGACATCCGTCCACATTGACGCCTGATGCCGCCATTGCTTTCCGGGCCTGCCAAAGGTAAGCATCCCCCACGAAGTCTCCCAGGTTCGTTTCATCCGTACGCACACCGGGGTCGCGGCTGCCATTCAAAAGCAACGGCGTTTCCCCCAGCTTCAACGCCATCGCGTCGTCCACTTCCCGCTGCGTCTTGTCTACCAGTTCTTTGACGACAGGATCTTCTTCATTAAAATCGCCATACTTGCAGAAATTCTCCGTCCATTTATTATCCATGTGGGTAATGACGCCGATATTTTTCGTATAGTGCCCTGTCTCTGCAAGCAGCGCCCCATTGATATATTTATTCTTTGCCGTATGATCATGTCCGTCGATAAAAATATCAATGCCATCTACATTCATGAGAATATCATCAGAACGGTGCCCCCTATTGGCATCTTCACTGCCCAGATGTCCAACTGCCACGATGAGGTCGCATTTATCCTGCTCTTTTAATTTCTTCACCAGATTCTGGGTAACGGCAATCGTCGCCTTATCGTCCAGGAATTTCAAACCATATACGTTTTTCGGATTGGTCGTCACCACGGTTTCCGGCGTAGTGAGACCGATAATTCCGATCTTCACATCCCCTTTTTTGTATATGACAGAATCCCGGGTAAGCGGCCTTCCCGTCGCTTCTACAATGACATTAGCGGAAAGCATGGGAAACTTCGCCTCCCGGATACGCTCTGCCAGAACATCCTGCCCGTAATCAAATTCATGATTGCCCAATGCCATAGCATCATAACCAACGGCATTCATAAAAGCGATTGCCGACTTCCCCTTGCTGAAATTTACAAGATTATTGTCCTGTATGGCATCGCCGGCATCTACAAGAAGCACATCCTTTCCCTGTGACAGGTAATGCTTGCGCAGAGCGGACACGGTGGCCATACCGTTGATTCCTTCCGCCCGCCGGTCAAAACCGTGGGTATCATTGGTGTGGATAATAACCAGATTGGAAAAATCGGCAGCCAGCGCCTGTCCGCAAAGCAGCATGGACACTGCCAAAAACGCAGCCATCTTCTTTTTCATAATATCCTCCATTCCACCGCCTTCCGCCAGGCGGCATAAACGACCTGTAATTCCCGCTTTCTCCGTATCTTACTTTATCCTACCGCTCTCGAATACTTCGTAGCCGCTCCTGAATTCAGCTCAAAGCAACGTTTCTGCAAAGTCCCATTCTCCCCGCAGGGGAGCATAAATATAATGAGATTGGAATCATCCACATAGAAGCGGTAAGGGCCGGGCATTTCTGCCGGACGATATCCGTCCGGAATGCAGCCGTCAGGCCTCTCCGAGCTCCATACCCCATCCTTGTAAAAGAACATTCCCGCCCGGATATTCTTTTCCAGACTTTCCACGGTCATGAAACGTTCATCCTCCTTGCGGACAATATCCTTCCATGATACCCGCTTCCCCGTATTCTGCAAAAAGGTGAATGCTTCGTCCATATATACATCCAACTGGCCGTGAAGAATCTGCTTGACCATGACAAGAGAATAAATATTATCCCCGTTCTTCGTAATCATCGGATAGACCCATGTGCCCGGCTCTCCCTCTTTCTGATAGTCTTGATACGCTTTGTCTACATAAGCGCGAAGCTGTTTATTGACCGCCTTCGCCGCCCCGCTGCACTCGTTTACCGGCGTCCTCCCGTCTATAAAACTGACCGCCTGCACTTGGGGTACAGTTGCTCTAAACTTTCCCTTTTCAAGGGTATACTCTTTCTTCGGGATGAACAGGACGCCATAAACAGGTTCCCGCGCCATGGCAAAAACACCTGTCACGAGAGCCAAAAGAAACACGCAAACCGAAACCAGCTTTTTCATTTCCCTCTCCTTTCCGCAATGACAAAAATTCAAGTTCATAAAAATAATACTGCCCTACCCTTAGTATACAGGAAATACAGAAAAAAATCAGTTGACAAAAGAAGACATTCATACCGTCCTTCCGTACCGCAGCCTGCGTCGCCCCATGCTTTAATACCGGACACCGGAAGCCGGCAGCCCTTCCTGACTCCTGTCATTCTGAAAGGAAGTAAGAATGCCTTGTGGAAAAGACGGAAAATGGGATAGTGACACAGAGTGAAGAATATTACCCTGATGACACCTTACCGCTTTCCTCACTACAGCAGCAGATTCTTCGCTGGCACGCCAGATGACGATTAACGTCCCCCCCTCATTATGATGACTTCCATGCCACGGTCATTCTGAACGGAGACAAGAATGCCTTGTGGAAAAGACGGGAAATGGAATGATAACACGGAGTGAAGAATCTATTGCTCGGATGACGCCTTACCGGCTTCCTCACCACGGTAATAGATCCTTCACATTCGTTCAGGATGACGCTCAACGTTTCCCTCCTCACTACAACAGCAAATCTTTTGCTGGTGTTTCGTATGACACCTAACGGAAATCATATGCTTCGGCTTTTAACTCATAGCTAACAGCTTATAGCTGGCAGCTCACAGCTGATAGCTTTTATCTTCTTACCGCTTTCCTCATCACAACAGCAGATCCTTCACATTCGCTTCGGATGACGCCTTGCCATGAGCGCCGTTTTCATCAGCAAATGAAAAAGCTGTCAAAAATCCGACTTTCGTCTCCTGACAGCTTTTTGTTATCTCATATCTCGCTTCCCGTACCTGTCTTCCGCATCGCATCCAGCCTGCACAGGATCCGCTTCTCTTCTGTTTCTCCAAAGAAGCGTCCGACGGGCAGCCCTTTATCATTAAAGCCCTGTATGGTGACATCGGTTCCGGTATGAACGAACTTTCCGTAGATACGGATTTCATCGGCCCGCACCTCATACCGTTCCACACAGCAGACGGATACGCAGCCTCTATAAGGCGGGATCTGGTACAGAGAAAAAAAGCGCCGTCCCCAGTACCAATTGTACACCACCATACCCGGCGAATCTTCCGGCAGGTATATACGATACCCGAAATACACCCTGCGATATATCCGAATGGCCGCACAGCACGTAAGAACTGTAAGGATGAATACTATAAAAAGCTTCTCTCCACCGTTTAAAAACGGATGCGTACCTGCATATTCCACTGCCAGTCCGTAAAAGACAAACAGCAGAACCGCCAAAAGCATATTTTTCAAATCCATCAACCCATGCCCTCCGAAAGGAGCCGCGATTTCCGTATATCCGTCCGGCGGCGGTTCAGGCTTGATGACTTGCTCCCGCTGTCTCGCCTGTTCCATCATTTTCAGATTCACTTTTTCCTGTTCGCAGGCATCCGGATCTGCGGTCCGGGTATTCTTCCGGTACCATTCTTTTACTTTATATATACTCAGTGCCAGGCATCCCATGGCCGCCAGCAGCACAAACACTGCAATCATTTCTGTTTCCACGATATTCTCACCATCATATTCCTGTAATAAAAAACGGAATAGATTACTCTACTCCGTTTCAGCAGCGGACCGAAAAGAACTGCCGTTTACAGCAAAGGCTTACCCGATCCGCGCCCTTTTTATTCCTCAGGACAGGCAGGCGCCTTGATCAAGTTGCCGTCCGCATCCTTATCCTTATATACGATGACATACGCTGTTCCATAAGAAGTCGATCCTGTTACAGACAATTCTTTTGAAAAAACGGCTTCCCCTACTTCCCCTTTGTAATACTCATACCGGCTCTTGGGCGAATAGAAATAAATACCCGCCGTATAAACAAAACCTTTTTCTAAAAACAAATCACAGGGAATCGGTTCCGGCGTCTTATAATTCTGATTGCCCGAAACACCGGCGGATGTTGTCTGGAACTTCGCCTCCAGCGTATGGCGGCCTTCCGGAAGCACTACGGTATAGTAAGAAAGCTTACTTCCCATGTGTTCATATTCGGAAAACTTTTTCCCGTCAATCCGGATGGGATCCCCGTAGATCTGCAGCACGGCCTGATCTCTGTTTTCACTGATAAGCTGCTGTTCCTTCTTCTCTTTCTTCTTATAATACATCATACAAGGGATACTCAAAAGTGAAACAGCGATAAAAAAAGCCACAACGATAAAAATAGAATCCATTAGTACACATTCCTTCCTTCAATTCATATATTTCAGACAATGATACAAAAACTTCCGCCGGCCGGCGGATACCGTTTCCGGTTCAAGTATAGCACAGTTCTCATCCTTTGAAAAAACGGTTTAAACAGAAATAGTATCCGCCCGGAAAATTATATTCCCCACAAAAACGGCTTCCCCCATTTCCAAAACAGGGCATGCCGTTTTTATTTTTAATATTTTTTTATTCCGCGCCTTTCTTTCCTTTGCGCTGCTTCACATACACCATCAGCACCGATATATCCGCCGGAGAAACCCCGGGGATTCTTGCCGCCTGCCCCAGAGAGAGAGGCCGGATTTTATCCATTTTCTGTTTCGCTTCAGTGGAAATACCGTCAAGGGACAGGTAGTCCATATCAAGGGGAAGTTTTTCATTTTCCATGCGGGCAGCTTTCCGCACGGCTGCTTCCTGCCTTGCGATGTAGCCTTCATACTTCACGGTGATTTCCATCTCTTCCACAGCTTCCTCGTCAAAAGCGGGACAACCGAGAGTTTCCATCATTTTCCGATAGGTCATTTCAGGCCGTTTCAAAATCTGATCGGCCCCGGTACCTGTCGTCAGGGGTGCGGTTCCCATACTCTCCAGTGCCTGATTGATCTCTTCTTTCGGGGTAAAACGCTGTGTACGGATATAGTCCATGGCTTCTTCATATTTCTTTTTCCGCTCCAGGAAACGGGCATACCGTTCTTCTCCCACCAGACCGATACTATGTCCTTTTTCGGTGAGACGGAGATCGGCATTGTCCTGCCTCAGAATGAGGCGGTATTCGCTGCGGCTCGTCATCATGCGGTACGGTTCGTCAGCACCCTTGGTGACGAGATCGTCCACGAGAGATCCGATATATGCTTCATGGCGGGCAAGGATAAACGGATCTTTCCCCTGTATTTTAAGTGCGGCATTAATCCCCGCCACAAGGCCCTGGGCAGCTGCCTCTTCGTAACCGCTCGTACCGTTTGACTGCCCCGCGGAATAAAGGCCGGGAAGTTTGATTACTTCCAGCGTGGGATAGAGCTGGAGAGGGTCGAGCAGATCATATTCGATAGCATAAGCGGGCCGCATCATTTTCACATCTTCAAACCCGGGGATAGTGCGGAGGAAAGCATACTGCACATCGATCGGCATGGAGGTGGACATGCCCTGCACATACATTTCCGTGGTGTCCAGTCCCTCAGGCTCAACAAAGAGCTGGTGGCGGTCTTTATCCGCAAAACGGACGACCTTGTCTTCAATGGAAGGGCAGTAACGGGCGCCGATACCATGAATTTTTCCTGCATACTTGGGGGCGCGCATAATATTTTCCCTGATGATGTCATGGGTCTTTTCATTGGTATAAGTAAGCCAGCAGTTCCGCTTATTTCTGTCTTTCCGTTCACTCATAAAGGAAAAGGCATGATTCTCCGGGTCACCCTCTTCCAGTTCCATCCCCTCCAGATGAAGACTCCGTCTGTCCACACGGGAGGGCGTCCCCGTCTTGAAACGAAGGATTTCCAGGCCGTGCTTTTTCAGATTGGCGGAAAGCCCCACAGAAGAACGCATACCGTTTGGACCGCCGGAATACATGGTATCGCCGATGATGATCATACTGTCCAGATATGTACCCGTACATAAGATGACAGCTTTTGCCCGGTATTCTTCATCCAGTTCGGTGGTAATGCCCACACACTTTCCGTCTTCTACAAGGATGTCCATGACCTGCACCTGTTTCAGATCCAGGTTGTCCGTATTTTCCACCACATTTTTCATGTACCGGTGATAGGCGCCTTTATCTGACTGGGCGCGGAGGGCATATACCGCCGGTCCCTTCCCGCGGTTCAGCATGCGCATCTGGACAGCGGTCGCATCAGCGGCGATACCCATTTCCCCTCCGAGAGCATCTATTTCCTTTACAAGATGACTCTTGCCCGGCCCGCCGATAGCGGGGTTGCATGGCATCATGGCCACATTGTCCAGTGAAATCGTCGTAAGAAGCGTACGGCATCCCATGCGGGCAGCAGCCAGAGCCGCTTCACACCCCGCATGTCCCGCGCCGACGACAATCACATCATAAGTATCAATGAGATACATTTTATCCTTCTTTCTTTATCTGCCGGAGAATTTTTTCCTGATATAACTGATTTATTATATCGAATTTCTTTGTTTTTTTCAAAAGTAAGACCGCAGCCGATACACACCATGTGGAAATCACGCAAATTCCTGCCGCCCGGGCCATTGCCAAAGGAACCCTCCTTATCATCGGTGTGACAAAACCGGACAGGGGGAAGACGCCGTCAAAGCAATGGGCATTACGCTCACAAAAGAAGAAGCGGAAGAACCTGAAAAAGCGGCAGACCATCTCGCTATTAATACCGTCCGCATAGGGGGGAAGAAATGAAATAAGTCGGTCCTATTCTTACCGTTTTTATCCCCAAAACAGAAAACCGCTGGACCACAAAAAAACAAAACGGGTATCCTGAGTTGATTTACAGTTTCAACTCCCTGGATACCCGTTTAAATGCTTCTTCTCCATAGTTCTTCTGCTCAGATAAAACAGATCCGGTTTTTATAAATACATCCCCGTCTTCATTCCATGAACTGCCCTATTTTTACTTGCTGAAGGCCGGCCGATGACTGCCAGCGTTTATTCCATTCCTTCCCACCAGTTTGTAAATGTCTGCTCCCGGTTCCCTATTTCCACCAATTCTCCGATCATGGGCATAATAAGTCTGTAACTTTTCCCTTTGCTTGCTTCGGCTATCCGCTCATACGGTTCTTTCCACCGGTAGACGGAAAGCGGATACTTCCCGTTGGAACAGGGAATGACGGCAGCCGCTTGTAATTCCTCCCCTGCCAGTGCGCTTTCTTCCGGCATCATATGCACGCTGTGCCAAGCTTCATTGTATTGTCCGTCTTCCACCAGTACCAGATCAAAACCGCTGAACTGCTCCCCGATCCTTTTAAAACGTCCATCATACCCGCCGTCGCCGGTGTAATACACTTTTCTGTCCGGGGTAATAAAAGCGAAGCCGGCAAAAAGCGTCTGGTTGCGGGGCAGCAGCCGACCGCTGAAATGCTTTGCCGGCAGCACCCAGACGGACAGATCCTTATCAATCACAACTTCCATATCCCAGTCTTCTTCGCGGATCTTTTCCGGCGGATATCCCCATTTCTCATAATATCCGCCATTGCCGAGACCGGTCACTACACATCTGACTTTCGGTTCTATCTTTCTTACCATGTCATAATCCAGATGATCCCAGTGATCGAGGGAAAGCACCATCACGTCAATATCGTCAGGGATATCTTCCACCGTGTAAATGTTGCTTCCTTCAAATGCTTTATCTATAAACCAAATCTGCAGCATAGGTATCTGCTATCGGGTCGATAAGTATCTTTTTCCCGTGAAGCTGCATATAAAAAGAGGAATGCCCCATCCAGACCACAATATCTTTCGCCGGGTCAAGCGCTTTTAAATCGATTTTTTTCGTTATCATTTTATCTTTGGGAATCGTCTTTCCCGTCGTGGGGAAAAAGAAATCTTTCCAGAAATCTGACGTCGACCGTATAGGTTCATGTGGCGTTTCCGGCACAAACTCGCCGTTCACATAATGGGGCGACGCCTGGATTCTCGCCTTCCTTTCCGGAGTCATCAGCGGTTCCATCTGGGGCTGCGAAATAAACCACGCCGCAAAAGCTCCTATCACGACAACCCCGCGCAAATATACTTTATTATACGCATTTTTCTTCCTTTCCTGAAAACAGTTCGCTTTACTAGTTCCGAATACCGATTTTCAGACTATATCTACTGCTTTTATCTATCAGAAAAATTTCCCCTGATTAAATTAAACTTTTTTATTTTCAAAAACAGATGAAATTGTGACAAATCTTCCCCTGTCAATCATTAATAAATGAAATTAAAGACAATTCAATGTAATGCAAAAGTTCATGACTGACCATCATGAACTTCCTATCATTAGATATTATTAATACTCTATTGACTGCCCATCTGCCGGCATATCGTAATTCATCACTCCACGTTCTGCCAACCGCCCCCGCAATGTATGACGTGTAAGTGAAGCATGAGAAACATTATCCAGGTGTGTCAGGTAAAGTTTCGCTTGAGGTGCAGCCATTGCCACACATTGAACATCTTCATCACCCATAATAAGACGTCCATTTTCTACCGTTTCCGCAGCACAGCAATTAAGAGCAATCACCTCCGGCTGATATCTCCGCAGATTCTCCTCTACACCAGAATACCAAATTGTATCACCCGCTAAATAAAAAGCCCTTTCCCCTGCAGACTGAAATATAATCCCCATGGCATCACCGCAAGGCACTACCGTCCCGTGACGGGCAGGAACCCGCGTAAGCTTAGCTGCCCCAAAATCCATACCAGTCTCCGGCAATACAATCACCTCCGAAAACCCCGAATACTGAAGAATTTTTGCATCCTCCGTCGATTGACAGATTACAGGGGTTTGCTTATTAAGCGGCCCACCGACAGTTCCATCTTTCGCAATATCAATATGATCAGGATGCAGATGTGTAACAATGTAGTAATCAATACCGCTTAAAATCTGCTCCGTATCCATTGGCAGACCATAGAACGGCATTGGTATATTTTCTTTTACCGGGTCAGGTACATGAAAAGGCCTCCCCGGAATATCAACGAATGAAAGCTGATGCTTGGGTGCCAGCCACGGGTCAATCAGAAATACATTTCCTGCATATATCATGCGGATCGTCGCATTGCGAATTTGTGTCAGTTTCATAAATAGCTCCTTTGCTTACTATCACTTTATTCTTAGTATAGTGGATTCTATAATTTCTTACAAGAAAAAACAGCATTTACCATAAGCCATTCCGTCTATCCAAAGGAAATTGTTCAGATAATAATAACCTACCTTCCTCTGATTCATTTTTCCATTCATTATGTCTGTATTCCCCTTTTCAACTTTGCCGCCCCGGCATTCTTTTTCGCATTTTGATTTCCTGCTTACTTCGGTTTCAAAGCGGGGTTTCTTGTTTCCATGATCCACTGCGAAAAATCTTCAGGCTTTACTCCCAGATTAATTTCCGCCCACTCTTTCCACTTCGGTGTTTTCTTTTTTACCGTCAGAATTTCTTCCATTTTCTTTCCCGTCTTCACTTCGAGAAGGTAAGCAAGGCGGATCCAATGGTTCGGGTATCCTTCCTTCAAGGCGTTAAACGCACGGTCTTCTTCCACGCCATAGAAACGATGCAGCCGGCGGGCACGGTGGCGGAAATATTTTTCATCATACCTGTCTCCCGTGATGCCCAGCCTGACCTGCACACGGCCCCAGGGCTCTTCCCTGCGGAGCGCCAGTACTTCCTCAATATCCTTTCCCGTCATGCAGGCAAAAAGCGCCGCTTTGTCCGCATCTGCATAGCGGACACCTCTTTCGAGTATGTCCCGCACTTTCTCTTTATCCATTTCATACTTTTGGCTGATGGAACGGATTTCGTCTTCTCTTGTCATCTGCGCTGCTTTCATAGAGCCTCCCTGATCATGATTTCTTTTACAACAGTATAGCACAATTTCGATACCCTCTGTCCTATTTGAACGGACGGTCGATTTTTGCTACAATAAGTACGCATTCTTACCAAAGAGGTGGATCTATGTTTATTCATGAAATATTCAAAAATGCAGACCCGAAAAGGCTTGCAATGACAGGCGAATCCAATATCACTTACGGCCAGCTTGAAAAAGCAGTGGAAAATTACAGGAACACGCTGTATGCCATGGGCATCCGCCGTGGCGATACGGTAGGCCTGTACACGGCAAACCGCGCAGAGTTCGTGTATGTATACATGGCAGTCGTCAGCCTCGGCGCGATCATCGTGCCGGTAAATAATTCCCTCGTCGGCCGCGAGGTGGATTTCATTCTCCGCGACGCGGAGTCGAAGCTCCTGATTTCCGATATGCCCCTTACCGTTTCCATGCCGTTCATCGACATCCATGATCTGGATTACCGCGCATCCACGGAAAACGCGCCGAAGGCTCCTGCCTTCCCGGCAGATCTGACAGAAGATGACGTATGCGCCCTGATTTATACATCAGGCACGACAGGAAGCCCAAAAGGCGCCATGATCACCCACAAGAACCAGGTGCGCAATGTGGAGCAGTACACTGCCGTAGTCCGTTTCAAACCGGAGGACAAAGTGCTCTGCGTGCTCCCCATGTTCCACTGCTACGGTCTGACCACCGTGGTGCTGGGAAGTTTGTACCACCATTCCACCATCGTCATCCTCCGCTCCAAAAGCCCAACGGAAATCATCAATACGATCATGAAATACTCCGTCACCATCGCGATTATGGTGCCGCCGCTTTACAACCTGCTTGCCCGCCGCGGCGAACCGAGCAGTATGAAAACGGTGCACACCTTTGTTTCCGGCGGTGCATCCCTTCCCCAGCCTGTGGCACAATCTTTCTATGAACGGTTCGGCCACCCCGTGCAGGAGGGTTATGGCCTGACAGAAGCGTCCCCCGTCGTTTCCATCCTCCCCACGGCTAAGCCGAAGTACCTCACTTCCGGCCCCGCGCTCCCCGGTGTAGAGGTAAAAGTCATCACTGATAAGGAAGGCCCTTACGTTCCGGGCACGGTCGGCGAACTCGTCGTCCGCGGGGACAATGTGATGAAAGGTTACTGGAAAAAACCGGAAGAAACAAAGAAAGTACTCGATGAAGACGGCTGGCTCCGTACCGGCGACTTGGTATACATGGACGCTGACGGATACATTTACATTGTAGACCGCATCAAAGACCTGATCATCATGAACGGTGAAAATATTTATCCCGGCGAAGTGGAAGACTGCATCTATGAAGTGGAAGGCGTCGGCGAATGCGCTGTCGTAGGACATCCCGATCCGCTCCGCGGACAGTCGGTATGGGCATATGTGGTCATGAAGGAAGGCTTTGCCTTTGACGAAGACAAGATCCGCAAGCACATGGTAAAAAACATCGCATCTTACAAAATACCGAGACGTTTTATCCCCCTTGACGCTCTTCCGAAAAATGCGACCGGCAAAATTTTGAAACGCGCCCTCCGTGACAGCTGAGATATAAAATACATGTACAAACATAAAAAAGATGGCAATTCCGCTTTTCGGACCCTGCCGTCTTTTTTTTATGCGAGAAATGCGCAAAGGTTTGCAGAATCCCCTGACTCCTGTCTTTTGAAATGAGTCCTTTTCCATATGCTTTCTTTCCGTGTGCCATTATTTCAAGACTCTTTTTGTTCCTTTTATTCGGAATATATTATTTATTTTATATGACATACTTTATTTAAATATTAGATATACCAATTTTAAATATTTACATATGCCGACTTATATGCTACTATACCTTATATGATAATTACTCTCAAATAATTTGCGGGTCATTATTAAATAAATACAAAGGAGAATTTCTCATGTTAAAGAAAATAGTTTTCGGCATCTGCCTTCCTCTTGCCATCCTCGGCGCGGCGGCCCTGTCTTTTTCAGGCTGTGGAAAATCTGCACCCGCTTCCGATTCTGCCGGCAAAATGAAAGTCGTCGCCACCACGACGATGCTCACCGACCTCGCCCGGCAGATCGGCGGGGATAAAGTGGAAGTATCCGGCCTCATGAAAGCCGGTGTGGATCCTCATCTTTATCAGGCCGGTGCCGGCGATGTGGACGCAATGAACAAAGCGGATATCGTCGTGTACAACGGTGTCCATCTGGAAGGGAAAATGGGCGCGATTTTCGATAATCTCCACGCGCAGAAGAAACCCACGATCCGGGTAAGTGACGGCATTCCTTCCGAAACGCTCCTCGACTTTGAAGAGGACGGTGAAAAAACGAAAGATCCCCACATCTGGTTCTCCGTAAAGAACTGGAAAGCCGCCGCGAAAGAAGTGGCAAAAGGATTTTCAGAAAAAGATCCGAAGAATAAATCGTACTATGAAGATCATCTGAACGCTTACCTTGCCGAACTGGACAACCTGGACAAGTACATTAGAAAAGAAGTGGAATCCGTCCCTAAAGATTCCCGTATCCTTGTCACCGCCCATGACGCCTTTGCTTATTTTGCCAGAGATTACGGATTTGAAGTTAAAGGCATCCAGGGAATCAGCACCGCCAGTGAAGCGGGCACTTCCGACATCAGCACGCTGGCCGCTTTCATCGCGGATCATAAAATCAAAGCGGTCTTCGTGGAATCTTCCGTCCCCCATAAAACCATCGAGTCTCTCCAGGCTGCTGTCAAAGCACGGGGCTTCGATGTTTCCATCGGCGGCGAACTGTACTCCGACTCTCTTGGCGGCGAGTCCACAAAAGAGGGCACTTATATCGGCATGTACGAGCACAACATAAAGACAATCACGGAAGCGCTCCGCTGAACATTTTGAATTTCCGGCGCATGGATCGGGGATCCCCTCGTTCCGTGCGCTTTCATTTCATGAAATATCTTTTGGAGGTGTCATCGTGGAACACGTTATCGAACTGGAAGACATCACCGCTGCCTATGACCGCCAGCCCGTCTTATGGGATTTGGATCTGAATATCCCGAAAGGCTCACTTATGGGAATCGTCGGGCCGAACGGCGCGGGCAAGTCTACCCTTTTAAAAATTATACTGAACCTGCTTGCCCCCGTTTCAGGGCGGATCCGTTTTTCCATAGACGGCGAAACCGATGCGAAAAAAGCACGGCGGAAAATTGCGTATGTCCCGCAGAATGGTTCAGTCAACTGGGATTTTCCCGCCACAGTAAAAGATATCGTCCTCATGGGACGGTACGGCCACATCGGCTGGTGCCGCCCTCCCTCACAGGGCGACCGTCTGATCGCGGAGGAAATGATTGCCCGCGTCGGCATGGACGGTTACGAAGACAGACAGATCAATGAGCTTTCCGGGGGACAGCAGCAACGCGTTTTCCTGGCCCGAGCCCTTGCGCAGGAAGCGTCTGTTTACCTTTTAGACGAGCCCTTTAAAGGCGTGGATATGCAGACGGAAAAAATCATCGTCCGCATTTTAAAAGAAATGGAGAGCCGCGGAAAGACGATCCTTGTCGTCCACCACGCGCTCCGCACCGTCCCTCTTTATTTCGACCATGTCGCCATGATCAACCGCCGCCTTATAGCAGCAGGATCCGTACGGGATGTTTTCACGGAAGAAAATATCGAAAAAACTTTTTCTCCGTCGAAAGGAGTCTGACCATGGAACCGGCCGCTTTCTTTTCTTTACCTTTATGGCGGGACTATACATTTCAAATCGTCCTGGCAGGAACGACTATCTTAGGCGTACTCTGCGGCGTGGTGGGATCTTTTATCGTCCTCCGCAGGGAAGCGCTTCTGGGGGACGGTATTTCCCATTCGTCCTATCCGGGAATCATGCTGGCTTTTCTATTTCTCGGCGTGAAAACATTGGAAGGCCTTTTATTGGGCGCTTTTCTGTCCGCCCTTGCCGCACTGTCCCTTATCCTTCTTGCCCGCCATTATACGAAACTTCCTTTTGACGGCGTCCTCGCCTCCATTCTTTCCTCTTTTTTCGGCGCGGGTCTCGTGCTGTCTTCCATCATCCAGCATACAGGAAATGCCAACCAGTCCGGACTGAATCAATTCATTTTCGGACAGGCATCCACTATTCTTTACCGCGACGTCCTTCTCACAGGAACCATTTCTATTTTTACCCTTTTCCTGATTTTCCTTTTCAGAAAAGAACTGAAACTTATGGCTTTTGATCCGGACTATGCCGCAGTTCTCGGATTTCCGCGGGGCAAGCTGAATGTATTCCTCTCTTTCCTTGCCACGATCACCGTCCTTCTTTCCATCCAGGCCGTAGGCATTATCCTCATGAGCGCCATGCTCATCGCGCCTGCCGTTGCCGCAAGGCAGTGGACAAGGCGTCTTGAACCGATGATCCTTCTGTCTGCCGTCATCGGCGCGCTGTCCTCCGCCATCGGTACGACGGCAAGCTCTCTCATTCCCAAAATGCCCACAGGCCCCGCTATCGTCGTAGCATTATCCTTTTTCGTTATTCCCGGCCTTTTGCTGGCGCCGAAACGGGGTATCCTTTCCCGGTCTTTTCATAAAAAGAAAATGACCGCCCTCATGGAAGGAGACCACTTATGAATTCTTTTGCTGAAATACTTCTTATCGCCATCTTCATGTCAGCCGCCTGCGCCCTGCCGGGGAACTTCCTCGTCCTCCGGCGCATGTCCATGCTGACTGATGCCATCAGCCATACCGTCCTCCTCGGCATCGTACTCGCTTTCCTTGCCGTCGGCAGCCTGGACTCGCCCTTCCTCATTATCGGCGCGTCCCTCATGGGTGTCCTTACAGTGTGGCTGATTGAACTCCTCTACCAGAGCCGGCTCGTCGCCTCCGATTCCGCTATCGGCCTCATATTTCCCCTGCTCTTCAGTATCGCCGTCATCCTCGTGACACGGTACGCGGGCAATGTCCATCTGGACACGGACTGCATTCTTTTGGGAGAACTTGCTTTTGCCCCCTTCGACCGCCTGATCATAAACGGGATGGATCTCGGCGCGAAAGGCCTGTATACGGGCGGTGCAGTTCTTGTTCTTTCCATCGCTGTCATTTCCCTTTTTTATAAAGAAATAAAATTAGCTACTTTTGATCCCGTCCTGGCAGGTGTACTGGGATTTTCTCCCGCCGTTATCCACTACGGCCTGATGAGCCTCGTCTCCCTCGTGGCGGTCACGTCCTTCCAGTCCATCGGCTCGATTCTCGTCATCGCATTTATGATCATTCCCGCCATGACTGCCGCTCTGTGGACAAGGACGCTTTCAGGACGCCTCTTGCTCAGCTGCCTTCTCGGTACGGCCGGCGCAGTACTCGGCATCATCGGCGCGATTGTTTCAGACTCGTCTCTGGCAGGCATGATGGCCGCCGTTCTCGGCGTATTTTTCATCGTTTCCCTGATTTTCGCTCCCGCCACAGGTATCCTGGCGGCTTTCCGTCAGCGAAAAAAACAGCGGTTCGCTTTCGGACGGGAAACGCTTCTCCAGCATCTTCTTTTCCATGCGGGCACTAAAGAGGAATCACGGGAAAACGCTCTTTCCACCCTCTCCGTCCACATGAAATGGCCGGAAAACTTCACCCGGCAAATCTGCCGTTCCCTCTTAAAAGACGGGTACATCACAGAAAGAAACGGCCTCCTTCTCCCCACGGAACAGGGAAAGGCCCATAACCTTTTTTACAGAGAAAATGTGCGGGCGTAAAACACAAAAAAGACAGCACTCTTATTGTAAGGCTTGCTGTCTTTTTTTATCCGGAAGCAGGGGCACTATTCTCCGTAAAGCACCCTGATCGCTCCGCTGGCGCCTATGCGGTCCGCACCTGCCGTGAGGAAAGCTTCCATATCTTCCCTTGTACGGATACCTCCCGCCGCTTTGATTTTTACATTTTTCCCGATGTGTTTTCTGAAAAGTGCGATATCCGCCAAAGAAGCACCTGCCGTACCGAACCCTGTGGATGTCTTGATATAGTCCGCTCCGCCTTTCGTGACACATTCGCAAAGACGGATTTTTTCTTCCTCTGTCAGATAACAGGTTTCCACAATCACTTTCAGAATTTTGTCGCCCACTATTTCTTTCAGGACAGCAATTTCTTCTGTGACCAAATCATAATTTTTATTTTTTACCGCCCCTATGTTGATGACCATATCAATTTCATCGGCGCCGTCATCAAGGGCATGAATCGTTTCTTCCGCTTTTGATTCGCTGTTCCCATTGCCCAAAGGAAACCCGACCACCGTACAGATGGTAAGGCGGGGATAATTTTCCCGGATCTTCTTTACATAAGAAGACGGCACACAAACGGACGCGGTCTGGTATTTCACGGCTTCATCGCACAATTTCCGTATTTCCTCCCAGCTTGCCGCCGCTTTCAGCAGCGTGTGATCCACATGACTCAAAATGTCTTCTGTTTTCATAATTGCTCCTTTATGAATTCTTTTCTGCTTTTACCTGCGCCGACACAAGAAGTGTGAAAACACCGGTGCCGCCTAAAATATTTCCTAAGCCTGTAGGAATGAGGAATTTAAAGAAATAATCCGCAACTGACGAGTTTCCCACAAGCACATCATACGCCGCTTCACAGGAACCGACAACAACATGGGAAAACCCACCGATAGAGATGAAGTAGGTAAAAGTGAGGACGGTGAAAAAACTGAACCCCCGCGACATGGGAATCATCCACACAATGGCGGCGATGAGGATGCCTGCCGGTATACCGCGGTAAATATTGTCGATGGCACCGACACTCATAATGTGGGCAGACAGTTCAGAGAGCGCTTCCGTTATCCCAGGCTGGGCAAAAGCCGGCAACCAGAGAAAGAGGGCGGCGATAAAGGTGCCCACAAAATTCGCCGAAAGGACAATCGCCCAAAGGCGGAACAGCTTCATCAAATTCTCCATATTCGGGTGTTTCATAAAAGGAAGCACCGTGGTGATGGTATTTTCCGTAAACAGCTGGAGCCGTCCCAGGATAACCATGAGGAAACCCGTGGTGTAACCGAAGCCGGAGATGGCTTCCGCCCAGAGCGTGTGCCCCACGTACATTGCAAGAATGGCTTTGAAGTAGAATGAAAAGGAAATAATAATTCCGGCTGCCAATCCTGACAGGATAAGAGGTTTTGTCTTTCGTTCCAGTTCTTCTTCACCGTCGTGGCGGATAATTTCAAAAATCAAGTCAGGCGACAGTTTTTCATACTCTTCCAGTATGACCCTTTCCCTGCAGTCGTGGTTGTCATGGTTGTATGTACTCATAGTACCTCCTATTTTATTGTAACAGATTGTTGCTCCATGAAATATTTTTACAGGAATGTTTTCATGACTTTTCTCATTTTTTCAAATACCGGGGGCCCGTAAAGGCGTTCCATGGCGTTTCTTGTAACGAGCCAGGTCCGTCCCGATTTCCTTCGGTCGCCGTCCCCCATTCTTGCCGCCCGATGCCCCGCCCCCGATGCCGCCGAACGCACATCGCCGCTGTCACGGTTCCACAGCTCCGCCGCTTCCAACGTCGTAAATACGAGAAGAAGCGGATTCATGGGAGCAGCCGGTTCACTGCCGCCGCCATAACGAAAATCGGCCGCCTGTTTCGTAATGAGCCAGTTCTTTCCTGATTTTCTTGCTTCCGATTTCTTAAAGGCGCCCTTCTCACAATCGGACGCCACCGTCTTTCCGCTGATGCCGTAAAGCGTTCCCGCTTCTTCGGCAGTCACCGCGTACATCGTGAAATCGATTTCCCGTTTCCATTCCGCAAAGTCGTCCCGGAGCGTCCAAAGTTCATCCGGAAAAATGTATATTCCTTTCTCCGACAGCGCCGCGGAGACACCGGAAGGCAAACGGCGGCCGCCCAAAAACTCACGGCATGCAAAAAGAGTTTTGCTTTCTGAATCCAGCGTGGTCACCACCGTTCCGTAAGAAGTTTGCAAAACAGTGCCGTTTGTCTCAAATTTTTCTTTCCATATATAGAGAAAAGCGCCCTGCCGCAAAACGGTTCCCGCCTTTGCCGGCTGTCCCAGGAGATAGCTCTCATAGGCCTTAAAAGTTTCCGCGCTTTCCATATCCGTCAAAATTCCCGCCATGATATGCCTCCATTTCCTTATTATACCAATTCTCCGCTTGAAGAAATATTTCTCCCGTTTATAATGAAATAAGAAACAAAGGAGATTCCTATGAAAATAACAATTATAGGAGCCGGCAATACGGCCGTCGCCGCCGCCTGCTTTCTCAAAACGCTCGGTCTTTCGAGCCTCATCTATACCCGCCGTGAAGAACGGGCAAAACAGTGGAATCAATTTCCCGTAAAAGCAAGCGGCGCCTGCACCGGGTCATTTTCACTGGAAAGTACGACGGATCTGAAAACTGCCGTGCATTATGGCGACATTCTTCTCGTCTGCACGCTGGCGGCAGATCACGAAACGGTCATTTCTGAAATCGCGCCCCACCTGCAGGCGCACCAGTCCATTCTCTTTTTCAACGGCTGCTGGGGCGCCCTCAAAGCATACCGCGCTCTTTCAAAAAGACAGGATATGCCCCCTCTGACCATCGGGGAAACGGCCAATATGCCCTTTATCGCCGCTCTCTCGCAGGACGGCTCTGAAATCCTCATCAAAGGAATCAAAGAAGAAATCGCTTACTCCGCTGCCGGTGATGATAAAGCTGTCAGCGCCTTCCTTCATCGCCTTGCGCCGCGGGTAGTGAAAACCGCTTCTTTCGCGTCCACTTCCCTTTCGGCAACAAACCCTGTCATCCATGTCACCGCCTCTCTCTTCAACGTGACCCGTATAGAGAACAAAGAAGATTTCTATTTCTTCGGTGACCCCATGACTGACCGCGTCATTTCCTTCATGGAACACTGCGACGAAGAACGCCTTGCCGTGGGAAAAGCGCTGGGCATCCGCCTGTCCCCCCTGCTGGAAGTGCTTAACTCTTTCTGGCCCGAAAAGAAAAATACGCTGAAAGAGGCTTTGAAAGAAAATCCTTCCTACCGCGCCGTAAAGGGCCCATCCTCTACGGAGTACCGCTACTTCACGGAAGACCTGCCCTGCGGCCTCGGCCCTGTCCTTGATCTGGCGGAGCTGATGCATATTCCCTGCCCCTACATCCGCACCCTCGTGCAGACGGCATCCCTCTACCTGGGAAAGCCCTACACCCCCTTCCTCACGAAAGAAGACCTGCGGATTCTGAAAAAACTGCATGCTAATTAACGGAAAGGATATCCCATGAATAAACTTCTCCCTCTTGCTTTTACATTCTGCCTTGCCTTTGCGGGTATGCAGGTTTCCGCGGAAAACTGGATAAAGAACGCCGACGGCTCGCCCTCATGGATCGACACCGACTCCATCCGTCAGGAGCAGGCCATCTCCTCCTTTGACATGCGTTTGGAATCCTCCGATTTCACCGTCGTATCCACCATGGAATTCGACACCTCGAAAAACGCCTGGCGCACCGCCGCGCTTGTCACCCGTGACAAAGACGGAAAAGTCCTCCACGCGGAAAAGAAAGAAAATCCTGACGACGGCTGGAACAAGCTCATGCCCGGCACCTATGGAAAGAATCTGTACAGGCATTATGTGGAAACGCCCCTGCCCCCGTCTGACGCGAAGTGGAAACAGCTTTACAAAGACAATCGGGGCGCAGCCTTCTCCATTGACACAAATTCTCTCCGTTATAAAAATGGCTATGCCGACTTCTGGCTTGCCGTGGAAGCCCCTAATCAGGAAAAGGATTTATCCCGGATCATTTACCGGATAAGAATGAACATGGCTTACAAAAAGGTAATGACTCTTTCCGCAACAGAGTACAACGCTGCCGGAAAAATCCGTCTCCATGCTGCCGCAGAGGGAGCAAAGGAAACCATTCCCAACGATTCTCCTGTGGAAAAAGTTTTTGAATACCTGAAAAATGAAATCGACAGCGGCCGTTTGTGACAGAATAGGAAGACCTGTCACGTCCTTCTGATATTTGCGCCTGCCGAAATTTTATGTTATAGTGTTTCATATTCCTTAACTGCGCGATGACGGGAGAAAGTAGGGAAACAGAACCGTTTCAGAAAGCCCTGATGATGGAAACGGGTACGGTGATTTTTCTGAAGTGCCTCTCCGAGCGGTTTTCCGAAAAGAAAATTTCCCGAGTAAGAAAACCGGGCGCGCCCGATACAGCGCTTAAGTCATACGACTTTCCAAGGTTTCTCCGGCAACGTGGAAACGAAATTGGGTGGAACACGGAATTTACCGTCCCTTTGCACAGGGGCGGTTTTTTATTTTCGCGGTTTTACGGAAAGAAGGCTGCCATGTCCCGCATACTTACTGCAGAACATATCAAGAAATCATTTGGTAAAAACACAATATTAAAAGATATCAATCTCACCGTAGAAAAAGGCGATGTTATTTCCATTCTCGGCCCGTCAGGCACGGGAAAGACAACGCTTCTCCGGTGCTTCAATTATCTGGAAAAACCCGAAGCCGGCCGTCTTTCCATTGACGACGTGTCTGTGGACTTTTCCCATATTTCCAAAACGGAAGTGCAGAAACTCCGGCGGAAATCCACCATGGTCTTCCAGCAGTTCAATCTGTTCCGCAACAAGAATGTCCTTGAAAATATCACGGAAGGGCTGATTTACGGTTACGGAAAAACAAAAAAAGAAGCGGAAGAGATCGCCATGGAAGAACTCTCCCGCGTCCGCATGACAGACTACGCCCACATGTATCCGTCGGAACTTTCCGGCGGCATGCAGCAGCGCGTGGGAATCGCCAGAGCTCTTGCGCCGAAACCTGATGTCATCCTCTTTGACGAACCCACTTCGGCGCTTGATCCCGAACTCGTAGGGGAAGTTCTGGATACCATCGCCTCCGTCGCGACCCTCGGCATCACCATGATCATCGTCACCCATGAAATGCATTTCGCTCAGGATATATCCACAAAAGCCGTATTCATGTCGGACGGCCTCATTGTGGAAGAAGGACATCCGAAAGAATTCTTCTCCCATCCGAAAGAGGAGCAGACCCGCGCCTTTCTCCGGCGCATGCTGAAAAGGGAAGAGGCGTAACGCTCCCCGTCCCGCTTGTTTTATAAAGGAATGATTCCATGCTTACTTTTGACCCCTCTTTTTTCATAGGCGTATTTCCCCGGCTGATCTCCGCCCTTCCTTTCACAGTGGAAGTCATCATCGCGTCCATCCTGCTCTGCCTCTTCTTCGGCACGATCATCGCCGTCATCAGGATCGCCCGTGTGCCCGTGCTGGCGCCTTTCTGCGACATATGGCTCTCTTATAACAGGAGCATGCCCTTTATCCTCGACCTTTACCTCGTCTATTTCTGCCTTCCCGCCATTATACGGGGGCTCGGCATCAATCCCGACGGCTGGCCTCTTACCGTATACGTCTTAGTCTCCCTTACCTTCCACTACGCCCCCGTTATTTCAGAAATACTCCGCCCCGCTTACCTTTCTGTCGACCGGGGACAGCATGAAGCGGCCATCGTTTTCGGACTTTCTCCGGTTCGGCGCGTTTTCAGCATCATCGCTCCCCAGGCGCTCCCTGTCGCCATTCCCGGTTTGGTGAGCGAATCTGTCAATATACTGAAAGACACGTCCATCATGTTCTTCATCGGCGTCATCGACCTTATGGGCCGTGCCAATCTTATCATCAACGCCGCCTTCGGCCAGCACCGTCTGGAAACATACACCGCCGTCGCCCTGATCTACTGGGCCATCGTCATTGCCATCGAAACGGCATTCTGGCTTTTCCAGAAACAGGGCCATAAAGAAATAAGGAGGACTGCATGATCGATTTTAAAGTCCTTCCCGAAGCGCTCCTCTTCATAGCAGGCGCCGTACCGAATACCCTTTTCATGGCATTTGTCAGCATTTTCTTCGGCATCCTCTTTGGCTCCTTTATCGCTGTGCTCCGTTTGGGAAACAATATGTTTATCAACATTTTCTTTACTGTATTTGTTTCCTTCTTCCGCGCCGTGCCGGGCATCGTCCAGCTCTTCATCGTATACTACTCCCTCCCCTACCTTCTTGCGCCCGTATTCAGCGCTTTTTCGGGAACGGAAGTAAAGCCTTTTGACGTAAGCCCCTACTGGAGCGTCTACCTTTGCTTCATTTTATATAACACCGCCTACCAGTCGGAAAATATCCGCGGCGCTCTCCGCTCCGTAGACCACGGCCAGTATGAAGCGGCCGTCGCCATGGGCATGACCTCTTTCCGCGCTTTCACAAGAATCGTCCTTCCCCAGGCGTTCGTCGTGGCGCTTCCCGCCTTTTTCACATACTATCTGAAAACCATCAAACTCCTCGCCCTCGTCTTCACAGTCAAAGTCGTGGACATGTTCGCCAAAGCGGATATCTTCTCCGCCCTCTACAACCGGCGCATGGAACCGTACATCGCGGACGCAATCGCCTATTGGGGTCTGGCCATACTCCTCACCTTCTTCTTCGACCGATGGGAAAAGAAACTCCGTGGCAGAGGCTTTAATAAATCGAGCTGACAAAAAGAACAGAACCATTTCCCGGCGGATTATTTCTTTTTTTTTCTATCCTATCTAAAACCGACCTTTGTAGACAGCTCAATTTTCTTATCAGAATAAATACTATTACTATCAATAACGGAGGAATGATTATGGATAATAAAAACTATTATGACTTGTTAAATGTTCGTCCGAACGCCTCCTGCCAAGAAATACACGCTTCCTATATCCGCCTTTTGGAAGAATACAAAACCGATCTGAACAAAACGGAAGAAGAAGATTATTTTTTAAAGATGGCGGCGAAAATGAATATAGCCGAGTTGGAAAAAGCGTACGCCATTTTATCCGATGCGGAAAAAAGGAAAGCATACAATGACGAAATACACATCGACATGACAGCCTTGCCATCGGAACCTGTGTCAGATACATCCCCGGAAACAGCGCAAGTTCCCACAGCAGCAAACGCTGTCTCCACAGAAAAGAAAACGCTTACCTTCATAGGCGCCAACAAACGATTTCTTTCCCACTGGTATTCTTTCCACGGACGAACCACACGGAAAGAATTCTGGTACGCCTTTCCTATCATTTTTTTCGGACTCTTTCTTTTTAATATAATCTTCAGTTCTATTTTATTCTTCCTTTTCGACCCTACCCCTTATGACGGCTTGATTGTACTGGTTGCTACATCCATAGTCAATTCTTATATTTTCTGTGCCGCATATACAAGGCGCTTCCACGACATCGGCCGTTCAGGAAAATGGCTGATTCCCTTTTTCCTCATTTCCTGGATTCCTTATTTCCCCCTCTTTGTATTTTCTTTGGCATGCGGCTGTTTTCTTCTCTTTATCACTACCATTGCTTCTGACCGCGGCAATAAATACGGCCCCCAGTGGGAAGAAACAAAAAAATAAAGTGATATTATAAAAATATCCTATGACAAGACTTTCCTCTATATAAGCAATATCCGATCCATAATAATTTAAAATTCATGAAAAGGAGAAATTATGACGAACTCAAATGAAAACACTCTCTTTGCGCAAAAAGAACAGGCACCAAAACATCTCACCTTCAGTGCAGGAGTAAAACGACTAAGATCCCACTGGCTCTCTCTCAAAGGACGCAGTACAAGAAAGGAATATTGGCTCATCGGTTTGTGCATTTACACCCTTGTCGGCCTTGCGCTCAACATCGCCTCTATTATCTTATTCTTCATACTGCCGGGAATACGCTCTAACTTAATCACAACTCCCGTAGCTTTGGCTCTGATCTACATGAACTTTGCGCTCTCCGTCCGCCGCCTCCACGATATAGGCTACTCCGGCTGGTATGCCCTTTTAGCTTATATACCGCTCATCAACCTTTTTTTCCTTTACCTTACAGTAAAACCATCTGTCCCGGACAATAAGTACGGTCCCCAGTGGGAAGAAACGAAATATTGACCTGCACATATTTCCAAAAGAAAGAACACCGTTGCATTCTCGTTTCAACAAAAAAGAATGGAAATTCCCAAAAAGGAATATTCATTCTTTTTTTATTTTATTCTGTTGCAAGTTTTTTATCTTTCGCTATTTTCATAAATTCATGTTCCGATACCATTCTAAAAAATATCGCCCTGTTTCAACACACAAAAAAAGCACCTCCTTCGAGATGCTTCATAGGCATGGCATATGGCCGCCGTTTTATTCTTCTGCCGGATATTCACCGCGGTAGGTTACCGTTTCGGAAAGCGGTTTCCGCGGGAGCGGTTGGATTTCTCGGTCTGTATAGCCCAGGGCGATGGCTGCCACCATTTCCCCTTCCACATTCAGCCATTTTTTCAGTTCGTCATAAGCGAAGAAAATATTGCAGGTCCACAGCGTCCCGATATTCCTCGCCGTCGCTTCCAGGCACATATTCTGGATCGCCGCGCTCACTGACTGGATGTCCGCCATTTCCATCAGATGCTCGTCTATGGGAAATTCGCCGTAGTAATCCTTTCCCTTGCTGTTGATAAAGAAGACGATGACCGGCGCCTGTTCCAGTACGCGGGCCGTATAAATCGCGGCAGGGATATATTTTTCATACCCTTTTCCGAAAATGGCCGCTTTATCGCTCCGGTTCCTTTTGATGCCTTCTTTCAGCGCGCGGACCACTTCTTTCCGCGCGTCTCCGCGGACGACCACAAAGCGCCAGGGCTGCTCATTATGCTCCGACGGCGCCCAGGAGGCTGCTTCCAAAAGAGCATGCAGATCTTCCTCTGGGATGTTCTTTTTGATGAAACGCCGTGTGCTGCGGCGCGCTGCTATTTCATGTATCACGTTTCCAACTTCCTTTTTCTATTACATATTCTCCTCATATATGCGTTTTATTATAAACAAATGTGATTTATACTGCAAGTGACCACCGGACAGTTTAGAAGAAACATGTTTTGCTTCCGATTCCCGATCCCCCAGTGATAAGCGCCATATTCTCCGCGGCAGCTCCGGTCCTCCCGGATTTCTTTTTATAATATATGTTTTTATAAGACATTCTGTCATATAATAAAAAAGAAACTTAGCATTGCAAAAAGGAGAACTGTCATGCTTGAACCGATCGTCCGCAAAAACGCTTTCGGAGGAAAAGGCGAAGTCATCCTCCGGCCGCTTCTGACCGATGAACAGAAAAATGAAACGATTCAAATGTATGCGGAAGTCACCATTCCTGAAGGCGCTTCGCTTGGCATCCACCGGCATAGGGGAAATGCAGAGTCCTACTACATCCTTGCCGGAACAGGTCTTTACACCGACGACGGAAAAACCTATGAAGTCCATGCGGGTGACACGACATACTGCGCCGATGGCCACTGCCACGGGCTTGAAAATACGGGAGACGGCGACCTGAAATTCATGGCGCTCATCATTCCGTCATGAATTTGCTGTATTAAAAAACACAAAGAAATTACGTTAGGAGAAATATGGATTATTCTATTATTATTTCAATAACAGGGATTTTAATTTCTCTGGTTAGTCTTTATAATAGCTGGCAAACCAGAAAAGAGTCGAAAGAGAGATTTGCTATTGAAACAATCTCGGATGTATGTAAAATAGAACCAAATTATAAACCTTATGGCGAAAATAAAACTTATATTACTATTTCTAATGAATCTGAATATTCTATTTATGATGTCATTATTTTACAAGGCTTAAATACCACTGATCTTTATGATGGTAATTCTCCATGTAAAGCAGAATATATTCGTTCAATAAAGGGACATAGCCAGGGTTCAACGATAATTGAACATCATGGACTAGGAATGTCTAAGTTTTTTGTTATCGGAATATTCTTTAGAGATCATTTAAATAATGAATGGTTTAGAGATAGTTACGGTAAAACTCTTCAGGCAAGAGGGTATAAAAATTTACTAGCTAATAAAAAGATTATCTTTCCACCTTATTAATAGCCGATTATTCCTCAACACTATATGCCGTGATTCATAAAACTATTTAATAAAGGAGATTCATTATGACTTTAAAAGAATACAAACTTCCTTTCGGCCGCGGGTTCCAGACGGTCATGCTCCCTGAAGAGCATGTATCCGACGTATTGGAAGGTGTACCGACAGCTGCCTGCGATATTAAAGAAGCGACTGTCGAATGTATGCGCCGCCCCATCGGCTCCGCGCCGCTTGCCGAAAAAGTACAAAAGGGCGACAAGGTCTGCCTTATCATCGCCGACATCACCCGCGCGTGGAACCATGCCCGCGATTTCACCGTCCATGTGGTCAATGAACTGAACCTCGCAGGAATTCCTGATGAAGACATTTTCATCGTTTTCGCCCAGGGTACCCACAGGGCACACACCGACGCGGAAAATATCGAATGTGTGGGAGAAGAAGTGGCGCGACGCATTTCCATGTACCAGCATGACTGCCGGGATAAAAACATGCTCACCCGTATGGGCGTGACCACCCGCGGTACAGAAGTATGGCTGAATAAACGCGTCGCAGAAGCGGACAAAGTCATTCTCTTGAACGCTCTTTCCACCCATGACATGGCAGGCTTCGGCGGCGGACGCAAACTTGTCCTTCCCGGTGTAGCAGGGTGGGATACCATCCAGCAGAACCACTGCCACGCCCTGGGCGACGAAGTCGGCTCCGGCCTGAATCCCGATTCCCATGTCCTTAAAACGGAAGGAAATCCGGTCAGCGAAGATATGCAGGAAGGCTGCGACATGCTCCACCCCTGTTTCCTCGTCCATTCCCTTATCAACGCTGACGGCGAAGTGTCGGGCATGGTCGGCGGAGACCCCTATGAAGCATGGGCGGCAGGCGCGAAAGAAACATACCGTATGCAGAAAGTTCCCATGAAACAGAAAGCCGACGTGACCATCGTCAGCGCGGGAGGCTACCCGAAAGACACCAATCTTTACCAGGGAACGAAGTGCTACACGTCATCCGACATGGCAACAAAAAAGGGCGGCATCATCATCACTATGATCGAAGCGGATGACATCATGGAACCGCCGGCCTACCTGGACAGTTTCAAATACGATAATCTGGAAGACATGGAAAAAGCTCTCCGTAAATGCTTTACTATCCCCTTCTTTGTCGCTTTTGAAAACTTCATCACCGCTACGACCCATACTATCTACTTCGTAACAAAACCGGAAAATTTCGACATCATCCGGAAAAAAACGCCGCAGATCCCCGTCGCCACCGTACAGGAAGCCTGGGAACTGGCAAAGAAACAATTAGAGAAAGAAGGTAAGACGGACTACACCATCAATATCATCCCCCACGGCAGCGCCGTCGTCCCTTTCCTGGAATGATCCCACGTAAAAGGAGCAGACTTTTGAAAATCTGCTCTTTTTTGATGCACGAATATGAGTCCTGACAAAATTTAAAAGACAAGGGCACTGCTATATTTCTTTCATTCCGGTAGAAAGACCGCCGGACTCTATGAATCCACAGTGATCTAAAGCATACTGATATTACTTCCAAAGAACTGATTCGCTGAGCGGACGGCGGGTCTTATTCCGATGAACATCTTCTCCGCGGTAGCCGAAAGCCGCCATCACGGCGATCCCGAAATGTTCCGTATCGAAAAGGCCGTGCTCTTCTCCCAAAAGCCTATCCATCTCCTTGGGTATAAATCCTTCCAGGGGGCACGAATCAATTCCCATGAGCGCTGCCACGGCCATCATATGTGCCATGACGATGTACGCCTGTTTCCCCGCCCAGTCAAAAGCGCTCCGTTCGCTTTCCAGCGTTTTGAAATCATTTTCTGAGAAATTACCGTAAGCGTTTCTGTAAAATTCATAGACTTCATCAGGTACCTGGTGGACGTCTTTCAGCATATGCCTGATGTAATCTGAGCCGAAAGTGATATCTGCTTTTTTCCGTGCCAGGAATACCACGAAATGGCTGGCATCCAGTTTGTCCTTAATGCCCCATCCGAATTCCTTCATTTCTTCACGAAGCGTTTTGTCCTGAATGACAAGTATTTTCCACGTTTCCAGTCCGAAAGAAGTCGGAGCCAGACGGGCCGTTTCCAAAAGCACTTCAAAGTCTTCCGGCGGAATAGTTTTTTCGCTGAATCTTTTTGTCGCATAGCGGTACTTCATAGCGTTCAGCAGTTCTTCTTTCTTAAAATTCGGTTTTGCCGCATTGACCGTTTCAATAACGGTTGATTCTCCATGATTCATAAGGTACTCCTTCATAACTGTTATAATACTGTTTGTGCCATAAGACTATCTTCTTTTTCGAATTTTGTCAATATAGATTTTATTTCTTCTCTTTTTTCATCCCCATCCCGGTTAGCATCCCATAAGTATAAGGATATATTTTTTTACCGCTTCTTTAGTTTTTCTGGAGAAAAGTATTCTATCAATTGCAAATACTGAACAAAAGGAGTAAAATGTACATATATTAAATCGACAATTTTAAAAATATTTAATCATGAGGCATATATGATCCGGAGTTACGATAAAAAATATTTAAAGATCGCATTGCCTGCGGCGCTGGAAGGTCTCTTCATGATTCTCCTCGCTTCCGCGGATTTAATCATGGTCGGCACCTTGGGGGCTGTTTCCATTGCGGCGGTCAGTATTTTCCTCCAGCCGCGGCTCGTCATTCTCTGCTTTACCCGCTCTCTTGCTTCCTCCGTGACTCTTCTTGTTTCCCGGGACGCCGGGCGGAATGACAGGACAAACGCCTCCGATATCCTGAAGAAATCTATTTTCATCGGAACCATCGTCCTTCTGTTCATCCACATTATCTTTTATCTGTTCCTCGAAGATATTTTCTACCTTATGGGCGCAAAGACAGAATATATGGCGGAAGCTCTCGCTTACGGAAATATTGCGCTGCTTTCCGTTTTTATTTCTTCATTCACCCTCTTTTTCCAGGCAGTCCAGCTTGGCTTCGGCCAGACGGCAATCATCATGAAGACAAATATTCTGGGAAATATAGTGAATGTCATCATGAATTTCATCCTGATCTTCGGCATGGGGCCGATTCCTGCCATGGGTGTCGCCGGCGCGGCAATCGGTACAGTCATAAGCACCATTTTCAGTCTGTGCTGGACGATTTATCTTATGAAAAAAGACCACCTTCTTGAAGGCGGTTCTTTCATTCCCGACCAAGCGTATTTCAAAAAAGTCACACCTATTTTCCTTTCTGTTTTCAGTGAACAGGGTTTTGAGCGTATAGGCATGGTTCTTTTCACCCGCATGGCGGCGAGCCTTGGCACGATTCCCTTTGCCGTCCACAGTATCTGTATGAATATTGCCGATATTTACTGGGACTACATCGTAGGATTCGGCAAAGCGAGCATGGTCACCGCAGGGCAGTCTATCGGCAAAAAATCGGAAACCGAATGGCACGCGTTTAAACGGGCGGGCATTAAATGGACTCTGATCTGTTCCACCGCCGCGTTCACCCTCACTGCCGTTTTCAGAGAAGAAATCTTTTCCTTCTATTCTTCCGATCCCGAAGCGCTTGCTATGAGCGGCATCGCTATGCTTATCTGCGCTGTCGTGAATTTTCCGGCAGGACATGCCCTCGTCTGTGCAGGTATCCTGCGCGGCAGCGGAAAGACCGCTTCTGTTGCGGCGTATGCTTTCGTAAGCATCACGATTCTCCGTCCTATCATGACAGCATTCTTCCTTTTTGTCATGGGATGGGGCCTTGTCGGCGCATGGTGCGCCCTTTTACTTGACCAATGCATCCGCGCCTCCTGCGCGACTGTCCTGCTTCACCGCCTCCAAAAAGCCGGATGGAATAAAATGATTGAAAAACTGGCGTAAATATGCCCGCTGTCCATCGGATGGCGGTTTTTCATTGGGAGATATAGTAAAAAATACCAGTTATAAATTCTATTTTTTATTCCTATCCTAAAAGAAAAGCTTATTTTTATAGACGTTTTTCATTACTTTATTTCTTTCAAAAGATAATCTTAAAGATTTTGCCCGAAAGAGCGTTGAGGAAAGACTTACCGCATTACTTGACCACGAAGCGGATGAGCTGGTTAAGGCAGAGCGCTACGAACGTTCCGGCAACCGGCAGGGCTATCGCTCCGGGCATTATGACAGGACCTTTACCACGACTTCCGGTGATGTAACTCTGCATGTCCCGAAGCTCAAAGGTATCCGGTTTGAAACAGCAATCATCGAAAGATACCGCCGCCGTGAATGCTCTGTGGAAAAAGCACTTATTGAAATGTATCTTGCCGGTGTTTCTTTGAAACGGGTTGAAGATATCATGGAAGTATTATGGGGATCAAAAGTCTCTCCCGGGACAATCAGCAACCTCAAACCAAAAGGCCTATGAACACATTGAACAATGGCGTATCCGTCCACTGGCTGAAGAATACCCATACATCTACGTGGATGGTGTCTTCCTGAAAAGGAGCTAGGACGGAGAAGTAAAGAACGTATCCATTCTCATTGCCATAGAAGTCAACAAGGATGGATACCGTGAAATCCTGGATGCCGCAGAAAGGATGAAAGAAGACAAGTAAAGCTGGAAAAACTTCTTCATCTTTCTAAAGAAGCGGGGCCTGTCGGGAGTCTGTCTCGTCATAGGTGACAAGTGCTTAGGGATGCTGGAATCCCTCGAAGAGGTCTATCCGAACGCGAAATACCAGCGCTGCACAGTACACTTTTCCCGCAATGTATTTTCCGTCATTCCACATGGAAAGTACCGATAGTAAACAGGATGCTCAAGGCCATCCACGGCCAGGAAAACAAGAATACAGCCCACGTAAAAGCACAGGCTGTGGCGCAGCAGCTTCAGGAGATGAAGCTCACAGCCGCCACCAAAAAGATAGAAACCGGGATTAATGAAACGCTGACCTACATGGACTACCCTGCCCAGCATTGGAATAAGATCCGAACGAACAATCTGATTGAACGGGTGAATCATGAGCTCAAAAGAAGAACCTTGTCATTCGAGAGAGCGCCCTGATGTTTGTCTTCGCCAGAATTTGTTATGTTCTCGAATCAGACTGGGGAGTCAAACGTTACCTCAACATGCAGCACCTGTTTGAACTGGAGAAGGAGGGCGTTTATGAACAGGAAAGTACTGGTTGATTTGATTTATTACTGATGGCATTTCTAAATTTACGAAAAATTATTGACACAACCTTTATATTAAATATATTTCTTGCAAATGAGTTCTTGTACATCTATTGATGTTTTATAGTGATAAAACATCAATAGGGGCTGTGAAAAAGCGGGGAAACGTTTTTTCACAACCCCTCCTTTTGAAAGGTTAAGAAATACACAAACAAAAATCATTAAAGTGTTTTTTGCAACGCGAATCTAACAGAAGAAATAAGATTAGATTACTAATAATCAGTCCGTCTTATTCTATTTCAGGTTCAGTATATGAGTAAAGTTCTTCCGACTCATCATTTCCGTCATTATATGAATATGCTGGAAGACGATGAGTTTTGTTAACAGATAACTGGAAAATATCAAAACGTTGATAAGCGCCATAGATGTCATGAATACCTTTAGCATTAATTTCGCTTGAAATATCAATATCTGCATATACAATACCTTCTTGGTTGTCTGTCAATACCTCAGAGCAAGGTGTTCCATTTGGTGCAGCCACCATTGTCATTGCATACGGCTTATTAGTATTTGGCAAATTATGGAGCCATTCCGCAGTTTTCTCATCACCTAACGACATCTGTTCAATAGCATCTGTATCAAAAACTGCAGAACAACAAATATTATATACTTTAGATTCAAAGGCATGTGCACAAGTTCTTATGCGGAGACAATCCTCATAGTTTGTGCTAGCGCGAAATGTCGGCCAGCATGCTGGATATATAGAGATATGTAATTGTTCACCCTGTGCGCCTAAAGCATATCTTGCTAATGTATTGGAATTTTCCCCACAGATAAGCGTTCCAATCCTCCCTAATTTTGTGTCATGAGTCTTAAGTGAAGATCCGTCACCAAAACTCCAAACTAATTTTTCACCCCAAGTTGGCAGAATTTTGCGATGATGACCAATAAGATTGCCTTCCGGGTCAAAAAGTAAACTTGTATTCCACATAGTTCCGAAATTAACTGTACTTTTTTCGCAGACACCTATTGAAAGATAGACTTCATTTTCATGCGCAATTTGCTGTAAACTATTAAAGGCAGCACCAGGAATCTCCACTGCATTCTCAAAGAGTCTCTTATAAAGAGGATGCTGATCTACTGGAGGTAAAAATAAACACCAATATGGAAAAGTTGGAACAAAAGACTCTGGGAAAACAACCAAGGAAGCACCATTAGCTTTTGCTTCTTTTACTTTCTCGACAACTTTTTCAATAGTTGCATCTCTGTTCAGAAATACCGGTGTGGTCTGTACAGCTGCAACTTTATATTTAGGATAAGTATCACCAATAATTTTTTCTTGAGACATGATAAGCTCCTCCTTTAATATTTATTTAAAACTAATTACGGAATAAGGCCAAGCAGCTGCCAATAGGGAACGCAGGCAACAAGAGCAATAATACTTGTGATATGAAAAGTTAAACAAAATGGTACTAGCATAGAGTGACTAAGTTTTTCATCTCCACCAGCAGAATTAAATGCAGCCAAGAAATTTACATTTTGATATTTAGTAAAATATGGATAGACTACACAATATGCGCACATAGCCGCTATCCAAGGACTCATTCCTGCATCCATACAAAATGGAGTTAATACAACAATAAAAAGTGCATAACAAGTCGTCATATCTACGATGATGAAACGAGCGAGAAGAGCAGCTATAGAAACTACAAAAACAAATAAATACGGATTACTGATTAGAGAAGCCATCATTCCACCATACGTTGCACCTAACCATTTATCAATACCGGTAACAGTAATTGCTTTGGCTAAATTAATTGCTCCGCCCATAAAACAGATAACATTCCAACTGATACGTTGATTGAAATCTGTAACTTTGATAACACCTAGAGATAGAAGTATACAAAGCCCCACAATAGCAGTTATAGCAGCGGGTACATTGACAATTCTCTCCAATACCCAAAAGAAAACGCATACAATAAGTACTACAAGTGTCAATTTTTCATCTCTTTTCATTGGCCCTAAACGCGTTAACATATTTCTAATATCATCATGTGTGAGTTTTGGAGCGCCTTTGGGGCTATAGTGGAATTGTATTAAGCAGAAACCAATAATCCCACTAATAAAGAGCCAAGGAAGCATAGCAATTAACCAATAGATCCAGGTAAATTGTGCCTGAACGTCCACAGGCAATAAACTCATAATAATATAGGCAAAGAAAGAGGCACTCAAGAATGCTTGACTCAATTGATTGTACCCAAGATACATGGATGACCATAATCCTGCCATACCTTTTGAGCAATCTTCATATCCAAGCTTATTTCCTATATCTGTGGCCATTGCACCAACAATGGAAACTTTAACAATGGTTGATGGAATAAAAGGTCCGATTAGTAGCCCTGAACACATGAGAGCAAGAGATTGTCCACTAAAAGTAGGCGGAGCGATGCTCATTACTTTTAATGCGATACGCGCAAGAAGTCCACTTTTAGAGACTGCTACGCTTATACCCATGGCAGAAATGAGGAGCCAAACTGTTGTGCTAGAAAAACTGCCAAATGCAGTTGGAAATGACATAATTCCCAAAAGAACCCATCCCGAACACATTACAAATATACATACGAAGTCAGGTATGACATTAGTCATCCAATTTATGATGGCCCAAGCCAGAAGTCCTAATACCCACATAGCAGACTGTCCAAGATTCATTGGTGCGGGATATAGACTTATAAAAAGACCTATGATAACAGCAATGCTCTCATAAAACAATTTACGCAAGAAAACCTTATCCAAATTATTTCACCCCCACTCTTTATATAAAATTGATAAACTAATGCATCAATAATTTCGCATACAGCTTTATAGAATTCGTGAACATATCATCTCCTTAAAGTGTGCTGTGCTTATTTGCCTTTCGAATAGACAGAAAGAATTAAAGATACTAATTTGAAAAGAACATGGTGAAAATAGAAATAACGTAGCAAGATTCTTGATAAAAGATAAAGCCTCCTTTCCTCAAAATAATTCACTGAAAATAAAAACAAGAAAGTATTGACCCCTCTCAAAAGGCATTATCCTGAATACTTCCTTGTGTTTAACTTACTATACTAATATCCTATATTTAATTGTAAAAAACTAGTCTCCAAGAATCTGAAATCCTACACCAATAGTTTTATGTCCAGATAATTCATGTAAAGCTAAATTACCATAAAAACTTAACGCAAACTGATTTCCTTTTCTTACAGCAGCTGCTTTAAATACAAAATTTTGTCCAATGGCGTCAAAAGCTCGCGTACTTTGCGTTGTCTCAAGTACACAATGGGCTACGGGATGGATATGTTCTCTTTTCCGTTCAATCAAATGAGTATTCAAACATAAGTTTATGATATTTCTTATGATATTACTTTGTGAAGAAATACTAAAACCAGAAATCATAGTAACTGCACTTCTTACCCTCAATTTTTCATATTGAGAAATGACTTCCTTTTCCATTACTTGGCTTGGCGTCATTGCCAGCAAAATTGCGATCCTGCATAACTCTATTCCAAATTTTTCATCTATCAAGAATTCATCCCAAGTGATCATTTCATTAATTGCCTTTCTTTTAGGTAGAAGAAAGTAATATTATTATCACTATATTAATGAGTCGTCCGCAATTCTACCGCTTAAAATGAAAAGAAATTAAAGCATACAAAATCTTCACTATTCTTTATTTATAGGATAGCACAGTCATCTATTTGATTCAAGAATTAACTTTAGGATAATTTATGGAATTGATATATTAATTATTTCTTTATTTAATAACACCCACCATAATCTTACCTAATTTAATAACACCCACCATAATCTTACCTAAAACATCAAATTTTAGAAATTTATCGAAGCATCTTTTGTGAGATACTTCATGAATGCCTCAATAGGTGTTCGGTAATTTAAACTCTTTCTTGAAATGCGATTTCTTTTATTTGCTATGGCTGCCACAAAATCATCCCGTAAATACCGGAAGTCCATATCTGTCCTTAATCCATCTCTTCGTAACAGCCGATTATTATTTTCATTAAGGCCTCTTTGTTCCGGCGCATCAACTTCTGCAGATAAATATTTATATCGATTAATTGGCAATTTTCCTCCACCCCGCAAACTCTTTACTTTTGTCAAATGTAATGGATTTAAAAAAATTTCTTGGAAAAAATGGAGCCCCAGTGAGTACTGAATTTATACATTCAACCATTTTATAGCGGAAATTAAGGATGATTTCTAATTTTGTAATCTGTTCCACCATAGTCATCACGGCTCCATGGTGATTCTTCCCTTGAACGGGTATCCCTTACAGATGTCCAAATTCATGGTCATAGTCAGGATAATCTATATAACGGTTATGAATACTGCGCCCTAACTGTCCTGCTTTACCCCGTTGTTCCACATATCCGTTTGAATAACGTTTTCCTTTGATTGGAAGGTCTTTAACGGAGAAACCAAATTTACCACCGACAAATTTACGGTACAATGTATGAACTGTACAGCTGAAAAAATGTTCATTTCTGCTTATAATAAATAGTATCGGCTGCCAGCCTTCATTGACTCTTTGCTTGATATAAGCAATTTCATCGTCAGGAAGCCATATGGAATGACAATCGCAATGACTTTTATGACGACGATAAGCCCCATTAGTAATCAATCACTCCTTTACCTGAAGAGAAATAACGATACAGGCGGCAAACCGTTTCACAAGAACAATGAACCGCTTTTGCTATCCTGTTTGCTTTTGTTGAGTATTTTATAACATTTTGTTGAGTATTTTATAACATAATGGAAAAAAAGATCTCTTTTGCAATACAATAAAGTTGCTAATTCAAGAAAGAAAAGAGATCTTCTTATGAAGATTATAGAACTTGAACCATATCTTAGTCCAATAGAAGATGAGGTTTCTGAAATACTCCTTAAAACATCATCAAAAACGAAACCTTACATACTTCTATAAGCGAAATCATAAATTCTATCAACCAAATTTTGAGCAGGATAAGATCTACCGTATCAAAAAGGCGTTGGAAGAATTAGATAAAGAATTTATGAACAAGAGAAAGAAACTGGGAATATGAAGTAAACAGCATGAGCCATCCAAAGATAAAGGGCAACACAGAAGGACATGTAAGCGTAATCCTTATAGTTGAGCCTTGTTTTCTGTTAATCTGCTGTTAACTTTTTTAAATAATTTGACCGGATATATTCGTCATATTTAGTATAGCCTATCTGCTCGGCAAGTTCCTGATCGAGGATGTCTTCCGGGAGAACAGACATCATTACCGTTCCTAATAGAGATGTCGTTCTAGGTAAAATACTCTTTCATCATCTTATCCATGACCGTTTTTTGCGGACCTCCGTTTTTCCTTGTCCATAAAAACCTCCATACTGTGCAATAATTTTACATCGGTATGGAGGTTTACATAAACTTTTGGAAACTCTCACAACTTGACACCACCTATAACTATAAATCATAACCACCCGTAAAACGGGTGGTTTGCTCTGACCCTATAAGGGTCTTCCT
>ERZ772877.115-NODE-115-length-133558-cov-11.6604_pt1 | contig 133558 bp, 128 predicted proteins | sample MGYA00580583_ERZ772877 | MGnify/ENA primary metagenome ERZ772877 (study PRJEB29015, sample SAMEA2737661) | human gut metagenome | biome: human gut; feature: human-associated habitat; material: faeces | place: China | collected 2012 ... | reverse complement strand
TGGTGTGAGCGTCTTTTTATCGTGATACGACTGCAACTCCGACAAATATTTATTTATCGTAGACATATCATCCATCATCGGAGGTATGATATCGACGCCCGTAACATTTATCCCATCCAAATTAATTACAAATACCGGACAATACACTTCTGCATCACCCGCCTGAATATCTCCATCCGTTACTGGCATACTAGGCACTGCCGGATTACTTGCCGCTGGCGTACCCTGCACAACCGCCCATTCTCCTGACTCAATGTTTCGTGACGAGTCATATGTATATTTGACTGCAATCACATCTTTTCTCTTCATTCCTTGATTACCATTGTTGATAGTTACCTCATCGTAACCCCCAACTTTAACAGTAAAGAGAGCACCCTGAAACATCAGCGCGCCATCTTTGATACGGATTTTATTTGAGCTCTGCACTTCCGGTGTCAGCATACTTCCCGTATTAAGGATACAGGCATTCGCCCCAAAAATACCCTGTTGAAGCTGCCGAACCTGCTGTGATGTGATGTGCGGCTTCCCCGATCTTCCTGTTACTAATTCCATAATTAATCATCTCCTTCTACTTTATATTCAAGAGAGGTCTTTCCTCCCGCTACCCGGTAAATCTTTTTTGCAATCGGCTTTGCCGCATACATCCCAGTGTCGTAATCACGCCCGCCGATAATATCCCCAATCTCAACATTCATTTTTAACTGCTCAACATTCATTTCAAAAATAGTTCTGTTCATAAGCTTCGCCAGCTTTTCTCTTCCTTTTTCTTCCAGCTCATCACGCTCTGCTGACGTATTTTCATATACTCCACAAACTTCCCTGATTCCTGTATAAAACAAATCTCTGCCAATACTGCCGTCCTCCTGGACATACAGATCAATCACCTGCCGATCCTGCAATTCACCTTTTCCAAGACAAATCAAATGATTGATCCCGTTTTTATTTTCATCAAATGTAAAGTTCAGCCGGCTGTCCTGTGACAGTTCAATTTTTTCCGAGTAGTCCTCAATCGGTACTGCCGACAATTCCACGTATCCGGGTTGCCCTCTCTCCTGCTGTACATACCGTATCTGTAACCGATGCCCGACACTTTTTAACATCTTTGTAAGACCTGCCAGTAAAGTACAGTACCTATCAAATTGATAATCAGTTACAAATATTCCCGTATCGCTTCGAGATACAACAAAATAATCACCGAAACAGTCTGTGATCAGACCATCTAACACTGTATTCAGTTCACCGGATACTTTCTTATAATCCTGCCCGCCGGGTGGACGAATGATTTTCTTTTCCAACATTCCTCTCCACGTCCTGCCAAATAAAGATATTGTGCTGTCTGTCGTGTTTATCTTCTTCCTCCCGATAATACCGCCAAACTCTGTATCATTGATGTAAAACACATTCCCATACTTATATCGGTCATCCCACTGATCGCGCCGAATCTTGATTTCATAGTCGTTTTCATCCGATCCAATCGCCATATCAATTTCCGCTCCCATCACTGGACGGATATCCCGGAAATTCTGATCCGCAAGGATCAACTGCCTTTCGTCTTGCATTTCGGCTCGCTCCTTTCGCAGTATAATTTAAGATCGAAGCCGAAACTTCCTGGCCAAACAACACGGATATTTCCCGGCGCAATCAGATCGAATACTGACTGTTGCTTTGCTCGGGAATCATAAATATCCTGTCGGACTCCATCCGACCTATATTTAACAATCGTATTATTCCGGCTATTGATCTGCATGTAATCATTCTCGTCCAGAGATGTATAAACTTGATACGGATGTCCATTAATTAAGATCATCGGATCTGTCACAGGCCCGAAAACCGTCAGAAGAAATTCGCAGGGGGCAAAATGATCTACTGTCCAAATCAAATCACTGCCATATGGCATTGTGTAATCATAGTTAAAATCATACTCATAATCTAAATGCCCCTCTGGATCATCCCCCGATATAATCTGCTGGAAAGATCTTGATACCTCGTGAATCCAAAACGGATGATCCGTCACAACGGTAAGATTTTTAACCTGTATCGGAACACCCATAAACGCATCCGTTTTTATATCGCCGGATATATAGCAGGACAAATACTGATCTCCAATATACAGCCGCCCCGGTTTGTGGTTTATGATGTCTTTTACAACGATGCTGTGGAAATTATTCAGGATGTCCGCAAATTCCTCATCTGAATCCGCGGTTACAGTAACCGTAATGGGATATGTGGCCATTTCTCTTGTAAATGACGTTATTTTCCCATTATCTGTATCTGCATCCCATGAATAGTTGAATAACTCTTGATACTTCAGAATCACATTTTCAGAGTCGAGGAGAATCTTTTCGTTTAAATGATTAATGTAATACACATCCATTTACAGAATCCCCCTTTCTCGCAAATGCTCATCCATAATTCTGCCGAGTTCCCTGCTGCCCACTGATAAAGTAAGTTCCCTGACCGCAGATTTCATACACTTTTCCATCTTATTGTAATCAATCCCCGGATCGTTACTATACGCCTTGTTCTCCTCTGCTGTCAGGACACGCTCTCCTTTGTGCAACACTGCCTGATATCCGTCGTAAGGTACGTTATCAAGTCCGTTATAGTGAGAATATCCCTGCGCTGCTGAAATCGCAGCGTTAATGCCACTTGTTATTGCGTTCGTTGCTAATGTGATCGACAGTGTCCTCGCTCTCGTGGCGTTGTTCGCTTCCTCATCAATCGCCCGTAAATCTGCGATTGTTCCGTCTTTATTAACCTTTACCTCACAAGGTGTTCCGTTTAAAATCGCAATTCCTTCCCGCGTGCCGTCTGCCGACTTTTTAATGTCCGACAAGGAGCTCACAACATCCCCATTCGCATTGACGAGTTCACCGTTCTTCTCTTTCAGTCCATCTAAGGATGTTCCCAGCATCTCAAAAGACCCTTTTCCGCTCAGTGCCATCTCCATCGTCGCAGCTTGGATTTCTTGCGAATATCCAACAAGTGTTCCAGATGCTTCGTTGTAGAGACCGACAATCTTCCCTGTTGCCTGATCATAATTGACCACGATATCCTCATTTGTGCCTTTTTCCATGTTATATAGGGTATAACATCCTGACTCTGTAATTTGCTCTAACCCCGCATACCTTTCCTGTACCTTTTGCAGATATTCAGCATTCCTTTCCTCCTCTCCTGTGAGGATCTGACCATTCAAGTCGCTGATTCCCTCCAGTAATTTCGGGTTGTATTCTTCGATAATTCGTAGATATTCGTCGTAAAGGTCACGCTGTTCTGTAATCTTTTTCTGCTTATCCTGCTCTAAATTTGCGATCTGTTCTTCATAATACGCCCGATCTTCTTCCTTGCATGTGCTAAGTTTACTCTGCAGTAGCTGTATTTCTGTGTCGTAGGCCGCTTGAATCTGTACGATTTCATCATCTCTGATCTTCGCTTTCTCTTGTAAAAGTTCCGATGCACTTTCAAGATCCATCGTTCGCACTCGAGCAGCAAACTCATTTTTTGCATAAAGGATTTCCTGCTCTGTTCCTCCCAGCGCTTCCAACTCAATCTGACGTATCCGTTCGTTTTTACTTTGGATGTCTGCAATTTCCTGCTCATTCAACTGTCGTTTTTCATTCGCTGCGTTTTGCTGGATCGCAAGAATTTCACCTTGTAACGTCTGTACTTCACTAATCTGCGCATCACTTGATTGCGACAACAGTTCCAGTACTTTCTGTTCGCTTTCATCAATCACCTGATCATCTGCGATGAACAGGTCTTTCAGTCCGCTTTGCGCCTCCTCTTTCCTGTTTTCGATCGTCGAGATTACTTCGTCACATATACCATTGACCCGTTTCGTAAACCCATCGGTTTCCTCCTGTGTCATGATTCCGTCAAATCCGATCTCGTGCAAGTACACACTGAATTCTTGGACCTTTTTCGTAGATTCTTCCACGGCTTCCTGAAATTCAGGACTTAACTCATCGCTGAATTCTTTATGTACATACCCCATTTCTTCCAGTTCATCTTTCGTGTACCTTGTAACTCCCTGCAGATCTGCCAGTGCTTCTTCCAGCCATGACATTTCCTCTCTCGATTTAAGGACTGTGGAATTGAGCACATCGCTTTGCTCATGAAGAGCATATACTCCGGCGCCAACCGCTGCTAAACCTGCCGCAAGGGGTGCACATGTTCCCAGAGCGCCTGTAAAGCTTTTTGCAAGCACAGATCCTCCTATGCCTGCCGCCTCTTGTGCGTCACCGAAAGCGCTAAGTGCTTTTGTGACTGCTCCTATTCCTGTCTTTAACTTAGTATAGGTTTGAATCCCACCGCCGATTAGTTTTAACGCCGGACCTGCTGCCGCAAGAGTGATTCCCCACTGCACCACATTCTCTTTCTGCTCATCTGTTAATTCGGAAAATGCTTCTGCCACATCCCCTAATATATCAGACGCTTTCTCGATTACCGGAACAAACGCTGCACCAAAACGTACTCCTTCGTTCCGAAGTTCATTCAATGCGCCTTTTAACTGTTCTGCCGGAGTCGCATCTATTTTTTCAAACGCCTTTTGTGTCGCCCCTGCGCTTGTCTCCATTCCCCGCAGCATTTCGTTGTATTCTTCGCCGCTGTTTTTATACAGCACCAACGCCGCCGATCCTGCTTCCACCGAGCCGAACATATCTTTCAAAGTCTTATCGTTCTTTTGCGCCTCTGCATTTAACAGACTCAAAATCTCTGTTGTAGACGTCCCCTCTTTTTTCAGATCTGCAAAACCTTTTCCGGTCAGCTCCCGTAGCGTTATGTCCGCAATACTTCCGCTTTTTGACAACTCTGACAACATTGCTTTTAAATACGTTCCAGATTCCGCTGTTGCCACACCGTTTTTCGTAAGCTGTGCATAAGATGCACTCAATTCCTCAATGCTGAAATTCGACGCATTTGCAACCGGGATCACTGTTCCCATGCTTGACGCCAGTTCGTCCACCGTTGTTTTACCCAAATTCTGCGTTGTGATCAATAAATCGGATACTCTCGTGGCGTCACTCGCTTGCAATCCATACGCGTTAATTGCCGTCGTGAGGACGTCTACTGCTTTCGCCCCGTCTGTAAAACCGCCTTTTGCAAGTTTCATCGCATCCGTCGTGAACTGGATCGCTTCTTTTTGATCCACCCCGGCAGAAATAGAAGAGTAAACGGCTTCTGAAAATTCATCCACCGCCACCTTCGTTTCACTACTTGCATTAAGAAGCTCATTTTTGTACTGCGCAAAATCTACGACATTTGAATCCAGAAGTGTACTTACTTTTGCAAAGCTGCTCTCAAAATCAACCGCCATTTTTGTCGTTGCGGCGCCTACGCCCACGATCGGAAGTGTCAAGCCTTTCGTCAGCAGATCACCTGCTTTAGAAAATTTTTCTCCGACTTTCGCCGTCGTTTCCATCTCCTGACTGATCCGCTTTGCTTCACTTGTTCCGATTGCAGCCGCTTTCTCCATATCGCTTTTAAAGTTTTCGATATCAACTTTGATCTCTGTTAAAAGAGGTGCTAATTTTATGCCTCCTGCCATTTTCGTCTCCCTTCTGCGAATTTATGGATTGCGACTTCATCCGCCTCGGTCTGCTGCAGCCTCCACAAATTCTTTAGTATTTCTCTTCCGGCTTCGGACGATTGATAGCTTGCGATCCAGCTTTCCCGATTTAATAACAAATAAAAAGAATAAGGCAGTTCCAAGACCTCACGAAAGTTCAATCCGGTATACTGGCTTATTCTTTTTATAATTCCTGTTTTTAGGCTGTATGCTCTTTCCCAGTTCTCTGTCGGGAAATACTTTTCGCAGATTGCTTTTCCGATTTCTCCTTCCGGAACTGGGATTCGGAGTTTGGGTCTGTATCTGCTTTCAGCCGCAGCGCTGATACTTCCGCAATCAAACGGATAACTGCTTCTAACGGAAGTTTTTTTATCTCATCCGCCGTAAACTCCCTGCCCTGCCTGTTATGATTTATCAGGAGCAAGCATGCATCGATCCGTTTTTCATACACATTGTCTTCGGACAGATCCGCCTCTAACTGATCCATTTCTAAAATCATTCCGACTGTCGGCTCGAATACATCATATTCTTTCCCAAACAGCTTTATTTTCACGGAATTGTTCATGTATTGATCTAAATCTAACACCGTATTGCGCCCTCCTATGCCGCGACAATCGCCGCCGCTTCTTCGTCCGTAAGTTCTTCTTCAAAACTTGCAAGGAAACCTTTTACTTTCTTGATCGCCGTTAATTCTGCATCGATCGTTACTTCTTTGTTCTCCCACGCGATTGCAAATCCCGATCCGCCCTGGCCGATCATCGTAAAACGAATCTTTTTCCCGTTCTCCTTTGTGTGTACTGCCCTAAGCAAAACTGTTTTTAATGCCTTTCCATCCCCGGTAAAAATCAGATCTTTTTTCTTTCCTGCCTTATCTTCCGTGTAGACTCCGGTGGATAAGAGAGACATATTCGCAAGATTCCACGATAAAACTCCCGTCTTTGCCGAGATCGCCTCTTCTGTGATCGCAGACTTTACAATCTGTCCATACTGATTTTTCACATCGTATTTTGTCGGCTTATAATTTACGGTAAATCCAGAAGAGCAATGCCCGACATCATGTTCTTCTGTTTCAATGGTCGCGTGTTCCGGGATCTCTGTTCCGGTAAATTCATACATATACACATCACACGCTCCGATTAAAATTTCGTCATTGTTTTTCATTACGTTTCCTCCAATCAATGATAAAATACAGGGTATCTTCAAACATTTGACACCCATCATTAAATATTGTTCCTCCGCCTGCTATACTGGAATGAAAACGGATGTTCCCGGTTGTAATATAAGGATCATCTTCTTCCATATCGAGCAGATCTTTCAATTTTACTTCTGCATCTTTGCAAGTATCATAATCCCGATGCATAATCTTTAACTCAAGCTGGCTCTGTTTTACATGTCCGCCGGATATCGGAGTAAATGTGTAAACTACACTTAAGTCGTCTAACACTGTTGTAAATACCGGATATAATTTGCCCGACAGTTTCGGAATCTCCGTTTCGATATAGTTTTTAATGCTAATCTCCATATCAACCTCCGAGTATTTTCTCAATCTGTGCCGCATTGTAGATAATGGCGTATGACAAAAACGGTTTCGGTCTCTGTCCTACCGTAAAATGCATCCCTTTGTATTTTCCTGCTTTCACTTCATACACCCACGGCGTCTTTCTTCCGTCTCCGTTTACAGCGTAAATTCCTGTACCGTTGTGCACATAGGGGGCATATTCCAAATTACTCCCAATCCTGCCGATAATTTCGCTTGCCGTGATTTCCGTCTCACTTGTAATCGACGCCCTAAGATGACCTTGATCGACCGGACAAAGCTGGCGCGCCTCACCTTCCACTACAAGACACGCCTGCGACACTTTCTTCTCCATGTCCAAAGTAATCTTTGCCGTTGCATCCCGGATACTTTGAACAAAATCGTCATTATCTGCCATCACTCCACCACCTTCAACAGAAGATTCGTCATGCGTCCCTGCGGATTACAATCTATAATTCGATAGACAACGTCGTCTTTTACAAGGCGGTATCCCTCTGCTTTGATACTTTTACAGCGCGTCAGCCCTATATGTGTCGATTCCAAATAGGTCGCAGATGCAGCCACCTTCATATCATTTTTCTTGTAAACGGCAGCTTTTACCCCGCCCATGTCAATCCATTTCTGTTTTTCTGCCCCGGATGGAGTTCTGACAGTTTCTTCTTTCTGCAGCCGATACGATTTCATATCTCTGTTAATTGACATATCTATCACCTCGGTAATCTTCTATATCTTCTGATCGTTCGCTTTACCTGATCCGGCAAAGCATCCATATATGTCGTACTTCCGCCGAAGCTTTGGGATTCGCTTGCAATTCCCTCAACTCCGTCTTTGTTAAAACGGATCAGCGTCAGTTCTTTTACAGCCGGAATTACCCCTTCCGGCAGTGACTCTTCATCCTCATAATTTAAGTAACTCCGCATGTCGATGATGCTGTCGTGGATCATGTCTTCCAAAAGCTCCCAGTCTTGTTCAGACATTCCCGGACGCTTCAACAATTCCTTTAAAATCTTTTTTTCCATTCTTCATCACCTCAAAAAGAGAGGGATTACTCCCCCTCTAGGCTGATACCTCTTTTGTGTTTACCGGACTCTTTGTATCGTTTGTGATCTTGACGTTGATCGGATCTGCATCTGCCGCTGTTCCGACTTCAAAATATAATGCTGCACTTGCATCGTCACGGAGTACTTTATCGCCGTACACACAAAGTCCACGGATTCCGTCTGCAAATTTATTCTGCAGACGCATCGCTTCTACTTCATTGATCTGTTTCGCCGCACCGATCGCGGATTTATGGTTTGCAATAATGACGTTTGCCGGAAGTTCCTCGGAACACATCACCTGCATGCCGTTGATTGTCTGACCTTCTACCACTCCATTTTCCAACACTTTCGGGTTTGCCGTGAAGCGCTTATCTTTGGACAGTAATCCGAGATAGTCCGCATTTACCGTCACGAAACGGTTGACTTTCGGAACTTTCTTCTTGGAGAGCATCGTTCCAAGATCTACGATGTAATCATATGCGCTTGCCGCAGTTACTTTCTTCTTCGCAGAGGAACTTCCGATCAGAAGTTTTGTCCCTGCCAACAGCGCCGCGAAAAAGTCTTTGTCGTACGTCTCTGCAAGAACCGCCGCATGTTCTTTCGTTGTCGCCGACAAAAGATCTGCTTTTAACTGCACCTTATCCACATCATCCAGCGCAAACGCAAAATATTTCTTCTTGTCAAATACCATTTCTACCGGAGTCGTGTCGATATCATCCCAGTCCACACTTCCCGAGTAATCTTTCAGTGTTCCCCCTGCAACCCGGTTAAAAATAACTTTCTGCCCTTTAATTTCTGTCGGTTTTGTTGCCAATACGTCCGCAATCGATACGGAATGGAAGTTCGCGAGAAGCGCTCCCTCCCAAAGGGTAGGTTTAAAATTATCTGCTGCCATATTCTTTCATCCTCTCTCTTTCTTATTCTTTCGCCATCGCCGCAAACTGTACCGCCACTTCTTCGGCTGTCATGCTGTCGGCGTTTTGCACAAGTGTATCAAATGCCGTTACCCCTGAACCACCTCCGTCAGGGTTTGCCGGATTTCTTCCCGACAAAACAGGATTAAACAGATCCTTATAGCTTTCCTTCAAGCCTTTCATCTGCTCGTCCAGTCCTGAAACTGTTCCATCATCCGAAACGATCAGTTTTTCACGGTCAATTTTCCCTGCCAGCAATTCCGCGTGTTTCGCATTGTTATCCGCAAGCGCCTTATTGATTGCCGCATCGATCTTCATGCCTTTAATCTCTTTCTCATGGTCAGCTTTTAACTGCTTGATTGTCCCTTCGTGCGTTTTGATCGTCTTCTGAAGCTCCTCGTTATCGGCATTGTTCTTTTTCAGATCCCCGATTGTCTTATTTGCAGTCTCAAGCTCCTTTACCTTTCCGTTATACTGCTCTTTCGGAATGATATGCTTTGGTGCTTCCTCATTCACCTTTTTCATGGTAGCCTCTACATCCAGCTTCCCATCTGCCCCATAAACCGCATTTGATAAAATTTTCTGTAACCACTCCATTTTTCTTTACCTCCATAGATTTTTATACCGGCTCTCCCGGTACTGGGATGTACCGTTGTTCTTTATACCCTGCAACCTATAAAAAAGGGTAGAAAAATAGCACCCTTACGGATGCTTCATGTGCTCTGTAACCCGGAGCTGGGAAATATTCAGGATCACCTTATCCTTTCTTTGCAGCCGCCTTTTTCCCCGGCTTCGCTTTTACCAATGTCATTTTTGCGTCGTTACTTGTCGTAGACAACTCTTTAAACCGCTCATCTGTCAGCTCCAGTTCATCGCCTACCGTCACTTTCCTCTTCAGCTGCTTGTCATAATAATTTTTAACGCATACTGCTTTCATGCCACTTCCTCCTTTCCTGCTTTCTGAATATAAGAAGACCACCAATCGTATTCGACCGGTGGTACCTACTCTACAAATTCTGTTAATGGTTTCTTGATTCTGATTGCTTTTTTAATATCTCTTACGTACTCATCGTACTCATCGGCTTCATATTCAAGCTCCATATGCCCGAATGGATACCCACCGAACAACTTATAGTACTCTTCATTCAATTTTTTCAATTCCTCTGTTGTCTTTCCATACCACATTATTTTATCAACCTTTCAATCCTTCCACTCACCTCATCGTATGAATTCGGAAATAATGATTTAAACATATCCAAAACCTCTGGATTTCCCCCGTACAAAGCACGCCCAAATTGTGCGAAACTTTCTGCTTCTACTCTTCCAGTCTTTTTCCAATATTCTTTATCGTGCCAATATCCAAGATTTATTTCCCCGCTAGACATTCCGTTTAAAATATCCGAAATGCCTCGATACTCTTCCTTCAACGCCAATTTCTCGGTATCTTTCCTGAATGCTTTTGGATACCTTGAGTATAACATTTCTTCAATGGATTTTCCATAACCTTTCGCAAGGTTCTGCAGCTTATTGTAATCAGATATAACAGATTTACTTAACAATCCATTTTCAATTAACCCATAGGCATCATCTATTTCATGGAATAGTTCATGTGCTAATGTATCAACCTTTGCATTTTTCGCTAGATACACTGTCTTTTCACTAGCCGAATATTTAGACTTTCTTCCTTTTGCCCTTTTTATAGTAGTCCTTTCCAACGATTGGGTTAATAATGTTCTTACACGAATATCATTTATATTTTTAACTTTCTGTTCAAACATCTTTCTCTGTTTTGATATCCCAGTAATATGATCTACTATTTTCTGTCCGATATCCGATTCTAACTCGTCAGGATGATTTTTCTCATATGCCGCAATCAATTTCTCATCCGTAACCGGAATGATCGTACACCGGCAATTCGCATGCAGCGGAACGTGAACACACTCCTCGATCGGATAGACCTTTTCGTGATATCCACCGCAGATATCGCAGGTTCTTTCATCTTTTGCTGCTAAAATCTGCACATACTTAACATCTGCGTCTTTATAACGCTGCAAGGTCGCATCGTTCAAATAATGCATCGTTTCCGTTCGGACAAGCCTGTGGCATTCATTAAATCCCTGCCCCATACGGTTATGAAGCATGATCGCGATTTCAACCGTCGTTTTTCCCTGCTGCAATCCAGTAAGCAGGATATCATTCAGGCTAACTGCCAATTTCTTTTGATTCTTCCAGAGTCTTCCCGAAAAGTTATCCCCACGCCACGGCGCTTCCATCAGCTTCTCCATCAGTTTCTTATTCGGCATTGAAAAATCAAGCTCTCCCATGCCTACCGCGGTATCCGCATACACTTTTTTGAATCCATCCTGCATGTTTTTCTTCGCAAATGCTTCCGTTGAATGTCCAAGATCCTCTATGATCTTTTCAAACTTTCCGTTCAATTCTGTGAGACGGTTCTGTTTATGCATATCAGACAGAGAAAGAACTCCATCCTTACTGTACTTCTCAGCCAGTCGATAGAGCTCCTCTTTTACACTTTCACTCGCATCGATATAAAACTCCAACAGTTCCCGGTTCTTTTCTTCCAGTGAGTTGTAAGTTTTCCACGTTTCCGACGCAAGTCTCTTCTCCCAGTATTCGCTATTCTTCTCCATTTTCTCCGTCCTTTATAATCGGCGCTTTATCCCACAACGGACTATATGCTTCCTTTTGCCTTTTCAACGCTTCCAGTTCTTCTTCCACATCAGACACAAAAGGATGGTGCGCGATCAGTGTCTCATCCGATATAATCCCCTGCGAATTACTACAATTTTGAATCTGCTCCGCCTCGTTTATCGCCATATCTCTGTTAAAGACCAACTCTACATCAATCTTTTCGTAATCTCCATGTCCGGAAATCTGCAAATACAGATCCACAAAATACAATAGCAGCTCAAACCCCCTGCTGAACTCCGTTTCCATAAGGTTGCATTTAAGGTCAAGACTACTGTACATGAATTTCAAAGCCACGCCGGACGGCGCTGATCCGAATTTGTCCAAGTCTTTATTTACCGATTGCCCACTCTCTACAATATCGCGGTTTAACTGCTCGTAGTGCTCTCGCAATGCAGTAATATCCATTTGTGGCGTAAGCGTATCGACGCCTCCATCTTCTGCGTCATCGATCAAAATTGCTCTGTCTTCATTGAGCTGTTTTATAAAATCTGATAGATTTTGACCTCCATACCCCTTTAAGACAAATATCAGGTTTTTGACCTCATCCATATAGTTCGCCGCTTCACTGCGCCCTAAATCATAGCCATCAATTAAGCTCTTTACAAATTTGATGTCCGGCATTTCGATCTGATTGTTTTTAAACGGAATGAATGGCACCTTCCCCCACGTTTTCCACTCCTCTACACTTTTATAATGCGCTACGGGTCCGCCTGCATCCATACTTTTATCATTGTCGTAGACGAGCATTTGTCCTTCTAAACGGTAATATTTTACGCCGTCCTTTGTCCAAATTTCTACATTCGTAATCTCTTTCTCTTGGTTATACTGCCATACCGTCGTATTGTATACCCGGATCATGGCATCCAGTTCTGTATGGCTTCTGTCCGACCAGTACGGAATGCACTGCTCCGCCGGGATCACGATTGTTTTCAACTCTCCTTCCGGATCAAGATATACATGCAACCATCCGATCCCTTTGTTTGACGCCTCATATCCGAGTTGTGTAAGTTGATACTGAAAGTGTTTCCCAAGCACATCTTTGACCTTTTCGACATAAGTGTCGTTTTTATCTGCTCCGTCTGTTTTGTATGTAACCGGCTTTGTGAGCAAGTATGCGATTTTCTCATCTACCTGAATTTTATATTTCGCATGGGCGAGTTTATTGTTCGCCCTCCATGTCTCTTCCTCTTTATGCCCGTCTACTTTCCTTGTAATTTTTCGGTTCTTAATATCGTTATCCGCCTGATAGTACCGTTCTCCTTCTTTCATCAACTCATATTTCCCCGAAGCTTTAAATTTTTCTATCATACTTACAACTCTGTTGTCCGTAAGTACGTTGCTCTCTGTTGCCGCTGCCATTCCCGCTTTCACGCCCTTTCTGATTTTGTTCCATAATTCTTTTATTTTCACCTTGTCACCTCGTTCCAAGTGTTCTTAATCCGCCGCCTTTTAAGTCCGAAACCTCGTAATCGTCCAGAGCGTACCATATTGCCGATAATGTATGCGGATCGATATTAAATTCATCTTCGATGATCTCGTCATCTTTATCTACCGCAAAGGTCAAGTCCTGAAGCTCATCGATCGTATTCGGACAGGCATCGGAGCATACAATCTTTTTAAATCGCTTTACTTTCTTCGTATACATCGCCCTGCTGCCCTTGAACTTCTTACACGCTTTCATTCGGAAGCCTGACTGTTTGTAATACCTTATTGCCTTTGGTTCAGCGCAATCTGCTTTAATTACAATATCCTTCCAGTCTTTCATATCTTCCGCTATCTCCGGATCTGTTTTATTCCGACTATAATACTCTCGGTAAATATATAAAATCTTTTCGTCGTGATCAACGACCATCCGAAGCGCAGCATTGTATGATGTAACAAAGCCGAAGTCCATACCATTCTTTTCCAGTGGATCCTTAATGGATCGTATTTCTTCTGACACCTGTTCAGCCGACTCTACAACAAATTGCGGGAATACCAACGTGCCATTTACTCCGAACCGCCCTTGCCTTGCCACACGGTACAAATCCGGGTCATGTGTCTGCAAGTCATCCAACTGCTCCACATACTCTTTAGGCACAAAAAAATTGTCGTCAACAGTACTATGATGGTAGTACGTGTTCCCGACAACTACGGTTCGCTCTTTATATAGTTTCTCATCATCTAAAACAAATACTTTCTTCTTTTTGTCCTGAAAGAAATATTTATAACACCAGTTTCCTTTACTGACCGGGTTTGTTGATAGAATGATATGATTGCTTAGAGTCGGATGTCTCAAACGTCCGAGTATCTCCTTGAATCCTGCGTATTTCACTTCTGAACACTCCTCAATCCATACGATGGATACACCGTTCAAAGATTTTAATTTTGCCGGTTTGTCCATCCCTTTAAAAATAATCCTGCTGCCATTACTAAACTTGACCTGCATCGGCGATGATGTAAACGTCAAATAGCCATCAACACCCATAGCTTCAGCGACTTCCTGTAGGAGGTCATAACAAGAGTCTCTGATTGTATCAAAAACCTCTCGGACAACCAAAGCTTTTCGTTTCTCTTCAAGCAATTTTTTAATCAGTTTTACGGCTACATGATAACTCTTGGAGCTGCCATATCCACCGACTAGAAAATAAAATTTATAGTTCCAGTCATCCACAAAATCATAGAAGTGATCATTTAATGCAAAATCAATATTATCCGCCATCTTGCTTCTCGCTCGCTTTCACAAAAGTGATCTGAATCGGCTTTTCTTGTTCCTTATCGGAATTAAATAATCCAAGATGTTTTCCAAGATCCACTAACGCAGACCTTTTGTCGTACATTTTGATTTCTCTTTCTGTTCCGAACTCATTCGGTTTTATTTTAATCGACTGAATACATGCCAAATCATCTTCGGAGGCATCTTCCCTCACGGTTGCTGTTTTCAGATCCACTGCGTCCGTGATCTTTGCAAATGCAATTTTGGCCAACTCCTGAAGTACGCGATCTTGATTAACCCCTGTCCTTCGCGAACGTTCCGCCATTGCTTTCGCGATTGCTTCTGAAATGTTAGGTTTTGTTAAGTTTTCACATCCGATCTCTTTTGCCGTGGCCGGAGAATACCCCGCCCGAATGGCTGCCTGAGTGGCATTCAGATCAATCAAATATTCTTCTACAAATCTTTTCTGCTTTTTTGTCATCCGGGCTCACCACCTTTCATCCACTTCCGAAATAATACCCACTTTTTTCTAATAATTTTTTATAATTAACTCCCTGTAACGACGTGGGTTAGTTTTCGTTACAAGATTATCCTGCCGATCTACTTCGATCAGATCATATCCTGCGTACAAGTCCCGGATCTCCTGACAGTCATTGTAAGACAGGATAAACTTACCTTTAATCCGGGAAAGCGTATCCCTCAGTCTCACATGATCTTCCGGCTGAAACTTGTCTGGATAATATTTTTCTGCATCGTAATACGGCGGATCGCAATAAAATAATGCCGACTCCCGGTCATACGTTTTTATAAGACGCTCAAAATCGACATTCTCAATTACTACTCTATTCAATCTCTTCGATGCTTCTTGCAAATAGGCGATTGTTTTCTGCATATTCCTCGGTCGCACACCAAACGAATCAAGGTCAGCACCAAAACTTAGTTTTATTCGACAGTAGAACCTCGCTGCTCTCTGTATGTCTGTCATGCCCTGAATCTCATTTTGGGCAACACAGTTGAAAAACTGTTCCCTGGATATCAGCGTCCAGTCCAGCTCTTTTTGTAATGCATCTGGATGATATTTTACACACCGGAACAGATTCACCAGTTCTCCGTTCACATCGTTGTATACTTCCATGTCCGCATGCTTTTCTTTGTCGAACAGTACCCATCCGGCTCCACCAAATACCTCAATGTATCTGTCAAAATTCTTTGGAAACTGTTCCATGATCTTTCTTTTCAGTAGTTTCTTGCCACCGATCCAGCTTATAAAGCTATTCATTTTATCAACCCTCTTTCTGTAATACATCGTGGGTATTATTTCAAGAGGTGAAGCGGAGCACCCGGAATTGAACCGGGACACAGGGCGCTACCCTGCACATCTGCCGTTGATGATATACTCCATTAAATGGACATAAGAAAAACGTCCCGCAAATGCAGGGCGTCTTTACTTGGTTTACGCAAGAGTAGGGGGAAGAGCCGCAGGCGCTTTGCCTTTTGGCTCTAGTATTATTATACATGTGCGTTTTGTGCTTTGTGTGCGTTTTCGAGATAACTATCTATTTTTCTGCTTATGCGACTTCTGTCTAAATGTACTGCCTTAGCCACATCCTTTTGTCTGCGCCCATCTACGAAGCACATTCTGAATATCCGTCTCGTCAGGCTTTCATCAATATTTTCGATAAAAGTCTCGATTTCCTCGCATTCCTGCTCCAGCTGCTCCTTCCGTCGCTGATCCCGACACTGAAGGCGATCATACTTCTCCTTGTCAAATCCTACCACGCCCTGTGGCATGGGGTATCCCTTGCTGTAATCAAAGATTACGTCATTCCCGATCAACCCCTCATCTCTCCATCGGTTTTTGAGTATGTAATCCAGCTCCAGGATCTCATCCTTTTTACTCCGGTATCCCTGGAGCAGCTCCTTTGTTATCTCCACCCGCATCACCCCTTAATCCACATCGTCTCTGTAAATATTCCCACGCTGTCTCCCGCCGGATCTGCTACCCCTGCGCCCGGATCAGCGCGGCAGCGCTAGGTTCGTTTGTATTGCTCAATGTATCAGCTCCTTTTTCGGTCTGCCACGTTTCCGCATCCCTTTTAATCCATACGCTTTCACTCCAGCTATAACCGTTGCTACTGATATGTCTAACAAATATGCTATTTCTACGTTCGACTTTCCTTCATTCACGTATTTTTTCAGTTTCTCTACGTCGTAACACTTTCTGTACATTCGTTTCCGTGATTCGTCTTTTCCCGCATCGCTTTCCATTTTTACCTCTCCATTAAAATCAACTTAATTCAACCGATCTAACGGACATTCGCCGCTCTCTCGTTGCACATCACACTCACCGTAGTCGTCTATCGTATTTCTGTACTCACAGTAGTTTTCGCAAACGTCCTCACAAACCTCTTCAATGATCGTTACTATGCTTTTTGTTTCATTTTTCATCTCCACTCTCCTTTCGATCAACTCGTGAATGACTTAAGCAAACCTAATCTGCCCACTCCCTTCTTCCTCTGTTCGGAAGTTCGGCAACCGTTCTCCAACCTTCAGATACGGGCAATTTGCTTCTACCAGTTTCTGTGCCATAATCGGCACAACACTGTTCCCAATCCGTGCCACCTGTTTTGTAATCGGATATGATTTCCACCTGTAATCCCGGTCAATGATGTAATCCTTCGGAAAGCCCTGCATCAGTTTCAGTTCTTCCGGTTTTAGCATCCTGAGGAAGATGTCATTCAGGATATACTTTTCCCCCTCAATATCCAACACTACATTCACCAGTCCGAAATGCCCCGGCGATGTTGTAATGGTGTGTAACGGTTCATCGCATTCCTGTCCGATCCCGCTTTTATAGAACTTTGTAATAAATGCGGTTACGAGTCCGTACCGATTGCTGGTATCTATGGTCTTTATTGGCTCCGTCAGAAGTTGCCCACGGGACTCTCCTGCCTTTGTCTCTCCGTGGTATTGGATCAAAAATGCAGTTACAAGTCGGTTATGATCCACAGTTGTTATAGTACTACACGGATTACTCAAGTCGCTCCCACAGCCTGCATAATTTCCGCCATATGCCTTGTCCAAATATGAAACAAACAGTTTTCCCCCATCCTTTACAATATATGGTGCAGGATTTTCAATGATATATTTTCGAATTCCGTTTGCAATTCGCTTCATAGTCGCATCTGCCAGTGGCTTCGGTCTATCAAATATAGACCGTCCCAAATCAGACCAGTCTATGTAATCTCCGCATGCCTTCCAGTGTGGTTCTCTATCCTTGAAATGTGTCGGTGCCGGCCAGACAATCTCCCGACCATCCCGCCGGAATATTGCGTACCAACGTTTCCGTGTTGTAGGCGCTCCATAGTCTGCTGCCACAAGCTCCCGGCAGTCAAATACATATCCGAGAGACTTCATGGCTGTTATGAACTTCTGATAATCCTCTCCGCGGCGCTCCTTGATCGGATGTCCGTCTGCGTCAAGCGGGCCCCACTGTTGAATCTCTTCCACGTTTTCCATCAGGATTATATCCGGTAGGATAGCCTTCGTATGCTTATACACGGCCCACGGAAGGATCCTTAGACCTCTCTCACGGGGTTTCCCCCCTTTCGCCTTGCTATGGCTCGTACAGTCCGGCGATGCCCACATAAGAGCCACATGCCGACCTTTCACATATTTTTTCAGATCCACCCTAAAAATATCTTCTGTCAGATGTAATGTATTCGGATGGTTCGTTTTATGCATCAGAATTGCATCCGGATCGTGATTGATTGCAATATCGACCGATCGCCCCAGCGCCATCTCAATTCCTACGCTTGCCCCACCTCCACCGGCAAAGCAGTCTATTATCAAATCTCTCTTCATCTCTCGCAAGAAGCCCGGTATACCATTGCCCCGGCCGGAGGCTGGCTCCTTTCTTTTTTTACTCAGACAAAAACCACCATGTCTTTTGATTTTTACCGTATCCTGTCTGTGCTGTGTCTACACCGATATCTCTCTTTGCTTTATTGAGATCCGCTCTCTTGATCCCTGTAGCATCTGCCATCCTCAATACCTCCGCGCCATCGATCCGACCACCTGCCAATGTCTCTTTCAAAAAACGAACCGCTTTGTCGTAATCGGTCATCTTTAACACCTGTGCACATTCCTTAACATCTTCCTTTACTTTCTCAAGCTGAAGGGTATTTGCATGTACTTTACTCCAAATTTTCTCGATAAGCTCCCCGTACTCTATAATAGCCTGATGGATTTCTCGCATTTCTTTGCGCAGGTTTTCCAGTATCTTGATTTCTCCCTGTGATCCAGTTGCTTCCTCCTGCTTGATCAGACTCCCCTGTTCCAATCCGAGCAGCAAACACATAAGCCGTTCTACCTCCGCTGGCTGATCCGGATTCTTTTCCATCAAGCCGACGAAGTTCTTGTTCTTCGTCATGTCCCTAGATAAATCTGCTTTTGTCTTACCCTGTTTTTCCAACTCTAGGCAGAGACGATTATAATCAATCGTTACTTTCTCCATTCTTTTGCTGTACCTCCATTCTCTCTCATGAGACGGTCTATAAGATTCACCGTAGCTGACACAATCTCTGTGGCGAACTGCGTCTTATCTGATCTCTCATATATATCCTGCGCCCGCTCGTGCACTTTGAAGCACTCAACGGGCGTCCCTGTCGCATCGCAGAACTCCCGAATTAGCTTCCAGGACTCTGCGATCGGAAAATAAATCTTCCTAAGCTGATCAGCATGTTGTCCTTCTGGATCTGCGTCATTCGTGCCAACGCTGGGTTCATGCCTTTCTTCTTTATCACGCCTATTCCTCCCAGTATTCAATCACATATTCCATCTGCTGCGTCTTTCCGGATGCTTTTCCTGGAATCGGCTGTCTGTTCAGTTTTACCGCATACCCAGCCTTTAAAAGCAATGTTGCAACTTTAAGCCGGTCTTCTTCGCTCCACTGAACAGAGCCTTTCCGGATACTCCGGATTACATTTCTTTTAGTTTCTCTTGTCTCGTCCATCATTTTCCCTTTCTGCATTTCATGCCTTTGTGGAAATACATCTCTGTCCGACGTTTTGTACGAACATATTCATAATCTCCGACAATCAGCTCACCGCACAGGTAGCAGATCTTTGCATCGTCTGCCTTTACCTGCTTTGCATCCTCTTTCTTTTTTTTTCATCACGACCACTCCTTAATCTGCTCTACTGGTCCCGACCATGATGCTTTTTGGTACCAAATAAACTGCATGATCACTGGATCGTCTTGATATTTCTTTTCTAAATCAGAGGCGGCATCATTGATATATCGCACATACCCATCTTCAAGATATTTTTTATACGCTACCCACATGGTGTTATACACATCTGTGATCTTCTCATGCAGGTCTTTCACTTTTTTATCCATAAATACCTCCAAAAGTAACAAGAACATTGTTTTGTAACACGATATTTCAAAAAGTAACAAATGCATTTGTTACCACGCAAACCCGCGTATTTACTAGGTTTATCAGCACTTTTCCGAGCGGTAACATTAGTAACACCTCTTTTCCCTTATAGGGTGCGGAACGATATATATACATATATTTCAGATATATATAGGCGTTTTCGAATGTTACCCCTGTTACTTTGTTACCGTTATTTAAACGGGAGCTCTTCCTGCGATACATCCGTCGGCTCGAATCCGTCCTTGTCTTGGAATTCGTTCAGCTGCAAGAATACGCAGCGAACCGGCTTGCCGTCGATCTTCTTCAGCTTTGTCTGGTTCTTGCCGTCTGTCTGGATAATTCCCTGCTTATCCGCCCAGTTGAGGAATGCCTTGTAGGAATAATCTCCCTGCCGGCACAGCTCCTTCACAGCCTGAGGGTACATGATTGCATATCCTTCGCTAATAATCCCCCATTGCTCCGTCGTTGCCGCGGCATCAAAACGCTGCCGGTTCATGTTAATCTTGTCAAGCAGATAGTGGTAACAACGCTCATGCTCTGACACCTCACTCTTATCCACAAGGACGCTTTCAGCTTCCTGTACACTGATATATTCTCCATCATAAAAGATATGATCCGTTGCTATCCGATCAGCCAGCAACAGGACCGACATGGCTATGCTCTGTTTCTGCATTTTATCAACGCTGAATAGCTCCTTTTGAAGCTTTTGCTGTATCTCCCTGAGTTCTTCCGCGCCCATCTTCTTTATGACCTGCACAAACCGTTTCCCGGCAAATCCATAGTTCTTTTTGAGCAGCTCCGCTGTATATTGTGGGTCCTGATATACCTTTTCACCACATTCAATCTCAAGAATACGGTTAATCGCGCCACCCTGCGACACATAGGACGTCAATGGGCGCTCCCCGTTTGTAAGGATCGTATTCTTCCATCGATTCTCCCGGCGGATTCCAAGTTCTTTATTGGATCGACTCTTGCCCTTCCCAGAACACAAATCATACACGACGCCCTCGAAATTATCTCTGATCCGACTGCTAGTCTTGCTGGTATCATCCAGCATCAAAGGAAGATGGTTCAGTAAGTCCGCGCGAATCTCCAACTGTGTGTCCGTTGTCTTGAAATCGCCTATGTACTGGTTATTGTCCGGATTCGCCCAAATCGAAGCCGCAAGCATCATGGAGACAGATTTTCCCCCTTCCGTCTCGCCCCAAAGATCAACAATAAACGGAAGAGCACCTAAACGGTTGACTAGAATACTTGCAAAGGATGCTGCTAGAGAAAATTTGATCTCCAACCGCCCTGTCCTGCGTAATGCCTTCACATGCTCCAGCCACTCCTGCCAGCTTCCATGCTCTCGGATACTCTCGTATACTTGTCCGAATGCCATATCCCCATCAAAAATAATCTCCGTATCATACGGCAGAAAACCATCTCCGATCCAGCCTAGTTTTGCGCTCGATCTTTGAATTGGGATCTCGTCATCGTTCATATTTTCTACGTCCGACAGATATTTCACCAACAATTTTGCATTTTCGGATGTGACTGCTACACCGAGCTTGGACAACGAGACAATCTTGCTTGCCGAAGATATAATATCTTTTGGGACGGCAATCTCTGTCCAGCGGTGATTACGTTTATACGCCAGCCGGATCTGTTCTTCCCCTGTCTCCAGGTTCCTCATCCTTCCGATCGGCATGATTGGATGGTAACAGACGATCACCTCGTTGGAATAATCCTTATTGAATGTCCGTATACCATTGTCTGCGGCAAGCCAGGATCCGCACTTCATAGAGTCGTACTTCCCAGTAAAATTCGTCCAGTTTTCAATGAGTGTCTGACTCTGCCGCTGTTTCTGCTGAGTTTCCTTCTCAGCTTTTTCGAATGCTTTCACCATTGTGTCAAACTGCCCTTTTACTCCGAGCTCCTTTGCACGATCCTGAAAGGAAAGGAGCATCTGTGCCCGTCTTATAGCATCCTCCTGCTCAAAGATTTCCACAAAGACTTCCTCTGCCAGGATTCCTTTTTTATCGTAACTGTTTAAAGGTTTCATATCGCTCCTTATCACCTCGGTTCATTTAAAACTTCGTGTAAATACAGTTGATACTGCAGCTTGTTATAGCTTTCCGTCCAGAGATCAGAAAGCGGCACTGTAAGTATCAGACAGTCTCGATATATGTCGATCAGCTCGCTATTGACTTTCCGCCGCTCTTCCAGATTCTCTTTCTGCCTTTGCTGCATCTCCCACTCTTTCCGGGCGTGATACCGCGACATTCGTTCGCCGAACGTCTCTTTTTTCTGCTCGTATGTCCCGCCCAGATTGAAAAATGCTTCCCGGAATGTGATATCTTCCATCTGGCTTACAAAGTCAAAAATATCCCCATGTGCGCCACATCCGAAGCAATAATAGCTGTCCTGATAGATCTTCATGGATGCGGTTTTCTCTTTATGGAATGGGCAGCAGATGAAGCCAGCTCTGTTCGGTTGCATCCCATACCGTCCTAAAATATCTCGCATGCTATAAGTTTTCTTAATTTCTTCACTGTTCATAGTCCATCCATCAAAATCCGAATAATCTCTTTTCCCGTCTCGTCCTTATCACAGAAAAGGAATCGGCAACCATACTTCTGTTCCTGAGTACAGAGAATTTTATACAATACATCGCCTGTCATAGCCTTTGTTTCGACATCCTCCCACTTTCCAGTGACCCGATTTCGCTGTCTCTTCCATCTGCGGGGATTATCCCACCATGCCACGTCCTGCAGGCAGGTAATCCCCTTCCCGTGCTCCACCAGGATCACTAGCTGGATCTCATTTTTCTGTGCAAGGATCAGCTCCCTTCGGAACCGGTCATGATCGTTGCAGACGTTATTGCACAGCTCTGACAGGTTCTGCTTTCTGTCGATAATCAGCCGGGGATTATCATAGTTCATGTAATCCCCGACCATCAGCTTTGATACCGGATGCGTAATATTCTGTCGGTCAAACTCCGCCACGATCTTCGTGATCGCCCGCGCCTTTTCCCTGCTGTCAATCTGTATAATCATTCACATCACCTCAATTAAACGGCAGTTTTTCGTCAATCCCGTCTGGGATATTCATAAATCCGTCTCCATCTTCTTGTCCGAAGCCTCCGCCATACTCCATATGGGCTCCACAATCCTGCGACGAACTCTTGCTCTCCCCGAATCCGACCTGCTCCGCGATCACATCCGTTGTATATACTTTTACACCGTCCTTGTTTGTATAAGATCCAGTCTGAATCCTGCCAGTCAGCTCCAGCTTCATGCCCTGGCGGAAATACCGCTCAATAAATTCCGCTGTCCTTCCAAAAGCGACACAGCTGGGGAAGTCTGCCGTTGGTCCGCCGTCCTGTTTAAAGCGGCGGTCTACCGCAAGGGTAAACCGCGCAATGCTTGTCCCGCCATCCGTGTACCGCACATCCGGATCCCTGGTGAGACGGCCTGTTAAATTCACACTATTTATGCTCATCTGATGCCTCCCGCTTTAAATCCTTTGTTACTTCAAAAATCTTCATGGCTTGCTTAAATTCCTCTACAGTCATTTCTTCGATGCTCTTTGCCTTTGAATGCAACCGATCAAGGATCATTTTATCCGACACACCGGTCCGCTTCTGCTCAGCGCGGATCGTATTCACCATCACCTCAGTTACCTTCCTGTCTTCGCTTTCCTGCGCAGCACCTCTCTTCTGCTCCGGATTGCCCTCTTTATTTTCGGCCGGCTGAGCTTTTGCCGATTCTTGCTTCTTTGCAGCGGGTGCTGATGTCTTACCTTTTCCAGCATTCTTTTCCTGGGTCGTCTTCCCATCCATGTCATGGATCTCCGCATCCGGATCCGCCATATCCTCAACCGGAATGCAGAAGAGCTGGAAGCACAGATACTTATATGCGATCGCCATGGCTTTGTTAATAGCCTTATCCCCTGTATCCATAGCCTCACCTTTGAGGACGGTCTCAACATGGGATCCATCTTCCGCGTATACCGTATATTTCATTTTAAGAATGACAGAAGTGACCCTGCCTCCGCTTTTGCTCGTTCCGATCTCCCGGGTCTCGTCCAAAATCTCCGGAAGAATAAATACTTTGTTCTTTGCCAGAGCGGGATTCAGGACGCTATAAACGTCGTCCACACTCCTGTACTTAAAGCCCTGCTGCTTATTAACCTTATCCTTGGACACCACGCCGATGTCATTGATCACACCTGCAATAGCCGCGTAAATCTTCGGTGCTCCTGGAAGCATTGCCTGTCCTTCCTGCATTATCCGTCCCTCCGTTCGTAATAAACTCCAATGCTATCCAGTGCCATATCAATAGCCTGGATATCTTCATCGGATGCCACCACATGATAAAACACAGTCCGGGTGTCCGGCTGCACAAACGGCATCACATCATCACCACCAGACTTTTCGGTCTCAAGCGGGGCAACTGCCGCTTCCTGTCTTGCGGCCTGGGATTCTCTTGCTTCTGCTTCCTGACGCGCCTGCTCCCGGATCCTCGCTTCTCGCTCAATAGCTTCTCTTTCTGCTACACGGATCCGTTTTTCCTCAGCAAGACGCCTCCTTTCTTCCTCTTGACGTCTGCGCTCCTCTTCCCTGCGCATGATCTCAGCTTTCTGCTGTTCATAATTGTTTATGTAGGCAACTGCCTTAGCCATATCCTGAGAATCCTTATAAATCTCAAGCGCTTTTTCCACAGCATCTGACTGCATCCCGGAAATAGTGCTTACTGCAATTCTGGCACTCTCTACAGCAGTAGCTATGCTCTCCCTGATAGATCTCATGGTTGTAGTGGCATTCTCCCATTTTGTGTCGTAAATTCTTCCAAGGTCACAGTACTCTTCCATGTCACCAATGATTTCCTGATAGATTTCCTTGATCTTCTCACGCCGTTCCTCTCTTCTCTTCCGTTCAAAGTCCTTCAGCTGAGAATCAATCAGGCAGATGGGTTCATCAATCTTCTCAGTCAAGTTCTTCATCTTCGCCTCGAAGTCCTCATAGGGTTTCATCCATTCTTTCTTTACGCCCTTCCGCGCATCTTCAAAGTCCTTTTTCAGCTTTCTGAGGTTGGCTACCTCTGATTTTGCGATGCTCTTGCTTTCCTCGGTAAATACCGCACCTTTATACTCCGCCAGTTTCGCATCCAGAGCTTTTTCGATCTCATCAAAATTCAACTCGATAACCCCTGGATTCTGCTTCACATTTAATGTCAACTCGTTCATATTAATCTCCTCTCACTTCATACCCTTTTTAATCCGATAAATGTACCAATCAGCCTCTCTATCATTGCTTCTGGATTTTCCGGACCGACAATGTCTTCTCCCACCACAATACCAAAAATCAAGTCCCCAACAATAGGATAACCATGCCTTGCCGTTCCATACAATGCGCACCCTAATGCATTCTCCGAAAGTCCTTTAACAAGCCCCTCTTCATCGACTAGCATAATCACGGACGGATTTTTGAAATAATCCGCCATGAGTTGAGTATGGACCGTCTCAAAAGAACCACCAATTGCTTGCTGAATGCTCTTGAAATCAGAGAAATCCACATCAATAATGGACACTTTATTGTCAGTTGTTACCTTTACAGTTTTCATTTCTTTACAAATCCCTCTTTTTCGTCTAAAATAAAGTTGATCTTTTAACTATGCGCCCAGAGGTTGCCGCCTCATTTATGGGCGCTCTTTTGTTCTGTAAACTTTTACAGAGTTCTTCTTTCATCATTTAAAGTATTTTGCTATTTTTCAAATCTAAGTTTCATTAAGTCCGCTAACATTAAATATTCTTGTGCCTTCTTTGTTTCTCCATGTGTCTCCCGGATCTTATCCCGGAACTGTGCAAGCGTCCCGTAGAAGCATCCGCACCGTACACCCACGCCACCATCTTTGAGACGGAAGAAGGTCGTTGTACGGTTGACAGATCCGAAACCGTGAGCGTATGCATAGTCCCCATTGCCGCACACCCGCGCATCGCCGCACACCCGCGCATTGCCGGAAACCTGTGCATTGTCGTACACCCGCGCATCGCCGCACACCCGCGCATTGCCGGAAACCTGTGCATTGTCGTACACCCGCGCATCGCCGCACACCCGCGCATTGCCGGAAACCTGTGCATCTCCGTACACCCACGCATTGCCGTACACCAGCGCATCGCCGGAAACCTGTGCATCTCCGTACACCCGCGCATTGCCGTACACCCGCGCATTGTCGTACACCAGCGCATCGCCGGAAACCTGTGCATCTCCGTACACCCACGCATTGTCGTACACCCACGCATTGTCGTCATGACCAAGGTTTGATTCCTTCTCCACATACCCGCCAAGTTCTCCGGCTTCCACATCGCCGAACTCAACAAGGGCACGGATGCGGAACAGCTTTGTCCCGAACATATTTGTAATAAATTCATTTGTTAATTCAAATTTCTTCACTTTCTTCACCCTTTCTGTTACAATAATGTTGATTATTTATCTATGCGCCCTGAGGTTGCCGCCTCATTTATGGGCGCTCTTTTGTTCTGTAAACGTCAAAATCTTCGTGATTGCCTATACTTCCCCACGATGTGATCTGATCATGTTTTACAAGTACAACCGCGTTTGCATAATCCTGATCGTATTTCAGACACCATTCTTCAAGTAGATCTAAGATGCAGTTCATTTCTTCTTCGGCATCTTTCTTTACCTTTACATCCATTTCTTTGTTCACCTCCTTAGATCGGTCCTGCCTGCAAAATGTAAATAATCACAGCCATCACCACATTTAACATCATGCTTGCGACTGTTACCGCGATCAGTCCTCTTGATGCATTGTCTCTTTCTTTTCTTTTGCTCCGGATCTTCTGCTTGTGATCCGCTTCCGGCAAGTTTCTCCGCTCGATCGGGATTAGTTCCAGCTTCCGTGCTGCAGGTAATTGATTTTTTTCCATGCTTGTCCTTCCTTTCTACCGCTTACGCGGTTTTCTCTATTATGTAGTTTCTGTCAAAAAGAACCCTTTGGTTAACACTTTCTGCAAATGCCTCTTTGTCTTCCAGTTCCTTAACCTCTACTTCTTTTCCGTCAATTACTACAATGCTTTTTATGATCATTTACACCACCTCTCTAAAGCTTATGAATCACTGTTTGTACTTGTTGCGTTGTCCTTTAAAATCTCCTATACTTTAGTTACAGGACACTGACATGTCCGAGTATTATGTAGGGAGAAGATTATTTATGGATTTTTTCAATATTCCCGAGCCACCTTCATTTGAACGTGTGCAAAATGACTATTCACAAAAGCAGATTGATCTGTTAAATGAGATTAAAACAGTTCAACAAGATCAAGCAAAACTTCTAAATCAAATGGAAAAAGCTTCATCAAAAGATAAGAAGTGGCTAGTCATCGGTACAATTTCATCAGTAATTGCCGCTATTGGAACTATCATCGGAATTGTCATTCCTCTTCTTTAATAACAGCGACACACAAATACAAATTAGCGAGACGCTATTCATAAGAGTAGAAAAGCACGCTAGCGTAATAGCGATCTCCATCGGTTTCCTCCTTTCTCTGAATCATCTGCAAAGTACATAGGGTAAACAAATTTGGCGAAAAACTGTAGGGAATGGCCCTCCTTGCAGTTCTTTTGTTTTCACACTTCCTCCTCTTCTGATTCTATCCGTATTATTGGACAGCTATTTTGGTATGCTACTTGCCATTTGCTCTACCCTCTCCTATACTGTAAATACAGGACACTGGCATGTCCGAGTATTATGAAAGGAGTACGACAGCATGAAAAAAATTTACGCTTGCCTCATCGGCAATTGGGTTTGTCTCAATGACGATCCTACTTGTAAAATGGGTATTCATCATGCCTCACCGGATATGTGGTATGAAGAAAACGCTCCTATCTTCGCCCCATTTAATCGTGATGCAGAAGATACCTATTATCAATTGGATTATGTTTACATCCACTACCAGGGTGCGGATTACAGAATTAACCCTATCTTCATTCAAATTGTTGAAGAATAATTTTTCACGAATTGCATTATCGTGTCTGGGTCTGCAAGTTGTATTCTATTTGCTTCCTTAGTAGACTCAGCACGGAAATAATCGTTTACTCCAGACTTTATTTTTACCCAGTCTGGATATGAAACTCCTTCAAGTTCCTTTAATACTTTCAATACCCTATTCCAGTCCACCTACATCACCACCTCCTCTTCTGGTTCAATTATGTGTTGCATTTTTGAGACGCTCGGATTAAAAAAAATATCGACAGGATTATCTAATTTCAAATGTTCGGAAATCTTAACCACCTCTTCCAAAGTAAATTGGCTTCTCCCATTTAACTTTGCATTTAGCGATTGTACAGTAATACCCAATACCTTAGATAATTTTTCTTGTGATACGTGTCTCTCCGTCATTTTCCCTTTTAATTTATCGAACGACATTCTTCGCCCTCCTTTCGTTGCATATTTGGGATGTTTTTATATTACACCTGCATTTTGGTATTGTCAACCCATATTTGCAACTTTTTTTTGTTTTCATTAAATTGTCTGTTGCAAATATGAAAAAATAGTTTATAATTAGTTTATACGGAGGTGCAGATATGAGCGAAAAAGAAATTTCTGAAAAAATGCAAGATATAATGTCTCGAATGAAAAAAAGACGAGAAGAATTAGATATGTCATACCAAACACTTTCTGATAAGGTTGGAATCAGTAAATCCACTTTACAAAGATACGAAACAGGATACATCAAAAACATGCCTGTGGATAAATTGGAAGATATTGCAAATGCGTTACAAGTATCGCCTGCATATTTAATGGGTTGGAGCGAAGAGGTTAATGAGCAACCTACTACCCTTGACACTAGCTTTGAACGAGCAGAAATACTCAGAGCATTGATGGAAGAAAAAGGTATGAAAGTTTCCGACATTGTAAAAATCTCTGGTTTACCATATTCTACTGTTAAAGCAATATTAGAACGTGGCGCAGAAAAAGCCGGATATGTAAATGTGTGTAAAATATGCAACGCACTCGGTATAAGTGCCGATGAACTTGAAAAAAAGGTAGCAGACAATAACTATGAACCAACCACCATCGCCGCTCATTTTGATGGAACGGAATACACAGAAGAACAGCTTGACCGTATAAAAGAATTTGCAAAATTTATTAAGCAAGAAAATAAATAAGTCCATATTATTGCACATCAAATCTGATACTATGATAAAAACATGTGGAGGGATTTATTTGAATAAACTTGAACAATTAGAACAAGAAGCCTTTGAAAATGCAGTAAAAGTGCATAATTATTATCTCGGAGAAGAAAACCTAAAAGGTATCTATATAGATGGAAATATCGCAATTAATACGTCTGTAGATAATGGCGCAGAAAAAGCCTGCGTCCTCGCGGAAGAACTGGGGCATTACCATACAACTGTCGGAGATATAACAGATTTATCCGACTCCCAGAACCGCAAACAGGAACGACAAGCAAGGCTTTGGGGGTATAACAAACTGATCGGGCTGACCGGAATTATACAAGCGTTCCGCGCCGGGTGTCATTCACGGCATGAAACAGCGGAATATCTAGGCGTAACAGAACAATTTTTACAGGAATGTATCGACTGCTACACAGAAAAATACGGAGAATATACGAAGATAGACAATTACATTATCTTCTTCATCCCAAATCTGGCAGTCATGGAAGAGGTATAAGCCCCTGCCCCACAGTGTGCAGGGGAAGAACTAAAGAAAAGAGGTGAGATAAGTCACGAACAACAAAGTATTTCCTGTTGCATCTTACAATAAAGAATTCAATAAATATCTTCCTATACAGTTTGAACAAGATTTAATATATCAATCTTTTGGATTAGAGAAGCACATCGAAAAACGACATCCAGAATGTCTTCCATATCTTCGTTTTATCTCATCCATCATCTCTTCTCCTGATTACATAGGTGTAAATCCAAATGAATCAGGAGACAGCTTCGAACTTGTTAAGATATTTAGTGAAAACGTACAAATCGGAATTAAACTGGATATGAAAGAAAACTATTTGTATGTCGCTACTCTTCACACAATAACAAACGGAAAACTGAAACATGGGATAGATAACGGACGACTCAAAAAATTTGACAAATAGAATATTTTACTCTATAATGGGAATACAATAAATTGAATTGCAAAGGTCGGAAAGGCTCCCGACACACTCGAAAGAGTACCTGAGATGCTGGATACGCCGCCCAGCTTGTGATTCGATTTAAAATCGAAGGTGTTTCCCATAGTGGAAGCACCTTTTGTTTTTACATAAGAAAGAACCGCCCCTGCGCCAACAGGAACGGCTCTGGAATATATCCGAAGATATACACCTAATCAACGAAAATATTGTATCATCTTCGGAACAGTCACGCAAGCCGGAACACTCGTTCCATGCTGGCTGTTATTTTTATACTCATTTTCCTGCTCTGTCAGGAATAGAATGAATCAACCGAGGTGATGTCATGAAAACTAAATATTGTTATGGTTATGTTAGGGTATCCACATCTGGCCAAGAAGAGCTCTCTCCGGACTCACAAGCAAAGCTATTAAAAGACTTCGCGAAAAAGAATGATATGATCATCTTACAAATTTTTTACGAACTCGGCATCTCCGGCCGCAAAGCTGATAAACGTCCGGAATTTCAAAAAATGATTGCTCTTGCCAAATCAGACAAACATCCTGTCGATTGTATCATCGTATGGAAATTCAGCCGTTTTGCCAGAAACCAGGAAGAATCTATCGTTTATAAGTCCCTTCTTAAAAAAAAGCATAATGTGGACGTTTTAAGCGTTTCCGAGCCTCTTGTAGATGGTCCGTTCGGCTCTTTGATCGAGCGCATCATTGAATGGATGGACGAGTACTATTCCGTCCGTCTTTCCGGCGAAGTGACACGAGGTATGACAGAAAAGGCAAAACGCGGCGGCTATCAGGCGCGTCCTCCGCTTGGATATAAAATCCAAGAGCGCGGAAAACCTCCTGTTATTGTGCCGGAAGAAGCTGAAATAATTAAAATCATATTTGATAAATATGTAAATGAACATACCGGAATATTCGACATAGCACGCTATCTAAATTTGTGTGGGTTTAAAACATCTCACAACAAACCGTTTGAACGCAGATCTATTGAATACATCTTACAGAACCCAACTTACTGCGGTATGATCCGATGGAACCGTACCGTAAGCGAAACAAACGAAATCCGACCGGAATCAGAATGGATTGTCTCTGATGGTCAGCAACCTGCTATTATATCTAAAGAATTATTTGACAAAGCGCAGATCCGTTACAAAAGCGAATACAAACCTTCCGGCGCCAGACCTTCCTCTACATACAAACATTGGCTATCAGGTCTTATGAAGTGCCCTGTATGCGGAAGAACCATGATTGCCAAAACAGTAAGTAACCAAAAATCATACTGCTATTTTACATGCTATGGGTACTCAAAAGGAAAATGCCTTGCAAAAACATCTGTAAGCTCGTTAAGGTTAGAACCGGCGGTACTTGCATCCATAAAAGAAGTTCTGGACAGTGGCAACATCATCTACAGGCACGTTGAACCGGTGCAGGAAACTTCTGTGGATCTAAACGTCATTATTACGGAGCAGTTAAGAAAGAATGCGGAAAAATTTGACCGCATCAGAGAAGCGTACCGTAATGGAGTAGATACACTTGACGAATATAAAGAAAATAAGCGCATGGTTCAGGAAGAAAAAGAGATGCTGGAAAAGCAGCTTGCAGACATAAAACCAGCAGAACCTACTATTGATACTTCTAAAATCGCTATGTTGGAAAAAGTAAGAAATGTATATGAAATCATAGAATCTGACTCTGTGGACCCCGTAACCAAAAATGAAATCCTAAAGAGCGTGATAGAAAAGATTATATATGATCGCTCAAAAGATGAGCTGAAAGTTTATTACTACTATGCGCCGGAATCCCAGTAAAATCAAGGGTTTTCGCAGTTTTGTAGGTTATAACAAAAAGGTCATCCAATTCGGACAGCTCACCATTTTCCCGTCACAATACTGTGTCAATATCGGCTGCCGCACGTTCGGTCTTGAAAGATAATTTGCAAACAATTCATCTACGATCACGGAAATGCTTTCATATACATTTCTTTCCGGTATCCACTTATGATCGAATGCTGTAGATGAAGTGATCGTAAAATCATACCCTTTGTTTCTATACCATTCGGTATAAACGCGATTGAGCGTAAAAGACATAATCGCAAGAACGTTTGCCCGAATCGTATTTGCGGGCCAGGTGGCATAAATTTCGCTGGACGCCACATTTTTGATATAATCTTTATACTTCACATAATAGTTTTTTGCAGTCGAATCTCTCGGAGAACCGTCATGAACAACAATGTATTCAGGAACAACAACACGGCTTAAAACGATCTCTCCGCTTTCATTTACAGGCTTGATCTCATCTTCCGCTATTTTAGGAGGATATTCTGCATATAAAGTATGAGCAGGGATGACGAAAATTTCTTCCTCTTCCCTGCCCGTATCTGTCGGTCTCATCCTGATATTTTGAATTGCTTTTGTATTTGCCAGAATTTCTGTTCCCGCAATGCTCACAGGCTCAAACCCCGGAGCGCTTACATTCAATGTATATTCCGAATAAGGCTGCCGTTCGTTTTCAGGGTCCAGACTCCACTCTTCCGGCGGCGCATCCAGCTCAATCATATCCGTCTGCCCCGAGGAATCAGTCACCAACTGTTCTAATGTATTTTCCGGAACACCGGTATACGAAATCGAAATGCGAGCTTCCGAAATCGGATATGAATTCACCGATGAAGTTACATTCACCTGTAATGATCCTTTATCTGCCGCCTCCTGCTGCATTTTCACATTCTGCATCCCGACTCCTTGCATTGCAGCTTTATACCTCTTATTGTTTTCTGTTTCCCGCATACGTTCTCCTTCATCAGATTTATTCTCTCTAAATATATATGCGGAAGCTTTCGTTTAGAACAACTTTCGTATTCGGAGTCTCTGCAAGAGCATATGATAATCAAAACAACTTCATGATATCGTTATACATCACAACGGCCATCAGTACCATAAGCAATGCGAATCCCGCAAAATGTACCATTCCTTCTTTTTCCGGCGGAACACGTTTTTTACGGATCGCTTCTATTATAAGAAAAACAAGTCGTCCTCCGTCCAATGCAGGGAGCGGAAGCAGATTTAAAATTCCGAGATTTGTTGTCAGCAGAACACCGAAGTTCATCATACTGAGCATCACAACGCCGAACCCTGCCGGAGCTGCTTCCTGATACATGTCGTCTACGGCATTTACAATTCCTACCGGACCTGAAAGATCTTTAAGTCCTGCCTGACCTGTCACAAGCATGCGCAAACTGTCTACTGTATAATTCATCCAGTACTTTACTTTGTAAATACTGTATTCAACAGATTTGAAAATCCCCGGTTTTACTATATCTCCGCTTGTCACCCCAAGCAGCGGTGCGGCATCGCCTTCCAACTGTCGAGGCTCCAGTTTTGCCGTATATTTCTTGCCGTCACGTTCATACTCTACTTTGAAAGGCGCTTCATCGGCATGTGTCATTGTATACAGACTGACATCATCCCATATATGCACGTTCCGCCCGTTGATCTCTGTGATAACGTCTCCGGCTTGAAGTCCCTCTTCCTGCGCGGAATAGCCGTCCAGCACTCCTGTTATTTCCGGACTTCTGTAACCGGTTATCATAATCAATATAAAACAGAAAACACACGCAAGAATGAGATTGAAGATCGGTCCCGCCGCAACAACTGACATTCTCGCCCACACGGATTTACTGTTGAAACTTCCTTCCGACAGATCGTCGGCATCATCTTCGCCCATCATACACGCGCCGCCGAAAGGAAGCAGTTTCAGAGAAAATTTTGTCTCTCCGATCTGTTTTCCTAATAACGTAGGTCCAAGTCCTAAAGAAAATTCATCTACCCGAATTCCGTTTTTCTTTGCAAGAAGAAAATGTCCCAATTCATGAAAGATGATAATAAAACTAAATAATAAAACTGCAATAATGATTCCCATTCGCTACCACCTGTTTTTTATAAATTCATATGTTTCCCGCTCAGTCTTTAGTATCTCTTCCACTGTCGGATCTGCAATATTTTTATGATTTTCCATACACGCCGAAATAATCTCCGGAATCTCAAGATATGCGATCTGTCTTCCGAGAAACATTGCAACAGCACGCTCGTTTGCCGCATTAAACACAGTCGGAAGAGAACCGCCTTTTCTCCCGGCTTCATACGCAAGCTTCAGTCCGTAAAACGTCTCCATATCCGGCTTCTCAAAAGTAATCTGCGAAAGTGTGGAAAAATCAAGACGATCTCCCGGAAGATACCTTCTCTCCGGATAATAAAGCGCATATTGGATCGGCAGTTTCATGTCCGGTGTTCCAAGTTGAGCGATCACCGCACCGTCCTCATATTCTACCATAGAATGAATAATGCTTTGAGGCTGTACGACAACTTGGATCTGATCGACCGAAACGTCAAAAAGCCATTTGGCTTCTATCACTTCAAGACCTTTATTCACCATTGTAGAAGAATCGATCGTAATCTTCTGTCCCATCTCCCAGTTTGGATGTTTCAAAGCATCTTCAACTTGTATACCGGTAAGTTCTTCTCTTTTTTTCCCGCGGAACGGTCCGCCCGAAGCAGTCAATAATATTTTATGGAGAGCTTTGCGCTGTCCCCCCTGAAGCGACTGAAAAATCGCGCTGTGTTCACTGTCTACAGGAAGGATCGACACTTTATATTGTTCCGCCAGCGGCATGATAATATGCCCTGCCGTCACAAGTGTTTCTTTATTTGCCAGCGCAATATCCTTTCCGGCTTTGATCGCCTCGATCGTCGGCAGGATTCCGATCATACCTACAATCGCAGTTACAACAATCTGTGAATCTTTCCAAGATGCAGCGGCAAGCAATCCGTCCATCCCGGATAAGATCTCCACATCCAGATCCGCAGTCTTTATTTTCAGCTCTGCGGCTTTTTCCTCATTCCACACTGCGGCAATCGACGGTTTGAATTCCCGGATCTGTTTTTCCAGAAGTTCAATGTTATTTCCCGCAGCAAGCGCCGTGATTTTTATATCTTTGTTTGTTCTTACAATTTCAAGCGTCTGGGTTCCGATCGAGCCGGTAGACCCTAAGACAGCGATTCTTTTCATATCTTTGTACCTCACTTCTGCATCTGTCCTGTAACATATCGCCCGTAAACTTATCTTCCGGCTTCATAATGCCCTTATGTCTTACAATAAAACCGCAAGATAATATATGATCGGAGCAGTAAAAATGACACTGTCAAAACGATCCAGAATTCCTCCATGACCCGGAATCAGTTTCCCGTAATCTTTAATATTATGATAACGTTTGATCGCCGATGCCGCCAGATCGCCGATCTGGGAAATTGCGCCGCCGACTGCACCGATCACTGCATAAGAAACGATACTCGCCCCTGCATTTCCCCAGTGGTTCACAGCTAATGCATAAAGCACACCAATCAGGGCTGCGCCTGCAATTCCTCCTATCCCGCCTTCTACGGATTTTTTCGGACTCAGAACCGGAGCCATCTTATGCTTTCCGATGAGCATGCCTACACAGTATGCACATGTATCGCATCCCCACGAACAGATAAACACAAGCCATACGGTAAACACTCCTCCCGGAAGCATTCTTGTAAGGTAAATGTAAGACAGCATTACCGCTACATAAAATACTCCGAAAAATGCCGCCATGATCTGCTGTGTATTATATTTCGGATAAGAAAATACAAGCACTGCCATCTGGCAGATCAAATACGCCATAAAAAGCAGCATAAACCATGTATGTTTTTCTCCCGGGAGATATTCTTCCATATAAATAAGCGCATAATACCCGAAAGCAAAAATATAACCGACAATTCCCGGCGCTTTTTTCTCAATGCCAAACACTTTATAAAGTTCTGACATTCCGATCAGGCTGATCGCGAAAAGAACCGTAAATAAAACTTGCCCTCCGGCAATCACTGTCGTCAATGCAATGATCATCAGCATAATGCCGCTCAACAACCGTGTTTTAAACATAGATTACGCCTCCTCAACTTTGCCGAATCTTCTGTGTCTGTGGTTATATTCTTCGATTGCTTTTACAAGTTCTTCTTTTGTAAAATCCGGCCAGGGCACATCCGTAAAATAAAATTCCGAATATGCAAGCTGCCAAAGAAGATAATTCGACAATCTCTGCTCCCCACTCGTTCGGATCATCATATCTGGATCCGGAATCCCATGAGTATCTAAATATGTCTCAAACACCGATTCATCAATCTCTTCTGCTTTTATCTTTCCTTCTGCACAGTCTTTCGCCATTTTTTGCGCTGCCCGTGTCAGCTCATCTCTGCTTCCGTAATTCAAGGCAATCGTAAAATTCAGACCGCCGTTGTCTGTGGTAGCAGCTTCTAGCTCGCGAATCCTGCTTTTGATATCGTCATCCAACGGCTCAATATCTCCGATCACACGGATCTTCATATCATTCTTGGCCGCTGTTTTCAAGCATGTTTTCATATAATTACGAAGCAGTTTCATAAGAGCCGCAACTTCATTTTCCGGGCGGCTCCAATTTTCTGTTGAAAATGCATAAACCGTCAGATATTTAATTCCCATACGCCATGCCTCTTCACAGATTTTCTCCACATTTTTGCTTCCCTGTGCGTGTCCGTAGTTTCGCGGCATCCCCTTTGCTTTCGCCCATCTGCCATTTCCGTCTAAAATAATTGCTATATGCTGCGGTACGTTCATCTTTTCTTCCTCTCTATACGAAAGGGGGCTTACAATCAAAGCCCCCAGTTTTTGTAACGGCGTTAAGAATCCGATTACACAGTCATAATCTCTTTTGTCTTTACCTCGACCATCTTATCAATCTTTTCGATATATTTATCCGTAATCTTCTGAAGATCGTCTTCCAGATCTTTGATCTCATCTTCCGAAACTTCCGTTCCTTTTAACTTCTTAAACGCTACATTTCCGTCACGACGGATATTTCTGACAGCCACTTTCGCAGCCTCTCCTTTTTTCTTCACATCTTTTGCCAGTTCTTTTCTCCGATCCTCCGTAAGTTCAGGGAATACGAGGCGAACCGTCGAACCGTCATTAGTCGGATTGATGCCGAGATCTGACATAAGGATCGCTTTCTCAATCTCTTTGAGCATGCTCTTTTCCCACGGCTGGATCTGAATCATCCTTGCTTCCGGGACAGATACGTTTGCCACCTGTTGGATCGGTGTCGGCGATCCGTAATAATCAACTGTCAATTTATCAAGAACATGTGGATTTGCGCGACCGGCTCTGATCGTAGCTAATTCTCCGTCAAGATTATTGATCGTTTTTGTCATCTTTGAATCATATGTCGTCAATCTTTCATTCATATTTATATCCTCCTGCAAATTTTTTATAACGCTTATACAGTCACTTTCGTTCCCGTAAAGTTTCCGCTCATCGTTTCCACAATACTGTTTTCCTCGTTCAAACCGAATACAAGCATCGGCATCTTATTTTCAAGGCAGAGAATCGATGCTGTAAGATCCACCGCGGCAAGTTTCTGATCGATCACTTCCTGTATGGATATCTCGTCATATTTGACCGCTTCCGGATTCACTTTCGGATCGCTGTCATAAATACCGTCTATCGCCTTTGCAAGCAGCATCGCGTCCGCTTCAATCTCGATCGCTCTTAATACCGCCCCTGTATCTGTTGAAAAATACGGATGTCCCGTTCCTCCTGCGAAAAAGATCACTTTTCCTTCTTCCAGCGCCGCTACTGCCGCATCTTTTGAGAATAATGACGTAAACGAACCGCATACAAACGGCGTAAACACTTCTGTTTTCATCCCGACATAACGGAAAATATCAGATACATAAATACAGTTCATCACCGTTGCCAGCATTCCGATCTGATCTGCTTTTGTCCGGTCGATCGTCTCGCTCGTCCTTCCCCTCCAGAAGTTGCCTCCTCCGGTCACGATCGCCACCTGAATGCCATCCTCAGTCAGTTTCTTTACCTGCTCTGCAACTTTAATACAGGTTGCCTCGTCAAAACCTGTTTTTTTATCTCCCGCGAGCGCTTCTCCGCTCAGCTTTAACAGTACTCTTTTCATATCGTACTCTCCTTTGTTTTCTTCACATTAACTATTTAAAATCAATGCTGACCTAAAATGAAGTATAACATAAGTTTTTCATTTTGTCATGTACATATCCCGCATCTCGTTCATCTGCCATAACCGTCAGTTTATCGCCTGCCATAAGGCATGTTTTTCCTTTCGGAATAAACTCTTTTCCGCCTCTGTCTACCGCGACAAGAAGGCAGTTGTCCGGCAGATCTATTTCCATGACGGTGCGGTTTTCAAGAGCAGAACCTCCCATGATCACAAACTCGCTCAGCACTTTCTGCCCGCCCGCATAAACCGGCTGTTCTTCCTCTTTTTCTCTTTGCAGCAGATTTGCCAGAAGGCTTTCATAAATCGGTTCAGATCTTACCAAAGTTGCAGTGACATATGCAGTCACCGAAACAAGTGCAAGAGAAAGCATCTGACTTACCGAGCCGGACATCTCAAACAGAAGTATGATCCCTGTGATCGGCGCACGAACGATCGCCGTGAAAAATCCGGCCATTGCCAGTAAAACGAAATTATTCATATACATCGGATCTAAACCGAAGATTTCCGTTCCTGTCATAGAGAAGATTCCGCCGACCATTGCGCCTAATATCAGAAGCGGAAAAAAAATTCCGCCAGGAGCGCCGGATCCGAAACTGACTGCCGAAAACAGAAATTTCACAAGAAACGTAATGATCGCAACTTTCAACACCATCTCTTTATCCGTCAAAGCAACGATCAGATCCCCTCCGCTTCCAAGTACCGAAGGCATGCAAAGTCCAAGCACTCCCGCCGCCGAAAACGCGATCATAAGACGAGTCGTCTCGTTTAAAAATTTCGGTCTTTTATAAAGTTCCTGCGCTTTTAGCATTACCTTATTATAGAGCGCTCCCATCAGACCTAAAATCACTCCCAACACAAGGATCATCCAATAATAATTCTGGGGAAGCGTCTGTTCCAACTGAAATCGGAACACCGGATCAAGCCCCATAATATGAGACGATATATAATCTGCCGTAACCGAAGCTGTCATAACCGAAATAAGCAGACTTGTCGAAAACCCTTTGTGCAGTTCTTCCAACGCAAACATAACGCCTGCCAAAGGAGCGTGAAATGCCGCAGCCAGTCCGGCGCTCGCCCCACACGTCATCAAATACCGTTCTTCTGTTTTCCCTCTGCTTAAAATCCGTGATATTCCCTGTCCGCTCATCACTCCAAGCTGTATAGACGGACCTTCCCTGCCAAGAGACAGTCCGCCGAACAGACAAAGAAATCCTCCCGCAAACTTAGCGGGCAGAACTTTAAGCCAGTTTTGATTCAATTTTCCAAGTATTTCACCTTCAACCTGCGGTATTCCGCTCCCCGATATCATCGGTTCCCATTTTATCAGTTTCCCGACAAGCACTGCAAGCAGCATCAAAACAGCAAACCATCCCGCAATCCGCAGTGGATTTCCTTTTATAAACGCCAGCGCTTCACCAAGCCATTTTCCCGCACAAGTAAGCGCGATTCTGTAAAGGAGCACGATCAACCCTCCGACAGCTCCTACGAGAAGTCCTTCCCCGATCAATATAACAGGAAAACGCTGCGCTCTTTTTATTGTATGCGATGTATTTCTTTTCATTTTATCCTCATTTCTTCCATTCCTTTTTTCTACAGTTCCGACAAAAAGCCGTAAAGATCATCGAAGATCTTCCCGAAAATATTTCACACCAGAAATATAGACACAATCACAGTGACAATACCGCATATACCGATTGCAAGTCCGCTCATCGCGCCTTCCACTTCCCCGATCTCAATCGCTTTCGATGTTCCTACCGCATGGCTGGATGCCCCTATGGCAAGTCCTGCCGCAACCGGATCAGATACCTTAAATAATTTTATAAGAAGGGGCGCAAATATCCCCCCTAGTATTCCTGTTCCGATAACGGCGGCAACCGTAATCGGAACGACGCCGCCTGCCGGTTCTGATATGCTCACGGCAATCGGGGTTGTTACGGATTTCGGCAGCAAAGAAACTGTCAGACTTTTATCCAGTCCGAATAACCGGCACAGTCCGTAAACACTTCCCATAGATGCCAAAGATCCGGCCGTGCAGCCGACAAGAATCGGAAGCCAGTACTGTTTGAGTATCTGTATTTTTGTATAGATTGCCACTGCAAGGCAGGCAGTTGCCGGAGCGAGGAACATATTAATAATCTTTCCTCCCGCATTATAATCTTCATAGGGTATTTTAAAAATAAGAAGAACCCCGACAATAAGAACAATGGCAATCACCAATGGATTACAGACAGGTGTTTTTAACTTTTCATTTAATTTCACCCCGATTCCGAAGGCTAGAACGCTTAGCGCAATTCCAAAATACGGTGAAGAACACAATTCTCTCATTTTTCTCCGCCTCCTGACTGTAGATTTTCTGGTTTCCTGCTTTTCATCAAACGGAGTGTCAATTTCACGCTCCATGCAGTCACTGCAAATGTAATAATTGTAGAAATAATACAAACAAAAACTAACTGTACAATCGAATGTTTCAGCACATCAAAATAATTCATAATACTTACGCCCGCAGGAACAAAAAAGAACGCCATATTTCCGAGAAGAAAATCCGCCTTTTCCTGAATATGTTCTATCTTTAAAACTCCGGTAAACAGGCATAAAAAAAGAAGTATCATTCCGATCACACTTGCCGGAAAGGTAAAAGGAAGCAGTTTCTCTATCACAAGGCTAAGCCAGCATACTGTAAAAATGATCCCGATCTGTCTAATGATTTTCATTGCATCAACTCCTTAATTGTTCTTGATCGCCTATCATTAACTCTACTAAAATACCACTGTCTTTGCAAGACTGTCAATGTCGGGCGCTATTCTTTAAATCTGTTCATATATCATTTATCTGCACATTAAAAGGCGAAAAAAGAGATAGAAATAAAAGAAATATGCAAAAAAAATCATTGACATTCTTTTTTTTGTATTCTATGATACTATTAGTTTCGCACTTTAAACAGTTAAAATTTTGCAGTATGAAGTTGAACGCTTTTGTTCTTCCCTTCGCTGCCGAAAATATTTTTCATAATACAGGGAGGCATTTTTATGATTATCGTACTGAAACCACATTCAACAGAAGAAACTATTACACGTGTAGAAAATATGGTCAAAAACCGGGGACTCGACACACACATCGTCCGCGGTACAGAGATGACGATCATCGGATGTATCGGAGATACAACGCTGATCGACCCACGACTCTTTGAAGTTGACAGTTCCGTAGATAAAGTTATGCATGTTCAGGAACCTTACAAACTTGCCAACCGCGCGTTTCATCCCGAAGACTCCGTGATCGACGTCTCAGGAGTCAAAATCGGCGGAGGACATATGGGATTGATCGCAGGTCCTTGTTCTGTAGAATCTTTTGATCAAGTGCTCGAGATCGCAAAAGCCGCAAAAGCCGCCGGAGCTAATCTTCTGCGCGGAGGAGCATTTAAACCGAGAACAAGCCCGTACTCATTTCAAGGGTTAGGTCTTGACGGACTGGAGATTCTCTGTCAGGTCAAACAAGAAGTCGGTCTTCCGATCGTAACAGAGCTGATGTCTCCTGAATACCTCGATGTTTTCAATGAGAAAGTAGATCTTATTCAGATCGGAGCCCGCAATATGCAGAATTTTGATTTATTAAAACAGCTCGGTCAGGTAGACCGTCCGATCTTATTAAAACGCGGTTTGAACGCTACCTACGAAGAATGGATCATGTCAGCCGAATATATTATGGCTTCAGGAAATGAAAACGTTATCCTGTGCGAGCGTGGTATCCGTACATTTGAAACATATACAAGAAACACTCTTGACTTACAGAGCATTCCTGTACTTCGCAAAAAGACACATCTTCCTGTTGTAATCGATCCTAGTCATGCAGGAGGAAAATGGTGGCTTGTAGAACCGATGGCAAAAGCTGCCGTAGCGGCAGGCGCAGACGGTCTGATGATCGAAGTTCACAATAATCCGGAGTGTGCTCTTTGCGACGGAGCACAGTCACTGAAACCGGAAAAATATGACACACTTCTCAAAGAAATAAAACTAATTGCCGAGGTTGTCGGAAAACAGCTATAAAAGGAGATTCTATGAAACTAACAGTCAATCTGAAGGAAAACTCTTATCCGATCTATATTGAAAACGGGATTTTAAATCGCGCGGGAGAATACATCGCCGATCTGTTTCACGGACAGCGTATTATGATCGTCTCCGATGACAATGTATTTCCACTGTACGGAAAACAATTATGCGATTCCCTTTCTGGCTACGAGTGTCATTCTCTCGTCCTCCCTCATGGAGAACCGACAAAAAGTTTCGACACACTTCCGAAAGTCTACTCCGCAATGCTTGACGCAAAACTGACCCGAAGCGATCTTGTGATCGCTCTCGGAGGCGGAGTGATCGGGGATCTGACCGGATTTGCGGCATCTACCTACTTGCGAGGAATCAAATGTGTGCAAATACCGACTTCTCTTTTGGCACAGGTAGACTCATCCGTCGGCGGCAAAACCGCCGTAGACCTTCCTCAGGGGAAAAATCTTGTAGGCGCGTTCTTCCACCCGAAAATGGTGCTGATCGATCCTCTTGTACTGAACACACTGCCTGATCATTTCATCCATGACGGCATGGGCGAAGTGATCAAATATGGCTGCATCAAAGACTCCGGGTTGTTTGATCTTCTCCTTTCTCATTCTTCATTTGAAGATCTCAAACCGGATCTGCCAAAGATCATTGCCAGATGTGTTGATATCAAACGGATCGTTGTAGAAGCAGACCAGTTTGATACCGGAGAGCGGATGCTTTTAAATTTCGGTCATACACTGGCCCATACGATTGAACAATATTATCAATATGAGCGGGAAAGCCATGGAGAAGCCGTCGGAATCGGCATGTATCAGCTTACGAAAATGTCAGAAAAACGCGGCCTTACCGCAAAGGGATGCGCTGAAAAGATTCGGAAAGCTTTAGATATCTACAATCTTCCGACAAGCTGCAAATTGACTGTTTCCGAACTGATCAAAGCGATCTCCCTTGATAAGAAAAACTTAAACGGACACTTAAACCTCGTCCTTTTAAAAGAAATCGGCGACAGTTATATTTATCCTACAAAAATCGGTTTTTTTGAAAACGAGTTGAACACATTTATGTGAGAATGTTGTACCTATAGTCTTCATAAACGAATAAACTTTTACATAACGACAAAAATAAAGCAGGAGATGCCGCAAATCAACAGCGCATCTCCTCTATTTTTATATCTTTTATATCTTTATTTTTTATATCTTTGTTTTTAATATTTTTTTAATATCTCCATTTTATATACTTGCTTTTACATACTTGCTTTTATTCTTTTTCCGCCATTCCTTTATACACTTTCTCCGCCGTGATCGGAAGCTCCCTCACAATTACTCCGACTGCATTTTGAACTGCATTTGAAATTGCAGGAGACGGAGTATTGATAACGATCTCTCCAATGGATTTTGCGCCGAAAGGTCCTGTCGGTTCATAACTGCTCTCGAATTCCACACGGATCTCTCCGACATCAAGACGGCTCGGTATTTTATACTGCATAAAGGAATTACTGTAGTTCTTTCCTTTTTCGCTGTAAATGATATCCTCATAAAGCGCCATTCCGATTCCCTGGGCGATTCCCCCTTCAGTCTGCACTCTTGCAAGATTCGGATTAACGACCGTTCCGCAGTCTACAACAGCGGCATAATCGATTGGTTCAACAACTCCCGTCTCTTTATCGATCTCCACTTCTGCAATACCGACCATGAACGGCGGCGGAGATACAGGAGAAGAAAAGGCTTCTGTTGCGGACAGCGGCGCGTTGCTGCTGCACATTACTTTGTTTCCTATTTCTTTTCTCGTTATCTCTTCTTTTGTTTTCAGATTGACAACTTTTTCTCCGTCAAACTCCACATCATCAGGACTGCATCCGAGATATTCCGCCCCTCTTTCGCATATCTTTTTCCGAAGTGTCTCACACGTTTTCACAACTGCCATTCCCGTAACATATGTCGTACTGGATGCGTAAGATCCGCAGTCATACGGGGAATTATCTGTATCTACTCCATGCACGACAATATCTTCCATCTCACACTCAAGACATTCTGCAGCCATCTGTGTCAGTATCGTATCGCAGCCCGTTCCCATATCGGTCGCCCCGATCATTAAACTGTAAAATCCGTCATCGTTTACTTTAATTTCAACCGCGCCTGTATCTACTCCCGAAATTCCCGATCCCTGCATCGCCATAGCAACGCCGACACCGCGGACTTTTCCGTTTCCACAGTCATAACAGGGATATTTTTCATCCCATCCTATCATTTCTTTCGCACGTTCAAGACATCTGTCGAGAGCACAGCTTCTCGTCGTCTCCCCATAGTAGGCAGGCATCATCTGACCTTCCCGCACCATATTTTTCGCTCTGAGAACGGTCGGATCCATATGAAGTGTCTGTGCCAGTTCATTTACCGCAGACTCTAAGGCAAAAATACCTTGTGTCGCCCCATATCCCCTATAAGCTCCCGCAGACATAACATTTGTATACACTACGTCATAACTGAACCGAAACGCTTCTGCGCTTCCGTAAAGAGGAATCGATTTATGCCCGGATAACCCGACCGTTGTGGGGCCGTGTTCACCGAACGCGCCTGTATTTGACAATGTATACAGATCAATCCCTTTGATATTTCCCTCTTTATCCGCTCCTAAACGAACATGGATTTCCATTTCGTGGCGAGGTGACGAAGCGATCAGAGACTCTTCTCTTGTGTAAATAATCTTTGCCGGTTTTCCTGTTTTCCATGTAACAAGCGCCGGATAAATCTCCGAAACCGACGTCTGTTTTGCCCCGAATCCGCCGCCAATACGCGGCTTTATAACACGGATTTTATGCTTCGGAATATCAAGCGCATTTCCGAGAATGCGGCGGACATGGAAAGGCACTTGGGTAGAAGATACAATATTCAGCCTTCCGTATGCATCCATATATGTATATGTACGAAATGTTTCCATCATCGCCTGCTGATTTGCTTTTGTATGGTATACCCGATCGATCACATGGTCGCAAGATGCAAGGACTGCATCTACATCTCCGCTCTCACTTACGTCATGAGCACACAAATTACGTTTGTTATCCGCTCCGACAGGACAAAGACTTCTCCAGTTTTCTTCCGGATGAACGAGGATCGGATGATCTTTTGCCGTTCTGAAATCTAAAACCGGCTCCAATACTTCGTATTTTACTTTGATCAGCCTCATAGCCTGCTTTACAACCGCTTCCGAAGTTCCAGCGACGATTGCGACCGCATCTCCTACGAACCGGATTCTCTGATCAAGAATAAGCCGGTCGTACGGACTTGGCTCAGGATATGTCTGACCTGCCAGCGTGAAACGTTTATTCGGACAGTCTTTATATGTAAGCACACATTCAATTCCCGGGAGCGCCTCCGCACGTGTAGTATTAATCTCTTTGATCAGCGCATGAGCATGAGGGCTTCTTACAAGCTTTACGATTAAGCTGTCTGAAGATGCGATATCATTTGTATATACGGCGCGTCCTGTCACGAGCGCTTTTGCGTCAACTTTCCGGATTCCTTTATTTACAACACGCATCTGCCGCATCGTTTCTCTTATTTCCTTGTTCTCACTGCACACATTCTGTCCTTCTGCCATGTCTACTCCTCCTTTCCGCCTTTTTTCTCTGCATTTTTTACTTCTATATATTTTTTAATCGCGCGAAGCTGTCCCATATATCCCGTGCAGCGGCAAAGATTTCCCGCAAGGTATTCTTTGATCTCGTCCAATGTCGGGTTCTGAAGTTCTCTTGCCATTGCGAGCACGTTCATAATAAATCCCGGAGAACAGAAACCGCACTGCTCCGCTCCTTCATCTGCCAAAAATTCTCCGAACTGCGCAGCCTCTTTTTCAACGCCTTCCAAAGTCGTAACGCTCTCTCCCTCGATACTTGCGGCAAGAACCGAGCAGGAAAGGCGGGATTTTCCGTTGATCCAGACTGTACACAATCCACAGTTTGTCGTCTCGCAGCCGCACTTTACGCTCTTACATCCGAGATCTCTCAACACATTTAACAAAATCGTATCTGCGCCAACTTCTGCTTTTACCTGTTTGTCATTTAAAACGAACTGTATCTCCATTATATTTCCTCCGATAAAATCGACATTATTTCTCTCTTGATAAGGACCTTTGCCAAATGCTGTCTGTACCCGGCGCTTCCGCGCATATTTGTACCGTACTTAAATTCTGCCGCTGCCAAAGCCGCATATTCCTCGATTTTCTCTAAAGACGCATCTTTTGCGACAGACCATTTCTTTTCGATCATATCTGCCTTCATCGGTCTTGCGCCTACCGCAAAATACCATGTCTCCTGCCCGTTCGCTTTCTCTCTTGACACTGAACAGGCGATCACAGGGAAATCCGTCTTCGTCTGACGGATGGAATCATAACGGAACTGTCTTTTCTTCTTCTTAACAACTATGAAAAGAAGCAGATCATTATCCGGTTTTTTCTTTGCAAATTCAGCTAAGCAGATTCTTCCTCCGTCATAAAGTTCTACATATGTATCCAGTGCCAAAAATGCAGTTAATACGTCTGAAAAACCGAATCTTCCGTAAATGCTTCCTCCAACCGTCGCCTGATTCCGAAATTGAACTCCGACAATGTGACGCACAGCCTCCTCTATTCCGTCTCCGCATAATTTTTTAACTGCTTCGCTTTGCTCGATCTGACGCAGCGTACACATTGCTCCGATTCGTATCTCATCTTCCGTTTCTTCTATTTGATCCAATCCTAAACCTGAAATATCGATCAATGTTTTCACTCTTGCATTTGAAAGGCGCATCCACATCATTCCGCCCATGATCCTGCTGCTGCGCGCCTGATTTAATTCATATGCTTCTTCCGGCGTTTTCGCCTTTACATAATTTCCAATCGTAAGCACAATCGTTCTCCTTTCCTGATACATACATAACAAAGTGAGCTAACATACCTCAACGCCCTCCTTCCCTTACTCATAAAGGGCTTGGCCTTTGCGCGCCGCAGAGCGGCAGACTTCCTCGATGCGGCATACACATCCTCCCGGAGGGTTTTATGCTGTAAGAAATTAAAATTTGCTACAGCATAAAAAAAGTGCAAATGAAAATCTTGTCATTCACACTGCAGATGTATATATTTTACCATGAAATAATTTGCTTGTCAAAGAGCAAAACAGTTGACATCATTCCACGTGGGTGTTATGATTTTTTTATATTAGATGAAGCGTTTTGTATAACTCATTTCAGGTTCGCAAAACAATTTTTTTCATATAATAACTAATAAAGGAACGAGATAGAGGTCGCATTTTTCATAAGTACGATGACGGATGTATTCAAGAGCAGAAGAACTCATCAGAAAGGGGAAGATGCCGAAAGGATATGGAGACTTGAACCCTTTTCCTTGGGCATGTCGTCAACAGCGCCATGACTGTCATCGCAAGATGGAGAGCTATCGAAGTATACCGTAAAGTATATTTTGAGACGGCGCATCCTGCCGTTTCTTTTATTTACGCAAAGCACTATCAAACGAACGCAAACATTTAAGGAGGATTTAATTATGTCAATTTTCAAAGGCGCAGGCGTAGCGATCGTTACTCCTATGAAATCAGATCTTGAAGTCAATTACGATAAACTTGCGGAACTACTCGAAGAACAGATTGCAGGAAAAACAGATGCGATCATCATCTGCGGAACGACCGGAGAATCTGCAACAATGTCCGAAGAGGAACACAGCAAAGTGATCCGTTTTGCCATTGAACGTGTAAACCACCGTATCCCGGTGATCGCAGGCACAGGATCCAACTCTACACGCACAGCGATCCAGCTTTCTCAGGAAGCAGCCAAAGACGGTGCAGACGGACTTCTTCTTGTCACACCGTACTACAACAAAGCGACGCAAAACGGTTTGATCGCACACTATACACAGATTTGTAACTCCGTCGATATCCCGGCGATCCTTTATAATGTGCCGAGCCGTACAGGATGTGCGATCCAGCCTACAACTGTAGCTCATCTTGTAAAAAATGTAGATAACATCGTCGGCATCAAAGAAGCTTCCGGCGATATTTCGGTCGGTGCAAAGATCATGCATCTGTGCGACGGAAACATCGACCTTTACTCAGGGAACGATGATCAGGTAGTACCTCTTCTTTCCCTTGGCGGAATCGGTGTTATCTCCGTACTTTCCAACGTAGCTCCGACTTACGTTCACGACATGGTAACAAAATATCTTTCAGGCGATACGGCAGGAAGCTGCAAAATGCAGTTAGACGCGCTTCCGATCTGCGACGCTCTTTTCTGCGAAGTCAATCCGATCCCTGTAAAAGCCGCTATGAACATGATGGGCAAAGAAGTCGGTTCTCTTAGAGCTCCTCTTACAGAATTAGAAGAGCCTCACAAAGAACTGCTGAAAAAAGCAATGACTGAATTCGGTCTGCTGTAAAATTTTCTGTTTTGAATCTTTTTACTGCATATATTCTGCTATAATTAATCATTAAAGAGGTCTGCTCCACTTAGTGGAACGGACCTCTTGCTTTTTCATTGTTTCGATTTTCTTCTGTTCGATTTTCTTTTATTCTATTTTCATCTATTCTATTTTCTTCTGTTCTTTCTGTTCCCTGCCGATAAGATTGCGATCATCCCGCCTGTCAAAATGACAAAGAAAATATAAACTGCCGGATCTGTTTTGTCACCGGTTTTCACAGAAGCCGTTTTGTCTGATTCTTTCCGCGGCTCTTCTGTTTTGCCTGCTGCTTTTATCACCGCCGTTTCTTTATGACCACATACAGTACAGCTCCGCTCTTTTCTTCCGTCCTTTTTCTCTGTCGCTTTCTCTGTCACTTTCCATTCTCCGAATGTATGCTCTGCCACATCAGTTTTATTTTTACAGATCGTACATTCGTGCCAGTGAACCTTTCCGTCCGAACTCCATTTTTCTTCATATTCATGCGGCGTCACCGTACATTTAACAGGATCGCTCTTCGCGCCTAAAGAAGTTAACGTTGTTCCGTCTTTTTCCAGAACCGCAAATACTTCAACAGCGTAGTTTCCGCTTTCTGTAACTTCCAATTCCGCAGAAACAGCTCCATTTAACAACGCTCCGTCTTTGTACCACCGATAAAGATAATTCACCTGCTTTGTATCGTGTTCTGCCGAAGCTTTCAGCCGGATCTTTTTGCCGATGTGTACAGTCTTGCAGTCTGCCGTAACGGTTACATTTTTCGGTGCTGAAAGTTCTTCTGCATTAACAAGTTCATATGTTTTAGATCCGTCTTCATGAACAGTTTCTTTTACGATCATTCCGTCAATTCCGGATGTCACTTCCAAAACGACTCCGGGAGCAACTGTCAATATTACGTTTTCTCCTTCCAAAGCTTCCTGTTTTACAGAAGAGTTTTCGTTAATATATATGTGAATATTTCCGTCTTCCGTATTCGATCCAAGCGCTTCTTCTACTGTATTATAATATGTTGTCTTTCCGTCTCTGTCCGTTGCCGCAGCAGCTACATCCTTTGCAACTTTTACGGTAGTATTGGATTTCATTGTGTCAAGAGTCTTTTTATCCGGATCAAAACGGGTCGTATTATCTCCGCTTGTAATTACTTTGACCGCACCTTTTCCTGCTGCCGGCTGCAAAGATCCGCCTGTCACAGAAATATCTGCTCTCACATCTGATTTTTCTTCTGTATTATAGATCGTGACCGCATTACCGTTTACGCTTTTAAGCGTTCCACCGAGAATATTAACGACAAGAGAAGAATCATTGATGCAGCCGTCGTACATCTGCGCCGATCCAAGAAACGCTGAACCTTCAGGATTTGCCCCACCGTTTTGCGGCTTTTCTTCTTTCCATTCGCCGCTTCCTGTGATGACCGCATTATCCTTGATCGTAATTGTTCCCATTTTTGCTTCGATCCCGGTTCCTCCTTCGATCACCGCATTGCCGCCGATCGTAAGTTGTCCTTCCATCGGCCAGTAAATAGCTGTTCCGCCCGATATATTTTTCAGGCTTCCGCCTGTGATCGCAACTTCCGCTCCTGCCGACTCCTGATTGTTTCCCGAAACCGGAAAATCTTTTGTCTCGATCCTACCGCCTGTAATCTCTACTTGCGCCGATACAGTACCTTCTTCGTTTCTGTTGCTGTTAAACACATCGATCCCGCCGTTTCCTGACAGCACCGCATCCCCCGAAAGAGTCATCTTTGCTCCGATCAACTGAACCGCAGATTTCCCTTCTCCTGCTGCCATAAGATGGGCCGATGCGCCTATATGCACTTCGCCGAACTGTGAAAGAACCGTATTTCTTGCTGATGCCGTCAACGTACCGCCTGTGATGTTCACGATTCCGCCTACATTCTGCACAACTCCCTGACCGGTGATCTCACTGCTTTGGATATTTAAAACCGCGCCGCCGGTATTATTGATCATGATCAGCGGGTACGTTCCCACACTGCCATCAATCTTTCCGCTTCCGACAATATTGAATGTTCCCCGATTCGTAAACATAAAATTGCCTTTGAATCCTGCTGCCGCCGATACAGTAAATCCATTTGTATCTAACGTCACATTCTTTGTCAGCAAGATCGGTTGTGAAACTTCTGCATTTTCTAAAAGCCGCAGTACGTCCCCGTCTTTTGCCGCTGCAAATGCTTCGGTAAGAGTCGGATATATCTGCTCTCCGATCTGAACTTCCCCTGCCGTCCTTTCCTCCGCCTGTACATCGACTGCATCTGAAGCTTCTTCGGCTTTTTCTGTATTCTGCCGTACCGCTTCCAAAACACCCTGTTTTGCCTGATTTTGTCCTTCTGCCTGCACATCCGATTTTTCTTCATTCTGTGTTTCTGCCGTCATATCCGGCATTTCTGCTGATATTTCTTCCTTTTGTGTTTCTGCTGTCACATTCGGCGTTTCTGCTGATATTCCCGCTGTCGGCGCGATATTTTCGCCTTCTTCCACTGTTTCTGCATTTGCCGGAATTCCAGCCGGGATCATCATAGCCGCCACAGTTAAAATAACCAGCCATTTCCTAATAAATTTGTTTTTCATCTTACTCTCCTTTCCCACCATACATAATCGTCATGCATTAAGTGTTTTTTCTTTAATAATACGATGCTTTTTCTGCTTCTTCAATATATTTTCAGTAAATTCCGACTTTATTTACAACAATTAACCATTCTATCTCAAAACGCCTGTTTCATGACCTCTCCTGAAATCCATTTAAGTTATGTTCCGTTTTTATCGAAACTTTTCAAATTTTTTCAAAAAATAACTATATTTTTCTTGACAAATCCGATATGAATAGGTATTATATACAAGTGACTTGCGATAAGAAGTCAAACATACATAGGGGATTGGTCAAATGGTATGATAGGGGTCTCCAAAACCTTTGGTGGGAGTTCGATTCTCTCATCCCCTGCTTTCAGAAACGCCGGAAGCCTTGATTTTTTCAAGGTATCCGGCATTTTTCATTTTCCGGAAAATTCCTATAAGGAATGAAATAAAAAGAAAAATCAAACTATTTATTGACACAGTGCTTAGATTCAATGCAATGATATTAAATCATTCGTTTTCGATAAATCAAATCTAATTTAAAGCAAAGACAAACAATAGATAAAAAAACAGCGAACAGCGCTTAGCAAGGAGGAACATGGGATGGGAGAGATAATAAAATTTCTTATATATGCTATTTCTATGTGCGCCATAGAGCTCGTGATCAATTCTTTATATAACCGAAAAAGTATCACTGACAATGCCGGCCGGAATGAATTCCATTATGTGCTTAAAATCCCCGGAGCATTAAAATATACATGCATGGCTTTCTTCATTTTAGGATTATGCATGTTTTGCATCTTTTTTGTATTTAAACTACAGAATAATCCAACTGTAACAAACGGACACCTATGGATGTGTTTGGGGGTAATGGCAATCGGTCTTCTTGGCATAATCCGGGCAAGCAAATGGAAGATCGCGGTAAACGGAAATCAGATGGAGATACAACGTTTATTTCGGAAAAGTATAGTTTTACAGATAAGTGAAATTGAACGTGTGGAAATCGGGAAAAAGAACCAACTACTTTTATACGCCAGCGGTAAAAAACTGATAACGATTGATTTTCTTACCGAGAATTATGAATACCTGGAAGAGACATTAAAAAGAAACGGGAAGTATTGACCGGCTCTGCGTATTTCCTCGCAAGCCGATCCAACTTCCCGCCTTAACATTTCAAAAGTGTAACCTTTCAGGGATTACAGCTTTTACAGGGGCTGTACCCATCCTCAAGCAGCTTAGATCTTTTTCCTTTATATGGTTTCTTGTTTTTCTCTTTCATATCTTTCACCCCCGCACAATCCGGCCTGTGGAATTTATGTGTACTCGTATTTAAAATATACTCGCTCTCTACAGACACTTTTCCGGCGCCGGATGTCCCCGCCGCCTCTTTTTCATCGTCATCTTCTGCTCTGTTATCTCCTGTTTTATAGTCAATGATAATATCCGGCTGTATATTGTACACATAAACATTAAACTTGATTCCCTTTCCGCCATCTTCTACAGATTCCGCTTCCATCTGTACTCCTGAAGCAACAAGATTTTCATTTTCAAATATAGGCGTTACACGATACATCACATGATTATCTGTTTCATGCACATATTCTGCCACAAGATTTTCAAAAGGGAGCATTCCCTCTGTATTCATATACCGTGTTCCGGTAATCAGATTTTCTTCATTTGCATTTTCTCCGGACAACTGATACGCGATCAAATGGCAGCGATTATACAGCGATCCTCCCTCCACATTTTCATACCGAACAGACTGCCATCCCGTCGGCTTTACACTGCTGATATCACCGCGCTTTTCATCAGGCATCAGTTCTTCTCCCACGCACGCTTCTGCCGTCTGACATCTCCCGTAGCTGTCCAAAGGACTGTACTGCTCATAAACTGTCGTCGTCATCTCGTCCTCTGTAAACGCCGGCTCGTTTCCGTCCAATATCACGTATGGTTCTCCTTCATATTCCGGCACTTCAACAGCAGAATCATAACTTTCTTCACTATATGCAGAATCAAAAATTTCTTTCTGAAGATTCTGCCATCCCTGCTGCCTGCCAACCCCGTTACCGCCTGTACCGCCGCCAAGCGCCAGTTCGGCAATGACTGCCGCTCCTGCTAACAGCGCACATGTACTCGTAATAATAATCCCTTTTTTTCTCTTTGCCATCTTTGATACTCCCATTTTTCCCGATCAGATATATTTTTTGCAATACCTGTTTTATCTGCCGGCTGTTCTTCTTCGTTTATACGAAATCTTATTTATGAAAAATCATTGTATCACAGAAGATTCTTTTCTGCAAAATCAGATCATGACAATACTGCATCTTGCAAATTTTTCATACACTCGTTATTATTGAAGTACATAAAATTTACGGAAAGCAGGAATACACTATGGCAAATCAATGTTTTGACCAAAAACAAGAATCACTCGAACCGGAACAAGAACCTTCCGACAAAAACGAACTCTTCCACTGGATACTGACACTCGCAATCGCAGTTATCATTGCCCTTTGCGTCAACCGTTTTGTCCTTGTAAATGCGGAAATTCCTTCCGGTTCTATGGAGAATACGATCATGACCGGAGACCGTGTTTTCGGAAACCGGCTTGCTTATATATTCGGCGAACCGAAACGGTTCGATATCATTATCTTCCGATACCCGGATGACGAAAAGCAGCTTTTTATTAAACGCATCATCGGACTTCCCGGTGAAACAGTGGAAATCCATGACGGACAGATCTTCATCGACGGCTCGAAAACCCCTCTTAAAGATGTAACGACAAAAGAATTTATGCAAGGTTCTTTCGGTCCTTATACTGTACCTGACAACTGTTATTTCGTCATGGGGGATAACCGAAACAACTCAAAAGACTCCCGCTACTGGGAACATACTTTTGTTACGGATGATGAAATCGTCGGAAAAGCTTTCCTACGGTACTGGCCTCTCAACAAAATCAAATTCCTCTGATCAAATCCCGCTTAAGCAGATCTCACTCAATCGGATGGACTTCTTCAATCAGAAGTCCATCCAGTTTTTTCATGTCTTTCTGACGGATTCCGTAATTCCCGCGCCCTTCTTTTTCTATATGCAGTACAACATCTTCCGCTCTTCCATAAAGCATTCCCACCTCTGCCTGTTCTTTTAGCACCTCATAATAAATCTGATAAATCTTTTCCTGCATTTCTTCATCCGTAGGCATCTGCGCGCCTTTCGTCACATGATCTGTAACTTCTTTCGCATACTGCTCTGCACGACTCAAAAACAGATCATATGTATCAGTAAAAAGTGTGATCGGTTTTACTTTCACCGAAACGATATATGTTCCGTCTTTTTCCTTTTGCGCCTCCCCTACTGTATAATTTACTTTTTTTGCAATTTCACCGAAGAGTTCTCTGTATTTTCCTTTTAACGAATCCGGCATATCAGATGCATCAAACCCCTGCATCGTCGCATCCAGATTCTTTTCAAATACTGCTTTTGCCTCCTTTTCAGACACATCTGCCACTTCCTGATACAAGGTTGTCTTATTTTTATAAGACACATCAAGCACAGCCTGCACATACTTTGATGCATCAAACCTGTTCACATACAGATAAACGCCAACTACAGAGGCCAGAATCATAACCCCCACAGAAACACCTATCAATATTTTCTTTAAGTTACAACCCTTTTTATTCATACTTTTCCCTCCTGTCATTTCGCCACAGTATAACATCTTCCAAATAAAAAAAAAGAAGAACTCTGTCATATAGACAAAATTCTTCTTTCTATTATCCATCACTTTATTATTTCAATATACACTTCACTCTCACATAAGAAGCCGTCTCCTCATCTGTCACTACCGCCTCTGCGTTTTGGGTGTGATCTGTCGGATAGAGAATCTGCTGCACATCAAATGCTTTCGGGATCAGCTTTTCTTTCCATTGATCTACTTCCTCAGGTTCTTCATAAAAATGCACATAACTTCCGCCGCTTACATTCGGCAAAACCGCAGAAGTTTTCTTTATTTCTACAGATTCAACAGGATAGTCTTTTATCTGTTTTTCCGGATCAATCCCCCGGCTTTCAAGGAAATCGCATGTTTTTTCAAAAAACGGATATACGATAAGCTCGGTTTCTTCTCCGTCTGCCGGAGACGAGATTTCAAGAATTCCGCATGGACAGGCTTTCGTAAGCTGCTCCATCTGAAATCGGAACACGTCTTCTTTGTACCGCTTTAAAAGCTCCTCTTTTTCCTCAGCTTCTATTTTCATAGTCTGCGAGAAAACGCCGTCTTTCCAACTAAACTTATCTTGTCCCACTTCCTCAAGCGAAACTCCTTCATAAGCAAGCGTCTTATACTCTTTTGTTTCATAAACGGAGGAAAACTTGCGCAGACTTTCTTCTGTCACCGGATAAGTCCGATAATGTCTGCTCCCGCCTTCTGTTTCATAACAAACAGTCGCTTTCGTCACCGATTTTTGTTCTTCCGCATCTCTGCCGTTCACAGCAACCGCCAAATCTTTTGCCCATTGAAGCGTCATTTTTTTACCTTCTCCCGTCATACGGAAGCGATATAAATACTTTTCTGTCACCGTATTTTCCTGTCCGTCGAGCATTTCATATTCATCGCGGCTCATTCCCACTCCCTCGATCACAACGCTTACCGCTTCCGCTTCTTTCGGAAAATATCCGTCATAAAAACGTGCGCCAAACATCATAGCAGGGCCTATACAGGCGGCGGCAATACTTACTGCCGCAAACTGCCCCTTCCTCCGCAGAAGACTAACCCCCTGCTTCTTCACAGCCAGTTCTATCAGGTACTGTACAAAAAAAGCTGCCGCCGCCCCACACAGCGCTTCCACAAACCCGAAAAGTAAACTGTCTGTTTTCGTCAATTCCGCTGCAAATGCCGCAAACCACGCTCCTGCCAAAACGGAAAGCAATATTTCTGTCAGTCTTTGCACATTGCGAAACATAAACGGTGTTCCTACATATTCCGGTTTTCTTTTCTTCTGAGCAGCAGAAAACAAAACGAACAGAACAGCCGCCCATACAACAGCAGCGATTATGTAAGGCGCCGGAAGCGGATACTGCAGAGCTATCCTCTTCTCATATATTCCAAGTCCCGCCAGCCGTTTTGCCAATCCAAACGGAGATAGTATATTATTTAGTTTTTCAAGCAATTCAATTTTGTAATAAGTAACAAAATAATGTTTTGCAAACACTTTGATGACATTTTCAATAAATAAAGAAGAATACGCAATGATCGAAACACAGAGTGAGACTGCACATATAAAATTGCCGCATACCGAAACACATAAAATCCCTATATGATAGAAGATTAAAAAAGCAAATCCAAACGCAAGAATACTTTTCGCGGTATAACTTCCGACAAAAGGAGCAAATTCCGGATCGACCATCGCCTGCCATATTCCACATACGGAAATCATGAGCAAAAACGGAAGAAAGAAATGGATCACCCCATGCGTATATCTAGACCAAAAGATCATTCCTTTTTTCACCGGAAGACTGTAATAAAAATCCTGTTTCTTCTGCTGCAGCAAATAAAAGAACTCCAGAAAAGAAAACAGGACGCCCAGTCCCATACTCAGCCAAAGCAGAACTGTATTTCCAATCCCGAAAAACGTATAGGAAGTATCAAGACTTAAACGCATTACAAGAAGGACAGTATATATAAAAAATGTTGTCCATCCAAACAACGCGGTAAGGTGTCCTCTTCCGGCTTCTTTCAGCCAACTACCGAAGCACTTTACGGATGTCATACTCTTTTCCCTCCATTTCGGCAATAAAAATCTCTTCTAACGTCATCGGCACTTCTTTCATAAACACAGGCGAAAAACTGTTCAGCCGGGCCATTGTTTCCGGCTGCATACGAACGATAAGCGTCACAAAATATCCATCCGCATGAAAACGAATAAGATCGACCGCCTTTTTTACTTCTTCAAGATCGGTCTGTTCCGAAAATACACACTGATATTTGCATATATTTCCGGCCTGATGCCTCATATCTTTCGAGGTCAGGACTCCTCCTTTATGAAGGATCGCGATACTGTGGCATATATCCTCAAGTTCCCGAAGTTTATGAGATGCCACTACCACCGTAAACTTCCGTTCTTTCATTTCCTGACGAAACAGGTTTTTCATCACTTCCGTCACGATCGGATCAAGACCGTCGAACACTTCATCACAGAGAAGGTATTTTGTTCCGGCACAAAGGGCAAGGATAAGAAATGCCTGACGTTTCATACCTTTTGAAAATGTACGAAGTGGGCGCTTCGTTTCCAGATTCAATTTCCCCGCCATATAAGCCGCCGCCTCAGCATCCATGCGAGGATAATATTTCTTATAAAACAAAATCATTTCTTCCATAGAGGCGTTCGGAAAAAAATAAGGATCATCCGGCAAATAAAAAATCTCTTCAGATACGTCTCCGGATGTGATATTTGCACCGTCAACGACAATGCTGCCGCCATCGGCTTCCAGCACTCCCGCAATCATACGAAGGAGCGTTGTCTTCCCCGCTCCGTTCGTTCCGAGCAGGCCGAGCATCTCTCCTTCCGGAATATTTAAAGTAATATTATTGACCGCACATACATCATCAAAATTTTTCACAAGTTCTTTCACGCAGATCATCTGAATCCCCTTTTCTTAAACAACCTCCCACGGGTCTTTCTTTCCGGCTTCACGGAGAATACAGCTTTCTATCGAATGTTTTACCATATCGCTCACAGCCTGATCGGTATAAAACGCCATATGCGGCGTGACGATCACATTCGGGAAACCACGCAGAACATACAGATCTCTTTTGGACAATATATCTGATTTCCTGTTGTAATAATACATTCCAAGTTCATCTTCGATCACATCCAGACCGGCTGCGCCGACTTTCCCGGATTCCAAAGCTTCGATCAATGCCTTTGTGTCGATCAGACTTCCCCTCGCTGTATTGATAATAACGACACCGTCTTTCATATTTTTCATCGCAGACGCATCGATAATATGGAAATTATCTTCCGAAAGCGGCATATGCAAAGTAATCAGATCACACTTTTCATAAATCACCGAAAGATCCGCATACTCCGCGAACTGTTTTACCGCTTCATTCTCATATTTATCGTACGCATAAATCTTACACCCGAAACCGTGCAGATCCCGGATCACCGCTTGTCCGATCCTCCCCGTACCGAGAACTCCTATTGTAAAATTAGGAAGCTCACGTCCTTGAATCCCCGGCAATGAAAAATCATTGATCTCCGCCCTCTGCATGATCCGTTTCATTTTTCGGATCGACATCAAAATAAGCATCATCGTATAATCCGCCACACATTCCGGCGAATAGGATACGTTGCTCACGCGTATTCCGAGCTGCCGCGCCGCCTCCAGGTCAATGTGATCGTATCCGACTGTCCTTGTCGATATCATCTTCACCCCGAACTCACGGAACTTTTCCAAAAGAGGTCGGTCGATCTTCGTTGTGATAATGCTTACATATTCATACCCTTTTACAAGATATGCATTTTCAAGCGATGGCGCCTCTTTGCAGATACCAAGCTCCACATGATACTCTTTTGAAAATTTTTCAAAATATTCCGCCTCGTCAAACTCTCTGTAATTATATACAAAAATTTTCATTCTCATCACCTCGCACAATAATATTTGCCTTATTTTACTCCCCTTTTCTCGAAATGTCTACCTCTGTTTTGTTCATACTTTTCCCTGCCTTTTCATATAAATATGACAAAACTTAAGAGGTTTATCTACTATGTTTTCAAACATATCTAAAAAAACTTTTTTCTTACTTCCCGCTCTTTTTCTCTCATCCTATGTGATCGGAGCCGGAGCCGGAAGCCTCACCTCTGCCGCTGCCGAAGGAAACTGGGGATTAAGTTTTCATGAAGAAAACACACCGCCGACAGCTAATGCTTCCACAGATGAACTTGCACAGTATGACGCTTATTATATGCAAGATACAGATGAAAAAATACTCTATCTTACATTTGATGCAGGATACGAAAACGGAAACACAGAAAAAATTTTAGACGTATTAAAAAAGCATGACGTATCCGCTGCTTTTTTCGTTGTCGGAACATATATCGAGTCAAATCCCGAACTCGTCAAGAGGATGTGCAAGGACGGACACATCGTAGGAAACCATACATGGCATCATCCTGATATGTCGCAAATGTCAACTCTTGAATCATTTCAAAAAGAATTAACGGATGTAGAGAAAATATATAAAGAAACCACCGGAAAAGATATGGTTCGTTTCTATCGTCCTCCGCAAGGAAAATACAGCAAAGAAAACTTAAAAATGGCTCAAGATCTCGGATACAAAACTTTTTTCTGGAGTCTTGCCTATGTCGACTGGTACGATACAGATCAGCCTACAAAAGCAGAAGCGTTTGATAAACTGCTCAAACGCATCCACCCAGGCGCGATCGTCCTGCTCCACAGCACATCAAAAACAAACGCCGACATCTTAGATGAATTACTGACAAAATGGAAAGAAATGGGTTATCAGATCAAGCCTTTAACCCAACTTCCTTAAGTTTTCGCTTATTCAAGCGCCACATCAAGTATCATCATCAGAACAAAGCCTGCCGCCACTCCGATCGTTCCGATATTGGAATGTTCTCCGGCCTGAGATTCGGGAATGAGTTCTTCTACAACGACATAGATCATGGCTCCTGCCGCAAAAGACAAAAGATAAGGAAGGAGAGGCACGGCGATTCCGGTCAGAAAAATGGTGATCACCGCCGCAATCGGTTCTACAATGCCGGACATTGCCCCGTATAAAAATGCCTTTCCTTTTGACAATCCATGACTTTGCAGAGGCATGGATATAATTGCCCCTTCCGGAAAGTTTTGAATTGCAATCCCAATCGAAAGCGCCAGCGCGCCGGCAAGAGAGATTACCGAATTTTCTGTCATTACTCCCGCAAACGTCACTCCGACCGCCATCCCTTCCGGAATGTTATGAAGCGTTACCGCAAGGACAAGCATCGTCGTTTTTTTTAACTGAGACGGAACTCCTTCCGGCTTCTCTTCCGTAAAGTGGAGGTGTGGGATCAATGTATCCAAAACAAGAAGAAAACCCATTCCAAATAAAAAGCCGACTGCCGGAGGCATCCATGAAATTCCTCCCGCCTGCTCTGACATGTCAATGGCCGGAATAAGAAGCGACCAGACCGACGCCGCGATCATTACTCCCGACGCAAATCCGAGAAGCATTTTCTGCAGGCGGACATTCATTTCCTTTTTCATAAAAAATACCATTGCCGAACCAAGTGTCGTTCCGATAAACGGAATCATTATTCCTAATAAAATATTACTGTTCATCTCTATTCCTCCGATTTTTATACTGCCGCGGACAATCTTCTTCACCATATCCACCGCCGACTGTAATATAGAATTACACCGATACTTTATCCTATGCATATGCCCAAAACTCTGACACATATATTCATAATTCATATATCGGATCATATCATACGTTTCTGCATATTGCAATTATTTTGATATCTATTCTCATTTCGTCTTTTTCAACGCTCTTCTTTATAGTAATATTGTTTAATTTTTTTTATTTTTTTATCCTTTTTTTAGTTGTTTCACACATAGAATTAGTGTATAATAAGTTTAACACATTTGAGAGGTGATATTCTCAAACAATACTTACATAAAGGAGAGATTCGCCATGGTATATTTAGTAACAGGCCCGAGAGGCAGCGGAAAAACTCAGCAGATGATCGATCTTGCTAACGAAAAAGTAAAAACATCTAACGGTAATGTAGTATTTATCAAAAAAAGCCATAAAGATACTTACACGGTTGACTTCAATATCCGTGTAATCCGCATGGCTGATTATCCGGACGTTCTAACGCTCGAAGAATTCGTAGGTTTCCTTTACGGTATGGCAGCCGGAAACCATGATATCGAAGCAGTCTTTATTGACAGTGTTTTAAAACAGGCTAACATCACTCTTGAAAGTCTTGCCGCTTTCCTTCACAAATTAAACAAGATTTCAACAGAAAACAATATTGATTTTTATCTCAGCATCAGCGCGGATAAAAAAGATATTCCCGGAATCGATTCATCTGATTGTACAGTTGTCAGCTAACTGCTGCATCTATATTTTATCGACAGTCACCTGTACAGCAAAACGGTTCACAGCGCTATTGACTGTGAACCGTTTTTTAATTCTTTTATTGTATTGTTTTCACTTCGGTAAGCGACAGAACCGTATTGCTCTTTTCGCCTTCTTTATATTCTATCGTCACCTGATCTCCCACGTTATAGCGGATAATGTCAATAAAATCAACAACCGACACATCAAATATATCGTCAGATCCTTCCACCATAATATAGTAATGTGAGTTTCCTTCCACTACTCCCTGAGCAATTTTCGTAATCGGAGCCGTAATCGTCTGTACTTCCCTTACGTCTTCCTCTTCTTCTTTAATACCGTTTTCATACATTAAATCTGTATAAACGCTTTCACACTCGCTTACAGTATCGCCGATCGCAACGATCTGATATTTCTGAACATTTACCATCGCATACTTTTTCACAAGTCCCGCATCATCTTTAAGTGCAATAAAATATGTCGGTTCTCCTGAAATATTTAACAGTAAAGGAAACGTCGCAACATATTTCAAGTTCTGTACCTGTCCTTCTGCAGAAGACATCGCAGACGCCTCTGTCGCACCTTCAACTTCGTAAAATTTAGTTTCCATCGTACGCTGATTCATCAGAACAAACCCGACATTCGACTGATCGCCTGTGATCGAAGTAACTCCTGTATAAACCCATACATCATCGTTGATCGCCAGATAATTATATCCGTCCGTTGTGGCAAGACAGTCTTTCTGTCCGAGCACGCTGTTAAAATATCCATGCTTCAATGTTCCGTAATAATCGTATAATTGAACAAGAAGATCTGCCGAATATACGCGATCTACCCACTGCGGAACGTCTTTGACTTTATAATCTACCGTTTCTCCGGTAACTGCGTTGCAAAGCACAACCCGATCCACTGTCACACCGCCGAAAAGACCGATATTATATTTTTTCACAGGGCAAACCCAATACGGCGTACCTTCTTCGTCTACTTCAAAGCTTAAATCATTAAAAATATATGTCGGATACTTAAATCTCAAATGACGATAAATATTTCTGTTAAAATGATCGCTTGTCGTATATTTCATCCCTTTTTCAAGTTTCACAAGCTCCGTATTCTGTGTTGCCATATCAATCTTGATATACGCCGGTATTCCATCTGACTGATTCGTAAACCATTTGATGACGCTTGCGTATTTCAGCGGAGAAACACGTACAGGACGATCCTGGTAATTGATCTGTGAATAGAGCTCATCCACTTCAAACTGAGAAACCATATCAACCATACTTCCCATCTTTCTGTTACCCAGAAGCGTCGCAGAATCACGGTCAAGAAGCGGAATCTGATCAAAAGAAAGTTCCTCTATATCCTTTGTAAACTCTCCGGTCTCCACTTTCATAAGCTTTTGATATTTCTTTGCGTTCACTATCGGAGAGGAAAGAAGAGATCCCAACAGATATACCGCTACGATCACTACAAGAACCGTAAGAATCGCTTTTAATCCTTTCGATTCCTTCATCTCGTATCTGTTTAACTTTTTCTTCCTGACATAGATCAGCGCTGCCAAAACAACAAGAATCACAAGGAAGATCCAAAATTCTGTCGCATGAATGTTAACTGCAGGAAGAGCTACGTAATAGTAAACACCAAGCAACGCGATCACCGCCAGTACAACCGCTATCTTTCCACCTATTTTTTTCATATACTTTTCTTACCTTTCTGGAATCCCATTTTAAAGCTTCTCTCTAAAACCTCTTTCGCCAAAGATCAGGTGACAGTATCAGAAGATAAGGGAATATTTCCAATCTTCCGAATAGCATATCAAAACTAAACACAATCTTCGACAGCGCAGAAAACGCATGGAAATTATCGGTAGGGCCTACTTGTGAAATTCCCGGTCCTACGTTGTTTATTGTTGTCAAAACTCCGCTGAATGATGTGGCAAAATCAAAATTATCAAGCGAAACAAGCAGCACTGACACAATAATGATAAATACATATGCCGAAAAATAAATATTAATGCTGCGCATCGTATCTGCGCCTACTTTCTTTCCGTTCATCCTAACCATCGTCACCGCATTCGGATGAAGCATCTTATGAATTTCCTGACGGATCGATTTGCAAAGGATCATAAAACGACTTACTTTAATACCGCCTCCCGTTGATCCCCCGCATGCTCCGATCACCATAAGCATCATCAGTATCGTTTTAGATAACTCGGGCCACTGTTCAAAATCGGCCGTATAAAATCCCGTTGTCGTAATGATCGCCCCTACCTGGAACGAGGCATAGCGAAACGCGTGCGCCACTGTTTCATACATACTCAATATATTGATCGTAATCGTTACGATCGCCGCGGCAACTACTCCGAGATACACTCTAAGCTCTTCATTTTTCAACACGCTCTTCCAGTCTTTAAGCAACAGCAGAAAGTAGAGATTAAAGTTGATTCCGAACAAGATCATAAACACGGTGATCACGCCGTCAATATATGCGCTGTCATAAAATGCAACGCTCGCATTTCTGTTGGAGAATCCTCCTGTTCCCGCCGTACTGAACGAATGAACGACAGCATCATACAAATTCATTCCGCCAAACATAAGGAAGATCACTTCCGCGATCGTCAGAACAAAATACATCTGATACAACAGTTTTGCCGTATGACGAACTTTCGGAACGAGTTTATCCATCTCCGGTCCCGGCACTTCGGCCCGCATAAGCGACATAGAATTATCCGTATCAAGAGAAGTGATCATCATCACAAAAACGAGCACTCCCATTCCGCCGATCCAATGTGTAAAGCACCGCCAGAAATTCATTCCTTTCGGAAGAGCCTCTATATTCTGCAAAATAGTAGATCCGGTCGTCGTAAAACCGGAAACCGTTTCAAAAACCGCATCAATATAATTCGGAATACAATCCGACAAAAAGAACGGAAGCGCTCCGAACAACGACCATAAAATCCACGCAAGTCCGACGATCACAAAGCCTTCCTTCCCGTAGATCTGTTTGTTCTCCGGCTTTTTCCTTCCCAATCCAAGATAAAGAGCAAATAATACCGCCGCCACTACAAGAAAATAAACTCCCGTTTTTTCTTTGTAAAGGAGAGACACCACCGCCGGTATAAGAAGCAAAAGCCCTTCCGTACCAAGCATTTTCCCCAGTATATACACTATCATCTTTTTATTCATCTTGCTGTACCTGCGCTATAATATCCGAAAGATCTTCCAGATGTTTTTCCATCGTAACAACAATCACGCTGTCTCCTGCCTCTATGCTGTCATTTCCATTCGGTATGATAATCTGACGCTTTCTTACGATACATGCGATCAGATTATTCGGTTTCACTTTCAAATCTTTCAACGTTATACCTGTATAATTCGTTTCATTTTTCACAATGAACTCCAATGCTTCTACTTTTTCGTCCACAAGTTGGTACATCGTCTCTACATTTGCGCTCTTTTGGGAGTTCTTTCTCGCTCTGACGTAACTTAAAATCGCATCTGCCGTTGCCGTTTTCGCCGAAACGATACTGTCGATACCGAAATCCGCTACCATTCTCGCCCTTCTGTCTTCATTCACTTTGGCAATAATCTTTCCCGCGCCCTGGCTTTTCGCATAAAGCGAAAGAATAATGTTTTCTTCATCGATTCCTGTCAGCGCAACAAATGCATCTACATTCTCCACGCCTTCTTCACTTAAAAGATCATGATCTGTCGCATCTCCGTGGATCACTGTTACTTTCGGAAGACAATCGCATAATTCTTCACACCGATTTTCGTCTTTTTCGATGATCTTTACATGCATTCCGATCTTACAAAGTCTCGCCGCCAGATAATAGGCCACCCGGCCTCCTCCGCAAATAAGAACTTTCTTGATCTTTGTCTGAAGCTGACGTTTTCCATGCATTTTGAAAAACGCTTCCATCGCCTCATGCGCACCGGTAATATGAAGTTTATCCCCTGCCTGAAGTACATATTCCCCATCCGGTATAAATACTTTTCCCTCATGTTCTACCGCGCAAACAAGGATTTTGATCTGAAACTTTTTATAGATTGCCGCAAGAGACATTCCTACAAGACGATTGTCCTCCGAAACAGTAAACTCTATCAATTCAACTCTTCCTTTTACAAACGTCTCAATCTTACTCGCAACCGGAAACAGAAGCAGACGACTGATATCATTCGCCACAATCAATTCCGGATTCACCGCCATACTAAGATGAAGCTCTTCTTTTAAAAGACCGATCTGTTTAAAATAAATCGGATTACGCACGCGGGCGATCGTATGACGAGCTCCGAGCTTTCTTGCAATAAGACAGCTCAACATATTACATTCATCTGCCGATGTACATGCGATCACCAGATCTGCATGCGGCACATCCGCCGCTTTTTGCACGTCGGCATCCACCCCGTTTCCGTGGACGCAGAAAATATCAAGTCTGTCGATAGCAAACCGAAGTTTTCTTTCGTTACTGTCGATCATCACAATGTCATAATCATCCGCCGAAAGCTGACGGGCCAGTTTATATCCGACTTTCCCATCACCTATAATCACAATCTTCATTCTCTTTCCCTCTAACTGATTCTCTTAAATATCATTTTATAATTTTAAATTTTATGTCTGTATTTCTTGACAGTAGAGCAATTATAGCACCTTTACACATAAAGTACAATGATCTTTGCAAATTCTTAACGAACCGCCGTCATAAGAAAAGCAGAATACCGCACACCATAAAAGATGCGCGGTATTTGATCCTTTTTATAACAGAAATACCTGCCGGTCCGCAAACTGAGCATACCGTTCTTTTCTGTTCTTTTTTTTCTGTTTTACTCTTCCGCTCTTGCTGCGATCTCTTTCTCCTGTACATCAGACGGAGCCTGCTCATATCTTGCAAATTCATATGCGTATGTTCCTCTTCCGCCTGTCATGGAGCGAAGCACCGTACAATACCCGAACAATCCTGTCATCGGAATGTCCGCTTCGATCACTTGCTTTCCACCTGCGATCGGAGTCATGCCAAGCACTCGTCCGCGTCTCTTATTCAGATCTCCCATCACATCTCCCGTATAATCGTCCGGAACAGTCACTTTCAAAGAAGCGATCGGCTCAAGAAGTACCGGAGATGCCTCAAGAAATCCTTTCTTAAACGCCTGGGTTGTAGCTGTTTTGAACGCCATTTCCGAAGAATCTACCGGATGATAAGATCCGTCATACAAAGTCGCTTTTACACCGACCACCGGATATCCGGCAAGAGGCCCTTTAAGAACCGATTCCTGCAATCCTTTTTCTACAGCCGGGAAATAGTTTTTCGGAACTGCTCCGCCGACTACGCACTCTTCAAATACATACGGTGTATCAAGATCGTGAGACGGTTCAAATTTCATCTTAACGTGTCCGTACTGTCCGTGGCCGCCGGTCTGTTTCTTATATTTCATATCTACATCCGAATTTTTGCGGATCGTTTCGCGGAATGCAACTTTCGGTGTCTCAAGCGTGATCTCCACTTTATATCTCGCCGCAAGTTTGCTTGCTGCGATCTCGAGATGCTGATCTCCCATTCCATAGAGAAGCGTCTGACGGTTCTCACTGTCATTTACCGACTTCAGAGTAACATCCTCTGCCGTCATTTTTGCAAGCGCCTGTGAAACCTTATCTTCATCGCCCTTTGTTTTCACCGTATACTTCATATATGTGTAAGGAACAGAATAATCTGTTTTCGCATAAGATACCGGATTTGCCTTTGTAGAAAGCGTATCGCCCGTGCGTGTACTGCCGAGTTTTGCGATAGCCCCGATATCTCCTGCAAACAGTTCGGAAACTTCCGCCGGTTTATTTCCGCACATTGTGTAAATCTTTCCGGGTTTCTCTTCTGCGTCTGCGTCTGCATTATATAAAATATCATCGCCTTTCAACACTCCGGAGCATACTTTTACGAATGAATATTTTCCAATGAACGGATCGACCATCGTCTTAAATACATATGCGGTCTTTGCTTTTGAGAATTCATAATTGCCTTCAAAAATCTCGTTTGTTCTGCGATTAATACCTGCGCATTTTCTTTTATCCGGACTCGGGAAGAATCTTACAATGTCAGAAAGCAGATTCGCAACGCCTTGCGCCTGCACGTTTGATCCCATAGCGACAGGAACGATATCTCCGTCCATCACTTCCGTACGCATTGCAGAGCGTATCTCTTCTACCGAAAATTCTTCGCCGTTGAAATAACGCTCCATAAACTCTTCACTTGTCTCTGCGACAGCTTCCATAAGAGAGTCTCTCAAAATCTCAAGATTCGGTTTACAGTAATCAGGAATCTCGCACTCTTCTCTTTGCCCGATCTCCGTATATCTTCTTCCTGCATTTTTAATAACATTGATATATCCGACAAGTTTTTCGTTCTCGCGGATCGGCTGGAAATGCGGCGCGATCTTTTTGCCGTAACGGGTAGTCAGATCTTCTACTACCTGACGGAAACTTGCATCGTCAACGTCCATCTCTGTCACATAGATCATTCGCGGAAGGTTATACTTATCACACAGCTCCCAGGCTTTCTCCGTGCCTACCTGAACTCCCGCTTTGCCGGAAACAACGATGACCGCTGCGTCCGCCGCGCTTACCGCTTCTTCCACTTCTCCCACAAAATCAAAATATCCCGGTGTATCAAGAATGTTGATCTTCGCCTTTTCCCATTCGATCGGAACAAGACTTGTGCTGATCGAAAAACCACGTTTCTGTTCTTCTTTATCAAAATCACTGACCGTGTTAGATTCTGTCACTTTCCCCATTCGGTTCGTAACGCCTGATACATACAGCATCGCTTCAACAAGACTCGTCTTTCCGCTTCCGCCGTGTCCGAGCAATACCACATTTCTAATTTCGTCTGTTCTGTAAACTTTCATGCTGCCGCCTCCTTGATATGTAGTTATTTTGCATGTATTTCTTTCCTCTCGCCATGCACATCATAGGTATATTGTACTAAATTTTTTTATAAATTACAACTATTTTATATATTTTTCACATATTTCTTGTGCAGTTCAACATTGCAGTTCTCTTCCTGTTTCTGAGGAAAACAGTGTCGTCATACACGATAAGCATACGGTGCGGTTTTACGAACCGGATCGGCTTAACTATTACCATTACTTTGTTTACTTTTACAAGTCAGCGTGTTAAAATACCTCTATATTATAATAAGGAAAGGATTTTACTTTTATGTTTTCAGACATCACTCCTGCAAAAATCGGCTTTATCGGGCTCGGACTTATCGGCGGTTCTGTCGCAAAGGCGATCCGCACATACTTCCCCGATTATGAGCTGATTGCATTCGATAAAAATAAAGAAACTCTCGCTCTCGCAGTCCAGGAAAACATCATCGACACTTCCTGTTCTGCGATCGATGACAATTTTAAAGGCTGCAGCTATATTTTCTTATGCGCCCCCGTTTCATACAACACCGCCTGCCTTACCCAGCTAAAATCTCTGATCGATCCAGACTGTATTTTAACAGATGTAGGAAGCGTTAAAACTTCAATCCACGAAGAAATAATCTCGCTTGGTATGGAAGAAAATTTTATAGGCGGTCATCCGATGGCAGGTTCGGAGAAAAACGGATTTGCCAACTCAAAAGCTCATTTGATCGAGAACGCTTACTATATTCTCACCCCTTCAGCTAAAGTATCCGAAGAAAAAATCAATGCTTACCGGAACTTTGTTTCTTCTTTAAAAGCGCTGCCTATTGTCCTCGACTACAGGCAGCACGACTGCATAACCGGAACGATCAGCCATCTGCCTCACATCATTGCTTCTACACTTGTAAACTTCGTCCGGGATACCGATACGAAAGAAGAACTGATGAAAGCGCTTGCCGCCGGCGGTTTCAAAGACATTACGAGGATCGCATCCTCGTCCCCGGTTATGTGGCAGCAAATCTGTCTGAAAAACGGAAAAAATATCTCGCATATTTTAGGACAGTATATCGAAGCACTCATACAAGCTAAACTTTCTATAGATACGGAAGATGAAAATGCGCTTTATACTTTATTTGAATCTTCCCGCGATTATCGTAATTCTATGCCTAACACCTCGGCAGGGCCGATCAAAAAACAGTTTGCCGTATACTGTGATATTATTGATGAAACCGGAGGAATCGCGACGATCGCAACTATATTGGCAAGCAATAATATCAGTATTAAAAATATCGGCATTATCCACAACCGCGAATTTGAAGAAGGCGTACTCCGAATCGAATTTTATGATGAATCCTCCTCTTCCAAAGCTTCTGCGCTGCTGAAAAAATACCGATATATCGTATACGAAGTCTAAGAAAGAAACAATAATTTAAACAGGAGGAAAAAGCAATGGAATTAGCCGGTATTCAAGGATTAAAGGGAACAGTTTCCGTTCCCGGAGATAAATCAATTTCCCACCGATGCATCATGTTCGGATCGATTGCAAACGGAACGACGGAAATCCACAATTTTCTGAAAGGCGCGGACTGTCTTGCCACGATCCGCTGCTTTCAGTCTATGGGCATTAATATAGAAGAAACAGATCATACGATCACGGTCCACGGGAAAGGATTACACGGACTATCCGCTCCCTTAAATATCCTCGACGTCGGAAACAGCGGCACTACAACCCGCCTTTTGTCTGGCATTCTCGCGGGACAGAAGTTTGAATCAAAACTTTCGGGAGACGAGTCTTTAAACTCCCGCCCTATGAAACGGATCATCGAACCGCTTACAATGATGGGCGCAAATATTTCAAGTATTCTCAGAAACGGATGCGCTCCGCTGTACATCGCTCCGGGAAATCTGCACGGAATCCACTACGATTCCCCCGTCTCTTCCGCACAGGTGAAATCATGTATCCTGCTTGCCGGATTGTACGCAGAAGGAGAAACTTCGGTTACAGAACCGTCGCTTTCCAGGAACCACACTGAACTGATGCTGAAAGAATTCGGCGCTGACATACGGACTCTTCACTCGCTGTCAGGAACAGAAGCAACCGCATATATTAAACCGTACCCAAAACTATACGGTCAAAAAATCGTTGTTCCGGGAGATATTTCTTCTGCGGCATATTTTATCGCAGCAGGACTGATCGTTCCCGATTCGGAAATATTGATCGAACATGTGGGGATCAACCCGACCAGATCCGGTATTTTGAAAGTATGCGAAGATATGGGCGGCGATATCACACTTCTTAACGAACGATGTGAGGCCGGCGAAAAAATTGCCGACATCCTCGTCCGCACGAGCAGTCTGCACGGAATTACGATCGAAGGCGATATTATCCCGACATTGATCGACGAAATTCCGATCATCGCAGTCATGGCTGCCGTCGCAGACGGAACAACTGTCATCAAAGACGCCGCTGAACTGAAAGTAAAAGAAACTGACCGCATCGAAACTGTGACAGATAATTTAAAAGCGATGGGATGTAACGTCACCCCCACAGAAGACGGAATGATCATCACAGGCGGAACACTTCACGGCGCTTCGATCCACACCCTTCTCGATCACAGGATTGCAATGGCGTTCAGCATCGCGGCTCTTGTCGCTGACGGAACAACGAAAATCCTTGACAGTAAATGTGTGGACGTATCGTATCCTACTTTTTATGATACATTTGAACAATTATTATAATCGTATCCGAATTCATATAACTTCAAAAAAGTTATTTAACTTCCTTATTTTCAATGGTAAAAATCACGTTTTTGCTATATTGGAATTGAATAATATCAGTTTCTTAATAGAAAAAGGAGGGTACAATTTATGATTAAAAAGCTAATAAAAAAAGAAAAGAAGCAGCTTATCGCCCTATTCATATCACTTATATCTCTTATTATATTTTCTTTGCTGGACAATAAAATAGATAAAATTTTTCTATTTTTCTTTATCGGGGATTTAATTATTATATTTGTCGACGTTTGTTTGGAACTTAAAAAATATTGGAAAAATAAAAAAGATAAAAAATAGCATTTTAAAAGAGACATTCATCGATCGCACTGTTTTCATTCGATCAGAAACAGTAAGATCATCGATGTCTCTTTTTTGTGACGGCAATAAACTAAGGTCCGGGCAACCCCGGACCTCAGCGACTGTTTACAATCGCGAAATGTGCCTTTTGGCACTTCAGACGATTGCTTTTTACAGCATCTCTTTTCTTAATTCTTCTCCGCTTTTTGCGCTTAAATATGCCGGAGCGATATCGAACACTGTCTTGCATCCGCTCTGACCTTCCGCAGCAAGTCTGTAAGCTGCGCGGGCATATGCAACGATCACGGACGATGTAAACTCAGGATTAGAGTCTAATTTTAAGCTGTACTCGATCAAATGGCTGTTTTCTCCGTCCCAGCCTGTCTTTCCGCTTCTAAGTACGAAACCGCCGTGCGGGATTCCGCTGTGATCGCGTTTTAATTCTTCTTCACTTATAAAATGAACCGTCGTATCATAATCGGCAAAATAGTTCGGCATCGATTTGATCTCCGCTTCTACTTTTGCCGCGTCCGCGCCCTCTTCAAGGACAACAAAACACTCTCTTGTATGTTTCTGACGTGTCGTAAGTTCCGGGTTTTCTCCGTTTCGCACTGCCTCAAGAGCTGCTTCTGACGGAATCGTGTACTGTTTTCCGTCTTTTACGCCTTCTACTCTTCTGATCGCATCTGAATGACCCTGGCTTACTCCTTTTCCCCAGAATGTATAATCTTTTCCGTCAGGAAGGATCGCGTTTGCATACAATCTGTTTAAAGAGAACATACCCGGATCCCAGCCTACGGAAATAATTCCGACTTTTCCACTCTCCTTCGCCGCAGCATCCACATTCGCAAAATGCTCCGGAATGCGGGCATGTGTGTCAAAACTGTCAATTACATTAAACAGCTTTGCAAACTCCGGCGTCTGTTTCGGAAGATCTGTCGCGCTTCCTCCGCAAAGAATCAATACGTCGATCTTATCTTTCCAGTCTGCGGCGTCATCCACACTGCATACCGGAACTCCTTCTGTCAAAATTGTCACGCCTGAAGGATCTCTTCTTGTAAATACTGCCGCAAGTTCCATATCATCATTTTGTTTTACTGCACATTCTACACCTCTGCCTAAGTTACCATATCCCAAAATACCAACTCGAATACTCATTGTCTGCACTCTCCTTTTTGAATATTTTTCGCATAGCCCTTCCCGTGACAACTCACGTTTTTCAAACTATCACTTTGCTATTATACAATCGTCAAGATAAGTTTTCAATGCCATTTTTTTGAATATTTTGTGAGTATTTCTGATCTCTTACTTTCAAAACTGTAAGTGTATAACGCGCCGTTGATTGTTATAATCTAAACAGACAGAAGCCGAAAGGAGTATTCTTATGGAACATATATTAAAACTGGAACAAGTCAAAAAATATTACGGCGGAGCTGCCGGAAATATTACGAAAGCGGTAGACGGCATTTCCATGGAAGTAAACAAAGGAGAATTTACTGCGATCATGGGTGCAAGCGGATCAGGCAAAACAACGCTTCTAAACTGTATTTCCACGATCGACACCGTAACCGCAGGACACATTACTGTCAATCATCAGGATATTACAAAAATCAAAGAAAAAGACTTTGCCTCATTCCGACGAAAGAATCTGGGATTTATCTTTCAGGACTTTAACCTTTTAGACACATTAACTATAGAAGAAAATATTTCTCTCTCGCTCATCATCAATAAAGCGAACCCGTCTTCGATCGAGCGGCGTGTCCATGCGATTGCCGACAAATTAGGTATCCGCGATATTTTATCGAAATTTCCTTACGAAGTTTCCGGCGGTCAGAAGCAGCGCTGTGCCTGCGCAAGAGCATTGATCAACGAACCGAATCTAATCTTAGCCGATGAACCTACCGGTGCTTTAGATTCCCGTTCATCGAGATTATTACTGGAAACAATGTCTGATATTAACCGGAAAATGCATACGACAATTTTAATGGTAACTCATGATCCGTTCAGCGCCTCTTTTTGCGAGCGTATCCTGTTTTTAAAAGACGGAAAATTATTCAACGAAATATTCAAAGGAGAAAAAAGCAGAAAAGAATTTTTCAATGAAATATTGGATATATTGACCTTGCTCGGAGGTGAATTGGGAAATGTTAGGTAAACTGGCTTATCGAAACGCAAAAAGAAGTATCAAAGATTATTTGATCTATCTGATTACAATAACACTTTCTTTTTCTTTAATACTTGCGTTTAATCTTGTGGCAAGTTCTGATGAGGTTGCAGCGCTGTCATCCGGAATGAGCACATTTAAAAATGTATTGATCTTCGTAAATATCGTCATCGTATTTGTAGTATGTTTTTTAATCAACTACACGACGAAATTTATGTTTGAAAAAAGAAGCAAAGAATTCGGAACATATATGCTGCTCGGTATCAAAAAAACATCAATCGCCCGTCTGCTTGTAACGGAAAATATATTAGTAGGAATCTTTGCATTTATTTTGGCAATCCCTATCGGCTTTGTATTCAGTCAGTTTATATCTGTAATCATCGTAAAACTGCTCAAAATACCGAAAACAATCTTCATCTTTGTAAACTTTGTGTCTATCGGAATGCTGGCTGTTTACTTTCTGCTGATCTACCTTTTAGTTCTTCTAAATCTGTTAAGACGAATAAGGAAAATGACTGTACACGATTTTCTTTACTTTGAAAAGCAAAATGAAACGAAAATGTTTCACGGAAACAGAAAACGAAACATTTTATTTCTATTGAGTATCATACTCGGAATTGCCGCTCTTGCCCTTTGGGCTTCCCGGTGGACACTGGAAAAAAACGGAGCACAGGAAACGCTCACTTATTTAATTATCAGTATGTCGATACTGATCGTAAGTATGTACGGCATTTGTGCCACATGCGCAGACATGTTATTGTCCGCTTTATTGAAAAGCAAAAAAATAAAATACAAAAAAGATTACCTTTTTACAGCCAGAACGTTTGCGTCAAAGGCGCGGACAATGAGTTTTACGTTCGGAACTCTTTCTATGCTGATCCTGCTTTCTTTATTATGTTTAAATTATTCAAGCATATGCAAAGGAGTCTATCATAGAAGTATTGAATTAACAGCTCCTTACGACGTTGATATTTTCGATTATGAACAGCCTTTTGACGATTTTAACGAATATCTTCGTGTGATAGATGAAGATTATACGATAAACGAATCAATCGAATTTAATATTTACAAAGATCCTGCCCATCAAATACAAAATTACTACGATGTTCAATTTTATAATTTTGATCCGGTAATGAAATTAAGCGACTATAATAAATTATTAAAAATGCGCAGCTTAACTCCGATCGAGCTAAAAAGCGACGAATATTTCCTTGTCACCGACCGCCAGTTGTTATATAAAGTGGAAGGTAACAACGAGATCCAAAATATCCGGTTCGCAGATCAAAAGCTGCATTTAAAAGGAATCGATACAAACTCCTTTTGGTATACTATGAATAATACAGGCAGATTTACGGTAATTGTTCCCGACAAATATGTCAGCGGATTAGAAATAAGCGAAAAGCATCTGATCGCAGACACGAAAGAAGATACAACATCTAAATTGGAAGAAAAAATAAAAACGGATTTAAACCATCTGCTCGTCACAAAAAATGATGACAACGAGACAATCCGCGAATATTACAGAGTCAATGTAAGAGGTACTGCTGTCGAGGAACAAAATACAATGACTGCAATGATCGCAAGCCTCTGCCTGTATATTGCTTTCATCCTGATCTCTGCAGTAGGTACAATTCTTGCGATACAATCGTTGAGCGACTCTGCAAAATATAAATACCGCTACACGACACTGCAAAGGCTCGGCGTAAACGATTCTTCTATTTTTCGGACGATCCGCAGACAATTACTTATCTTTTTCTTTGTACCTGTCATTTGTCCTGTGATTGCCGGATTTTGTATGTTAGCTTCTATGAATAATGTTTATCATATCATGCTGGAAAGCAGATATACTTACCTGCTCTATTTTATAAGCGGATTAGCGATTTTCTTTTTCATATACGGTATTTACTGGATCACGGCTTACATCGGCTTTAAACGAAATATCAATGAGGAGAGTTAGATTTTTCTGGCTCTCCCGCCGTAATTTTATTATAATAATAAATCAGGAATACTAAGCAAAAGGATCACCGCAATTACAAAAAGCAAATCAAGAGGTACGGAAAATGAAAATTGCAATTATAGAAGATGACAAAATCACCCGTCTCGAACTTTCCAAATTACTGAACTCGCACGGATATGAAACTGTTTTATTAACAGATTTCGAGAATTTATCAGAGGAATCAAAAAAATATTCTTTCGATCTGATCTTACTGGATATTAATCTTCCATACGAAAACGGATATGAAATATGCAGGAAGATGAAAAAGCTCATGTCTGTACCGATTATTTTTGTGACAAGCAGGGACACAAGCGCCGACGAACTGCTAAGTATTCAGGCAGGAGGGATCGATTTTATCACGAAACCATATGACACACTTATTCTCCTGGAGAAAATCAAACGGGCACTTCAATTATCAAATCCGAATAATTTCCGGGAACTTACAAAAAAAGACTGCACTCTCGATCTTCATTTGTCCGTATTAAAATACGAAGGAAAAAGTATCGAGCTGACAAGGAACGAATTTCGCATTTTATATTATTTTTTCATGAACGAAGATAAGATCATCAGTAAAGAAGAGCTATTAGAAAAACTATGGAACGATAAATATTATTTAGATGAAAACGTACTGCTTGTTAATATGACCCGGTTAAAAAAGAAAATGAAAGAAATCGGAATTATTCATCTATTAGAAAATATAAGAGGAAAGGGGTGGAAGTTGTGAGCTTTTTGACATTTTTAGAAGGGAAAATATCCGAATTATTATTTCAAATTTTCTTTCTTTCAGGCATTGTATTTCTCTTGATTTTCTACGATGTAGATTCATCATTTATTATTTTATCGGCAGTCCTTTTTCTTTCGGCGCAAATCTCTTTTCTATGGTTTTCATTTCAAAAGAAACAAAAAGATTCACAACGCATTATTAATCTTGCAGATGAGCTTCAAGAGAGCTATTATATCTCAGATATTTTGCCAAAGCCGGGCGACCCTCAGAACAAAGCCTACTATTATGCGTTAAAAAAAGCGTGCAAAGCTATGAATGACAAAATCTCACAAATCGAAAAAGAAAAACAAGAATACGAAGAATATGTAGAAAGCTTCGCGCATGAGATCAAAATTCCGATCGGCGCGTTATCTTTGACTTTTGACAACACAAAAAACTATGCGCTGAAAAAAGAAACCGACAAACTCTATCGCCTTACAGAACAGATGCTTTATTATGCGCGAAGCGAAAGTACAGAAAAAGATTATTTTGTAAAAAAACTGAACTTAGAAGAAGTCATACACAACGTCATTTTAAAGTTCCGCCATGATCTGATCGATCACAAAGTCATAATAGAAACTCATGCGATTGACCAGATCGTCTACACAGATGAGAAATGGCTGACTTTCATACTGTCACAGATCATACAAAATTCGATCAAATACTTTGACAAACAAGAAAATAAACTTACGATAACCGGTCAGGATAACGACACAAATATTATCCTTTCGATCAAGGACAACGGCTGCGGCATCTCCTCTTCCGACCTGTCAAGAGTATTTGAAAAAGGGTTTACCGGATCTGACCGGAGCAAATCGAACTCAACAGGCGTAGGGTTATATCTCGCCCGAAAACTTTCCTTTCGTCTGGGACTAAAATTAGATATTGCATCCGAAGAAAAAGAATATACCATATTACAGATCACTTTTCCGAAAGGAACGGTTCACCGGATCTGAAAATCTATCCTCTGTTTGCCAGGTAGCTTTCCGTCAGCGCAACCGCATCTAAAATGCATTGGTCGCAGCTTACTCTTTGCTTTCCGTCCACAACGCTTTTGAGTTCACGGCAGTAATATGTTCCGTTTTTCTCTTTAAACCGATTGGCGTATTCTTTTACTTTCTTATATGTATCTGCTTTTGTAAGTTTTCCGTTGTCAGGATTTCCAACGCTATTATCCAGTCCCATCACCATAAACATACCAGTAACCGCACCGCATATGTCCATCATGCCCATACCGAAACCAAAACCTTCAGCAATACGAAACATCGTTTCTTCATCCACTCCAAACTCCTCACAAAAAGAACATGCCACTGCTTGTGAGCAATTATATCCTTTCTTATGATATTCCAAAGCTTTCTTTGCTCTTTCATTCATTTCTTGCATTTCATTGATTTCCATACTCATCCGTTTCTCCTTTTTTATCTTATCTTGTTCTTTTCAAACTCATTTCCAACTTTGTTTATCGCCATAGCCTGCGTCATCCTCCCAATAAAATATCAGATCAAAACGGCGTTTTGCCAGATGGCTTCCGCGTAAAAGTATAACAGGTGAAGAAAAGATATGCAACCATTCCCGTATCTTCACCTGCACAGCCCTCACTACACGTCTCTTACGCTTCTTCCGCCGCTCGCTGCATATCGTTCCTACATCTTTTCTTTCTCACCGATCTGTTCTTCGATCCGTAAGAGTCTGTTGTATTTTGCCACTCTCTCAGACCGGCATGGCGCTCCTGTTTTGATCTGCCCGGTATTAAACGCCACGGCGATATCAGCGATGATCGTATCTTCTGTTTCTCCGGAACGATGCGATACAATTACATTATAACCTGCTTCCTGAGCTGTTTTTATCGTCTCGAACGTTTCACTTAAAGTACCGATCTGATTAACTTTTATGAGTATCGCATTAGCGGCTCCAAGTTCGATCCCTTTTCTCAATCTCTGCGCATTTGTGACAAAAAGATCATCTCCTACAAGCTGGACTCTGTTTCCAATCTTTTTCGTAAGCTTTTTCCACCCGTCCCAATCTTCTTCATCAAGCGGATCTTCGATCGAAAAAATCGGAAATTCTTCAACAAGTTCCTCATAATAAGAGATCATCTCTTCTGTCGTCCGCACGACAGGTTCTCCTTTTTTCCCTTCTCCCGCGAAAATATATCCGCCTTTTTCTTCAATATACAGCTCAGACGCCGCCACATCAAGCGCGATCATAATATCCCGCCCCATACGGTATCCTGCCCTTTCTGCCGCATCCCTTATCGTCCGAAGCGCTTCTTTCGTATCTGCAAGTTCAGGCGCAAATCCGCCTTCATCCCCAACTCCTGTCTGAAGACCTTTTCCTTTCAGAACCGCTCTTAGCATATGATAGATTTCCGCACAAATACGAAGTCTCTCCCGAAAAGAAGTCTCTCTTACCGGAACGATCATAAACTCCTGTATGTCTAACGGGTTATCGGCATGTACTCCGCCATTTAAAATATTCATCATCGGAACCGGCATCTTCTTCGCCTGAACCCCTCCCAAATATCTGTATAAAGGAATATTCAGTCCTTTCGCCGCCGCTCTTGCCGCCGCCATGGACACTCCTAAAATCGCGTTTGCACCGAGGTTGCTTTTATTTTCTGTTCCGTCCGCTTTACAAAGAGCACGGTCGATCTCCTTTTGATCGAACACGTTCATTCCTATCACCGCTTTTGCCAGACAACTGTTCACATTTTCAACTGCCCGCTCCACTCCTTTTCCTCCGTAACGCTCTTCCTGATCCCGAAGCTCCACAGCCTCATATTTTCCTGTTGAAGCGCCGGATGGAACTGCGGCTCTGCCGACGATATTTTCCCCTGCGAGAACTTCAGCCTCAATCGTAGGATTTCCCCGTGAATCTAATATTTCCCTTGCAAATATATCCCGAATCAACATCTCTTTATCCATATACTGTCTCCTTATTTATTTTCTTTCTTTCTATTCTTTTATTAATACATTATCTCCTCATTTTTATACTTAATGCGTTGACTTTTTATTTTTAGAAGATTACAATTCGAGTAGAGTTTTTAATTTCATACTTTGGAGAAAATAAAATGAATAAATTAAAACATTTCTTTATGCTTACATTCAGCACGCTTCTTATTGCATTCGGAACATACTTTTTTAAATTTACGAATAATTTCACTTTTGGCGGAATTACCGGTCTTGCCGTTCTTATCGCTAAAACCGGACTCATTTCGGCAGGTGACTTTAACTTTATCGCAAGCATGATTCTGCTCATCATCGGAATGTTCATCCTCGGGAAAAAATTCGCCGCAACTACCGCCTACTGCAGCATCCTTCTCTCCGTTTCGCTCTCGGTGCTGGAACGGCTCTTTCCTATGCACTCTCCTTTTACCGATGAACCGATGCTTGAATTATGTTTTGCCATAGCTCTTCCGGCGCTTGGATCGGCGATTCTTTTTAACATCGGTTCTTCCAGCGGCGGAACAGATATCATCGCAATGATCCTGAAAAAATATTCCAGCTTCGACATCGGCAAGGCATTATTGATTTCAGATGCATTGATAACGGCATCCGGATTTTTTATTTTCGATATAGAAACCGGACTGTTTTCCCTGCTCGGACTTTCTATTCGTTCTTTCATGATCGACACATTTATCGAAAGCTTTAACCTGTCGAAATATTTTAACGTCGTATGCGATAACCCTGAGCCGATCTGTGATTACATCGTACATACGCTCGGACGAAGCGCCAGCGTGTGTCTCGCCAAGGGAGCGTATTCAGGAAATGATAAATACATCATCCTCACTGCTTTAAACAGAATGCAGGCTGTGCATCTTCGCAACTTTATCCGTGAAAATGATAAAGAAGCTTTCATCCTTATCTCAAACACAAGCGAGATCATCGGAAAAGGCTTTCACAGCGTATAAATCACAAAACGCGCAAAAAAGCATTCCAAAATCATAAGCGGCTGGCAAAGCCTTAGGAAAACCCGGACTTTGTCTCGTCGCCGTTACAACAGGAGGCTGTAATTCTAACAATTAAATTCTTGTCAGAATTACAGCCTCCTTACAATACATATCATTAATTATAATTCATGATAATGCGGAATAATATCTTCATAATGTCCGTCATTCATTTCAAACCCTTTTGGAATCGTTCCTAAACGGACAAAACCAAGCTTTTCATAAAGTTTCAAAGCTCCTGCATTGCTTTTCACAACCGCATTAAACTGTAAAATGCGAAAGCCGAATTTTTTTCCCATTTTCATGCAATGTTTTACAAGCATTTCCCCGATATGAAGTCCCCGCATATCTTTTCGGACAGCATAACTTGCATTACATATGTGACCGCATCTTCCGATATTATTCGGATGCAAAATGTACATTCCGACAATTTCTTTTTTCTCTTCGTCATAAGCGATCCCCGTAAATGTCTGCTCTTTAAAAAACAGATCTCCTGTCGACTCTGTAAGAGTCTCTTTCTGTGGAAATGCGATCCCTTCTTTTACAACTTCGTTCCAGATGGCAATCGTTTCTTTTACATCCTCTTCCGCATACTGTCTGATCTTAATATCCACACTATTTCCTTCTTTCGTATCTATGATTTAATGAAAAAAATGATCCCCGATCTGGATTCCCCAGTTTCCGTTTCCGAAGGAAAGGCAATCGCCAATCGGATTACTTCCCGCAAGAGCGTCTGCCGCTGCCTGCATCGCTGTCTCTGTATAGCCTCCCGACGAAAGAACCGAATCAAGCCACCCTGTCATCGCCGGTCCGAACTGCCCAGACTGATAGATCACTTCACTGATCGTATTCGGATAAGAACCGCTTCTCACACGATTCATTACAACTGCTCCGACTGCAACCTGACCTTCATATGGCTGATTTCCCGCTTCGCAATAGATAAGAGCGGCAAGAAGTTCCTGCTCCCCTGCCATAACATTCGCCGCTTCCAACTGTGTCGCTTCCAAAGCCGCTGCCTGTGCTGCTTGTTCTTCGGCAATTCTTGCTTCTTCTGCGGCTCTTTCTTCCTCTGCCCGAATCATTTCTTCAATACGGACAGCCTCTGTTTTCCATACGTCTCCTGCCGTTTGAACGCTTTGCGAAACCTGTTTCGTTCCTTTGATCATACTAATCGTACCGTCCACAACTGAATCCCCGATCTGAACGGCTATTTCACCTCCCGCATAACGGAGATCTCCGGCGGTATTCATCTTTGTCCCGGGACTTGTAAATCCCGAAAGCAGCATAACACTTGACACTGTAAGATGCAGCGCCACAATCATTCTTTTTTTATTATAATTCATATACTCCTCCTCGTAAACATTTGCAATATCTTCACAATATATTTTTAATAATCCCCTTTTAAAATATATGTGTTGTTTTCATATTTATTACAGATATTACAAAAATGTTACGACTGGGATTGTACTACAAAGAAAAGAAGTTGTCAACTTTTTTCTTTCTCATTTTTTGCTGCATCTTTTTCTGCCGCAAAAAAACAGTCCTATCCGCATCTTTTCAAAACAAAGATACAGATAAGACTTTCATCTACTTGATCATTTACGCAAAAACATTGCGATCCGCTTATACAAAAGAAATGTAACCGCCCCGTTTATTCCCGCTTTTATCACATTGAAGCCGATAATAAACGGCATTAATTTCCATACGACATCTTTTGATACTCCCATAAACATCGGAGTAATCAATAAATTTGCCCCGACCATAACAACTGCCATTGCAGCCATTCCCGCCGTCAATCCAAAAACAGCCGTTGCCTTTGTCTTTTTTCTGTTGTAGATCATTCCAGATACGAGGACAAGAACACCCGTAGCGATCATATGCATCAATATCCCATACAGTCCGCTCCCCGCACTCACTGTCAGTCCCTGAACAACCGCCGTCACAACTGTCAAAACAAGCCCAGCCTCCGGTCCGAAGGCAAATGTTCCGATCAGAATAGAAATATCCGCCGGATCATACTCTAAAAACGGCACTGCCGGAAAAATCGGAAAATGAACAAGATATACCATCGCTACCGATATGGCTACCATCACTCCCATTTTTACCATTTTCACTGTTTTCTTCTTACTCATCACCATTTTTACCGTTCCTGTTTCCTCTTCCATTTTTTCTTCTCCTTTTTTTCGTTTCTGCAATTTTATAAAAAAATCCCGAACATATATCATGTTCGGGATAAACTGCACCTGTGTAACTTACCGCCCTTTCCTGAGCAATAAGCGGCACTATCTTCTCTCATCCAGACTATACTGTCGGTATCGGAATTCTTTCTGTTTAAGAAAGTCACCGATTCCACCGCATCGCTGCGGGTCGCGGACTATACCGCCGGTTGGGACTTGCACCCTACCCCGAAGATCGTATTCCATTTACTCTATTCATTATAAATCTATAGTTCTCTATTTTCAAGGACTTTGTTTTCTTTTTAACCTCTATTTTCACATTTTCACAAGCACAAATCCTCCAAAAAAACAAATTTTCTTATGGGTAGTCACTTTTTTAATTTACTTTATCATCTTTTTATTTCTTTTATCACTTTTTCATGTATATAAATATTGTAATAATATCATTTTTCTTTCTGATGCCTTGATTTCTCCGTCAAAGATTCCTCTTTATCCGTTTTTTTCATATTTGGTTCAAATTTTTTCATATTTGGTTCAAAAGTTCCTCACATTTTTTACACATTTTCTGTGTATACTAAAAGTGTTCTCAGATGAGAACACTTTTTCATAAACTTTTTCCCCCATGAGCCGCAGAAATGTGGCTCATCCTTTTTATATCGTTCTTTATGACATCACTCTTCCGCGCATCTTTCCCCAAAGGCGAACCTGAACATAATCATATGCCTTATCATAGATAAGTATTCCTATCTGTCCGGCTATCATAACACCGACAAGAATCGGGGTCGATACTGCTTTTGCAAATAACATTTCTCTGAAAATAACAACGATCGGGATATATACAAGATTAAAGATTCCGTATTTAAAAAGAAGAAACGCCGTCCTGCTCTTTTCTTCCCGCACATGCCGCACGATCCATCTCCATGCAGCTTCTCTCCCCCATATGTATAATCCCATCGCCGCAAATGTAAACACATAAAACTTATTCGGCGCTGTAATAAATCCAAGTATCACTCCTGCCGCATAAAATGCCGCTCCTATCCTAAGTCCGAACTCCCGGATAATGATCCCGACAAAAAAAGATGCCGCCGCCAGCAGAAATAATGTGCTCGTCTCGATCACACTGCCCAACACCATAAAGATCACAGTCAGCGCAAGAAGAAGTCCGCTAAACGCCATTGTTTTTGCCTTTACATGCATGAACACAAGTCGCCTCCCATACATTCGCACAACGAATCCGCAACAAACAGATCACAACACATATTGCCTGTACCGCACGGTGTAGTACCGCTGCTGTATCCATTGCCATAAGAGCTGTTCTGATAACGGCTGCTCGCATAATTCAACTGATTCAAAAGCTGTCTGTACTGCATATTGTTCGGCTCCATATTCACAGCCTGAGCCGCATGGTCTCTTGCCAGAACATTATTGCCAAGTCCCGCATTCGCACAGCTGCTTAAATAATACCAGATTGCAGATCGTTCGTTAATCTGATCAAGCGTGTTGAGCGCTTCGCGAAATCTTCTGCTGTTAATATAATTCACAGCCGCCTGAAGCCTCGGATCCTGCTGTGCGTTCTGATAATTACCGCCCGCACCATAAGAAGAACTGCCCGAGGACGACCCGTAACCATAAGAATATCCGCCGCCCGAAGCTCTCTCTTTCATGATCATATCATAAGCTTCCTGTACTTCTTTAAACTTTTCTTCTGCAAGATCTGCAAGAGGATTATCAACATTCGCATCCGGATGATACTTTCTTGTAAGATCACGATATGCTTTTTTTATCTCATCATCTGACGCGCTTGGAGAAACGCCGAGCACTTCATACGGGTTATTTATCATTTTTTCTGTTCCTCACTTTTCTTTCTCTGTATCTTATTATAACAATTCCACACTCCATCATACAATATATTCCGCAAAATGTCTATATCCGAAAGGCATGGAAGCTTCTCAAATTCTGCCGTACTCTCTGCTATCATCATGCATAAGATCTGTTTGATCCGCTCTTCATATCCTTCTTCTTCGGCAATCTTCTTCAACGGGTTATAGCATCCTTTTTCCAGATCATTCGGCAGATCTTCATATGCGTCCATAAGATAAATAAACTTTCCCATAAAAAATCCCATCTTCCGAAGAGTTTCTTCCCACCGGTCTTTTTTATATAAAAACAGCTCTTCCATCAGTTTCCCGAAACATCCTGCCGTTTTATCCAAATCTGTACTTCCTTCTCTTTCGCAAACAGACAATTCATTCAGAGCCGATTCGATTGCCCTGCTCTGCCTCGGATATTGTTCCATGATTTTTTTTACTTTACCTCGAAGCATCGTTTTTACAGTCAGGCTTGAAACTTTCCTTTCATCCTGCCAATCATCTTCCATATGATAATATGCCATCAACACGTTCATGGCCGCACCATATGACGTAATCTCGTTTGTCAACATTATCTGCTTTTTTACCGGATGCACTTTGCAGCAATGCATATCTGCTCTCGTGTCACTTTCATATAGCGAAGATAACAAAATAATTGCAAATGTCATATCATATGTAAGTGTCATCTGACCTATAAACCCATACTCTTCTTTTAATACATGACACAAACCGCAATAATATGCCTTATATTTTTTTAAATCTTTCACCTTTAATTCCGGTTCACATACCGTCACATACCCAAACATCACTCTTCTCCTCAAACACTTCTTCATTTTCTACATTGTCTTGCTTTGACATGCTTTCATTGTAAAACAATATTTTCCGTCACATTCTTATCGCATTATAACACGCATTCGGCCTGCTGTTTATAAAAATACGGTGAATTATAACTGTGTACTGTTACACAGCTTGCTGATATTAACTATAAATAGCCTTTACAATGTTTTATAAAGTATTTTCAACGTCAGATTCTAATTGTAAACCTGTTTTTATTTTAGGTTGACTTTTGTTTCATTTTCTATTATACTACGCTCGGATACACCAATAAAACCGTGTTCTTTTTCATAACAGTTTTTATGTGCTTTCGTTCTTTTTTATCAAACCATACATTTTACGTAAAGGAGTAATCTTATGAACCAGCGCCTCACTGCCTCACAGGCAGAAAAAACAAAAAAAATCACAATGATCGGACTTATGACAGCTGTAACATGCATTCTCGGACCTCTTTCCCTCCCGCTTCCATTTAGTCCTGTGCCGATCACTCTGACAAACTTTGCGGTTTTTCTTTCTATTTATATACTCGGAATGAAATACGGAACGATCAGTCTGCTCATTTACCTTGCTCTCGGTACAATCGGACTTCCTGTCTTTTCGTCGTTCAGCGGCGGTCTTGGGAAGCTAGCCGGACCGACCGGGGGATATTTGTTCGGTTTCATCTTCCTTGCACTCATCCATGGATTTTTTATGCTGAGATTTCATAAAAAAACGTTTGCTTCAATCATCGGCATGACTCTCGGCATGATTGCCTGTTATCTATTCGGAACGATATGGCTTGCACTACATATGAGCCTTACTTTCAAAGCTGCCCTTATGATCGGAGTCATCCCTTATCTTCCCGGAGATGCTGTCAAGATCGCTCTCGCAGCAATCATCGGACCGAAACTATCAAGCGCAATACAAAAGACACAGAAATGATTATATACTTTCTTAATTCCCTGTTTATAATTTTTCGTATTCTTTTATAGTTTAAACATACTTTTGACATATTTGTTCTTTATAATCTGAGTTAGATAGTTGATAAGCAACTATCTTCCCCTCATAAAGTTGAAGTGTCAAAAGCACTCTACTTTAACTCTCATTCCTTTAGATAACTATAAAACAACGAAACCCGTTAGCCGGAAGGTTAGCGGGTTTTCGCTGTTTGCAGAAACTTTTACGATTTTTAATCGACTGTATTTCACGATAAATATGTTGTTATAAAAAGAAACTTTTGCTAAAATAAGACAAGGCACTACATGAGAATGGTAGGCGGTTAGTCCTTCAACAGAGAGACCGAACTCTCTGATTACATAGAAATCCTGTTTGCAGGAAATCTTGGAAAGGAGGGCTTGACTTATGAGTGATTTTGAAATGCTCTCCATCGTACTAATGATACTTAGTATTGTTGTAACGATTCTGATAGCGTACATAAATCAATCAAAAAAGTAACCGCCCCTCGACCAAGGAATACGGTTACTTTTTTGTAACTTTATCAAATTTGGACTAACCAACTATCAGTAGTGCCTTATTTATATCTATAATATACCATCCATTAAGCACATTGTAAACATGTATCTTTGTAAATGCGTAAACATTCCTTTAGATAACTATAAAACAACGAAACCCGTTAGCCGGAAGGTTAGCGGGTTTTCGCTGTTTATTATCTTACCTTTTTATTACCTTACCTTTTCCAATGGAAATGTAACACTCCACTTCCCTTTAATGTGCATATTACTTGTTGTGAACTTTCCATAAATAACATAATCCGAAACATTTTTATCTGACAAGTCAAAGATATATTCGCTGTACATATCTTTTTCTCCTTCATCTGTAAAGAAAGAAATACTTGCTTCACAATCAAGAACATCTCCATCACTGTTCTTCAAATAAACATATCCATGATTATCCGTTTCAAGCGCAGAATCATATCTGATTTGAATATGAAGTTTTTCTCCCACATATCCTATCGCCGTAAGAGCAACTCCCGAAACAGGCGAATTTATATCTCCTTGAGATACGAGAGCCTGAAAATCTTCCATATACTTTTCACTATTTGCACCACTCCCACCCAAAACACTATACGGAGTAAAAATCTTTACCGAACCGCTATTCTTATCCAAATTTAATGTCGATATTGAACCTTCATACGTTTCTTTATTACTCAATATTTCCCGCACAGAGAAAGTTATTTTCTCATCTGCAATATCATACTTATCCCATTGCGATATAGAAATCAAAAAAACGGCTGTTTCCGTCTCTGCATCATACTTTATATTTTCACATGAGCTACTGCAGTCAAATGAGGTATTGATACTAAAACTATCAAACAAATCTGTCGTTTCATCAATCCTGTCTTCCTCCAAATCTTGTACAGAAATAAGTATCTTCGCCTCTCCGCTCTCTACATAAGCAGAAATAACCTCTATTTTAATACCATTATCCTCACTTATCATACTAACAGGCTTTAACTTTTGGGCTGCTGACGGAGACAACGTATAGAGAAATTCATAAGCCGGAGAAAAATCCGCAGCTACCAATGTCGAAACAGATAATATAAATACAAGTATAAATGAAGCCGCGGCAGCAACGCTCTTTTGTAAAATAGAACTCTTCCCTGTCCTTTTCTTTTTTCTCTGAAAATCTGCAGCTTCTTCGATATATCGATCATTAATATTGCCAATCGCATCTGATATATCCTTTTTTCTCATACTTCAACGCCCTCCTTTTTTAAATATCGTTTTAATTTTCCTCTAATTCGTGAAAGCCGGACTGATACATTGTTATTACTTATTTGAAACCTTTCCGCAAGATCTGAAATACTATCAGAATACCAATAACGGCGAACAAACATTATTCTGCTTCTCTTATCTAACGTTTCAAGAAAGCCGTCAAGTAAATCCGACAATTCATTTGCTTCCATTTCCTGTTCGACAGTCATTACTGCCATAAGACAGTTCTCCAATTCCTGCAACGCCACATCATAATAGCTGTTCCGCTTAATACAAGTGTTCTCATGGTACTTCGCAATAGATATATTTCGGATAATCCGGAATATATAAGCCCTTAACGGATTTGGATTTTTAGGCGGTATTGTATTCCATACGGCAAGGTATGTATCATTTACACATTCCTCTGCATCACGATGATTTTTCAAAATGTTGCCTGCAATACGTTTACACGCCGTTCCGTATTTTTCCGACAATTCTATAAGAGCCTGTTCCTCTCGCTTATAGAGCAAATCAATAATTTTACTATCTTCTTCCAACGTATCATCCTCCTCTCAGCTATATACTAGGGATTTATCCGCAAATCTTACACCTGAAAACAACAATTTTAAAACCTTTTAAACATTTAATTTCCCCCTGCTTGCAGAAAGTCCTGAAAGGAAGTGCTTGCCAACACTTTAATCCATCGTGATTACTTCAATCCAAATCACACTATATAAAACTGCGGAAACTCAAGGAAAATGAATATTGCATTCAATATTTGCATATGCTATAATGCCAGCAGGCAAAAAGAAACGGCGTATCCATGTTGAGCGTCAACAAAAAACCCACGAGTGCACACCTCGTGGGTTTTTCTATTCCTACTTTTTAGGCATGGGGAGGATTAACCCCATAGGCCGGTTGCCGATTATTTTGTCGTGAATTACTTTACAAAATCAGCATGGCATCTCCAAAGCTAAAGAAACGATATCGTTCTTTCACCGCTTCTTCATAAGCCGCCATAACATGTTCTTTTCCTGCCAGCGCGGATACGAGCATAATAAGAGTTGACTCCGGCAAATGGAAGTTTGTGATCAGGCAGTCCAGCGTTTTAAAACGATAACCCGGATAAATAAAAATCTCCGTCCAGCCACTGCAAGCCTTTAAACGTCCGTTTTCATCTGCCGCAGATTCAATCGTGCGGCAGCTTGTCGTTCCGACACAGATCACGCGTCCGCCCCTGTCTTTGGCATGGTTGATCTTCTCCGCCGCTTCTTCATTTATCATATAAAATTCCGAGTGCATATGATGATTTTCCACATCGTCAACTTTGACAGGACGAAATGTTCCCAAACCTACATGTAATGTTACTCTTGCAATATCAACGCCTTTTTCTTCAATTTTTCTAAGTAGTTCCGGCGTAAAATGAAGTCCTGCCGTCGGAGCGGCTGCTGAACCTGAATGTTCTGCATAAACCGTATTATATCTGTTCTTATCCTGAAGCTGATGCGTAATATACGGCGGAAGAGGCATTTGACCGAGCTGATCTAATATTTCTTCAAAGATACCTTCGTATTCAAAATGGATCAGTCTGTTTCCTTCGTCCACGATATCGACAACTTCTCCTACGAGCAGCCCGTCTCCGAAACTAATCCGCGTTCCCGGTTTTGCCTTACGACCGGGTTTCACGAGCGTTTCCCACACATCATCCGCTCCTCTTTTCAGAAGAAGCACTTCGATCTTCGCTCCGGTTTCTTCTTTTGCTCCGATCAATCTGGCAGGGATTACCTTTGTATCATTTATCACGAGACAATCGCCTTCATTCAAATAATCGATAATCTCACTGAATACATGATGTCCGATCTTACCGGTTTCTTTGTCCACTGTCATAAGTCTGGAAGAGGAACGGTCTTCAAGCGGATCCTGCGCGATCAACTCCTCCGGAAGATCATAATAAAAATCACTTGTTTTCATATTCGGTTTATCTCCTGTTATTTCTAAGAAGCAAGCCTTGTTTTATTGTGTTCTAAGCTCTGCGCCCATTTTCTTTCCGAGTTTTTTCATAACCTGTTCGGCGACGCTTTCGATCTCCTGTGATGTCAGCGTTTTCTCATCAGATCCGATCGTCAGTCTGATCGTTACGGATTTTTTGCCCTGCGGAATCTGTTTTCCTCTGTATTCATCTACAAACGATGCGTCTTTTAAAAGGGCGCTTGCTTTCTTTTTACCCATAACGGCATCATAAATGTCATTCCATACTGCATCGGAATCAAAAAGCATGGAAATGTCATAGTCTGTCTCAGGATACTCTGCAAGATGCTCGAATTTATTCGTTCTTGATTTCAGCGGTTTCAGTTTTGAAGCATCCATTTCAAAAAGAATCACAGAAAGATTCTTAATGCCGCATTCCATAGAAACTTTTTTCGCTACAAGCCCCATATCGCCGATTTTCTCGTCATCAAGGTAAATATTCAGCCACACAACATTGTCAGCCCATACCGGCTTTTCTTCTTTTTTAAACTCATACGCTTCCATATGCGTATATCTCGGCATATACTCAAGAACTCCTTTTGCCTCTCTGAAAAGCATACCGATGTCCTTTACGCTGCTTGCAAATGCCGCTCCGATATGTCTGCGCTGTTCAGGAAGAGATTCCGTCTCATCATATGCATTTGTGTAGTTTTTATCAAAGAACACCTGAGCCTCTTCAAAGATAGAAAAATCATTAAAGTAACGCTCGTTTTTCGCAACCGCCTCGCAAAGGTTCGGCAGAAGAGAAGAACGAATGCAGCTCATATCCGGCGCCGGAGGCGTGGAAAGTTTCAAAACTCCGTCTGTGCTTTGCAGAACTGCGTTTACAAACACATCGTTCATCCACGGATAAGTATATACTTCCTGCATTCCACAGCGTATTGCAAGATATTCTTTAATATTTCTTACAAGACTCTTATCTTTCTGATTGATCGAGTCTGTAAATGTCGTCGTAAACTCTGTCGCCTCGAAATTATCGTATCCGTACATTCTGGCAACTTCTTCCATCACATCGTCTTTAATGGAAATATCTCCTGTCGAACGCCATGTCGGCGCCGTCACATGCATGTTGTCTCCGTCGATCTGAACATCGAATCCAAGCTGCTCTAATTTGCCCTGGATTTCTTCGTTTGTCAAATGTTTTCCAAGTCTCTTCTCAAGCCATGTCAGATTAACGTCAATCTCTGCTCTGTCGAGTTTTTTCACATAATTATCGCAGTATCCTGTCACCTGAAGTTCAGGATAAAGCTCTTTAAAATACTTCATTGAAAGAGCAAGCGCCTGATCGCATCTTTCAGGATCGATTGCTTTCTCATATCTGGAAGACGCTTCTGTACGCGTATCGTAACGAAGCGCCGTACGGCGGATGCCTGTCGCTTCAAAGTTTGCCACTTCAAGAATCACGCGTTCCGTCTTCGGCAGGATCGAATCTTTCGCTCCGCCCATAACTCCTGCAAGAGCAACCGCGCCTTCGGAATCTGTGATTACAAGATCATCTGCGTTTAATTCAAGTTCTTTATCATTTAAAAGAAGCAGTTTCTCACCTTCTCCTGCATGTCTTACAACAATGTGATCCGTAATATTGTCCGCGTCAAATGCATGTGTCGGATTTCCTGTTGCAAGCATTACATAGTTCGTGATATCAACAAGCGCATTGATCGGACGCATTCCTACTTTCCAGATTCTATTCTGCATTTTATACGGCGCAGGTTTTACAGCCACGCCTGACATTTCAACGCCGATATATCTTGTACATCTGTCAGGATCTTCTATCTCGACTTTAAAATCAGACTGAACGTCTGCCCGGAAAGGCTCGATCTTTGCAAGCGGCAAGTTATAAAGAGCCGCGATCTCGCGGGCGATTCCGTAATGTCCCCAAAGGTCCGGTCTGTTTGTCATTGATTTATTGTCGATCTCAAGAAGCACGTCATTCATATCCAAAGCATTTGCCAAAGAAGTTCCTGCCGGAACGTCAAACGCTGACAGATCAAGGATTTCTCCTTCTGTTTCTGACGGGAACAGCTCGCCTAATCCGATCTCATCTGAAGCGCAGATCATACCGAATGACTCAACTCCGCGAAGTTTAGAATTTTTGATCACTACAGGCTCACCCTCGCCGTGCCAGCGGACAACCGCTCCCGGACAAGATACTGCAACGCGCATTCCTTCTTCCAGATTAATGCCTCCGCATACGATGTCTTTGATCTCATCACTGCCGATATTTACTTTACATACTCGCAGTCTGTCCGCATTCGGATGCGGCTCGATCTTTTCGATCACTCCGACGATCATATTTTCAAAACGTTCTGCAAGATATTCCACATCTTCCACTTCGACTGTAGACATTGTCAGATCGTACGCCAGTTTTTTCAGATCTGCATCTTCCGGAATATTTACATAATCTCTAATCCATGATAATGATAATTTCATAGTCTCTCTCCTCGTATCTAAATTGCCTCTATCTAAACTGTTTCAGGAATCTTAAATCTGCGCTGTGGAACAATCTTACGTCATCCACGCCGTAGCGCATCATAACAAGTCTGTCCAAACCGATATTTACATAAAATCCTGTATACTCATCCGGATCAAGCCCTGCTGCCCGAAGAACGTTCGGATGCGGAGAACCGCCCGGCATAACTTCGATCCAGCCGACATGTTTACATACGCTGCATCCTTTTCCGCCGCAAACCTGACACTGCATGTCGATCTCAAATCCCGGCTCTACAAACGGGAAGAAACCGGAACGCATTCTGACCGGAACGTCCGTTCCAAACACTTTGCTCAAAATACTCTTAATCATTACTTTACCTGATGTAAACGTAATATCTTTGTCCACGATCAGCGCCTCATACTGGAAAAACGCTCTCTCATGATGCGCGTCCGTTGTCTCATTTCTGTACACGCGACCCGGATATACGAAACGATACGGCGGTTTGTGTGTCTGCATATAGCGAACACTTCCGCCTGTCAGATGCGGACGAAGGCAAAGCTTCTCATTCGTGCTTCCGCTGTCATGTCCTTCCAGCCAGTATGTGTCCATACTCTCACGCGCCGGATGATTCGGCGGAAAATTCAATTTATCAAACGCATACATTTCACTTGTGATCTCGTCTTCCTCGAACACCTCGAATCCCATCGAACGGAACGTATCGTTCAAGTCATAACACATCTGCGTGATCGGGTGAAGTCCGCCGCCTGTCGGCAGGATACCCGGAACAGAACAGTCAAAATCAGGAGACACTTCCGAAGCTTTCAGCTTCAGCTCCATCCTCTTCTCATCGATCAGGTCCTTCACTTCATTTTTCGCCTGATTCAAAAGTTTTCCCATCTCAGGACGAAGCGCCACATCCACTGTAGGGATCTCTTTCATCAAAAGACTTAATGAACCCTGCTTTCCGATATACGCGCTTTTTACATTTTGCAGTTCACCCTCGCTCACTGCATCAGAAATCTTACCTTTTGCTTCTGATAAAATACTGTTGATTTTATCTTTCATTTTATTTCTCCTTCCCAAATTGTTTTTTCATTTGAACTTCCTCGATGCGGCGTGCGCATCCTCCCTAAGGGATCTATGCCATAGGAAATCGAATTTTTCTATAGCATAATCACCGGAAGTGCCAAACGGCACATTCCGGGATTGTAAGCGGTCGCCAAGGTCTCGGGCAAGCCCGGACTTTGGCCCGTCGCCTATACAAAAAAACACCGTCGCTTGTCTGTTCAACAAGGGACGATGTTAATCGCGGTACCACCCTATTTCAGAGCATCCTATCTGCTCTGCGCTCTCATTGTGTAAAATATTGCTACACGAACATCCGACTTAACGCACAAACTGCTTTTCGCCGGAAGACTCCCATACTGAAACTTCAAGAAGGGTCGCGCGGAATGCTCTCAGCCGATGACACTCCGTCTCTGGGTCGCTCTGCCTACTCTACTCACATATGTTCATAGTCTAATTTCTGAAATTATGATTTTGTTTCTGTTATATTTTTTAATCTCCCGCTTTGTAACAACAAACATTGTTCCAATCGGCTGATTCTAAATTATTTTGGCACAGATTACGTTTTTTGTCAATGACGGAAATTTACCTCCTCTGTCACGTTCCGCATAAGCATTTCCAAAAAGCGTTCTTTCTTAGTTTCTCCTGTAAGCTCTTTGAAGTAAACGCCTTTTCTTGTTTTTAAATAAGCTCTTACATTTTTACTTTCGTAAAAATCTGTCTTGTGAGTCAGCGTCATCTCATCAAGCGCTTGCGGACAACTGATGAAAAGAGACTGCATCGCCTGTTTCGCTTTCGCATTCTGCTCCAATCCGGTCACGGCATCACCATTTGCACAATAAATATGGATGTTCAATCCAAACACGAGCACAAGAGTCTTCGTTTTATTACCGATGATCGCGCTCTCCACCGGTATATCAAATACTGCTAGATAAACCTGCTTATCATTTTCAAGCTGAAGATTCATCTGTTCAAATGTATAATCCAAAGCATTTTGCCTTAATTCCAAATATCGTTCTGACACTTCTTTTATAGCCATAAATTTACTCTCCTCCTGCCAGTTCTGCATAGATATCTTTTATCCTGCGGTACGTTCCATCCTGCTTTTTGTACAGCTTATCATTCTCCGATTTATACAGAGGGAACTTATTTTCCTCAAGAACCTGCTTCAAAATAACCGCCGCATTTTCAAGACACTTTTCTGTCATACAGTTGTCAAACTTTTTTATTCTGTACAACGTATTCCAATCTTTCGCTTCATCTTTCAGATCAAACGTAAATGCCCCGCGGTCTGCATCCAGTGTAACATAAATTTTTGTCGGCTCATAGAAAAATCTGATCTGAAACTGCCCCATAGGGCCGATCGCACTGCTTTCACCGATCACCCGTATCTGTTCGCCGAATATTTTACAAATAATCTTCTTATATTTACACATCATTTCCTTTTGCTCTGTCTCCATACGTTTCCGCTCCATATATTCATATTGTGAACTACCCATTGTCTGAAGCCTGTGGGCTTCCTGTTTCAATCCGATACATGATGTCTGTCGGCAAAATCACAAAAACTTTAAAATCCGCTCTGTTCTTGGGTAACACAACACAGTCACCTGCTCTTCTCCTTCTAACTCATAATACTCATCCGAAGAAATTTCCATCTGATATTCCGTCCACTCGTCATCTCTTCCGCATAAATAGTAATGCCGTGAAATAAGACCATATATTCCCGACGATTCACGCATAGTAACTGACGTCAGACGCACAACCTCCGGTCCTGATATAAGATCCAATACAAGCTTTCCTGATATCCATCCGCCAATACCTAATATCAATACCAGCAGCAATACTCCGAAAACAACCGCCGTTTTATTTGTCTTCCTTTTATGAATGATCGTCCACACACAGCTTCCTCCGATACCGAAAAATAAAACCGCATTTGAACCTTCATTTACCATTCCCAATACACCTGTTTCCGGGATTACAATTTTAACAATCAAAAAAACCAGCACTAAAATCCAAAAAATTGTTGTAAATAAATCTCGTTTCTTTTCTTTTTCATCTCTCGTTTTCATACTCACCGTTTTACAGCCTCCTTATTTTTCAAGCTGCAATCCGCCTTTACTCTGGTCTTGATAAGTCAAATTGCGCTCAGCCTTACTGTACAGCATGCCACAAATCACCCTCTTTTACAAATTTATATCCATGTTGCCGCAAATACTCGATCTCTTTCGCAAAAAAACTTCCGTCTCCGCTGAATTTCGCCGGATCATGAGATAAGTATATATCTCTTCCCGACGCGATTTCAATATCAAGAAATTTCTCATTTACTTTCCACATTTCATCTCTCGAATACGTTTTTGCCAGCTCATCCCACTCATCCAAATTATAATACTGTGCGTCATATTCTTGCGCTATTTTATCATATGAAGTCGATTTTCCGTCCTCAAACTTACCAAGCACGACGGCATCCGATTTACCCTTTCCTTTTATTGCGCCAAATGCGAGATCTTCTGCTTCCTGATTTGTAAATGTCGCAGTCTTTGCGCTGTCTGCATCTGTCTTTGGATGCAAAAAGCTTTCCTGTTTTTTCGCATACTCTGAACGGATTTTTATCACTTCATTGTGATCAACTTTCTTCACCGCTATATGCTCGGACACTTTCTGATTTGCAAAATCCCACGCATCCATATCTGCATCAGATAGTCCCGGAGGGTTATGTTTTCCGCTTTCCATGTTCTGCATCGATTGATTATACCGTTTCGCCTCTGAAAATGTCATATCATCTGTAAACGGAACATGTTTACTTCCCACCTTATCAAGTCCTTTATCCAATCCAAACTCAAGTCCTGTTTTAAGAAGTTCCGTCTGAAAGTCGCCCAAATCCAGCTCTTCACGCGCCCAGTTTGTCATAGTTTCGGCAGTAAAATCAACCGCCATGTCTTTTACAGCCTCTTTTGCTACTCGTTTCGCGCTTTCGCGCGCGATTGCCTTTACTCCAAGACCGGCCCCCGCCTTAGTTCCTTGACCAATAGGAACTAAAAGACCCGCAACCATCATATTTATATTTCCCCATGCGTCATATGCCTCTTGATTCCCCTGAAATACTGTATCTCTGATAAAATTAAAAGACTTACTTGTCAGATCTTTAGCTCTTCCATAATGAACGTCCTGAATGCCCTCTATCGCTTTACTCGCCCCATAGAGAGCGGTCGATCCTCCTGTAACCCATACGCCTATCACAACCGGAGTTGCCATCCCTCCAGTTCCGACGATTGCCAAGATTCCGGTAATTGCCGCAGCGCCTCCTGTCAGCAATTTTATTGCGCCTTCCTCTTCTCTTGCCTTACACGCATCTTCATATTGCTGTGCGAATACTTCCTGCATCTTTACTTCTGCAAGCTCGATCTCTTCCGCATTTTCTTTCAAATACTCATTCGCTGTCAGTACATGCTGACAAAGCTCCGGCATATGTGAATTTCCGAAACAGTCTCCCTACTGATACGATGTCACATTCGTTCCGTTTGTATAATATTCTGTAAGCGTTGCAAATAATGACTGAAGCAGATCTGCCAATTCCCCGTTTGCTTCTGACTTATGCTGCGCTTCATAATCTATAATATTTTGATTGAAGTCTGTTACATTCTGCTTTACTTCTTCCATAGAATCTTTTAAATAATACGAATTAGGCGCCTGCAAAGCAATAAGATCCGATACATTTAACAAACTTGTTTGTACTATTAGAGAAGAATCAGATACGTCTTCGATCTCTGTTTTCATCCGGTCTTTTACAGAAAGTAACGTCTTCTGGGGAATGACTGCATATAAGTCCCCTTCCATATCATAATATCCTTCACGGTAAAAAAGATATTTTGTCCTATATAACTGTATTGCCTGCTGTATAGAAGTAAGCAGCGTCATATGCACTTCTTTCAGATACGTTTTAACAGACTCCGCGCTTTTTCCTTGATAACATTCCATATTTCCAAGATTTTCACACGCCTTAACCCACGGTTCTAACTGACTGACCCATTCTGCCATGCGCCCGTTTGTCTGATCATAAAATTGATCCATAGAACTATACATTATTTTATATTGTCCACTCATAATTTTTCCTCTGATATTTCATCAAAATCTCTGTACAATGTCTGCATATCGAAAAACTATCCCGAAAAATTCCGTAACAGTTCATTTTAACTATTACAAAAATTCCAAAATCCGCTCTGTTCTCGAATAACATCGTACAATGATTTCATGTATATTTTCCAACTCATAAAACTCATCTGCCGATACTTCCAGCCGATACTTCCAGCCGATACTGCTTTCCGTCTTCCCCTCTGCCGCATAAATAATAGTGATGAGAAATTAACCCTGATAATCCGTTGAGTTCCTCTGTTGTAACCGATGTCAGACGGATCGTTTTTGGTCCTTCTATAAGATCTGCTGCGACCTTCCCAGAGATCCAGCCACCGGGAACACATGCTAAAACTGCTAAGCATAAACCGAGAACAAGCGCAGATTTATCTTCTTTTCTTTTCTTGATAGCTGCATAAGCACAGACTGCTCCTACTCCGAAAAATAAAACTGCCATTGACCCTTCGTTCACCATCCCACCTATGCCTGTTTCCGGCAGCATAATTTGCATAACAATAAAAAGCAAAACTGCAATACACAAAATTCCTCCGGCAATTTCCCGAATTTTCTTTTTTCTATCATCTCGTTTATTTTCCACGTTCACTCTTTTTGCTTTCCTTTTTTATTTTTATTTTCTCATGTATTTCTGCTGTTCTCAATCACTTTATTTCAACATTTGAAGACCTTTCCATACACCCTCTAATTTTAAATCTATTTCTTTCAGTTGTTCTCCCGTAGTTTCAATCGCATCAATATCTTTTTTTATAAGTGATTTATAAAGACTTATGATTCTTTGCAGCTGAACGAACTGCTCTGCAAACTCATCAAGAGCTTCTGATCGCTCAGCTCCCCGCGCTCTTTCTTCTACATTCCCGTTAATTCCGTCGGCGCTTGTTCTCATCTGGTCGACAGCATACTTAAATTTCCCATAGTCGAGATTGATCAGACCTGCTACCGATCCCAACGATTGCAACGTTGCCATAGTGATACCTCCTCGTATAATACTTAATTGCAAAGTGTACGGATCTCATTGACAAGAGAATTGATCAAAGATCCTATATGAAGCACATCCCAACTCAACTGCATGTTTTCATTTTCCAGCCTTGTTATTTCATTGCAAAGCGCGTCTACAACATCGTCAATACGCTCAATATAAGTATTGTACTGTCCGACAACGTTTCCTTCTATACTATATACTGTCGCCGTCTGTTCCTTCCCGATCCATTCTCCGATTTCATCACCGTTTGCATATTTTTCCAGTTTTTTCCGCTTTGCTTTTGCCGAATTTTTCTGCGACTGGATACTGTCTCTCGCCGTTTTTAATCTTTCGATCTTTTTTTCATTCGCGGCGCGCTTTGATTCTTTTTCTGCTTTCTCCCGTTCACGCGCGCTTTTTTCGCTGCGCGCCTCACACACTCTTGCCCTTTTTCTTCTTTCCTCAGCCGAGTTTTCCGCCATCTTGAGCACCCCGCTCTCTTACAAGTTTTTCTACGTCTGTGCGTTCATATGGTGATTCCATATACCACTGATTGATATTGTCTACCATCATCTTATCATCGTCATCGTGAAATCCGCTGAAAACAACTTTTACGATATCTCTGTGATTAAAATATAAGATCTGATCTCCGACCAGTCCTTGCGGGTACAGACATCCGCCGTAATCAAAATAACCTTCTTTCCCTGTCGCAACCGACAAAAGCCCTCTGGCAATCACAACAACTTTCTGCACGCCTCCCTTTAAGATCACAACACTTCCAAGCGGAAGATAATCTACCGTCTCTTTTTTTACGTTTTCTCCCATCATGCTTTTCCTTTCTGTTTCAATTCATTTAAGGTAACCGCTCAGTCCGCGCCATTCGTAAAGCCGCGCTGCGTACTTATCATGGCTAACGCTGCTGTACGGCTGAACTGTTACTATTTAAGCTTTTTAAGTTCCGCATTTCCCACAAAAGGGGAAATGCGGAACGCGGTTTTATCCGCCGCTGCCTTTAAACCTGCTTTTTCGTACTATCCTCTGAATCCGCTTGCAATACTTTCGTCTACATTTTCCATATTTTGAGCTGTCGTATTCAACGCTTTTGAAATCTCCGCAAGCAATTCTTCTGCCTGCGTAAACGCCGGCCGCAGACTTTCATAACGTTCTCTGTAAGCCTCGCTTGCCGATCCTTCCCATTCTCCTAAAAGAGACTGAAGTAACGAATCTAATCTTCCGATCATCTCGCTGACATTCCCTGATTCTGTTTGGTACGAATTTGCCCTTTCTCTCATCTGATCCGGTGAAATTCTGATTTGACTAGCCATAATTGCTACCTCCTATAAAATTTTTTATTTATATATACCGGTCTTCCGGATATATATCCTACTCTCCCGCAATGAACGGGGTCTTCAATTTAATACACTCATTTTCTTTTATGTAATATCCGTCGCCTGTCTCGATCGGTTTTTTGAACTTTCTTGTCACGGCGAGCGGCATATCGTAAATCTTCAATTCTGAAATATCTCCGAAATACATCAGATGTCTTCCGTCCCGGATGCCTTTGATCACCTCCGGCGCGCTGTATGGGATCGGCGCATTTTCGATTGCCGATATAATCACGCCTACATTCATGTTCCGGTAGCGTCCGATAATATTTTTATACGATGCAAGCGCCTCTTTACTATTGCTGATCTGCTCGATCGCATCAGGATTATCGATAATAAGAAGCATGTAATCTGCTTCTGCCGGATCGCTTTCGATCCCTTTTGCAAGAAGTTCATATCTGCTTTGCAGTTCTTCTTCGATCTCTTTCAGATAAGAAACGATATCTTCCGCGATCATGCTGTAACGAACGACATTTCTTTTTTCTTTCATGGAAGCAAGCTTCTTCCCGATTCCGTCCGAAATATAAACTTTTGATCTGCCCGGATACATCAATTCCAGCATATCCGCCACATATTTTATCCAGTTATAGCGTCCGCTGCCCTCTCTTCCGACAACCGCCAATACACCAATCGAAGACATACGAAGCATATACGGCATCACATCTTCGTAATTTAATCCTGCCGCCAGGTCGAAATGTCCGCGCATCATATTTCCAAACTGCTGTGCCATATAATTCATGCTCAAAACAGGCGGGATCAACGGGATCTTCCGAGCCACCTCAGTACATTCTCCGTTTCGTTTTTCGATATATCCGCGGATTGCTTCCGCTCTTTCAAATTCTTTTTCTCCTGCAAACGGCAGATACGCCTGACATTCAAGTATCTGTTTATCCACTTCTGCGAAACATCTTCCCGGAAGATGCTCAAGTCTCCTGTTACAATGTTCAAAAATCGCAGAGTATTCGTTTCCGTCATTGCAGAATAACGCGATCCTGTTAGAAAAAGACGACAAATATTTGTATCCGATCCCTGCCGTCTGTGCATTCGCGATCACAATAGAAATTCCGACTGTAATTCCTTCCCGACACAGATTCAGCAGTTCGTCATCATCTTGAAAATACAATTCTTTCAGCGCAGTAAGATTATCTATAATAAGAACAATCTGCTTCATATCGGTGCGCCCCGCCTCTTTGTACGCAACAAATGAGCTTACTCCGACAGATAATAGTTTCTCTTTTCGAGTTTCCATCTCTTCCCAAAGCATTTTAAACAGATTTTTCAGTTTCTCATCTTCGGAGGAACTGACAACGCCGCCTACATGATTGAGCGTCTCAAAGTTTTTCAATACCATAGACGCAAAGTCTATAATGTAGATCGCCACCTCATCCGGCGTATACTGTTCCGAAAGACTTCGGATCACATTTTGCAGAATCGTCGTCTTTCCGGTCTGCGCCGAACCGATAATAATCATATTTGCCGCGCTTAAATTCACTGCATACTGATCCTGATTCTGGTGATCGGGATCGTCATAAACGCCGATCCACGCATAAAATCCGACTTCTTTTTTCTGCTCTTGTACTGCCTCTTTTGATACCGGCGGGAATTCGATACACTCTCTAAGCGGAGGCAGACAGATATCGGGAAGCTGCGGTATTTGAATCGAACGGAAATATTCGGACACATAAGAAACGATCGCCTCAAGCTGATTGTTCATCCCTTCCTGTCCTTTGTTCTTTTTCTTTACATAAACCGGAACTTTTTTCCCGCCGTCCGGAACTTCATATATCGTAAATGCTTTTCCTGTTCCTTCGTCTTCTCTTTCCGGCACTCCGCTGTATGCCGACTGGAACAATTCAAATATCTCATTGTTTCCTACTTGCAGATAAGCTCGTCCGGGTTCTTTGATTTCTGCGGCAAGAGGAGATTTCAGCACTTCGTTACTGTCTTCTTTGCTCTGCACTTTCAGACAGAGTTTAAAACGGGAGTTACTCCATATCTGTTCATTGACCTGACCTGCAGGTTTTTGAGTCGCCAGAATCAGATGTACTCCAAGACTTCTTCCGATACGCGCTGCCGAGATCAGCTCTTTCATAAATTCCGGCTGTTCCGCTTTCAGCTCTGCAAATTCATCTACAATGATGATCAGATGCGGAAGCGGTTCGCTTACTTCGCCCGCTTTATATTTTCGGATATATTTATCGATATGGTTGACGTCCGCCTGTGCGAAATATTTCTGTCTCTTCTGCAATTCTGCTTTGATCGACTTAAGCGACCGATTGATGGCATTCCCATCAATATTTGTGATCGCGCCAAGCAGATGGGGCAGCTGCGCGAACTGATTCACCATACCTCCGCCCTTGAAGTCAATGATGACAAACGCCGCTTCGTAAGGATGATAGAGCGTTGCCATCGAAAGGATATACGTCTGCAATATCTCTGATTTTCCAGATCCTGTCGTTCCCGCAACAAGACCGTGCGGACCATGAGCTTTGTCATGAAGGTCAAGCATAACGATCCCTGTCTTTGAGACTCCGACCGGAGCTGCCATTGACTTCGTAACTTTAGACGCAGACCATCTTGCTTTGAGATCAAGATCTTCCACAGACAAAATATTCAGCATCTTAAACATTGATATATTTTTTATCAGTTCACCTTCCAATGAAACTTCATCCGTACAAACCGGAGCTAACGTCCTGACAATGCGTACTGCCAAAGTGTCGCTGATCTGAGAAGATACAAACGGTACTGTCTTTGATTTCTCCGCTGCGTTGATCAAAACGCCTCTGTAACCGCCGGACAACTGTACGACATAGTCGCATCCTACCGGAATGTCCGCGCGTGTCTGTCCGAAAAACAAAAAAGTGACTCCCAGATCTTTTCCTTTTTCTGTAAACTGTGAGATCGGATGCTTCTTATATCCGTATTCGTCATAGAAAAAGATGAGCAGATGCGGATACTATCTCTTCTCCTGTGCTCTCATTGTCAGCTCTTTGTACAAATACTCAAAAATAAGCGTCTTGCTCTCATCGTCTGTTACAATTCCTCTCGTATCTGTCTGTACGCAGTACGCTCCCGGAAGAAAACGGAACAAGTGCATCCGTCCGGCATGTTCTTTTTCCGCCACGAAAAACAATTTTACATCTGCCGCAAAATGACGAAGCGCCACATCTGTAACGATCAGTTTCAAAAGTTCAAACCGATCTGCCTCTTCTCCTGTAATGCCGACTGCATTTACATTTTTCAGATCACATATGACCGGCGCATTTTGAAGTTCTTTATAAAAACTCGCCGTCTGCTCAGGAAGAAGACTTAAATCGTCTTCAATTTCCAGCTTCTCCTGTTTCTTGTAATTTACCTGACGGGCAGACTCGATCGGACCGCTTCCGAGACGGACACAAAGAAAATCTTCATCCTGCGGCGTCCGGTCAAACAGATCCGGAGAAAATGTTTCCACCTGCTGAATCTCCTGCTCTGCCGGAATATAGATTTCATTACGTTCTGTCCATTCTCTATTTCTGCACTCTTCGATTTCCTGACGTTTTGACGCAATATATTTCTGATATACTTCGATCCGGTTCGCCGTCTTTTCCCGAAACTCTTTCTTTCCCTCCATCACACCGACTACCGCTGTTATGATCGCGATCGTACATGATATAAGAGAAAAAATAATCATCGTTCCTCCCATGAACGCCATCGCGCCTGCCGCGATCAGCATTCCGAAGGACGGAAATAATTTCATAAATAAATTACTTTTCGGTTTCTGCGGCTTTGAAGGCGGATCTAAAATCTCGATCTTGTCCTCACATATCACCGTTTTCAGCCGTGTATTTCTCGAAAATCTCGGATACCCGTTTCTTTCCGGATAATCCCCGAAACCAAGTCCGTTCACTGTCAGATCGCTTCTGATCTCCGCCCACAGTGCGTTCCCTTTTAAGAAAAAGTAATAATCTGCAACGGAAAAGAAATCCCCGTCTTTGATCCATTCTTTTTGTTCTGTCTTCTTCCCGTTGTGATATACTCCGTACTCACTGTTCATAACTTCAAGCGTCCAGCCGCCTTGTCCCCGCGTCAGCCGGACAAATTCTCTCTTTGCATAAACGCCTGATAGTGCAATTTCATATGCTGAGTTGTTTCCGATTGAAATCGTCTGATACCTGTCCAAATTGATCATCCGCTCACAGCGATGCGATCCGCTGTCAAAATCGATCTGAAAATCAATTCTAAATACAAGTCCTTCTGATTCCTGATACCTGACTTCCAAAGTATCTCCGTGGATCACTTTCCGCGTCATATATTTTCGGATATCGCCTTCCGTAAAATAAATGTTGTCCGAACATGTCGCTCTCCATCCACCGCTTTCTTTCACAAATTCAATCTGTATCGATTCAAAAAACAGATCTCTTCTCAAACGCACCGTACAGTCGATTCCCGTTCCTACCGTAACCCGTTCCATATCAGCCGGAAGTTCTGCTTCTTTATAAATCTGATTTCCCGAAAGTATAATCTTATATCTGTTCTCCATATCTTTCCTCTGCCGTTTCCCGCTCCTTATCTGCCGCTGCCTTTGCCGCCGGCAGACTTATCTGATAAGATTCTTCTCTTTTGCGCCTTACTCTGCCATGCTTATGATCGTTCCGTTTCTTACTCCGAATTCTTTTAACGTTCTGTTGCCTTTGAGCAGCATGATCGGATTCTGCGCCTTTAGATAACAATTATTTATATCTGACAGATCGACGCCCAGACCATACGCCTCGTTAAGCGCCGCCGCCAGTTCTTTTGCCGTCAGATCCAGCGGAACTTCTAAATCTACCGTCCGATGTTCCTTATGAATATGAAAAATAATAATCGCCGTTTCCATCTTCTCTCACCACCTGCACTCATATCGTCTTTGTATTGATTTTTCTTTTTACATGATCAAAAATGCCGCTTTCTGCAATCCCGGCGTCTGGACAGGCAGTCCCGATCCTTTCATTTCATACGCCGGAAGATGTTCGATATATTCGCTCACCGTAAATCGATGCGCCGCTGTCGGAAGCAGCAATGCATTTTCTTCCTCTTTCTTAAAATCATTACAAAGAAATATATATTTATCACTATTGTTCCGATTTACATTTTGGATCAGCTCATTCGTTGCCTTCACCGCATATTCCGTCTGTTTTGTCACGATCAATATTTTATCCGCAAGCTGCATAAGAGCCGCTTTTTCCTCGTCAAACACACTGTCTGCATCGATAACGATGTAATCGTATTCCTGCTCTTTGCGGGCTGCTTCTGCTAATAGTGCAAACACGCGGTATGGGATACCCAACGACATAAGCGCCGCTTTAAACGGCGGAAGATAACTGAAACCTTCCTTTCGTATGACATGCCGTACGATCCGATAAACATTGCCAAGATTCCCCGACAGACCCGCATAAACCGAAGCATCTCTGATCGGCTCGCCGTTTTCCAGCATCCACTGAAACGACTGAAGCCGATCCGCATTCACATACAGTGTTTTCTTATAATTACGTTCCAGACAACGACACAAGCCGAATGCAACACTCGTTTTCCCGACTCCGCCTGACGCCGAGGTGATCAATATGATCTTTGTTTCTTTTCCGGCATCCTGTTCGGCATAAAGCGTATCCTTGCATCTGCCTGTAATTTCATTAAAAATCTCCCGCACACTTGTATATTTAAACAAGCGGCAAATGTCGAGTTCGTCCGTCTGTCCGGGTTCGTAATGTTCCGACAATATCATCAAATGCCGGATATCATGTTTTTTCAGCCCGCTGTTATAAAGCGTATCCGACACAAGCAGAATGTCCGCATGCTGCGAAAGTGAAAATAACTGATTAAAATAATCTTTATCCGTAATGATCTCCAAGTCGATCTTATCCGCGAACAGCTCTGCAAATTTCTTTTGTAGCGGAATTACATAGCTTTCATCTGTATCCGCCACAATCACTCTCGGTCTTGCCATATTTCTCTGTCACCTCTATTCCATCACGATCTGGAAATCGCTGATCGCCATTCGTATAATATCTCCGTTTTTCACCGGATATTCTCTGCCCGGAAAAAGCTGCATCCCATTCAAGTATGTTCCGTTTGAACTATTCAGATCTACAACCGCATACCCGGATCCCCTTTTTACGATCTTACAGTGCCTTCTGCTGATCATCTTGCTGAATCCGGCAACGCCGTCCGCTTGCTCCGTACTCTTTCCGATCACATACTCTTGTTTCGTTACAGTCAGACGGATCGGACTGCCTGCTGTCAGCGACACAAGTGTACAAGTCTGATCTCCTCTCTGTGAAGAAACTTTTTCATTTCTATTCAAACTATAAGGTGTACTTGTTTCATCTACTGATCCGCACTTTTCCACATCCGAATCTTCACTGCTGTAACCGGGACGTCCGATGATCTGAAAGAAATCCGCAAACCTCTTATCGTCTTTATCCGAACGTTTTTCTACAGTTTTCTTCAGTTCTCCCCTTAGATGCTCCTCAAATTCCACTACATCTTTATGAAGTCTCTCCGCCACAGGAAGATATACGAACCTGATTTTTCGCGTTGCAGGATCGACCCATATCTTATCTGCCGAAATATCCAGTTTCAAAAGCGAAAGAAATCCGTTTTCTGTCACCCTTCTGACTTCATGCAGAATATTTCCCAAAACAGAAAGCATCCCTTCTGTATCTTCCGCCCCTGACTGGATCGCAAGCGGCAGACAGGATTTCGTATCGTAATACAGTTCTGTCTTGCCGTTATACAGCATCTTCACACACTTCAATAGAAAATCTGCTTCTTGACCGTGCATCATTTTATATTCTGTTATCAAAAAATCTGTCTTATCTTCTAAAATATAAGCAAAGTTCTCTCCACACTGTTCTTCCGTAATCATTCCATCTCTCATTTTCCTGCTCTCATCTTCCTGCTCTCATCTTCGTCTGGTTTATTTTGAACCCGGACGCAAATTTTCCTCCGCCGGAGCGCGGTTCAGTATTTTCAGTTCTCCGTGGTCAAGCTCAAATACTTCCCATACATTTTCAACGCCTGCATTCGGGTCAAGTGTGATCACTGTCGGAGCGCTCTTGCCCGGAAGATATACTTTCACCGTTGCGCCGTACTGCTGCAAAGTTCCCGTCGTTCTGTAGTCAACGACAGAGTATGTATAAACGCCGTTCAGGTCGTTCAGCGTGATCGTCTCCGGTCCGTATCCGTTTGTGTCATCCACATCAAGTTCTGCCAGAAGCCCGTCTCTTCCTTCGCATGTCCGTTTCCTGAAGTTCACGTACAAGTCATCTCCTTTATCCGTATTTCCCCACAGATACGAGTCGAGATCCTGATGCTGTGCGTTCCATTCCAATACGATACGCGCGCTGCCCGCCGCCAGCTCCGGTGAAATCGTAAACTGCTCTCCGCTGTAATTTTTATCTTTCTCCATCTCAAACTCGAACGTTTCATCCACATACCCGTCCGCGCTGATCGTCACTTCGTACACGTCTGCCGCCAGTTCGATCGAGAACGATCCGTCTTTTCCCGACGTAACATGAGTAGAATTTTCAGCGTTTTCTTTCGCTTTAAATTCAAGCTTCGCCGCCGGAACGCCTTCTCCTGTCATAGCATCGATCACAACGCCGTTCAGCGTTCCGTTTTCCGAGCGGTTTTCGTTTGCCTCTTTCAAAATAATTTCATTCCACGCTTTATCGGAAATAATGTTTCCCGACGCATCCGTCTCAACACGGATCAGGAGGCTTCCTGTAGAGAGTTCCACATAAACTCGTTCCTCGTCTGTGATCGGCGCTACTTTGGAACTGGAGATTGCGTTCAGTTCTGCAAGGCTTGCCTTTCCCGGGAAATTTCTGAACAACTGCGAAATCGAATCTAAACGCACGATTTCCGGCATTCCGTCCTTCGCCGGTTTGTCTGTCTTTACATTTACAATATCGTCATGCTCTTTCGTGTTTGAATAACAGCATGTTCCCGCCAGATCTTTATGTACGACTTCTACTTCTCCCTTTCCGGTCTTTACGATCTGCGGATATGAGCCGAACTGATCGCAGTAGTCCGTATAGTCATAATTTTCCAGCTTCTGAAGAAATGCAGTATTAAAAGAAAAAACGCCAAATGACTGCATTGTCTCTTTCTTTGTTTCTGAATCGTCAAATTCCGCCAAAAGCGAACCGTCCTTAATCCCGCTTAACATATACTGGATCTTTGAAGAATTCGTATGCATGTAGCCTCGCTGAAGCAAAACTTTTGCAGCGGAGCTTTCCCCTCTCTTCAAATACACATCTGCCAGTCCGAGATATCCTTCTTCTTCTTTCGGTCGGTCTTTGATCGCATTTTCATATGTAAGCACCGCCAGTTCATACTCTCCGCTGTCCGCATATTTTTCCGCTGTTTTTATTGATTCGTTATACGCGCTCGCTCCTGCCTGCATCCGAAACATCACGATCCCGATAATCGCCCCTGCCAAAAGAAGCAGACCGCAGACGATCAGCAGAATCCGGCTTTTCTTTTTTCCTTTTTCTCCCACTGCTCCTTCTCCTCTCTTTCTTGTTTTACCGAGACGTTTCGTAAACGCCCCTATTTTATTTTTCACGTCCGTTTATCTATCATTTACTCGTTATCTTTTCCGCTATTTACAAGTTGATTTGTTCACTTTTTAGTTTCTCCTTTTTTCTTTGAAGCAAATATAATACGCTTCCTGCTGCCAACGACGCGGCCACGATCACTACAACGCCTGTCACACATATCATGATCCCGCTCATCTTCATTCCCTCCGTTTCGCACTCTCTTCTTGTCTGCATCCTGATTCTGTCTTTTATTTTCTATCTTCAATCTTCGTGCTGCTTCACATCTCACTTCCGATTATTCAAGTTCTTTCATTGTCTCTTCCAGCATTTCCATATCAGGATCTTCTTCCGATCGATCTGCTCTGTTCTCATATAAATTTCTGCAAGAATGATAAGTAAATTTCAGATCGCCTGACACATTTGAATACGTTCCTTCTTCCGACGCCTCGTCCAAATAGTTGTAACAGATCCACATCTGAACTTTATAGTCTTTCGGATAATCTATTTTCATCTCTTCCAGCACATCCGTACTGTCTCTATATTTTCCGAGAACTCGAAGAAGAAGCGCCCTTCCCAAACGATCCTCATATGACGGATCGTTTTTTTGACAGAGCATCTCATAATATGCAAGAGCCTGCCTGTACCACTGATTTTTGACCGTTCCTATCCTCTCTTCGTTTCCTGCCTGATATGCCGTCACTGCCGCTTTTCTAAGAACATTGCTGCTTTCATCTAGTTTCACTGCTTGTGCCGCCGCATCTGCCGCAGAGTTTATATCCCCCTGCTCAAGATATAATTCTGCTTCCAGCAGATAAATTTGTGCATTCAACTCTGCATCCATACTTTTTCCAAGCGCTTCTTCGCATAAAGAAACCGCGCTCTTTTGATCGCCTTTTGCATACATTGACTGCGCCTGAACAAATACAGTAGCTGCCTCATCGATCGCCGCTTCCGGATATTCACTTTGTATCGTCCATACATCGACCGGACTTCCGTTTCTTGCCATTGCAGTCATATAATCTCTCACATATAAAGAGTTCCTACTGTCGCACGACAAAGCTTCCTCATAATACTTTCCCGCCGTGTCGTATTGTTCACTATAGAAATATCCGTCCCCTACAGCATGAAGTACCTCCGCCTTCTGCTCCTTATTCCTTTTCATATAACCTTGCAAAGAAGAATTGTTCAGAAGTTCTGTTCCTTCTCTTATTATATTTTCGGAATCCCCTGATCCCACAACGGCGTAAAACTCTTGATATTCCTGCTGCCACAGCTCTTTCCCCCGCTGACGCACACCTGACGCAATAAGAAAGATTCCTGCCAGAATACAAAATCCCCACGCAGTCGCGGTCAATATCTGCAAGTTCGTCAGACGGCGGTACTTCGGATCGTATTTTTCCATATGCGAAAGAGCTTCTTCCATCTGTTTTGCCGTCCGAAATCTTCTTGAAACGTCCCGATCCATCGCTTTATCGACGATCCGTTTCAAGCCGTCCGCATACGGAATATCAATCTGTGACAGCGCATACGGAACACCGTTTTGAGCATCAGGCAGATACCCGCTCATCATTCGGTAAAAGACCGCCCCCAGACTGTAAATGTCCATTCTCTCATCCAGTGTTTCACTGCTTTTCCTGCCGTACATTTTGTCCATCGCACATCGGAATTGTTCCGGAGATGCATACCGTCTGCTCAGTCCCTGTACTTCCTGTGTTACCGACCCGTCCAATGAAATATTAAAATCAATAAGGCAAATGTCCCCTTCCGGCGTCACCATAATATTTGCCGGCTTAATGTCGCTGTGAAGGATTCGTGGTTTTCTCGTATGAAGATAGTCCAAAACCTCACATAACTCACGCATCCACAACAGAATCGTCTCTTCCGGAAATGTATAATTATGGTCGATATAATACTGCAGATTTTCCCCTGGGATATAATCCATCACTGTATATACGTCGTTTCCTACTTCCAGAAAATCATAAACCTGCGGCAGATATGTATGTCTAAGCTGTTTTAAGATATCGGCTTCACCTCTTACATTTACACGGTCCACGCACGTTTCTTTTATTTTCTTTATTACGATCTGTTTTTGAAGATGAAGATGATACCCGATATAGATCACTCCCATGCCGCCTGTTCCGATCTCTCGTATCACCTGATACATTCCGCTTATAATATCTCCGCTTTGCAACATAACTTCTTTCCTCATAAAGACGAAAGGCGGCTGTCCGAATCCGTTTGTTCAGACAGCCGCCTCCTTTTCAGCCTTTTCTTATTTCTGCCGTATTTTTATCAGCTTCAGACTTTTTATTTGCTTTCTTCTTTCTTTTTTCTGATCACAAAGAACCAGATCAGTCCGCCTGCTACGAGAACGATTCCGAGGATCGATCCGATAAGAAGCGGTGTATTGTTGATATACTGAATCCATACACTTGATGTAACAAGCACTTTGTGCATTTCCGAAGTCGTTTCATTTCCCGCCATATCAAGCGCTGCTGCTTCGATCTTCTGCGGTTCTGACGCACCTTCAATCATGTAACTGATCTTTCCGCCTGCCTTTTCAATCTCTTTCTGTGCATAAGTTGCAACTGATTTTCCGTCGATGATCACATCCACGCACTTAACTGCCGTATTGTCTGACAGGTTGATCGTCATTTCTCTCTCGTCTGCACGATAGCTTGACTCCTCGATACCTGTGATAACAACTGTCGGAGGCGTCTTATCGATTACAAAGTCGATGTTGCACTCTTTTACTTTGTTGTTCATCTTATTTGTCGCCTTGTCTTCCGAGTCGATCGTAACACTGTAGCGGCCTTCTTTTTCAAAGTTTTCTTTTTTGATCGTGTATGTATATTCTTTCCATGAACCTTCGCCGCCGCTTTGTTTTACTGTATAATCGCTGCCTGCTTTCAGTTCTTTCTTCGTTCCGTCCAATCCGTAAGAGATACCGTTGAACACAAGTGAATCTACGTTCACCTCTGTAACAACAAGATCTTTCGGTTTGTTCGCATATACATCATCAAGGAACTTCTCCGTTGTCTCAGAGAAAATATAGTTTGATCCGAAACGGTTAACTGAGAACATAACCTCTTTTTCCGTTTCATTTCCGGCTTTGTCTTTAATAACCGCCGTCATAGTGTAAACGTCATCCGTCTCTTCATCATGTTTGAAATCTTCCATTTTGATGCTCTCGCCGTTTGCGATATTTGTACGGTTTCCGCTTAATTCTGTCTTGTCATGTTTCGCGCCTTTGATCGTAATATCAACGCCGCTTTCCATGTAGTTTACATCACTGTATTTCACACCGGGAGCAACTGTTCCGTTATTTGCCGATTTATCTTCGATATCGAAGAACTCAACTTCCGGATCTGTCTTATCTACCGTAAATTTATCCTGTGTGTAATCTGCCGCTGCATTTCCTGCAAGGTCTGTGTAATCAACATCAAACGTATAATCTGCGTCTGCAGAGAATGTTACGCTTGCCGTATGCACGTCTCCGTTTGTGCTCCATCCGCCAAGTCCCGGAGCTGCCACGCCGCTTCCCTGCAAAGCTGCCGTGATCTGTGCGTTGACTTCCGCTGCGTTAAAGTTATGCTCGTTGACTGTAACTGTCGCCGTTCTGTTCGCATTGAAATATCCCGGTGTAGCCGCGCTGTTGTTGTCGTAAGACACTTGGATCGTCGGAACTGTCCGGTCGATTGTAAAGTCGTCTACACGATTGTAGCTTGATGCATTTCCTGCAAGGTCTGTCGTCTCAAGCGTAAATGTGTAATCTCCGTCTGCCGCAAACGTTACCTGACATGTATGTGTCGCATCGTCAGATACTCCTGCGTTCGCACTGTGTGTCCATCCGCTGATCGCCGGCTGTGTGCCGTCTGTGTTCGTGATGTTGAAACGAACTGCGGACTCGTCAAAGTTTCTCTCTGTCACAACAACCGTTGCCGTTCTTACGTCTTTGTAGTATCTCTCGTTGAGAGGTGTGTTCAAGTCGTACGTTACGGCGATTGTCGGGTGAGTGATGTCGATCTTAAGATCTTTCGTCGCCTCTGTTTCATGTCCTGCATTATCAACAACTTTTACATAAATCTCAACATCATTGCTGTTATTTAAACTTGCCGTCACTGTTTCATTTTTCACAAGCGACTGCACGCGCCCGTCTAATATTGTCAAACCTGCTTTCTGCGCGCTTTCCTGATTATTTTTACTATAATCAATCTCTAATTCCTTATTATAATTTCCTGACTGTGTCACCGCACCGTCTTTGCGCACCTCGTAATAAACTTCTTTCAGTCCTGAGTATGTCTCTCCGCTTTCCGGATCTTCTACGTTAATGCTGAACGGAACATCCTTATTGTAAATTCCGTATAACGGTTCAGCCGCTGTAATCGTAATCTTCGGCTCTGCCCACGTTCTGTCTAACACCGCTATTTCCTTCGGATACAGATAAGTAACATTTCCGGCATAGTCTGTAATCTTCGCATATGTCAAAAACTGCTGTTCTTCTGTCATTGTGAACGACTTATTATTTATATTATCATCCTTTTCGCTATCACGATTCCACTCTCCCGAATCAGCCAACTTTTTCCAATCTGTGATCTTTTTTACTTCATCTGCACTTTTAATCGCGTCTTTCGTTGTATAATACTCGATCGTCTTCACACCGGACGTTATATCTGCTCCCGTCACTTTCACATTATAATTGTCGTCCTTGAAAATATTAAACGTAATCGTATTCCAAAATTCTGCATACCAGTTTTCTGTACCATCTACGAGAATCTTTCCCGACGGAGACGTTTTATCTACCGTAAATTTCAGATCTCCTGTGTTTTTGCTTCTGCCTGACAAGTCCGTATAGTCCAGTTTAAACGTGTAGTTTGCATCATTCTCAAACACAAAACCGATGCGATGCTCATCGCCATTATGAGTCCAACCAACCGGGTGATCATCTGACGAAGCAGCTGTCCAAGTGTCCGCCTGTTCCTGATAATTCGGTATCTTTCCTACTGCCTCTTTTGCGGTAAGCGCTGTCTTTACCTGCGTGTTTTCACCGCCTTTTTCTTCAAAGACAAAATTATCCTTTAAACTAAAGAAGTGCTCTGTTACCGTCACGTTCACTCGAATCGGAGCATTTTTCAACTTAACAGCATTTTCATCATTAAGCGGCTTCCACTTATTGTCTGCATCTAAATATTCATATGTGTACTCGATTACCGGCGCTTCGGTGTCAACTGCAAATTTATAAGTTTCTTCTGTTGTTCCTTCATTACCAAACATATCTACACAATATGGTTTGATTTCGTATTTATCCTGATCATCAAATGTAAGTTTTACTGTAACGACTCTATTATCCGTATAATTTTCAAAAGAATTCTTGCCCTCTTCATCCTCTATCTCATAAGTAATTCCTTCTTTTTCCAGTCCTTCGAGCATCACTTTCCGCTCTTGATCGTCTTCCTCTCTCTTCAGTATAAAGTATAGGTTGTCTTTATACTCTTCGCCAACTGGGAAATTTCTATCTGTGTATTTAATCACCATTACAGTCGTGTCTTGATAATATGAAAACTCATCTTTCTGAGTTATCGGATCACCATTCTTATTTTCAAAGCTTACAGAAATTTCCGGAGCCTTTGTATCAAATGCTAACTGTTGCTCAATCGTCTCAGATACATTTCCGGCTGTATCATATGCCTTAATCTTTATCTTAGACTTATTCGTTCCCACTCCATTTATTGTTCCTTTATTTGCCGAAACAACGCCTTTAACCACTATGGAAGACTTATTTTTTAATTCTTCGTAACTGAAACCTGATTCCGATGTCGGCCATTCAATGATATATGAATCTTCATATGTTTCGTCTGCATCAAATTCTTTCGTGGTCGGAGTTATTGTTTCACCGTCTTTGCTCACTATTACTTCCAGTTTCGAAATACTTGAGAAATACTCTTCTGGATCTTCAATCTTAAGCTCGTATTTAGCATCCCCTTGATAACACAGAATTCCATCTTTTTCTGATACATAACCACCGTCTTTTGATGTATCAAAAGTACATTCTACTTTCGGCGATGTCACATCAACTACAATGCCGTTTGAAGCATATACGGCTTCATTTCCTGTATTGTCAATCGTCTTAACAAGAATCAGATAATTATTTTCTGCCGCTTCCTTATCTTTCGCTTTTCCGACAGTGATTTCGTCTTTTCCGTTTTTATCGAATTCCAATTTACTCCAAGATTGTTCTTGCCCGCTATCTACCTTTTCAATAATACTTTTCACAGCATCTTTATCTAATTTTAACGCCGTTTCATCTGTTCCCATTTCATATACGCAATACTTCTGCGTAGTCGTGTTATGCAGGCCGCTTCCTTCTACAGAATCTCCCGAAGTGTCCGAAACGCTGATTTCTGCCGTATATATCTCGTTTTTGAACATATTGAAACTCAAGCTTTCAAAAGCATCTGAATATTTTGTCGTATCATAATCTTTAATTACAGCTCTCGGCGCTTCATTATCGATATGAAGCCAATCAGTTAAATTTGTTACTTCCGTAACTGTGTTTCCACTCTTATCTTCACTGTTCTTAAGATAAACTTTTACGTTCTCAACTACTTTATCCTGTATTCCTTCCTCAGGTTTAAGCTGTTCAAGTATATTCTGTGACTCATCCGACTCATCAGATACGTTTACATAACTATTTCCGTTATCTACACTCATATACACTTCATCATAATATTGTGTAGCCTTTACATTCATCTTCAGCACAGGGGTTCCCTTTTTCTCGCCGAGTTCATCTTTTCCGCCAATGCTTACCCAAACTTTTTCCAGCTCGTCAGCGCCATTTTTCACGCCGTAAATCCCGTTTGTCGTTCCTTTAAGATCAATTTTTTTCAAAAGATCTTCTTTATTTAAAGTCTGTTTTGTAACTTTAAGATCTCCCTTATAATCATCCTCTTCAATAAACTTAAACTCATAGTTTTCGCTGATTTTATTTTCATTTGTAATATTCGGAACGATTACTTTATAAGCTGCCTCATTCACATGCAGAGTTTCCGGCGCTGTTGCCCCCGGCAATACTGTTATTTGATCATTTCCCACAAGTCCTGTCTCTAATGAATTCACACCTTGCACTTCTTCAGGAACAACTCCGTTACCATTGCAAAGTGCAACTAATCCCGTCATTTCTTCTATCGCCGTTTTTAAATTCTGTCCATAAGCTAACGACACTGTCTCTGCATTTGCAGACGTCAAATACAACGGTCTATGTGTAATAGTTGCCGCATTCTGAACTACATTTTGCCCTTCTTCTACAACTAACTGATAGTTTTCCGTGCCGTTGCCTTCTACTGTCATATAATAAATTCCGGCAGCAACTGTCACGTTCTGTGGCTGTGCTTCATTCTGCTCATTTACTGCAACATCTGATCCTGCAATCGCAGCTTTCTCTTTCGGGATTGTGATTTTTTCAGTATTTACTGTTCCCGTAAGTTCGATTCCAGTATTTCCGTCATATACTTTACTTGCTTTATTCCATGTTACATTCTCAAACGAAACTTCCTGCCTCTTTACAGTCAGCGTATAATCTACGCTTGCTTCTCTGTAGAAGTTTCCTTCTCCCGGGACTGCTTTAATCTTAATTGTTACTTTTCCTGCATTTTTCGGAATTACATGGATCGTATGATCTGCTTCCACGCGAACGACCGCTACATTTTCAGCAAGTCCTGTATTCGGCGCGTCTTCTGACTGTGCAAATGCAACCTCTGTCGCAAGCGTTCTTCCTTTTAATGTATTTTCAATATCGGCAAGAGCAATTACGATTTCATCATTCCAGTGCTCCGTTCCGTAAGTCACTTCTTTTGAAACATCACCGTCTATCGTAATTGCCTGTGTTTTCCCATAACTTCCGGTTGCTGTTGCCGTCGCGCCTTCATATTTTTCATTACCGCTATACACGGCTTCAAACTGTTTCGCGCCGAGAAGACTGTCTGTCTCATATGTATATTCGACTGTAGCTGCCGCTTCTGCTTTATAGAGCAAAGTTTTTTGACCGCCTGTCACATCATAAAATATTACATTTCCTGAAACATCGGCTGGAAGACCTTTGGCTGTCAATATAACAGAACTTTGATCGTCTCCGCTTGGCTCTTTCACCGTCATACTAAAACCGTTAATCTGATTTTTAGACACGTTTACGGAAACTGTTTTTGTTTTCACCCCGTTTGTAACGCTGATATCCGCAGAGCCTTCGCCTTTTGCCGTAACCTTTCCGTTTTCAACAGATGCAACATTCCCATCTGTTGTGCTCCATGTATAAGCAAGTTCTTGCACCGGATTTGTTACTGATATATCATATGTTTCTCCGACTTTCAGACTAACTGAATCTGTCGTCGGCAAAAGTGTAATCTCTGACATTGTAAGCAGAATGTCAATATCCGCTTTCTCCGCCTCAACCGTAAACCGACCATCTTTTGTTGTCTCATATCCGGTTTTCTCTACTTCGTAGTTATATTCTACTCCTTCTTTTAACTCAATTTCTTTACTTGTCTCTCCGGCTTTAACCTCGATTTCCTTTTTCTTCTCATAGCTCGGATCATCATTACTTTGTAATTTCAAAGTAAGTGCGCCTATCCCGCGTGTTTCCTCTGCGGCATCTTTAAATTTCAGCGTAACTTTTTTTGCATCGCCAGCCGCCGCCTGAACCGTCATACCTGCATCCGGCAGTACCCAAGTCAGTACCATCGCCAGCGCAAGGACGAGCGCACATATCCTTTCTTTTAGTTTTTGCTTCTTTTTCATGCTTTCATCCCTTCCTGTTCTTCTTTGTTTTGCCGTTCTTTTGTCTGTCTCTTCCTCTGTCTGTTCCGGCTGTTCCATATATAGAAATACACGTTTCCGTTAAACAGAAAATGTGCATAAACCCCTGCAAGCGCAAATACCAGCGCCGTAATTGCCAGAAAATCATTCACTTCGATATGAAGCGCACAATAGATTGTCGCTGCGATCGACACGATCATAACTGCGTCTGCCGCAATCGCAGGCGTATTACTGAAAAAGCAGATCACTGACGGAAGTTTCCGTTTTCCTGCCTGTTCTGTCAGAGGCTTCGCCTTTCTCGCCAAAAACAAATATGCTGCGATCCCGAGCAGAAGACCGAGCCAAAACAACGCCCCCGCCGCATATCCGATCTGTGTAAGATCGCCGTTTTTGTCAACGGCAAACGGAATCAGCGCCGGAGTCAGTGCAGACAGGAGAAATAATCCCATCACACCGAGAAATCCTTTTTTTACTGTTCTTGGTTTCAATCTGTTTCCTTCTTTCTGCTGCAAGATAAATCGATTAATATCTTTTTTGTTTTCTTTAAATGATCTCATTCGTATGGATTTCCATAATTTCTTTTTTAATAACGAAATTCCATTCCGGTTTTTCATTTGTCTTTGCCTGAACAAACGATGCTTCCATTTCCGGCGTCAATAAAGTTGTTTCTCCGAATCCGGCATTTCTTTGTGCCGTTGTGCCGCCGTTTCTGCTGTTGAGCAATGTCGTTTCTTCACTTCCGCTGTTCAACAGAGTCGTTTCTTCGCTTCCGCTGTTCAGCAGAGTCGTCTCTTCACTTCCGCTGTTCAACAGAGTCGTTTCTTCGCTTCCGCTGTTCAGCAGAGTCGTTTCTTCGCTTCCGCCGTTCAGCAAAGTTGTCGCTTCACTTCCTCCGTTATCAGACGCTGCCTGCTGTGCTGTGTGAAGCTGCATTGTATGTTCTCTTCCTTCCGGATCTGCCGAATGGTAAACTTGTTCTGTGTACGCCGCGCCGTCTGCCTGTCCGCCTGCTGCCTGCTGCGCAGACATAACCGGAGGTATCCTTCCGCTTGGCGTCGTATAAAGGTCTGAACTTGTCGGCGCGGAATAATAATCCTGTCTTAACTTTCCTGTCTTTGCATTTTCTTCTTCCATCTGCTGAACGCTCTTTCGCTGCGCCCTTCCCGTGATAGCGTTAAACACATCGCATATTTTAAATTGAAAGAAAAAGAAAACGCTCAGCGCCGCAAATAAAATTGTCAGCACAAGACAGATAATAAATCCGATATGAAGTATATTGATGATCTGTTCACTCTGCATCAGCATCCCCTCCTGTTCCCCGGGATTCAAATGCTACCTGCACATGCTCTTTCGCGCTGCTGATATTGTTCAGAATCTCCTGTTTTTTCTGCTCGTTGATATCCGTCTGATTTGCATTCGTCGATGCAAACGACGTTGTCTCCAGCGTCTTTTTCGTTTCTTCGAGTTCTCCCAGAAGTTCGCCTTTTGTCACTCCCGCACGTTTGAAATCAAGTGCGTTTTCGTCGATCCTGTATACAAGTTCTTTATACATTACAAGAGCTGTCTCAGGATTTACCACACTTGTAAGATCTCCGTCCGTCAGACTGACAAGATCGATCCAGTAGTCTCCGTAAGAAGTTGTGCTGTATCCGCTCTCATCCACTGAATCAAGAGAAGCATAGTACGCCGCGATACTTGCGAATCTTTTCGACAATTCCTTTTTATCTTTATCGAGGCTTTCGCTTTCCGCCGCTTTTTCAAACCATGTTTGAGACATTGATTTTCCGCTCTTTTCTCCTCCCTCATATGAATAAAAGTACGCCAGTCCCATTTGAAAAGCGAATTCGTCGTATTCTTCTTTATTTCCTTCAAAATAACTTTCATTTGTCCGGTTTCCGCTGCCTTTATATCCAAGAACCGACGTAAGCCGCGCTGTCTCTTCTCTGTCAAAATCATTTTCCGACCCGTCTGCTCCGCGGATGCATAACTGCAAAAGATTGTGATACGCTTCTCCTCTTCGAGGGTCTATCTTAATTGCATCTGTATAATATTTTTCCCGTTCACTTTGTTCCGGCGAGTTCGCCGCCTCTTTTATATATCCTTCATAACTGCTCTTTGTCGTCATCGTCTCCCCGACTTTAAATCCGACGCATCCGAGAAGTGATGCGGCAGTCAGCGAACACATTGCAACGAACGTCCGCCATTTCCTCATCTGCCGTTTCCGGTATTCCTGATCTAATTCTCCGTAATGCTCCAGCGCGTACATCAGTTCCGCGCACGACTGATAACGGTCGTTCGGATTTCTCTGCGTACATTTCAGTACGATTTCTTCCAATCCTGACGAGAGCGCCGGATTCCATCTTCGGATCGGATACATCTCGTACGGCGGAAGACTTGGATTATGTCCCGTCAGCAAATGGTACATCGTCGCACCCAGCGTATAAATATCAGTACGGGCGTCCGTCTGCCCATGCCCGCCGTACTGTTCGGGCGCTGCATATCCCTGCGTTCCGAGACAAGACGTATCTTCAATACTTGTCTCTTTAAATTCGCGGGCCGTTCCGAAGTCGATGATCATGATCTGCCCGTCCGGCTTCAGCATGACGTTCGCCGGTTTTAAGTCTCTGTAAATGATCGGCGGTTTCCTCGAATGAAGATACCCGAACACATCACAGATCTGTTTCGCCCATTCCACAACCCGTTCCTGCGGCTGCGCGCCTTCTTTTTTCAGCCAGTAATCGAGCGCCTTTCCTTCGATATAATCCATTACGATCAGGAACGTATCCTCCCTGTCGATCACATCGATGATACTCGGTAAATGCGGATGATTTAACCGTTTCAAAATATCGGTTTCCGCGATCAGTCCCTGCCGTACAACTTCGTAATCTTTCACGCCGTCTTTTCGGACTTCTTTGATCGCCTATTGTTTATTCGCTCTTTCATTCATCGCAAGATAAACGACGCTCATTCCGCCCTGACCGATCTTATTCAGTATTTTGTATTTACCGTCTATAATTGATCCTATTTCCAGCATATATTTATCCTCTAACACACCTTAAGGAGAATGACTGAAATATTATCTTTCTCCTGACGTGATTTATTCAATTCCGTACAATAGACCGCTACGTCTTTCAGCGCTCTTTCCGTCTCCATTTTTTCAGGATCTATCAATTTATAAAATTCCTCTTCCGTGATCACATGGCGAAATCCGTCAGAGCAGAGCATATAAACTTCGCCCGACTTATATTCTCCCTGTGTAAACTCCGGAATGATCACCTCGCTTGCTCCGACGCATTGAAGAAGTACGTTCCGCTGCGGATGCACTCTCGCCTCATCCGGCGTCATTCTCCCTGCGTCAATCTCTTTTTGTACAAACGTCTGATCTTTTGTCAACTGAGTCATCCCCTGTCCGTCAATTTTATAGACTCTGGAGTCGCCCACATTCATCGTATAATATTTCCCTTCTGCCATCAGAAGTACCGCCGCAGTTGTTCCCATCGCAATATGGGAAATCTTTCCGTGATCGGCGATTCTTTGATTTACATCAAGGATCAGTTTATTTATTTCGTTTTCCAATTCCATACGGTTAATCCCATCAGCCGTCCTTCTCCGATAAAGAAGTTCCGGAAACTGAACTTCAAACCACATAGAAAATGCCTTGATCAAAGCGGCGCTGGCGACCTCACCTTTGGCAAGACCGCCCATTCCATCACAAACTACAGCAAGCATAACGTCGCCGTAGTCTGTGGATGCCTCTTTGATTAAGACAGAATCCTGATTCGTATTCTTTTTAATTCCTCTGTCACTATGTACAACACTTAAAAATCCCATTCTGCCTCTCACTGCCCTTTACTCTTTTGTCAATTATAATCAGCGCTTTTATCGTTTAGATCATGATGCATGAAATTCAAATTCTTCATCCGAAATCTTCAATGTCGATCTGTCTGTCAGCAGTGTTTCCTGATATGGATTTAACTGAACTCCGTTTACAAACGTGAAGTTGCTTGACTTCTGATCTGCCGCATAGTAATCAGAACCTTTCTTTGTGATCACTACATGATATCTGCTGACAGAAGTATTATCGGAAATACAATAGTTCACTCTTCTTCTTTCTTTTCCGATTGCAAAGTTCTGTGAATTGATCGTAATCTTCTCACCGTTTTTCTTTCTGATCAGATAAGCGCTTCCTGCTCCGTTAAGTAACGTTGTTTCGCCTGCTCCCGAATCAAGCAAAGTAGTCTCGCCTGCTCCATCCGGCTCTGCCTGATACGGCTGTGCGTAAGGCGCTTTCGGCTGTTCCGGTGCACGGTTCGGAGGTACTACAGCTCCGTTCGGCTGCTGAGGCATTCCTGACGGAGGAACATTTCCGTTTCCTGCCTGTGCTTTCTTTTTCTTCTTGCTGTTAGAAGAAACTACGATAATAATGATTACTACTACAACAACGATCACTCCTGCTGCGATTCCGCCGATCAACAGGAAGTTCATTCCGCTTTTTTCTTCCAGATTTTCAACAGCAGCTTTTACATCTGATGTTGCCGATGTCACCTGTGCGTCTGTAGCCTCTGTATCGTTCGCAACTTTTTCTGCTTCTGAGATTGTATCGTTGAGAACTTTTACACTTTCTTCTGTGTAATTTTTCGTATCAACTGCTTTCGCCTTTGTAATTTCACTCTTAAGCGCTGTTACAAGATCTGCGTCCGGTCCTTCTTTTTCTTCCGGCTCTTCTTCATCAGGAGTCTGTGTTGTTGCCTGTGCCCCTGCATTAATATAGGAGATACCGAATGTGTCAAGACCACTCTTGATCGCGTTGATCTGTACTGCGTAGTATTTCTGATCTGAGCTGTTTCCATATGTAAATGTATTAACACCGATTACCGACTTGTTGGAATCTACAAGAGGACCGCCGGAATCTCCATGGTTAAGCTGTGCAGTGTGCTCGAAGAAATCAGCTCTTCCTCCGACTGTCAGCTTAGAAATCGTTCCGTCTGTTGCAGACACGTCAGCCGCCGTATTAAACTCTTTATTTTCGATCGAGTCTTCCGGGAATCCGTATGCGTTTACTGTCTGTGTCTGCTGAACTGTACTGCTGTCTCCCAAAGCAAGCGGTTTTCTGTCATAAATCTTATCCGACAGTTTCATTGCTACATAGTCCATCGTCTGACTCTGCACACTGTCATGGATCGTTGCCAGCACGCTCATGTCACGGTTCGCATATACTCTGATCTTCAGATGCGGATCGTTGTCTTTTAATTCGGATAATCCCAACGTTTCCATTGCCGCGCTTCTGATCGTCACACCAGGAGCAATCTCTTCATTCAAATTGAAAATATGATAGTTGGAAAGTACATACTCTTCATTGATCAAAAAGCAGCTTCCGCCTGACAACGCTACACTGTTTCCGTTATCATCTTCATACTCAAGCCATACCTGAAGCGTTCCGTCCGCCGGATTTTCCGCAGCGCTTATCGCTTTGGTATTTCCCGTCGATCCAGTTTCTGCTGATATCGATACATTCATGCCGATGATCATGCACATGAGTGTAAGAAATACCAACAGTTTTTTCGTTAGTTTTTTACCCATAATCTCTTCCTCCTGCTACATATAATATTTGTCATTATATGTATAATATAGGGTTTTCCTTTGTTCTCAAAGATGTGTCAACCTTTGTGGTCAGCTTTTTTGTCGGATTTTTATAGATTTTTTATATTTGCTTTTATATAATTATCCTGTATTAGTTTGTCTTTCAAAAAGTAATACCCCCCCTGGTATTTTGCCATGTGGGAGTATTCTTTTTTACCGAGGAAAACATGTGAGAGGGAGATTAAGATTATGCCGGATTTTGCGACATTATTATCAGAACATATCCACAATAAAAACATCAAAACTTACGCTCTTGCCCAATACTGTAATTTGGATCGATCCAATATGTACAAGATTATAAAAGGGCAACGAAAACCGTCTTCTTTAGAAATGGTAGAAAAAATGTGTAAATTTATGCATTTGTCGCCTTCAGAACAGGCCGATATGGAAGAATCATATCACATTGCCCTGATCGGACGCGAAAACTATTACAGGAGAAAAGCCGTACAACAGTTTTTTGAAGAATTCCGTATTCCGACACTGCAGCTTCCGGCAACTTCACCTTCCAATGCGTCCGATTACGCCGACAATGCTACCTTGCTTCATTCTCATCTTGAGATCAATCGCTCGCTCCTTTACATCATCGCCTCGGAACTGAAAAAATCAGGTGGAAAGATCAGTCTGCTCATCCAGCCGGATTACACGTTTCTTATGAACATTCTTACAGCAGGTGGTTATGCGTCCTCTTCTGTAGACATCGATCACATTATCTGCCTGAACAATAACCAGAACGTGTCATTTGCACGGCAAAATTATAATCTGAACTGCCTGAGAAATATTCTTCCTCTGTACAGTAATCATTATCAATATAACTGTTACTATTACTATGATGATATTGATGCCGTAACTTCAGCGTTTGCTTTATTTCCTTATGCGGTTATCACTACTGAATATGCCTGTCTGATTTCTTCAGATATGCAGTCCGGCTTTATTACTAAAGACCCGGAGTCACTAAAATTATTTTCCTATCTGTTCAGTCAGTACCTGGCGCAGACAACACCCCTGCTTCGCCCGGTCACAGATTTAGGCGGACAAATACAGTATGTCGAAAATACAATGCAGAACATAACCGAAGGTTATTTCTTTCAAATGCTTCCGTGCCTGACAAGGTTTTTGACAAGAGACATGTTAGAGACTTACATTGTAAAAGATCTTCCACACCGAAGCGAACTTCTCGACAGACTTCAGAACTATTTACATGAACTTCAATCAATTCCCGCTTCTGCCGACCTTACGTTTATCTGTTCTATCGAAGGAATAAGAAAGTTTTTAAATACCGGCCGCGTCGGAGAGTATCCTGCATATGCATATACTCCGCTGAACTTAAGCGATCGCCTCTTTCTGATTCGGCAGTTGGCAAACTCCATGCTCAACGAGCATAATCGGCTTTTGAAGCGGGCGATCGGCATGATCGACCATGAATTTTACCTCTTTGCCGGACGCCAGTACGGCTATTTCATGTTTCAGACTTCAAATACAGACCGGATGATCTACCTGAACATCGAAGAACCCGGACTGCTTTTTACATTTTTTGATTTTTGCGATACGCTTGACGATGAAATATTCTTCACATCTGAAGAAGCTTATAGAAAAATACACGATCTGATTCAAGAATACAGTAAATAAAAAATCCCCTGACCGCCGCAGATGTTTCTTTTGCATCTCGCTGTCAGGGAACTTTTTATTCTTTTTTGCAACGGCAGATTCCTTCCAATATTCCGATCAATTCCGGTATATCTTTTTTTACCGTATCATATACAATCGTAAGGTCTACATTTCCATATTCATGTACAATTCGATTCCGCAATCCTTTAATAGCTCTCCACGGAATGGATGGATATGTTTTTTTAAATTTTTCTGTCAATTTCTCGGAATTTTCTGCCACCTGTATTAGCCGAAACATAATAGAATCAACAAGAATCTCATCCTCTTCCAATTTCGATTTTGACAGGCTCTCTGTATGTGTTCTAATAAAAGTGAGGTCTGTAATAATCTTATCAATATAATATTGGTCAGTCTTCTTATTATCCATAAATTTTAATTCCATCCTTTAATATTTCATTTATCAATTCCAAATTAGACTCTAGCTGTTCACGGTTCAGAATATCAACTCTTTTATGAAGTCCTTCTCTTATTGCTTCTACCAAACCATAAAAATGTATTCCGGACACCGACGTTCCAATTAAAAGATCTACATCACTAGTTTCTGTCGCTTTTCCTTTCGCATAAGAGCCAAAAAGATAACAATACTCTATATCATAATCTGCAAATACATCGGTACACACATCTTTTATCTTCTGTATGCTTAATATACCATGATCTTCATCCACAAATCCATATTGTTCTAGTTTTTCGAGCATATACAAATATTTTATTGACGTACGCTTAGCTGCATCAGTTTCATAATTTTGATAAGTACGCAATGGCACTCCTAAATATTTCGCACATTCCGCTTGGGTTAGTTTTTTCTGTTTCCGCAGTTCTCTCAGCATCATATTTTTCCACCTCATTCAAATGCTACCATAAAATATGGAAACGCGCAATTAAAACGCGCAAATTTCGCGTATTTTTTGCAGTTTAAGCACGCATGTTTTGCGTATTATTACTTATCAAAAAACGCAATTTCTATTTCTTTTATATTTCCATAAATTCTTGCACATTTATTATACCCGTAATCACCTCTTATTATCATCTACATAACATTTTCATCCCCACAAACTGCACATCCACTCTAATACTTTCAGCATACTAACCCCCACACTCAGAACATCTTTCACACAGAAATGAATTTTCCGTTACAAAAAATCCCCTGACCGCCGCAGATGTTTCTTTTGCATCTCGCTGTCAGGGGATTCTATTATTTTACTGTTTTATTTTGTTGCCTTATAGTAGTTGATCAGACATCCATCCAGAATAATCTGTCTCTCGGCATCTGTCAGATCCCCGAGTTTCAGCTGGATCTCTTTCAATTCATCACCAACAACATATGCGTTGATAACGTCTTTCTTTTCCTCAACTGCTTTTCTCACATTCGGAACGAAAATGTAATCTCCGTTTTTAAACGGAAGCGCCTCATGATCCGCATCTGTCAAAAATGGAAGCATTCCCCAGTTAATCAGGTTGGAGCGATAACGTTTTGTCGCATATTCTACAGCAATGTTTGCCCAGCCTCCGAGAACTTTCTGGCAGGAGGCAGCCTGCTCACGAGCCGATCCATCTCCCGGTTTTACTGCGAAGATCGTACTTCCTACACCGACATTTCCTTCTCCGACTTCCGGATACGCTGCCTGGATCTTAGACATAACCGGTTTCAGTTCCTCCAGAGCATCAAGAGGACATGTTCCTGCCTCGATTGCTTTCTGTGCTTTCTGAACTTCCTTTGCTCTTCCCACATATGCGGGATCTTTTCTTGAAAGTGCAAACTCTGCAAGTCCAAGCGGATTAGAACGATACGAAGACGTCTCTCCTGACGGAATAAGTTCATCTGTTGTCGTTACCGGATCGTGGATTTCAGATACGACCTTCACGATCAGATTCTCAGGAAGCGCCGACATCTCCGGCCAGTCTTTAATATTCGGACCAAACTGGATCTCTACATTCGGATCTGCTTTGCCTTTGCTGTCGAACACACGATTCGCATAAATATTCTGATCAAAATGATACTTCTGTCCTTTATATTCTACATCAAATGCCGTAGCAGGCGTCAGATATCCTTTATTTGCCGCTGTCGCCGCAATGGAACGAGCATCCATAAGAGCAACAGAAGAAATCTGACCGCTCTGAAGCTTGCTTCCTTCACGGTTCGGGAAGTTTCTCGTTGTATGACGGATAGAGAACGCATTATTTGCCGGTGTATCTCCCGCTCCGAAACACGGACCGCAAAATGCTGTTTTTACAACTGTTCCCGCTTCCATAAGATCGGCTACGACACCATTTTTCACAAGTTCCATATAAATCGGCGTACTTGCCGGATATACGCTGAACGTAAATGCATCCGATCCGATATTATGACCTTTGATGATATCTGCTGCCGCACAGATATTTTCAAAACCGCCTCCCGCACATCCTGCGATAATTCCCTGATCTACATAGAGTTTTCCGTCTCGGATCTTGTCCTGAAGAGAATACTCTACAGCTCCGTCAAGACTTACGAGAGCTTTCTGCTCTACGTCATGAAGGATGTCTGACAGATTTGCGTTCAATTCATCAATCGTATAGACGTTGCTTGGATGGAACGGCATTGCGATCATCGGTTTGATCTCACTTAAGTTCACACGAACACATCCGTCATAATATGTAACCGCTCCCGGATTTAATTCTTTATATTCTTCTTTTCTTCCGTGAATCTCATAGAATTCTTCGATCTTTTCATCTGTCGTCCAGATGGATGAAAGACAGGTTGTCTCCGTCGTCATAACATCTATTCCGATACGAAAATCAGCGCTTAAGTTTTTCACGCCCGGTCCGACGAATTCCATTACTTTATTATTAACATAGCCGTTTTTAAATGTAGCCCCGATAATTGCAAGCGCAACGTCCTGCGGACCTACCCCTTTCATCGGCTCGCCTTCAAGATAAACAGCGATCACTCCCGGCATCTTAATATCATACGTTTTGTTCAGGAGCTGTTTTACAAGTTCAGGACCGCCTTCTCCCATAGCCATTGTACCAAGTGCGCCATAACGTGTATGACTGTCCGATCCGAGGATCATCTTTCCGCCGCCTGCGAGCATCTCTCTCGCAAACTGATGGATAACTGCCTGATGCGGCGGAACATACATGCCGCCGTATTTTTTCGCACATGTCAGACCAAACATATGATCGTCTTCATTAATCGTACCGCCAACCGCACAAAGGCTGTTATGACAGTTTGTCAATACATATGGAATCGGAAACTTCTCAAGACCCGAAGCACGGGCTGTCTGAATAATTCCGACAAAAGTAATATCATGTGATGTCAATTTATCAAATTTAATCTGCAGGTTCTTCATATCAGAAGAAGTATTATGCGCCTCTAACACGCCGTAAGCTATCGTGTTTTTCGCTGCTTCTTCTTTAGAAACCGAAACCTGTGCGCTCCCTGTATCTTCAACAATCTCAGTGCCATTGAGCAAATACACACCGTTTTCATATAATTTAATCATATGAAACCTCCTTTTCGTTTGTCAATTTTACGCTATTTCTATATATTATCATACTTATTATGAAAATGTAACCAATACAGCAAAAAAACAACTTCTGCATACAGTAAAAAAACAACTTCTTCCGGAATCGTTCAGCCATACAACGAAAAGGGCGGGAATATCTTCCGCAAACGAATTTCCGGAAAGACCTCCCGCCCTTTTTCAGGCTATGATATATTTTTTCAAGCTTTATCTCTCGAAATCTTTATTCATAACACTGCAGGGTAATATTTTCGACAAGACCCGTTTCTGCATCTGTTTCAACTGTACATGAGTTGTCGTAACTTTCTTTGTCATACCAGTAATAAGTATTTCCATATTCTTCATCTTTATACGAATCCGTCGGTTCGCCGTAAGCTGCAAGAACGTCCGCTTCTTTCGTTCCAACCGTAATTCCGCCCGGGAACAAAACTGTCAGTCCGCCTTCTTCAAGATCATAATCATCTACAGAAATCGCTCCTACGATACAATCTTTCAATGCTTTCGGATCATCTCCTGTGTTTACCATATCCGCCATAATCGTATTTCCGTTTTCGTCTTCAAACCATGCCAACTCATATTCGCCTGCATTTACAACATAGTCTTCAGGTGTATATTCTCTGTCGAGTTTCAGACCTGTGGCTTCCAGATCTGCCAGACTGCACGGAAGCTTAAGAACTTTATCGTTGATCTGAACCGTATAGCTGTCCCATTTCGCGCCAAGTTCTTTACTCTGCTCTGCCGGTTTATCCGCTTTTTTATCGTCGTCTTTATCTTCTTTGTCCTCTTTATCGTCAGACACTTCTCCGCCTGCTTTTTCAATCACATCGTTCGGAACTTTAATCTCGCCTACACTGTCATATTCATGGTATGTCACTTCGATCGAGCATGCCGAAACATCAACGCCTTCTTCTTCCATCGCCTTTTCCATAATATCCTGCATATCGAAAGAAATCTTTGCCGGAAGAATATCATCTTCATAAACGGCGATCGTACACGGAAGTTCAAGATCTTTGATCACATCTTCGTCAATTTCAGAACCTAAGCTGTCTGCCATACCTGATTCCATCATGCCCACAATGTCAGAGCCTTTAATCTCGCCTTTCATCTCAAAACATTTTTCGCCGTTTACTTCCACCTTTTCTTTGGACATCTCAAAAGATTTTGCGTGTCCTCCCATACTTCCTGTAAGATCCGAAAGTTCTCCCGCCATATCTGCCGCAGAATCATCCATCTCTTCTTTTTGCCACTGATCGTTCGCCATCGTATACACAATATACTGATCTTTTTCTTTTACAGTATACATTTCAATCTCTGTTCCGACATTGGTGCCCATCATTTTCATGTCTACCGCGCCTTTGGCGTGACTTTCTCCTGATTTAAGATCCATGTCGATATCCATATCCATCTGGATGCCGATCGTAGTTGTATCGTCTCCCATCTCCATATCCATCTTCATGTTTGCCACTACCGACTCTGTGTCTTTCATGTTTTTCGCCATGTCTTTTAATAAGTTTTCCGGAGTCGCCTTTTTCCCGCATCCTGACATAAGCGCCGCTGTCATCATCGCTGCCATTCCCAGTGTCACTAATTTGTTCCTACGTTTTTTCATACCTTTTCCTCCTCGTTATATATAAATTTATATTATATACTTTTATATTTTCTGCTCTCGCTCTGTTTTCTTTTATTTTTCTCTTCCTTCTTCGTCTGTTAAATAAATTACCCCAAGCCAGTAATATCCTCCCAGTTCTCCGCTTCCGTATCCTTCGACTACTTCTTGTGCGATCTTCATAAACTCTTTATCGCTTAATGTATAATCTGTACGCAATACCGCAATTCCCTCTTCTTTTAATTCATTTTTAAGCGGCTCAAAAATTTTATTTTTCTCATAAAATTTTCCTTCTATCCGGTAAAACTCTTTGTCATCCGACTTTGATTCATAATCTTTCACCTTATCGTCAAGTACAAAACGTTCGTCTTCTACAAGCACTTTGTCTGCCGCGTAATCGGGAAGATTTAACAGCGCATTTAAGATCAACTCATTATCGTTATTCGTGGAATCTACGATCCTCCACTCCCCGTCTATTTTAATCTTATTCCATGCGTGGGGAAGTTCACCGTCCAGATTTCCTGTCACAACGATACATTCCAGTCCGGCCTGCTGCGCCAGAAGTTTGAATGCTCCGGCATAACTTGAACACACTCCTGTTTTATTTAACAAAACGCCATACGGTGTAAAGGAATCATTAAACTTTGCATCGACTCCGGCAAAATCGTTTTCTTCTGCATTTTCAAGCGCGTCCATATCGTATTCAGCAGTATCGCACAGATATTGATTGATCGCCATTTCTTTCTCAAGTTCTGTCATATCGTCCGTAATAATACTGTCTACAACACGTTCTGCCTCTTTCGAGATTTCTTTTTGTTTTTTCTTTATTTCTTCCGATTTTGTATCATATTTGACATGCAGTGTCTTTCCGCCGTTTGCGATTGACGCCCCCGTCACTCCGAGTACCATTGGGTTTTGATAAACCGCTTCTTCCCATGCATCCAACAGATAATCCGTATCTGCACTTTCCGGAAATTCCTTCAAACTGATACTTGTGTTCGCATTGAGCATATTTACTGCCAGATATTCACTCAAAGCGCTATTTGCAGTGACTTCATACTTTCGTTCACTCTCTCCCGAAGACTCCTTTTCCTCTTTTTCACTTTCGGTCTCGCCTTCCACTTTCATCTCCGGAGTAACCGCACCTGCACGATTTCTTAATTTCTCTTGTCTGATTCGAACCTTTTCCAGTTCTTCTTTCCAAGTATCAGTATTATAACTTTCTACGACAACAACTCCGTCAAATCCTGTTCCGTCAATCTTATACGGAACTTTTACGATATTTTCACCGCTCCATGAAGCCTTCTCTTCCTTCGCGCTTTCAAAATCATAATTAATCAGCTTTTGTACAAGCGTTCCGTCGCACATCGTCACCCATTTATATGACGGCATTTCGCCGAACGACTGCGTATAATTTGAACCTTCCTCATTCAGGCTCATCTTCACTTCTTCCGTAAAAGGAACTTTACGCGCAATATCTGTTTCCCTGAACATATTGCTTAAAGCAGATGTTCCGTCCTTTGATACTGCTATAACGCAGTAATAAGTTTCATACTCTGTATCTTTCGGTATCGCTTCGTTTCCCTCTCCGTACTTTTCAATAACGTATGGCTCCCGGCGATCCGCTTCCGACACATTATAAGTAATAAACTTTGCCGTTGATTCGGGAATCCATTCTGTTCCTTCTGTTTCACCTTCGACCCAGCCGTCTCCGGATAATCCCATCTTTTCTGAGGACGTCATGCTCATCACATAATAACGCTCTGCTCCCGGCACTTTTTTCCATCTGAAAACCGGAAATCCTTCCTCATTAATCCCAAGAGTAACTCTCGGTGCATTCTTAACTTCTGAATCGACGGTAAACACTGTCACTATCGGTTTCTCCAGTTTTTCTCCGGTTTCAAGATCCACATATTGAACCATATAATACTGTGGAAGATTACCCCAGTCATTCAACTCTCCTTTATCAAACAAAGACGAATCTGCCGCTTGATATCCCGGCGCATCCTCGTCAAGACCTTCGCTCATGATCCCGCCTACACTCCATCTCGGAGGTGTAACTGATAATTCCTTTGTTTTTTCATCCCACTCAAAATGTGATCCGATCTGATAGGTGAGTTCCGGATCTTTATACACATTTACGATCTGTGTATATTCCGTAAATCCGGCATTCATTATATCAAACCCCATTTTCAGCTTAAGCCTTTCGTCACGGGCCACGCCGCGGATCGGATCGGCATATTCATACTTTTCATTATATTTTTTTCTGATAGAATCCGCCAGTTTTGCAGTCTCCATCGTTGTCTTCCCGACGTTTTTCTGCTGCGGACCTCCGCATGCGCTTAGCAAGACTGCCGTTACTGCCAAAACACTGATACATGTTTTCAAATATTTCTTTTTCATAAGCATTTCCTCTTTGATGAACAACAAACAGTTTTTTTTTGCGTTTCTGCTTATAATACCTTTGCCGCATCCAAAAGGTTACGTCTTTTATAAAGTTTTTTTCAAATATTCTGTCAGATTTTCTTTATCCCCTTTTTCTTCTGTCACATACCAGATTTTCCCGTCTTTTTCAAACACTGCATGAAGAATTCCGTCTTCCGTTTTTCCTATATATACTTTTTCTCCGTGAACCCTTCCCGGCTTCAGCTTCCACAGCTCTTTCGGGATATTCTCGTCATCCTTCTCCGTATACTTTTCAACTTGAATATCTTCCCACTCTCTCGTCTCTGATATGTCCTTTTTTCCGAGATTTAATCCAATCTCCATCTCTGATGAAGCAAATGTCACATCTTGTATCACAATCTTGTCTTTAAACGCCGCTCCCCATATACCAAGGCAGACAAAACAAAAGCATGCCGCTATTGCCGTATATTTCCACAATCCGATAATTTTGCGGCGGCGCTCCTCTCTTTCAGCTGCTTTTACCGTCCGGTTCACTAATTCTTCCGGGACATGAATGCTGTCATTTACTTTCTTATATTCGTCCCACACAGTCAAACTCTCCTTTCAAAGCTTCCTTAAGCATCCCCCTGCTGCGATACAGGCGGGTTTTTACAGCCGACTCCGAAAGTTCCAACATCTCAGCAATCTCAGAAACAGAATATTGTTCATAGTAAAACAAATGTACTGTACTCCTGTAATCTGCCGGCAGGCGAAGAACTGCCTCATATATGAGATTCTCCGGCAGATCCATCTCATAACTGTCCGTGCTCTGAACATCCCTGTCTATAGAAACTGTCTTTTTCCGAAACGCACTATCAAACTGTTTCTTGCAGCAATTAACAGTTACTCTCAAAAGCCATGCCTTCAAATGCTCTCTCCCCTGAATTCTTTCTTTATACTTTACTAATCGGAGGAACACTTCCTGAAACACATCTTCTGCTTCACTTTTATTTTTCATTTGTACCAGAGCAAGCCGATAAACCATATTTCCATGAATACGGATGGCTTCTTCTACATTAATTTCTTCATGACTGCCCTCTGTTTGACCTCTCATATATAATACCTTTTCCCGTACTTAAACGTCACATAGATTTTATGTTTATTTTTTGATTATATCTTACTTTTTTTCTTCATACAAGAACAAAGTAACAAACCCGGACTTTGGCTCGTTGCACAATATAAAAAAGAATCCTGCTCGCAAGATTCTCCGCCTGCGGCGGGTCGCTTTAGCGACGTACTTCTTTTCCGCCGCAGTGCGCTCCTACACGGAGCGTTTTTTATGCTATGGAACATTACGGAGTAATTTCCTATAGCATAAAAAATCCGAACACTGACTAATGCCAATGTTCGGATCTTTATTTAAAGTGGAGAATACGAGAGTCGAACTCGTGACCTCCTGCTTGCAAGGCAGGCGCTCTCCCAACTGAGCTAATCCCCCATAGCGTTCTTAGAACTTTTATAAGATATCATATTCTAAGAAACTTGTCAAGTTTTTTATGAAATTTTGTTATTAACTTGTGATAATGTCTCCTTAAGATTCACTTGAGGTTTTGTCTCTTT